>Ga0116142_10000533_pt1 | contig 50363 bp, 34 predicted proteins | sample AD_UKC033_MetaG_FD_89785 | JGI IMG/M metagenome (GOLD analysis project Ga0116142, IMG submission 89785) | Active sludge microbial communities of municipal wastewater-treating anaerobic digesters from USA - AD_UKC033_MetaG | ecosystem: Engineered > Bioreactor > Anaerobic > Digestate | place: USA... | reverse complement strand
TTTAAAAGCGGGCAGGGCAAGGCCATGGGCTTTTTAATCGGCCAGGTGATGCAGGCCTCCGGCGGCAAAGCCAATCCGAAAATCATCCGCGAATTGCTTGCGGAGAAACTGAATCAGTAAAAAACGATTAACAAAAACAAAGGCTCAATGAAGGGAAACTCCTTCAGAGAGCCTTTTTCTGTTGCCTGGGATTATTGCAGGCTGTCTGGCTTTTACACAAAGGCGTGAATAAGCTCAGCCGCGACAACCTGATTTTTGTTTTTGATCGTTCTTTTCCCGTCCGCAACATTCGTGACGGTGCATTTGTTGAACACCGTGCAGTTTCCGGACTTGTCCGGTTTGAAGCCGCGGCATACGCGCAGCACGTCGGGCGATATTTCATCGATCAGCACAATCTTTCCGTCGCCGTATTTCAGCCGTCCCAGTTCGAATTTGCCGTCGATGACGTGCAGCTTTTTGGACGTGAATTCGTTGGAAACGATTTCGGCGATTTTTTTCACCAGCTTCACGCTGTCGGCGATTTCTTTTTTCGTCAGCGCGCCGGTTTCCTCCAGCGCTTCCATGGTAATCAGAATATCGCTGTCGCCTTTGGTCCAGGCCTCGACAACCTTGTGAAGATTTACGCACGGTTTTACAAACGGATACCGACGCCAGAAACTTCCAGTCGCGTTATTGCGCCAGGTGAATTCCAGATTCGTCAGCGGGGCGGATCCGGCAAATTGCGGCGCGGCTTCCTTCATGCTCAGCGGGATGGCCGGTTCCACAATCATTTCGTTGCCGCTGATGGTTTCAATGTAGTGGGTGGCAACGCCCTTTGCCTTCAGCAGTTTGAAAAAATAGGTGGCGAAACGGCAGGCAATGGCGCCTTTGCCGGGAATTTCACCGACCACCACATCATAGCCCGGATCGAAGACCACCTTGCCTTTCTCGATATAGCCTGTTCCCCGGTCCGTAAAGACGAATCGGTACTTTCCTTTGTATTTCCCGCCGGTGATTTTATAAACGTCTTTTGATTTGCCGCGATAGACAAGGTTTTTCTCCGCCATTTTTTCTCTCCTGAAGGCCTGTATTTGAAAATTGATTTTTGAAACTATTGTCACGGAAGGTAACAATGGCCAAATCGATACAATACTTTTATCCTAAAATCCAGACAAAAAATTGCTTTTCATCCGTTTTTCCGGGAACGCTTAAACGGCTGAAATTGAAGGACTAAATATTTTTACAGCCTGGTTTTTTAACCTTGAACTATGAACCCTTTAAACCTTGAACTTATTTTCCATCCCTCTTTCGAGGGATGCGTGAACCCCTTGAATCGATTCAATTTTATTCTTGCAATGTTATCAAGAAGTTGTATTATGCCTTTCGGCTACAAAAGACACATCTGAACAAAACTAATGAAAATATTTTAGACAGGAGCGCTGAAATGGCGAAAGACAAGAATAACGGCGGTGCGAATCTTGGCTTTGAAGCAGATCTCTGGCGGGCAGCCGACGCGTTGCGATCCAATATGGATGCTGCCGAGTACAAGCACGTCGTGCTTGGCCTTATCTTTCTCAAATACATTTCGGACGCTTTCGAAGAACAGCACGCAAAACTTGAAGCAGAAAAAACGCAGGGTGCCGACCCGGAAGACCCGGACGAGTATCGCGCCGTCAATATCTTCTGGGTGCCCAAAGAAGCCCGTTGGTCACATCTTAAAGGAAGCGCCAAGCAGCCTACCATCGGCAAGACAGTTGATGACGCCATGCTCGCCATCGAACGGGACAATTCTTCTCTTAAAGGCGTTCTTCCTAAAGACTACGCGCACCCGCGTCTCGACAAACAGCGCCTCGGCCAGCTCATTGACCTCATCGGGAACATCGGCTTGGGCGATAGAGAAAACCGTTCTAAAGATATACTTGGCCGTGTGTATGAATATTTCCTTTCGCAGTTTGCCAGCGCCGAAGGCAAGAAAGGCGGCCAGTTCTACACGCCGCGTTGCGTCGTTCGCATTCTTGTCGAAATGCTCGCCCCTTATAAAGGCCGCGTCTATGACCCCTGTTGCGGTTCCGGCGGTATGTTTGTTCAGTCGGAAAAATTCATCGAAGAACACGGCGGACGTGTCGGTGACATCGCCATCTACGGACAGGAATCCAATCACACAACATGGCGGCTGGCCAAGATGAACCTCGCCATCCGCGGCATAGATTCCAACCTCGGCAAAGAACACGCCGACAGTTTCCACCGCGACCTGCATCCCGACCTCAAAGCGGACTTTGTTCTGGCCAATCCTCCGTTCAACGACAGCGACTGGCGCGGCGAACTGCTCAAAGACGACAAGCGCTGGAAATACGGCATCCCGCCGGCATCCAACGCCAACTACGCCTGGGTCCAGCACTTTATTTATCATCTCGCGCCGAATGGCATTGCCGGCTTTGTTCTTGCCAACGGCTCCATGTCATCCAATCAGTCGGGCGAAGGAGAAATCCGCAAGAGCATCATCGAGGCCGATATCGTGGATTGCATGGTGGCGCTGCCCGGACAATTATTCTATTCAACGCAGATTCCGGTCTGCCTGTGGTTTATCTCGCGCGACAAAAAGAACGGACGTTTCCGCGACCGCCGTGGAGAAACTTTATTTATTGATGCTCGTAAAATGGGCACACTGATTGACCGCGTCCATCGTGAACTGACCGACGAAGACATCCTCAAAATTGCAGAAACATATCACGCCTGGCGCGGAATGCCTGCCGAAGCGTCGGCGCAGGCAGGCGGCGATACCGCCAAATCGCGTCATTCCGGCGGAGGCCGGAATCCAGAGAGGTATCAAGACATCCCCGGCTTCTGCAAATCAGCCAAGCTTGATGACATCCGCGGCCATAATTACATTCTCACACCCGGGCGCTACGTCGGCGCGGCTGAAGTCGAAGATGATGGTGAACCCTTTGAAGACAAGATGTCCCGTCTGACAGCAGAACTCAAAAAGCAGATGGAAGAAGGCGCAAAGCTAGACAAACAAATCTGGCAAAATCTGAAGGAGATCGGCTATGGCAAATGATCTGATTCCAACATCTCCCGAAGGTCAACTGCTGATTTACGAAGATGGCGCCCTACGCGTTCAGGTGCGTATCGACGGCAAAACCGTCTGGCTGACCCAGCGGCTGATTGCACAACTTTTTCAGGTAACAGTTCCAACCGTTAATGAGCACTTGAAGGGCATATGTGCAGAGGGCGAACTTGATACAGCGGCAACTATTCGGAAATTCCGAATAGTTCAAAACGAAGGCGTCCGTCAGGTATCGCGCATGGTGGAGCACTACAACCTCGACGCCATCCTTGCCGTCGGCTATCGGGTACGTTCCGCTCGCGGAACTGCCTTCCGCCAATGGGCCACCGCCCGTCTTTCGGAACTTCTCGTCAAGGGCTTCACCATGGATGACGAACGGCTCAAAGAAGGCCGCACCCTGGGCGATAACTACTTTGATGAACTCCTGGAACGCATCCGCGCCATCCGCGCATCTGAGCGGATGTTTTACCAGAAAATCACTGATATCTATGCCACCAGCATTGATTACGACCCCGGCGCCGAAATAACCCAGACCTTTTTCGCCACCGTGCAGAATAAACTTCACTGGGCGATTCATGGACATACCGCTGCGGAAATCATTTATCAGCGCGCCGACGCGACAAAGCCGCACATGGGCCTCACAACATGGAAAAACGCACCCCACGGCCTCATTCGTAAAACCGATGTTGCTGTTGCCAAAAATTATCTGGACGAAGACGAAATCCGCGAACTCAACCGCGTGGTGACCATGTACCTGGATTATGCCGAAGATCAGGCGCGGCGTCACACACCGATGCACATGGCTGACTGGATAAAAAAGCTCGACGCCTTTCTGCGGTTCAATGAGCGGAATATCCTGACGCATGCCGGCAGGATTTCGCAGGAAATGGCAGATGAACACGCCATAACGGAATTTAAGAAATTTGAGGTCAAACGCCTGCAACGTGAAGCGCAACACCCCACGAGCGACTTTGACCGCTTTGTGGAAAAAACCAAAAAGATTAAAACCAAAGCGGTGAAGGCTTTGCCGGAAGACAAGAAACCAAAAGCGAAAACAAAGAGAAAAGAAATTGGCCATAAAAAATAACCTTTACCTGGTGGAAACGCAGATAAAATACGTATCCAAATTTTCCTTATTTATGGACACGTTATTCGGACGTGTTCAAGTTGGGGACAGAAAAGAAAAGCCATGTAAGGAGCTTGGGTATGGCGGGTGAGTGGCAAGAAGTAACAATTGGAAAATTTGCTCCATTCGTTTATGGAAAAGGACTGCCCGAACAGACAAGAAATCCTAATGGTGCTTTTCCCGTTTTTGGTTCAAATGGAATTGTTGGTTGGCACGACAAACCATTAACTGAAGGGCCAACTTTAATAATAGGAAGAAAGGGAACCGTTGGTGCTGTTCATTTTTCTTTATTACCGTGTTGGCCTATTGATACAACATTTTATATTACTGGCTACGATTTTACGCTTATACGTTATCGCTACTATCTTCTTAAGTCTCTTGGTCTTGAACATATGAACTCAGACAGTGCAGTGCCTGGACTTAATCGTGACGCTGCGCACGCTCGTATAGTTTGCATACCTAAAGATGAAAGCGAACAAAAAGCAATTGCCCATATACTTGGCACGTTGGATGACAAGCTTGAATTGAATCGGCGGATGAACAAAACAATGGAGGAGATGGCGCGGGCGATTTTTAAAAGCTGGTTTGTGGACTTCGATCCCGTCCACGCCAAAGCCGCCGTCCGACGCGAACATTCAAACTGGACCAACGCGCAGGTCAGCCGCGCCGCACTTCCCAAGCTTAATCCCGAAATCGCCGAACTCTTCCCCGATTCCTTTGAAGATTCAGAATTGGGAGAGATTCCGAAAGGATGGATGGTAAAAAAGATTCAAGATATTACCGAACGCGTATCAATGGGGCCATTCGGATCATCTATTAAAGTCGATACATTTGTGCCGGAAGGTATTCCGATCATTAGCGGGCAACACTTAAATGGATTAATGCTAGAGGATAACACATTCAATTTCATTACCCATGAACATGCCGAAAGGTTAAAAAATTCAAATGTTGAACGTGGTGATATTGTGTTGACACATGCAGGAAATATCGGTCAAGTTGCTTATATTCCGGATAATTCAAGATATGAAAAATATATTATATCCCAAAGACAATTTTTCATGCGATGCGATAGAAGACAAGTAACGCCGAGGTTTATGATTCTTTACTTCAAAACCGGCGAAGGTCAGTATCGACTTCTCGCTAATACGTCATCATCCGGTGTACCTTCCATTGCTCAACCTGTAACATACCTTCGTACAATTCCACTAATTACACCGCAGAAATTATTGATAGATACTTTTGATAAATTGATTAATCCACTATTTATCCGAATGAGGCAAAACCAAAATAAATCGAACACATTATCCGCCTTGAGGAATGCGCTTTTGCCTAAACTGATTTCCGGTGAGTTGCGCGTAAAAGATGCAGAAAGTTTTTTGAAGGAGAGAAGATTATGAGTGATAAATATCTACGCGGATCAGAATGGCGAAAATGGGATCTTCATGTTCACACACCAGAATCTATAATTCATCACTATACAGGTCAAAATCCTTGGAAAAAATTTATTGAAGATTTGGAACAACTGCCCACTGAATTTAAAGTCTTAGGGATTAATGATTATATTTTTTTAGACGGGTATGAAAAAGTACTGGAATATAAATCAAGAGGTAGATTGCAGAACATTGATTTAATTCTACCGGTTTTAGAATTTAGAATAGAGAAATTCGCTGGCCATAAAGATTTCAAAAGAATTAATTTTCACATCATATTTTCAAATGATCTTGCTCCTAACATAATGCAACAGCAATTTCTGAATGCTTTAACATCAAAGTATAAGTTAACCCCCGGTTTAGATGGCATTACTTGGTGTGGCTCTATTACAAAAGAAAGTATAAAAGATCTTGGGGCAAAAATAAAAGGGTCCGTGCCGAAAGAAAAATTAAAAGATTATGGTTCGGACTTTGAAGAGGGTTTTAATAATTTATGTTTAGACGAAGACGAGATATTAAAGATTCTTAAAGACAATACATATTTGAATGAAAAATACATTACGGCAATTGGAAAAACAGAATGGGATAGTTTAGCTTGGAACGATCAAAGTATCGCAACAAAAAAAGATGTTATAAATAAAGTTGATTTCGTTTTTATTTCTGCTGAAGACTTAGAGCGATTCAATCTAGCAAAAGATAAATTAACCGAACGAAAAGTAAATAATCTTTTATTAGATTGTAGTGATGCGCATTCATATAGTGATGCAAATGTAAAAGATAGAATTGGAAAATGCTTTTCTTGGATTAAGGCAGATCCAACTTTTGAGGGTCTAAAACAGATTCTAAGTGAACCTGATGAAAGAATTTTTGTAGGGCATATGCCCCCAAAGATGAACTATGTGAATGATAATAAAACCAAGTATATGAAATCTGTTAAAATAGAGAAAAAATCTGACGCGACAATTACTGAAACATGGTTTGATGACAATATGATACCTCTGAATCCAGGACTTATAGCTATAATAGGAAATAAGGGGAAAGGGAAGAGTGCTCTTTCAGATATTATAGGGCTTTTAGGTAACACAAAACAATATGCAAATTTTACATTTCTTTCAGAAGAAAATTTTCGACGGCCCAAAGATAATAAAGCGAGGAACTTTCAGGCAACTATTGAATGGGAGAGTAGCGCACAATTTACAAAAGGCTTAGATGACGAAGTCGATATGTTAAAACCAGAGCTGGTTAAATATATACCGCAAAATTACTTGGAGAATATTTGTACGCAGCTAGGAAAGATAGAGGAGACAGACTTTGATAGAGAGTTAAAGAAAGTAATTTTTTCACACCTTGATGCGCCAGATCATCTTGGGAAGTCTTCGCTAGATGATTTAATTGCATATAAAACATCAGAAGCGGATGATAAGATTCAAATTTTGAAACAAGAGTTGCATACTATCAATGAAAAGATAGTGTTGTTAGAAGATGAAGGTCAGCCAACGTATAAACAGAAGCTTGAAAACCTTTTGAATAAAAAGAATGACGAATTAAAAGCACACGAAAAATCTAGACCTGAAGAGGTAACAAAACCAGAAAATGATCCAGGTAAACAAAACTTGATGGAAGGCCTTGCCAGAAACATAGAAGATGTTAGAAAAATATTGACAGAAAATGAAGGAAAAATCGAAAAAGCAAATCATCGTATTGCAGAAATAACTACTCTCGCTTCCATAATAAACAATGTTGAAGAAAGGATTGAAAATCTTAAACGGCAAGTTCAAACATTTACTGATAAAAGTAAAATCGATTTTGATAAACTTGAATTAGCATTAGATTCTGTCCTGCAATTTTCAGTTGATTTGCAGCCTATTCGAGATAAAAAACAGAATTTACTAAAAGAGAAGAAGAAACTTGATGAAGAAATGGATGTCAAAAGACAGGATACTCTTGCGAACAAAAAAGAATTGATTGGCAAACAAATTGCCGAGCTACAAGCCAAACTTGACGAACCCAACAAAAAATATCAGAAATACATTGTTGACTTAAAAAATTGGGAAAAGAAAAAAGAGCAAATAGTGGGAAATAACTTGACCATAGACACATTGCGATATTACGAAAATCAGATAGAAAATCTAAAAGAACTGCCCCAGCAGTTGAAATCTGCTTTAGAAAGTCGCTTAAATAAAAGTAAGGAAATTCACTCTGTCATTAGAAAATTAGGTGAAACTTATAGAGAACTATACACGCCGGTTTCCAATTTTGTAAATGGTCATACCCTTGTTAAAGAAAAATTCGGCTTGAATTTTGAAGTGAACATTGTTGACTCTGGTTTTGAAGAAACTTTTTGGGAATTAGTCAGCCATGGAGTTTCAGGTACCTTTTGCGGCGTGGAAGAAGGGCGCAAGAAATTACAGGAAATACTTTCTAAACAAGATTTCGAAAATGAAAATGGCATCGTATCTTTCCTAGAAGTAATTATAGAGGCGCTCGAAAAAGATCAGAGACAAGAAGGTGGCACTGATGTTAAAATCATCAATCAACTTCGTAAAGATAAAACCGTAGCTATGCTTTACGATATGATATTTTCACTTGAGTATTTATGCCCTCGGTATTCACTACGCATGGCCGACAAAGAACTTTCTCAATTGTCACCCGGTGAGCGAGGAGCTCTATTGCTTGTATTTTATCTCCTAGTAGACAAAGATGATCGACCTCTTGTTATTGACCAACCCGAAGAAAACTTGGATAATCAAACAGTTTATGAGTTGCTTGTTCCATGCATGAAGGAAGCAAAAAAAAGAAGACAGATTGTAATTGTCACGCATAACCCTAACTTAGCTGTTGTTTGCGACGCGGAGCAGGTAATACAAGCAAATCTTGATAAGAAGAATAATTACAAGATGCACTACATATCCGGTTCGATCGAGAACTCTTTAATCAATAAGGCTGTTGTTGATATTTTGGAAGGTACTCGTCCTGCCTTTGATAAGAGAGACGAGAAATATTTATGAATGGTATTTCCGAATCCATAATCGAACAAGCCGCTCTTGATTGGCTGAAAGCCATCGGTTGGGGAACTATTTTCGGACCAGACATTGCGCCGGACATGCTTGCGGCTGAACGCGAAAATTATGGGCAGGTGGTGCTGGAACGACGGCTGCGGCAGGCACTTCAGAGGCTCAATCCGCAGGTTTCGGCTGACGCTTTGGAAGAAGCTTTTCGCAAACTGACTCGGCCGGAGTTTCCTTCGGTTGTGAACAACAATCATGCCTTGCACAAGATGTTGGTAGAAGGCATTCCTGTTGAAATTCAAAGGACAGGTGGTTCATTCGGGCATGTACCAATCCAGGTGATTGATTTCAATAATCCTGATAACAATGAATTTCTGGCCGTGAATCAGTTCACCGTGGTGGAAAATAAAATCGAACGGCGGCCGGATGTTGTGCTGTTTATTAATGGCTTGCCCGTTGCGGTGATTGAACTCAAAAACGCTGCCGATGAAAACGCCACCATCTGGACAGCTTTCAATCAATTACAAACCTACAAAATGCAGATTCCCTCGCTATTTACTTTCAATGAAGCACTGGTTATTTCCGACGGCGTGGAAGCCAGAGTCGGCACTTTAACGGCCAACCGCGAATGGTTCATGCCGTGGCGCACTATCGAAGGAGAAGAACTGGCGGATACAAAACTTCCCCAGCTTCAGGTAGTGCTGGAGGGTGTTTTTGATAAGAAGCGACTGTTGGATTTAATCCGCTACTTCATCGTGTTTGAGGATACAGGCGGCGGCGTACTTGTCAAGAAGATGGCCGGATATCATCAGTATCATGCGGTGAATGTGGCGGTGGACGAGACAATTCGTGCCTGTGTTCCTGCGTACACGCCGGTAAGGGATGACGAAGGAACTTATTTTTCCCGGAAGCAAAAAGATGGCAAACCCGGCGACAAGCGTGTGGGCGTGGTTTGGCATACGCAAGGTTCTGGGAAGAGCCTGACCATGGCATTTTATGCCGGGCGTGTCATTCTGCATCCGTTCATGAAAAACCCGACGTTAGTGGTCATTACAGACCGCAATGATTTGGACGACCAGCTTTTCGGCACCTTTGCCAATTGTCATGAACTTTTACGCCAGCAGCCTGTGCAGGCACAAAGCAGAGCAAACCTGCGGGAACTTTTAATAACCGGCTCCGGTGGTGTGATTTTTACTACTGTGCAAAAGTTTTTCCCCACCGAAAATGAAGACCAGCCTGCGCCAAACGGAGCGCGGCAGGCAGGCCAGCATCCGCTTTTGTCGGATCGGCGTAATATCGTGGTGATTGCTGATGAGGCGCATCGCAGCCAGTATGATTTTATTGACGGTTTCGCAAGACATATGCGTGAAGCGTTGCCGAATGCGTCATTTATTGGCTTTACCGGTACGCCCATTGAACTCACCGACAAAAACACTCGCGCCGTGTTCGGCAATTACATCAGTGTCTATGACATAGAGCGCGCGGTGAAAGATGGTGCGACAGTTCCTATCTATTATGAAAGCCGTCTGGCCAAGCTGGAATTAAAAGAAGAAGAACGCCCGAAGCTTGACCCCGAATTTGAGGAAGCTACAGAAGGAGAAGAAGTTGAAAATAAGGAACGGTTGAAAACCAAATGGGCGCAACTGGAAGCTCTGGTCGGTACTGAAAAAAGGATGAAATTGATTGCCGAAGATTTGGTGAAACATTTCGAGGAACGTCTGGAGGCGATGGACGGCAAGGCGATGATTGTGTGCATGAGCCGCCGCATTTGCGTCGAACTTTACAAGGCGATTTCGGCAATTCGCCCCGGCTGGCACAATGATGACGATTCCAATGGTATGATCAAAATCGTGATGACCGGTTCGGCGTCCGACCCGCTGGATTGGCAGGGACATATCCGCAACAAGCCTAGGAGAGAGGAACTGGCCAAACGATTCAAAGATCCGCAAGATCCTTTCAAGATTGTTATCGTTCGTGACATGTGGCTGACGGGTTTTGACGCGCCTTGCCTGCACACAATGTATGTGGACAAGCCCATGCGCGGTCACGGGCTGATGCAGGCCATTGCCCGCGTAAACCGCGTTTTTAAAGACAAGCCCGGTGGCTTGGTGGTTGATTATCTTGGCCTTGCCGATCAACTCAAATACGCCCTGGCCAATTATACGGAAAGCGGCGGCAAAGGACAGACGGCAATTGATCAGGAAGAAGCTGTGGCGGTTATGCTGGAACGCTACGAAATCTGCTGCGGCATCTTTCATGGTTTTGATTGGGCTGTTTGGAAAAAAGGAATTCCGCAGGCGCGGTTGTCTGTTCTGCCGGCGGCGCAGGAGCATGTGCTTGCCCAGGAAGACGGGAAAAATCGTCTGGTGAAGGCGGTTGGTGATTTGTCAAAGGCTTTTGCTCTGGCCGTGCCTCACTTGAAGGCATTAGAGATTCGCGACGACGTGGCTTTCTTTCAGGCGGTAAAATCAGTATTAACGAAGAGCACGACGAACGGACGCCGCAGTCCGGAAGAAATTGAGTTCGCCATCCGTCAAATTGTGTCGAAGGCAGTGTCTTCGGATGAAGTTATTGATATATTCGCGGCGGCAGGTCTGAAGAAACCGGATATTTCCATTTTGTCGGATGAATTTCTGGCGGAAGTACGCGGCATGCCTCAGCGGAATCTGGCAGTGGAAATGCTGCGAAAACTGCTGGATGGCGAAATTAAGTCGCGTGGCAGAAAGAACATTGTTCAGGCGCGATCATTTGCGGAACTTCTGGAGAACGCCATCCGGAAATATCAGAACCGGGCGATTGAAACCGCGCAGGTGATTGAAGAATTAATCAGTTTGGCCAAAGATGTTCGCGAAGCTGGTAAGCGCGGTGACCAACTCGGTTTGACGGAGGACGAGGTCGCTTTTTACGATGCACTGGAAACAAACGACAGCGCAGTGGCTGTGCTGGGGGATAAAACTCTTAAGCTGATTGCGCAGGAACTTCTCAAAGCGGTACGAAGCAGTGTTACGATTGATTGGACAGTGCGCGAAAACGTCCGCGCAAGTATGAGAGTAATCATTAAGCGCATTTTGCGTAAATACGGCTACCCGCCGGACAAACAGGCCCGCGCCACCGAGCTTGTGCTGGAACAGGCCGAAGCGATCTGCGGAGAATGGAATGAGAAGTAATGTGGTTAAGGAAATAAAAAGTAACGATTCTATCTTATAGGATCTAATTGCGGTGCTTCCGTCACACACCGGAATAGACAGCCGGAATTCAGCGAATGTTATGGATGCCCGACAGGCCCATTCGGGCAAGACACAGAGATGCTTCATTCGTAAATAGAGTAAAATAACGGTGACAATTACGTTTAATTGTTAAAAGGTGCGGGCGCGCAGTTGAAGGGTCAGCCGTAGCACTTCCCGAAAATCTTCATTCTAAAATTTACGATTTTATGTTAGACCATGTCCGGTTTTGTTGACCGCAAATACGGTACTTTCATGCAGGATACTTTTTAAAACCTCAATTTAACCGATTGCCTATACGTTGGGGGCAAATCAATTATTACCTGTAGCGGTAAGAATATGGAAATTTCATTTGACAGAAGTGAAATCGATCAATCCATTGTCAAACGTTTTGAGCGGCAGGTCCGGCTGTATCCGGATCAGATTGCCGTAAAAGACGCACACCGGTCCATAAGCTTTGCCGAACTCAACACAACCGCAAACCGCATAGCCGTGCATCTCCTGGATAAACGCGGGGACTCGTCGGAAGCCGTTGCGCTTTTGTTTGAACATGGCCTCACGGCGATCATTGCCATTCTTGCTGTTCTGAAGGCGGGTAAATATTACATCCCGCTGGACCCGTCGTATCCCCGGACGGCGATTGAGCACATGTTAAAGGACTCGCAGGCGGCGGTTATTCTGGCCGACCAGACCACCATGGATCTTGCCGGGGAATTGACGGCGGGCGGGATAACGGTGATCAACGCCGATGCGATAGACGGGGAGGCGGACAACCGCGAACCGGACGCGACCATTGCGGCGGATGCATATGCCTGCATTCTTTACACGTCGGGTTCCACCGGCCTTCCCAAGGGAATTCTGCATACCCACCGAACCATCCTCCATCATATCTGGAGTCACAGCCGGACGTTTGGAATTACCGGCAAAGACCGGCAGGCTCTGCTGCTTTCCTACAGTTTTGCCGCGTCCATTTCTGAAATATTCGGCGCCTTGCTCAACGGCGCAACGCTAGTCATGAATTATGTCAAAAAGACGGGCATGGATCATCTGGCAAAATGGCTGCAAAGTGAAAAAATTACAACGTTCAAGCTACCCATTTCTCTGTTCCGGCTGTTTCTCAATACCCTGAAGGGTCCGCCCCGATTCCCGGATTTGCGGTTGATCATCCTGGGAGGCGATAAGCTGCTGCGGACTGATGTGGAACTGTTCAGATGTTTCTTTCCTAGAGACTGTCTTCTTGTCAACCGTCTGGCGTCAACCGAAGCCTTCACCATGACCCGCTTCTTCATTGATCAGTCAACGGCTTTGACGGATCAGGTCGTTCCGGTGGGGTATCCGGATCCCGATAAAGAGATTCTCATTCTGGATGATAACGCTCAGCCGGCGCCCGAAGGCGAAACCGGGGAGATTGTTGTCGCCGGCCGTTATCTTTCGCCGGGGTACTGGCGTCTCCCGGAACTAAACGAAAAAAAATTCCGGACACGCGCGAATCATGAAGGACAACGGCTCTTTTATACCGGAGATATGGGGCGCCTGCGGCCGGACGGTTGTCTGGAGCACTTCGGACGCAAGGATGATCTGATCAAAATCCGCGGCTACAGAATCGAGCTCTCCAGTGTGGAAGTGGCCTTGAACGACTTGAAAGAAGTCCGGGAAGCAATCGTCGCGGTTCAGGAAGCGGGGAAAAGCATCGGCAGAAAAAAACTGGTCGCCTATCTGATTCCTGCACATCCGGCCGGGTTATCCGTCAGTCAACTGCGCATCAAGCTGGCGAAGAAATTACCCAACTATATGATTCCGGCAAACTTCGTTATCCTGGAGAAGTTTCCCCTGACATCGTCCGGCAAAATCGACCGCCTGTCCCTGCCGACGACGGAAAAAAACCGGCCGAACCTGGACACGCCGTATGTCGCGCCCAGAACGCCGGCGGAACACAGCATTATGGAAATCTGGTCTGAAGCCCTCGGCCTGGAAAACGTCGGGGTGACCGATAATTTTTTCGATCTCGGCGGGGATTCCCTGATGCTCTTCTGGGTGCACACCCACCTTCAGGATGTTTTTGATATCGACATCCCGATCATCATCCTGTTTAAGTATCCGACCATCGCGGCGCTGGCGCGCTTTATCATTCACCGGAAAGGATTGATGGAGGGCAAACCGCCCGCCGATGCAACGGCGCCTGACGTTTTCCGTCCGAACCGCCCGGCAGAGCCGAAACATGCGGCTGGTTCCGAAGGATCGCCTGTCCGGGACGATATCGCCATTATCGGCATGGCCGGCACGTTTCCCGATGCCGCAAACACGGACGAATTCTGGGAGAACATAAAAAACGGGGTGTCGTCCGTGCGCCATTATTCGACGCAGGAACTGATTGATGCCGGCGTGGATGAAAATCTTCTTGGCGATCCCGATTACGTGAAAGCGGGAACGTATCTTGAGAACATCGAAAAATTTGATGCGGCGTTTTTTGGCCTCCGGTCCGTGGAAGCGGCCATTCTCGATCCGCAGCACCGGTTGCTTCTGGAAACCGCCTGGCATACCCTTGAACATGCGGGATATATTCCGGATGATTTCCGGGGTCGGGTGGGAATTTTCGCCGGCGCCAGTCCCAGTGCTTATCTGCAGAAGCATATCATGCCGCAAAGACACCTGCTTCCCGTCGTTAACGATCTGCGCATTCAGTTATTGAACAATCCGGAATTTCTGGCAACACGCATTGCCTATACCTTGAACCTGAAAGGTCCGGCCATCAATGTTACAACCGCCTGCTCGACGTCTCTGGTGGCGGTGCATCTGGCCTGCCGGAGTCTCTTAAACGGAGAGTGCGAACTGGCGCTGGCCGGCGGCGTGTCGGTGGAAACCCCGCAGAAGACGGGTTACCTTTACCAGGAAGGCTGGATGTTATCGCCCGACGGTCAATGCCGCCCCTTTGATGCGGAGGCGCGCGGGATCGTGGTCAGCAATGGCGCCGGAATGGTTTTGCTCAAACGACTGGGCGAAGCCGTCCGCGACGGGGATACCATCCATGCGGTGATCAAAGGGTCGGCGGTCAACAATGACGGATCGTTCAAGATGGGTTTTACGACGCCCAGTGCGGACGGACAGGCCGCCGTCATCGAGGAGGCCCAGAAAGATGCCGGGGTCCATCCCGAGACCATTACGTATGTAGAAACGCACGGCACCGGAACAAGCCTTGGCGATCCCATTGAAATTGCCGCTTTAAACCAGGCCTTTCGCCGCCATACCTGGAAAACGGGTTTTTGCGCCATCGGTTCCGTCAAATCAAATATCGGCCATGCCAGCCGCGCCGCCGGTATCGCCAGCCTGCTGAAAACCGTTTTATCGCTTCAACACTGGCAGATTCCCCCCAGCCTGAATTTTGTCAATCCGAATCCGGAAATTGATTTTGCCGGCAGCGCCTTTTTTGTCAACACCGCTTTGCGGCCCTGGCCCGGTGAGGAGGGAATGCCGAGACGGGCCGGGATCAGTTCGTTCGGCGTGGGAGGAACAAATGCCCATTTGATTGTGGAGGAATGGCAGGAAAACAGCGTTCCCCCGGTATCAAAGCCGTGGCAGCTTCTGGTTTTGTCGGCTAAAACCGAAACAGCCCTGAACACAACTGCCCGCAATCTATTGCGCCACCTGAAGCAAAATCGCGATCAGGAATTGGCCGATGTCGCTTATACATTGCAGGCCGGGCGCAAGGCCTTTGCGCATCGCCGCATGCTGGTTTGCCGGGATCGGGAAGAGGCGATCGCGCTTCTGGCGTCACCATCGCCGCCGGAAGAGGAGTTGGGGCACTGCGATTTTTCCAAACCGAGCCTGGTCTTTATGTTTCCCGACGAAGGCGGACAGTATGTCAACATGGCCGCTGATCTGTATCAGCAGGAACCCTCGTTCCGTGCGGATATCGATCAGGGCGCCGCGATGTTTCAAAAGTCGTTGGGGCTGGATGTTCGCGACGTCTTGTTTGCGCGAAAGCCCGATCTGCAACAGGCAGACAGGGCCATGGCACAAAAAGAAACCGGCCGCGCGGCGATTTTCCTCGTCCAGTACGCTGTGGCGCGTCTGCTGATGAGCTGGGGCGTCTATCCGGAGGCGCTGATCGGCAGCGGTATCGGTGAATACACGGCGGCCTGCCTGTCCGGGGTCATGACGCTGAATGAGATGCCCACTGTGTTTGCACATCATCATAATTCAGACGCTATGAAAAATATTACCCTTCAGCCGCCTGTTATTCCCGTTGTTTCCGGGATAACCGGGACATGGCTGACGCTGCAGGAGGCGACGGACATGGCTTACTGGAGCAAACCCTTGCAGGAGACGCCCCGTTTCAGCGACGGGCTGAAGACATTGGCGATGTTTGCCCATTGTATCCTGATGGATTTGGGACCGGGATATCCGTTGTGCGCAATGGCCGGCAACAATCATGATTTGAAGAATACACTTATTTTATCGGCGCTGCCTGCGGCGAATGAAACGTGTTTGGCGCGCAAGACGCTGCTTCGTGCCGTGGGCAGGATGTGGCTGGCCGGCGCCCGGATTGACTGGGAAAATTTACATTCGCAGGAACCGAGAAAGCGCATTCCGCTGCCTCTTTATCCCTACGAGAAAAAGAGGTATTGGATTTCCAGAGTCTCTGCAGGACGGATTCCGCAAACCGGTACGATCCGCTTTACCGAATAAAGGGTCATCCGGCCATCGTGGCGGGCAGAAACAGTGCCAGTTGAGGGAAGAGGAATAACAGAACCACACAGATCAGGATGGCGATAAAAAAGGGAGCGATGCCCCGGAAGATTGTTGCCATGGGAACATTCTTGGCGATTCCGGAAATGATAAAGACATTGATTCCCACGGGCGGCGTGATCAGGCCCATCTCAATGAGCAGAATCATGAGCACCCCGAACCAGATCGGGTCGAACCCCATTGCCGTGACCATCGGAAACACGATGGGCAGGGTGAGAAACATGATGGCAAATCCTTCCAGGATGCACCCCAGAACAACATACACCAGACAAATGATACCCAGCGTCGCATACCGGTTCATGCCTGTGTCCGTGACCCAGGCGGTCAATGTCGCCGGCAAATCGCTCAGCGTCATAAAGTAGCCGAAGATATTTGCTCCGATCAGAATGGCAAAAATCATGGCGGTGGTCAGGGCTGTTTCCGTGAGCGAACCGGCCAAAAGCTTCCAGGTAAGTCTTTTTTTTGCAGAAATAATGACCAGAACAATCAACGCTCCCACCGCCGCCGCTTCTGTCGGTGTGAACCAGCCTCCGTAAAGTCCGCCCACCACCAGCGCGAAGGTCAAAAGAACGCTTCCGGTGTCCCGGAGGGATTCCCATTTTTCAGCGAAAGAAAATCGGGAATCCGGATGACTGATGCCGTGACGTTTCCTGCTCCACAGAAAGATCGTCAAAAGAAAAAGCCCTGTGAGGATGATGCCGGGAATGATGCCGGCGATAAAGAGCGTTCCGACGGGTTGTCCCGTAAGAATGGCGTAGACCACCATAACCGTGCTGGGCGGAATCAAAATGCCCAGTGTTCCGCCCGCGGCCACACATCCGGTCGCCAGCGCGTCATCGTATCGGAAGCGTTTCATTTCCGGCAATGCAACCGCGCCGATGGTGGCTGCCGTCGCTAAAGAGGAGCCGGAGATCGCGGAAAATCCGGCGCACGCGCCGACCGTTGCCATCGCCAGCCCGCCGGGCAGAAAGCCGGTCCAGCGGTGAACGGCACGATATAATTCAACGCCCATGCCGGATTGACCGGCCAGTTGTCCCATCAGGAAAAAGAGCGGAATGACGGTCAGGGCGTAGGAGGAGACGGTCTGATAGACGACCATGCCCAGCATGGAAAAGGCCGCGTCCGGAGAGGACAGGATGGAAAATCCCGCCAGACCGACAATGCCCATTGCGCAGCCGATCGGAACGCGAATCATGATGAGGACGGCCATGACGATGAGGCCGAATACGCCGACGGTTACCGGGGTCATAGCACTTTTTCATCCTTTATCGATGCCAGGGTTTTTTTAAAAAAGACGAAACTGAGAACGGCAGCGCCGAAGGCAATGACATAGGCGAAGGGATATTTGGGAATCTGGAGATCCATGGATACGTCACCGGATAGTCTTAGCGAAGAGCCGTAAACAATCGCCGCCGCCGTGATGAGCGCAAAAAACAGGGCATTGGCAAGAGACGTGATGACGGCTAAATATTTCCTGGCCCCGGAGGTCAGGCGGTCTGTCAAAAGGGAAACGCTGACATGGCGATCCATGATTTCCGCTTGGGCAAGCGCGAAAAAGACAAGGATGATCATCATCAATTCGCTGATTTCCGTCATTCCGGTTATGCTGATGCCCGTCAGCTTTCTCAAAAGAACATTCGCCGCGGTTAGAATCATCAGGATAAAAATGATCCCCGCGGCGACGCCGTTTAAGCCGGTTGCCGTTTTGTGTATGCAGGAAAAGACCCTCTTCACAACCGCACGCGCCCTATTTTATTTTAGCCGAAGCGCGGTGTATGGCATCCATCATCTCACGTGCAGGAATTCCCTTCTCGCTGTTTTGCCGGATCCAGTCGCTTTCCATGCCTGCCAATTGGTTCCGGATTTTCTTTCTTTCGTCCGGGGCCATGTCGTGAATTTTCACGTTGCCTGACGTCCGCAGCTGATTGACAGTTTCCCTGGAGTAATCGTCATACACACCGGTGGCGTGAAGCCCCCAGGATTTTCCGGCCGCGTTGTCAATGGCCTGTTTGGCGGCGGGAGACAGCGCCTCATATTTCTTCTTATTCATGACCACGGCCATGATGGAAATATAAAAATCCGTTTGGGTAATATGTTTGATTTGATCGTAGAGTTTGAAGTCCGCGACAACCGTATTGGGGGTCAGCGCGCCATCGATAACGTGTTTTGCAAGGGCCATGTGCATTTCCGTGATCGGCATTCCCACCGGATTGGCGCCCAGCCGCTTCAGGGCGTCGCTCATGGACGCGGAAGGCGACCGCAATTTCATTCCCTTGAAATCCTCCATCGTCAGGATCGGCTTATCGACGGAATATAACTGTCCCATGTCGGTGCAATAAATCCAGAGCAGTTTATAGTCCTTGAAATCTTCGGCAAACCAGCGTTCATAAAGGTCGTAAGCCACCTGGATGGCCTGCTGCGGATTATCGAAGAGGAACGGCAGATCATACGCCGAAAATCGGGGAAACCGGCCGGAGGTCATGGACGGAAAGATCAGAGCGATATCCGCGATACCCGTTTTGACGGCGTCCGGAAGTTGCACCGCTCCCCCGAGAGTGCCCGCTGGATAGATTTTAATCTTCACCTTGCCGCCGGACAGTTTTTCCACATTTTGGGCGAAGGGCAGGAAGGTCTTCTGGTGTTGAATATGCGTGGACGGTATGAAATGCGCCAGCTTCAATTCCACCGCATCCTGAGCCGCGACAGGGCCGGCCGTCAATAATACCCCGCAGATCATCAATAATATCAAATAATGCTTTTTCATTATTTTATTTCTCCCCTGAAGATTTTTTATGATTATAGAAAAAAAACAATTCGTGTCAATGCCTTTTGCACAGCAGGCCCTGTTGAATGTTTTGATTGACTTCTGCAGTATTTTTTAATTTATTAAAAGAAAAAAATGAAGGAATGGATCGATGATGGACATCGAAGCGCTGATACCGCACCGCGAGCCGATTAAAGTCATCACGGAAATTCTTGAGCTCGATGACGATTCCGGTTCGGCCGCGGCCGTGGTCAACGAACGCTGGCCGCTGTGCGACGGCAAGGCGGTGTGTGCGCTTGTTTTAATTGAAGCCATTGCCCAGACGTCCGCTCTGATCGAAGGGCATAAACGGATGAAAAAGAGCATGGGCGGCACAAAAGGGTGGCTGGTCGGCATCAAAACCGCCGAATTCAGGACGGCGACGGTGCCCCTGGGTACGCGGATAACGGTTACCGTTAAAGGCCTTTCTTCATTTGATGAATACGGTGTCATCGAGGGTGTGGTAAAGGCGGGCGACGACATTTTGCTGTCGGCCGTGCTTCAGGCAATCCGATTCAACGGGCACGGGGTTGAACAAGATATTCGAGGATGATGTGCCGATCATGGAAGAAAAAAAGACAGCCCTTGTAACGGGCGCAAGCCGGGGGATAGGACGGGCCACCGCCGTGGAACTGGCCAAAAACGGTTACTTTGTGGTGATTAATTACAAATCCAATGAGGCGGCAGCCGCCGAAACGCTGGTTCAGGTTGAGCAGGCAGGATCCGGCGGAACATTGTGCCGATTTGATGTGGCAAACGCAGAAGAGGTCCGGACAGCGCTTGATCAAATCATAAAGACGCACAAAAGAGTCGATGTCCTGATTAATAATGCCGGCATCACGGCCGACGGCCTTTTTGTGATGATGGATGAGGAGGACTGGCTCAATGTCGTCAACACGACGTTGAACGGATTCTATCACGTGACCAGGCCCGTCTTGAGGGAAATGATTCGAAAGAAACGCGGGGCCATTGTTTCCGTTTCTTCTGTCTCCTCGATCCTGCCGAATCGCGGTCAGGCCAATTATGCTGCGGCCAAGGCCGGCATCAACGCCGCCACGCGTTCGCTCTCCAAGGAAGTGGCGCGCTTCGGTATTCGGGTGAATGTTGTCGCGCCGGGTCCCGTTGAAACGGACATGATCCGCAGCATGCCGATGGACGACATTAAAAAAATCATCCCCATGGCGCGCGTGGGCCGGCCCGAAGAAGTCGCCAAAGTGATTTGTTTTTTATGCTCCGACGATGCGTCTTACGTGACAGGGCAGGTCATCGGCGTCAACGGCGGGATGTTTTAATTTTTCACAAAAATCCGATGATAAAGAAAAATGCTTCTTGCTTCTGAAAAAATGCCCGTCATGACCCTCGCGGAAAAATTTTAAATAGCATGTGATTTGCTGAGTCGTCATGTTCCTGTCGGAGCGACAAAAAAACCGTCAGGTAAAGTGATTTTCCGGGATGGCCGAACCAGTGGGATGCGTTATGCCAAAGACCGATCATTGTCAGGGACCGCTAAAAGATCCATCGGAGGATGGTTATTTGCCTGTTGATCATCAGGATTTCCGGATCATTGAAAGAGAAGGCATCAACTACTATTTGGTGGATCTTCGGAAGGCGGCTATGAATGCCTTAAGGGACATCATCGAGGGATGTGCCATCGTAGAGCAGGAGTGTTGGAAACCTCAAGAGGATTTTTCCCATTATATCCAAAAATGCGACATGCTGAGTTATGCCGTGCTGGCTCGCCGGATTATCGGTTTTTGCGCGGGCAGTCTTTTCGTCCATGACGCCATCTTTATCTACAGCAATGATGAGACCATGGTGCTCAGAGAGTTTCATCACCGTAATATTGCCAGAAACATGGTCTTCTGCAATATGCGCTGGATATTGCAAAGCAGGCACGATGAAGGCATCAAACACTACGCGTTCATGTCGATTTCAGGCAATCCCAGAATCGTGAATGGATATTACAACCATAGTTTTCTAATAAAAATCCTATTCGATTGTTCCTTTAAGGCGTCGGATAAATTAATCCGTGCCCTGGACGCCTACCGTCATCAATACAAGATATCGCTGGTGCATGAGGATTATCCCTTTTGTCTCAAAAATATGTTTCCGGGATCGAACACCTTCAATCCGTCGGATCAAAGATTTCAATTTCTGAAAAGGGTCAAAAGGAATATGCCGGCTGACTTTGATCACATGGAGCGGGGAGATGCCTTTGCGTTTCTGGTGAAGTTGCCGGCATGGTTTACACGTACGTTTGTCTTCGGCCTGATGGTTCTTGCCTTCGGCAGGCGGTTTTTCTCCCGTCGCGGCATAGGCTTTTTTGCCGGGAATTAACTCTGAATAAACGCGAACGACTTCAAAACGGTCATGACTCCAAAAAACGCGTTTAAGTTTTTTTACCCGGCGGGTCTTGATGAAGATACTCCCGAATATGCTTTAATCCTTCGGCATAGGAAATGACGGGTTCATACCCGAGCTCGCGTCGAATTTTGTCGATCGGTATCCGGTTGTCTGAGCCCACCAGATTCAAGGCTTCGCGCGTAATGAGAGGACGTTTTTTAATGCCCAGCAATTTATAAATTCCTTCCAGTAAATAAGCTCCAAGGACTGCCAGCGGCCGGGGGAGGGATTTTGGATTGCCCACGCCGATGATGTTGGCGATGTCCGTAAAATATCGTTTCCACGTTACGTCCAGCCCGTCGCAGGCGTTGTAAACGTTGCCCAGTGCCTTTTTGAAAGTTCCCGCAAGGATGAGGATATCCGCCACATTATCGACATAGGCCAGTCCCGCGTTCATCTGTCCGCCGGAGATCAGGCCGGGCGATCCGCTGCGAAGGACATTCACCACGTCGTGAAGCCAGGGGCCGGAGCGCGGCCCGTAGACGTTGGCCGGACGAACCACGGTAAGTTTCATGCCCTTGTTCCGGTAATAATTCCAGGCGAGCTTTTCCTGCGCCTGTTTTGTCCTGCTGTAGGGTCCCAGTGTGTTGCCGTAAGGTGTATCTTCCGGGCAGGCCTGCCTGTAAATGTTGTCGCCATAAACGGCTATGCTTGAGGCGAGAACGATCCGGGCGTTTTGTTTTACCGCCTCATCAAAAATCAAACGGCTGCCTTCGACGGTAAATTCCCAGTATTCTTTTTCATCGCCCCAGTCGGTTACGATAGCCACCAGATGAATAATGGTTTTAGCTCCGTTGGCGGCCTTTTCCACAGCCCTGGGATCGGAGATGCTTCCCCGGACAATTTCAATTTTTTCCGCCCACGCAGCCGGCACGGCTTCACCGGGCAGCGCCAGTATTTTGACGGCGGTTTCGTTTTGTAATAGTTTCTGAACGACCCTGCTGCCGATGAATCCCGTGGCGCCGGTGACCAAAACCGGTTGTGCTATTTTCTCTGGCGACGTCATTGTGTGATTTCCTCCCGTTTATGATACGCGGTATTAACGTTTGGTTTCTGTTATGCCCGCATTTCCGAAGATGGTTTTACATCTTTCCATGACGGCGTTGTCGCGAAAAGACGTCATGACCTTGCTGTGTTTGTAAGGATCATTCACGCCGACTTTGTCGCTTTTTTCATGCCATAACGGATTATAAGCGAGAAGAGCGGCTTCGGTGATGTTAAGACTTTTCAGAAACGACGCAATGCCCTGAATGTTGCTTTCAGTGTCTGTCATATCGGGAATCAGCGGGGTGCGCGCCAGAAACATTTTTCCGTCGTCCGCTGCCTGCCGGAAAAGGAGTCTGAAATTATCCAGAATCGTTTCGTTGGACACGCCGCAGTATTTTTTATGCGCCTCACGGTCGATGATTTTGATATCGAAATAAATAGCGTCCAGATACGGATAAAGCCTGTCCATAAATTTATGGATGTCAAAGAAACCGCAGGTTTCCAAAAGGGTGTGAATGTTGTTTTGTTTGAGCGATTTCAAAAGGCCGGAGGTAAAGTCCATAAAAAGCGTCGGCTCGCCTCCGGAAAGGGTTACCCCGCCTCCCGATGTATCGAAGAAGGGTTTATCCGGCAAAATTTTATTCATAATATCGTTGATGGACATTGCTTTCCCGACGCTGTCCAGCGCACCCGAGGGGCAGACATCAAGGCACAGAAAACACAGATCGCATTTGCTGCGGTCGATGTAAAAAGGATTATCGCGGCCCAGCGCGTTTTTCGGACAAACCTCGCGGCAGGCTCCGCAGTCGATACAGGTTTTTGCGTCAAAGGATATTTCCTTGACGGCTTTTTTACTTTCCGGGTTGTGACACCACACGCAGGAAAGAGGGCAGCCTTTGTAAAACACGACGGAACGGATACCCGGTCCGTCATCCAGGCTGTTGCCTTTGATTTCGAGAATTAAAGGGGATTTGATTTCATTTTCTTTCATAATCAATTGTTTTTCCCACTAGTGACTGTTTCGTAAAAAAAATCACAACTCATGGACCCGTCATTCCGGCGGAGGCCGGAATCCAGTGTTATCTGAACTGGCCCCCGGCCGACACCGGGGTGACTACATTTTGCACTTTTGCCGAGTTCATCCAATATTGATCTATATGCCGAATTCCGCGCGTTCGATCAATTCGATCTGCATTTCTCTGTTCAACGTTACAAAATAGGCGTTGTAGCCGGAGATGCGGACAAGCAGATTCTGATAATTCTCCGGATGTTCCATGGCGTCGCGAAGCGTTTTTGACGACACGACGTTCAACTGCATCTGCATACCGCCCAGATCGCTGTAGGTTTTGACGTAGGAATAAATATTATCCACGACTTTCTGATGCGACTCCTGTGCACCGGGGACGACTTTGACATTGAAAGCGATATTGTTGTTCATGTTTTCCGCTTTGAGTTTGGCCACATCCCGGATGTTGTCCAGAATATTCTTCGACGCATGGGGTTCCGGGGTGAGACCCGGTGTGAAGGCTTTGCCGGCCAGCCGTCCTGACGGAAGCGCGCCGGTCAGCGTACCGAAAGCAACGTGATTGGACATCGACCAGAAACCGGCTGTGTATTTGCCGTTGCGGTAATTTGTGTGTTCTCCGAAAATATCGTGAGCCAGTTTGATGACGCGATTGGCTGTTGCCAGCGCCTCTTCATTGCCTGATCCGAAAAGAGCAATCTTGTTTTTAATCTGAGCCAGCAGAGCGGAGTCGTTTCTGAAATTTGTATTGACCGCATCCAGCAGCCGCTCAAACGTTATCTTCTTCTCTTCAAAAACCAGCTTTTTGACCACCATCAGCGAGTCGGTAATGTCGGCAAGGCCGATGCAGGCCGTTCCGGATGAATTGTAACGGGCCCCGCCCTTGGTTACGTCTTTTCCTTTTTTCAACGGACCTTCGATCAGCGCCGAGATAAAAGGAGTCGGGCGGATGTGTTGGTGAGCTTCGCCCAGCAGATTGTTGTATTCACAGGTTTGATCGGCCAGAAAACGGAGCTGCGCTGCAAACGCGTTGAAGAAGGATTCAAAATCGGGGAATGCGCCGGCGCGGATGTCGCCTGTTTTCGGTCCCAGATCCCAGCGCATCAACGGATGCCGGCCGTTGTTGAGGGCCATTTCCAACGCGGCCACCATATTAAACATCATGCAGTTGGTGTGACCGATATGCCGTCCGGACAAGGTCGGTTCCACGCAGCCGGTTGCCGACCAGTCGCGTAAATGTTCCGGCGGATAATTGAATTCCGCAAGCGAGGCCATGACCGCCTCATCATTATGAATGGACGGGGTTGCCGTTGTGTTGATATTGACTTCGCAAAGCCTTTTCAAGTAGGTCGCGCTGTTTTTGCTCTTGTTGTAACGGGCATTGACGTTGGGATCGCGGATGGAAAGCATTTCCGTCACTTTCAGAAAAATGTAGGTCATATCGTTGACGGCGTCTTCGCCGTCGGGTGTTACGCCGCCCAGCGTAATGGCCTGATCTGAGGAGGAGCCGCCGAACAGATAATTGCCGATGTCCGGAATCAGGGGCAGGTGGTCTGTGCAGCGCATGTAAAAACATCCAATCAATTCTATCGCATGCTTGACATATTCCTGTCTTTCTTTTTCGTCCTGAATTTTTTTCATGTCGGCCGTAAAATAAGGTTGAAGCCATTGATCCAGTCTTCCGAGAGAAAATCCGGCGTTCGTGTTTTCCATGTGGACGCCGACCCAGATGATCCACAGGGCATTGACCGCTTCATCCAGCGTTGTGCAGGGATGGGCCGGAACGCGCTTGCAGATTTCGGCCAGATGCAGCAGTTCGTTTTTGCGGACAGACTGAGTTTCCTGAGACGCCAGCCGCCACGCTTCTTGCGCGAGATTACCCGCGTAGGCATTCATTCCCTCAAGACTGATTTTCATGGCTTGCAGCGTGTCACGTTTTTGTTTTTCTGATTCGGGTGTTTCGCTTAATTCTTTATCTATCTTCGAGATAATACCGCTGGTGCCCAGGCTTAAGACCTCAGGATAATTTAAAATCGTATGCGACAGCGCGACGGTTTTCCATAAAAAGCAGGCGGCAAAACGCTCATCAAGCTTCTGGCAAAGAGGATAATCTTTATGGTCCCGCACCCACTCGCGGAAGTTGCGCTTGAGCCAGAACGGAAAGACTTTGTTGTGCAGAACGTCAAGCGTATCGGCATCAATATTATACGGGTTCAACGGCCTGTATGGAACTGTGAGCAACTCTCCCCAGATCATGGTGCCGTGCGCCTCCGGATAGATAATAACGCCAATGTCTTTCGTGGTGGTTGTTCCGGCGATCAGATCATTTTTCCTGATGATTGGTTTTTTGTTTGCCATCAGATATTGAAAAGCCTGCGCCTGGCGCAGTTCGGAAACCCAGGGTTTGCCGTTTTTATCTTTTTCAAATCCGTTTTCTTTAAACCATTGTGTGACAAGTTCCGCCCGTTCGTGGCATATGGCCGGTTTTATTTTCAGGTGTATGTCGAGAAATTCTTTGACCCGGGGAAAATCATCAAGGGAATATTGGGCCAGATAGGGGTCGTTTAGAAACCGGACGCCCGGATCAACGTTGACGGCCTTGATCTGGCGGGGTTTTCTGGCTTCGATACAGTATCGGGATGCTTTGGCTGCATCGTATTTCCGGTTTTCTGTCTTGGCTTCTTTCTTGAGTTTTGCAATCTGGATCTGTTTCACAAGGAGCGAAAGATACAAATTAATCAACTGCAGATAGCCGAGGTTCCCAATCGTGATCATTCTGTTTTCCATGAGCGCCAACATCAATTTGTTGGGCGGTTGCGTGGCGGCTTCCTTAAGGGCGTTTTCATCCACGAATATCAATTGCGAATCCAGGGTTTCCGGAATATTTTTCAACACGGTAACCTTGCCGTTTTCGAAACGCATGGCCTGCTCGACGCTGCCGTTTTCCGTTTTGATGCCGAATGTAAAATTAATCCAGCCGTCGTCGCTTTTCAGATATCGGTTCAGCGACGGCCGGTTGTTGAAATTCAAGGCAACGAATTTGAAAAACATGCGGGCAAGGGTGTTGGCATAACTTTTTTGCACAGGCTGGACATTTTGCATAATAGACCTCCGAATAACGGGTTTAATGATCAGTTAAAAAATTTTCTTTCCTTCATCCAGGCTGTCCTTCAGTTTCAGGAAATTGTCTACGATGTCCGCCGTTCGTTTTGCAATAAAGTCATCCACATCATCCGTTACTTCGTGAAAGAGGCGGCTGTTGTTCAACGTGATAAGGCCGTGAAGGTCAGACCAGAATTTAATTACCTGATATAAAATAAAATGCTCCTTTTTCTTTCCCTTGATGGGAATGTATGACGTGACGGGGTCAATAAAGAGCGTGAGACATTTTAACGCATTCTGCTTTTCCCGAAAGGCGAGCGGTTCGATTTCCGTTCCCGCATAGTCCAGATACTTGGGGGTATGAAGATTGAACATGATGTCGTAGTAGCTGGGATAGGTGAGGCCGAATTCTATGTAGGCACGGATCATGGCTTTTAATCTGTCTTCTATTTTCTTCAAGGCAGCCGAGCGTGCGATCAGGAGGTCGTGAAGTTTCTCAAAGCCTCTAATTCTGATCATCAGATTGATTTCATCTTTATTGGTATAATAATTGTAGATGGTCGTGGCCGTGACATTCAAACGGGAAGCTATTTTGCGAAGACTGAGATTATTAAATCCTTCCTCAATAATAATGTGAAGAGCCGTATCCAGGATCTTCTCCCGAATATTTTCTATTTCTTCTTTCGTTCTCGGTTTTTTGGGCATAATTTGATTCTTATTTTTAAATATTACGATGTTAACTTAACAGTGTTATTTTAAAAAGTCAAGCGTAATATCAACGGGACCGGCAGAAATTGCCCGGCCGCATAATATTCATGTAAAATATTGAAATAACTGATATTAAATGGTGAAGTTATGGCTGGGGAACAAGGATTCGAACCTTGATAAACGGAGTCAGAGTCCGGTGTCCTACCGTTGAACGATTCCCCAGCAAGGTATGAGAACAAACGCCTTGCGGACGGTTCAAGTTAACCGATAGCCTTCAGGCGGGCGTGAATATAATGTTATTGAGATTTTATGTCAATAAATTTTCTTCATCCGTGTGATTTTAATTTGACGGGTCAATGGGGACCGGTCAATATTCGTTCGATCATACTTGCTTTGCTCGCTCAACAAAAATGGAGGATGATGCAAAATGCATACGGAAATGATGCGGGGCCTTATTTAGGGTCCCACCGCGAGGTGAGGTTGTGAAGTTGTTGTTTCCGGGCCAGATGAATCAGGTCGTGATCGGAAAGGAGGCCTTTTTCAATAAAGAATTCGCCGAAGGGACGCTGCAGTTTTTTTTGTTTCCCGACAAGCGCAAATAAATCGAAATTGGAAATGTATCCGATGCGCAGAGCGCATTCGCCAAATTTTTCGTCAAAGTTTCTGACTTTGAGTACAAACAGAACGTCCTGATAGGAAATCAGTTGCCAGGCCACGGCAATTTGTCCAATCAACGGACGCTGGCGCCGCTGCCAGCAGATGGCTTCAATGAGTGTCCGCCATGAAATTAAACCGGAATAATATAGAAATTGACCGAACATCAGATTTCCCTGTGGAATGTTTCCGGTATAAAAATGATCGTGATGATATTTGTTTTTGGGATTGTGACGCCCGTTTTTCTCATGGCGGTGGCTTTGCGCGGTGTGTTTTTGCTGCGTATTGAACCCGTCAAAACGCGGTGCGCCCGTCTTGCCCTCTTTTTTTGTTTCAACAAAGGCGAGAAGTTTTTCATAGGCCTGTTGAACATGGATGAATTCAGCGTTTAAATCGTCGGCAAAAAGGCCCAGCGCCAAAGCTCTGTCCGGATGTGTGTGAAGCGCTTTTTTACGGTAAGCAGTTTTAATACTGGTGAGTTGAAGATAGTCCAGAAAATCATTCGATATGTTGATTCCAGGGCCGAAAATGGTTGCGCATGCCTGAAAAAGTTCCGATGAAGAGTTCAGCATTGAAGGCATCAAACCGTTTCCTTTGAGAAAGACGTTATATTGAAATAACAAGATGCCGAAGAATTTTCAAGAGAAAAAAATCCGATTCATAATAAAAAAACCCAACCTTGGGAGTTGGGTTTTTTTGTACTGGCTCCCCAGCGCGGACTCGAACCACGGACATGCTGGTTAACAGCCAGCCGCTCTACCGACTGAGCTACTGGGGAACGTATTTTCAAAGATTCCGAATTTTTGCCCCGGGTATTGATCCGACATGACGGATTGCCGAAGCATTTTTTTCTGGCGCTTCATAATACAAGAAGAGACAGATGTCAACATCAATTAAATATTTATTCAAAATGATAAAAAACCGGATCTTTATATGAAAAATGCCGAATTCTTTTGCAATGTTCGGAAAATTGACCGCCGAAATGTTTCATCAGGCCGTATCATTTCCTTGCCTCAAAAATCACGATAGGATATAAAAGCCTACTTTTATGAATCAGAACGGCAAATAAGGTTGGCAATGATGACAGGCAGCCAGAAATTCTTGAAAAAACATGTTTTGGACGAGGGGTTATGCACCGGTTGCGGCGCCTGCGTGGGCATTTGTCCGTATCAGGTGATTTATCATGACCGAACGGTGCAATTACACGGCTGCGATTTGGTAAAAGGCCGTTGTTATGATTATTGTCCCCGGACGCCCTGTGATGTCGGAGCCATCAGGGAACGATATTGCGCAGCCGGTGATCTGACGCCGGAAATCGGCGCGGTCAAGGGATATTATTTTTCCAGAGCTGCTGATCCTGGGTTACGAAACATCGGCCAGCATGGAGCAACAGTAACGGCTATGCTGGAGTTGGCCCTGTCTGAAGGCCTGATTGATGCGGCTGTTGTTTCTTCCCGGGACCAATTATCGCTGCGAAAAGGCGTTATTGTACAAAACAGGGAAGCGATCAGAACACATGCCGGCAGTCAATTTACCGTATCGGCGACGGTAGCCGCTTTTCACCAACTGGTGACGAAGCACACCGGTCAAGTCGGAATTGTCGCCACGCCGTGTCAGGCGCTGGCCCTGGCCAAGATGAAATTCAATCCGGGACATGAAGACATTGCCAGAGTCAATCAACTGACGCTGGTAATCGGTTTGTACTGCGGCTGGACGCTTTCCGAAGAAAAATATTTAAAGTTACTGACGGATAAAGGCATCGCTTTGGAATCCATAACCGAAATGGACATCCCCGCCGGCAGGAACGTTCTGGAGATCCGGACGGAAGATCGGCTGCATTCGATTGCGATGGAGGAAGCGCAAACCTGTATCCGGGAAGCTTGTCTGTATTGTATGGACAGCACGGCGGAATTCGCCGATGTGTCGGTCGGTTCGGCGCGGTTTTCGGGAAATTGGGAAGACGTTCGCCAGTGGAATCAGTTGATCGTCAGAACGACAAAAGGGAAAGAACTGACGGATCTGGCCGTTGAGAAGGGCGTTCTGGAATTGCGGGAGGCGCCCGCCGACAGTTTAAAAGAACTGAAGGAAGCGGCGGTCAATAAGAAGAAAAATGCGTTGAAAAATATTATCCAAAAGAGCGGCTCGGCAAAAAATCTGTTATACTTGGACAGTCGCGATCCGGCGGTGCTGAAATATTTGGAAGCTGAAAAGAAAAAAAGTAAAAAGTGAATGGTGAGAAGTGAATATTTGTGCCTCTGTTCAGCCAAGTCTTTTTGACTTGGCTGTCAATAAAAAAATCAGTCGGGTCCAAAAGACTCGACTGAGCTTGAGGGGGGGGAACGGCGGGGTAAACAAGAGAAAATCAATGAAATGTCAAGAATAATGAAATGATATTACACCCTCGGCATGACAACTTTTATGAAATATATTCATAAGATTTTACGTTTGATTTTATTTTCTGTTTCCATATTTATGTTTGCCTCGAGCTCTGCTTTTTGCTCCGTGGCTTCAGGGCGGTTCAGTATCGGTAATATGAGTGAGGACATTGCGATATTAATAGCCTATGTTCTTCTGGCTTTATTGGTTTCATTTCTATGTTCAATAGCGGAAGCGGTCTTATTAAGTATTACGCCTTCGTTCATTGAGGAACAGAAAGAAAAAAATCCCAAGCGGGCCATTCTGTTGAAGCGACTGAAACAGGATAATGTGGATCGCGCGCTGGCGGCGATTTTAACACTGAACACCATCGCGCATACGGTGGGCGCCATCGGGGCGGGAGCAAAAGCTACGGTCGTGTTTGGAAGCGCATGGTTTGGAATCTTTTCAGCGGTTATGACATTAATGATCCTTTTTCTTTCAGAAATCGTTCCTAAAACCATTGGCGCCATTTACTGGCCCAAACTCGTTGTGCCCACGGTATTTTACGTACAAACCCTCATTGTAACGCTGTTTCCGATTGTTTGGATTTCAGAAAGGATGACAAAATTTATTTCGCGCGGAAAGAATCTGCACATTTTCAGCAGAGACGAGTTTGTCGCCATGGCAAGAGTGGGCGAACAATCCGGACAGATAGACGATAACGAGGCGCGGATTATCAAGAATCTCTTCCGGTTCGGGTCGCTCAACGTAACGGATATCATGACTCCACGCACGGTGATCGCGGCACTTTCCGAGGATAAAACGGTAGCCGACGCGGCGGAATATGTTGTAAAAATACCATTTTCACGAATTGTGATATATAAGAAGGATATAGACGATATAACCGGGTTTGTTTTGAGAGATGATGTGCTGCTGCGGGATAATCAGGAAAGAGGTGGCGAGGCGCTCAAGACCTTAAAGAGAGAAATATTGGTTGTTCCCGAGTCTGCAGTACTTACGGATTTACTGGAAATTTTTCTAAAAGAACGTCAGCACATCGCCATTATAGTCGATGAATACGGAGGAACAACAGGGCTTGTTACGCTCGAAGATCTGATCGAAACATTAATGGGTTTGGAAATTGTTGATGAAATGGACACGGTTGTGGATATGCGTGTTTTGGCCAGAAAAAAATGGGAAGAACGGGCAGGGGCGCTCGGCATAAAAATTAACGTGGATGGGAAAGATCAATCCAAAAAAGAAAATGTGCTACCGGAATAATAAAGAAGCCGACTCTGTATAATAAGAAACTAAACTTCCGCGCAGCGTCGGAAATGATAGAAATACTTTTAAGTGAATTATAAAATGATAAATAAATTATTATCACCGGCCAAAACAGAAGTGTTGTTCATGGGCAACGAAGCCATCGCGCGCGGGGCTCTGGAGGCCGGCGTAAGTGTCGTTTCCGGTTATCCCGGCACGCCGTCTTCGGAAGTGATCGAGCGCCTGTCCGAAGTGGCCCGTGAAAGAAATCTCTACGTGGAGTGGTCCACCAATGAAAAGGTGGCGCTGGAAGTGGCCGCCGCCGCATCGTTTTCCGGTTTGCGTTCCATGTGCGTGATGAAGCAAAACGGCGTCAACGTTGCCTCCGATTTTCTTCTGCATCTGGCCTCGTCGGGAACACGCGGCGGCATCGTGCTGGTCGAATGTGAAGACCCCGGCGCACTCTCCAGTGTCAACGAGGGTGAATCGCGCTATTTCGCGCGCATGCTCGAAATTCCTATGCTGGAGCCCGCCAATTTTCAGGAAGCCAAGGACCTGACCCGGTGGGCCTTTGAGTTATCCGAGAAAATCCGAAATATCGTCATGGTGCGCTCGGTTACGCGTATGTCGCACGCCAGCGGTAATGTCATCTGCGGCAGTCTGCCGGCTAAATTCCGCAACGCCCGCTTTATTTCCGACGGATCGGTCATGGATCCTCTGCGCGGGCCGGTCGTCAGCACGCCGGTGGTTATTAAACACGGCCTGCAACAGAAAAAATTACAGACAGCAGCGGAGCTTTTTGAAAAGAGTCCTTTCAACAGCTACGTTGGTCCTAAAAAACCGGAGCTTTTGATCATCACCAGCAGCGCCTGCTTCCTATACAGCCGGGAGGCTCTTGAAATACTGGGCTTGCAAAAACGTGTCGGAATTTTGAAATTGAGCTGTACCTGGCCGTTGCCGGAAAAGCTTTTGAAAAAATATCTGCGCCTGACCAAAAAGATTATGATTGTGGAAGAGGTACTGCCGTTTCTGGAGGAAAACATCAAAGTAGCCGCGATGACCATGCTGAAAGATATAGGCATCAAAACGTTTTACGGGAAAACGGACAAGACCCTGCCTTCAGCCGGCGAATTGAATCCCGAAATAGTTATGCGGGCTCTGAGCAAAATCATGAAGGTTAAACCCAAGTCCTTGCCTGCCGGTTATCTCAAGGAAGTTCAAAAAGTGGCGCCCAAGATTGCTCCGCGGGCGCAAACGTTCTGTCCCGGCTGTCCGCACCGTGCGTCTTTCTGGAACATCAACACGGCGCTGAAACTCGACGGCCGCGAAGGCATTGTCTGCGGGGATATCGGCTGCTATGCGATGGCCTCGCTCTGGCCGGAAATCGGTTTCCATACCGTGCGCACGCTGCATTCCATGGGGTCGGGCACGGGGCTCGCCAGCGGCTTTGCGAAGCTTTCGGCTTTCGGTCTGGACAAGCCCGTTATGGCGGTTTGCGGCGATTCCACGTTTTATCATGCCGTTATTCCGGCGCTGATCAACGCCCAACATAACCAGGCCGATATCACCTTTATCGTGCTGGACAACGCGGGAACGGCGATGACCGGGTTCCAGCCGCATCCCGGTATTAATGAAAGCGCGATAGGCGAACCACTGCCTCCCGTGGATATTGAAGCGGTCTGCCGCGCAATAGGCGCAAAGGTTAAAGTGAGCGATCCGTTTGATCTGGAAGGAACAAGCAGAATACTGACATCGTTCATGGCCGAGCGCGGCTCCATGAAAGTGTTAATCATGAAACAGGCTTGCGCTTTGAGCCCTGAAAAGAAGGGCAAGAAACAGTACCAGATGAAAGTCAATGAAGATCTTTGCCTGGGCGATCAATGCGGCTGCAACCGTTTGTGCACTAGAATTTTCCGCTGTCCGGCGCTGACCTGGGACCGGAAAAAGCAAAAAGCCGTGATTGACGACGTCATCTGCGCCGGCTGCGGCGTCTGCTACTCCATCTGCCCGCAAAAGGCGATTGCCAGAGTGGAGGCTGAAGCATGAAAAAGTCTCTTAAGAAAAATCCAACAAACATTATTATCACCGGTGTCGGCGGGCAGGGAAACGTCATGGCCTCGCGCGTGCTGGCCGGAATGCTGGTGAACGCGGGCTTTATCGTCACCATCGGTGAAACCTTCGGCATGTCCCAGCGCGGCGGCTCGGTAATGAGCCATCTGCGCGTGTCGTCATCGTCGGTTCTGAGTCCGCAGATTCCGCAGGGCAGGGGGGACATTGTGATTGCGCTGGAGCCGGTGGAGGCGCTCAGAGTACTCACCAAATATGGTAATCCCGATGTAGCGGTGCTGACCAATTCACGCATGGTTTATCCCATGGGCGTGATCACCGGCGAATTTACTTATCCGACGATTGAAGAAGTCAAATCGATGTTTGAAAAAATATCGGCAAAAAACTGGATCATCGACGCCACGTCCGTTGCGGTGGAATTGGGAAATCCGGTTTTGAGCAATATCGTGATGATCGGCGCGCTGGCAGGTACGTCACTGTTGCCGATTGACCGCCGGGCGTTTGAAAAGGAAATCGCCAAAACCATTCCAGCCGGTAAACATCAAATCAATCTGAAAGCTTTTGATGCCGGGGTAAAAATGCTCTAACGTAATGTAGGGCTGTAGAAGGGGTGCAAGGATGGACGCTGACCACGGTTCTTCAGGCAAAGTAACATACAATTACAGGTTTATATTCAAAGACGGCGTGGAAAAAGAATTTAACATCGCGTTGGACAGCGTCACTTTGAATTTACTGCCGACGGATAAAAAAAATTATCCGGAATGGACAAAGCTGAATTGTTTCAGGTGTTCTCATTGTACGTTAAACGATCAATGCGAATATTGTCCCATAGCCATCAATATGGTGGATGTCGTAGATTATTTCCGCAATTATTTTTCTTACGATATCGTGGAGACAATTGTTACGGCACAGGAAAGAAAATATTTTCGTACGGTGTCTTTGCAGCACGGCGTCAGTTCTTTGATCGGAATATATATGGTTACCAGCGGATGCCCGTTGATGGAAACATTAAAGCCCATGGTGCGTTTTCACCTGCCGTTTGCCACAATAGAGGAAACCAAATATCGGGCGATTTCAATGTATTTGATGGCTCAGTATTTTCTGTATCAGCATGGACGTCAGCCCGACTGGGATTTAAAGAAACTGGCGGAAGCGTATGAGAATGTGCGAATCGTTAACGAATACTTTTGCAAAAGGCTCAGAATGATCCAGGGGCAGGACGCCAGTCTGAATGCTGTCGTGCTGCTGGATATTTTCGCCGACAGCGTCAATTTCTCGATGGACGGACGGATGGCCAATGATCTTGAGTATTTGTTTAAAGGATATTTTGAATCGACGCCGGGTGCCAATAACGCTTCCTGAATTACCTTGAATTGTCTACAAAATTTTAAAAGCGTTTCCGCTCTAAAAACAACCGTTCAGGGTTTGTTTTTTTCAGGATTCGCCGGGTGACTTCTTTTGCGTATAATCGTAAAATCCCTTGCCTGTTTTCATTCCCAGCTCGCCCCGGTCCACGTATTTCTTCAGCAGGTCGGCGCTTAATTTCGCCTGGTGATTATTGCGTTTTTTCGCCCAGAAATCGGTGATTCGCCATACGGTTTCCAGACCCACGTAATCCATCATCTCAAAGGGACCCAGCGGTGAAGCGGTGATTTCCTTCCAGGAACGGTCCACGTCTTCGGGAGACGCGATGTCCCGCGAAGCCAGATTCAACGCCGCCAAAAACCAGGGATTGAGAAGCGAGTTGAACACGTACCCGGCTTTTTCCTGCTTAAGGACAATCGGCGAATGTCCGATTAATTCGCTGAAACGCTGGACGGTTTCAACCGTTTCCGGCGATGTGCCCGGATGTCCCATCACATCCACCAGCTTAAAACCGGGATGAAAATGCCAGGCGAGAAATTTTTCGGGCCGGCCGGTTTTATCGGCAAACATCGACGGCACCAGAGAAGAGGCGTTTGTGGTAAAGATGGTCCGCGCCGGGCAGACCTTGTTGAGTTCTGCAAAAAAATCTCCCTTGATGTCGGGATCTTCAGGAATCGATTCGCTGACCACATCGGCATCGGCCCCGGCGGCAGCAAGATCGGTTGTCGCCGTGATGTTGTTCTTAAACGATTCGGCCTTGTCCTTCGGCATCATCCCGAAGTCCGCCATTTTATCAATCTTTTTGTTCATGATGTCCCTGGCCTTTGCCGGGATGTCATCGTTGATGTCGTACAGGACGATGGCATAGCCGCTTGTGACGCAGGAAAGACCGATGCTCCGGCCCATGGTTCCCGCTCCGGCAATGAGTATTTTTTTAATATCTTCAGCTTTCATTTTTCCCCGCTTTCCGAAATAGCTGCAAAAAAAAATCTATGGTCGGAGTCGGATGACCGATTTTCAGAATGAACCAAACCAAACATTTATCTGCTTTATTTCGTGTAAAACCGTTTTATTTATCCGGCGCAAAATAATGCTTTTTACCGGTCAAGTCAACAGATCGTTTATGAAAATTCCAGAAATCCCGGACAATAATATTTAAAAGGGGCTGCTTTCAATAGTGTTAATTTCCCGAATAATATTGTATGCCTTCAGTGGCTGTGATCAAAAAACGGGTGAACTATATATGCGCATATGATAGAAGAAATCCAAACAGGTCCCCATGTCAGATAAGATAAACATCGGTCCATCCGGACGTAATATTATTTTCTGTATGGTTTTGACGGCGTTGATTCTTGCTGCTTACCTGCAGGTGCATCAATTTGATTTCGTCAATATTGATGACAGTGTCTACGTGACTGAAAACGATTACATCCGGTCCGGCCTGACGCTTGATGGAATCCGCTGGGCCTTTACCACCTTGTACGCCGAATTCTGGCATCCCCTGACGTGGCTTTCGCTGATGCTCGATTATGAATTATACGGCTTACATGCAGGCGGCTATCATCTCACGAATCTTTTTCTTCATATCATCAGCTCCTTGCTGCTGTTTGGGATGTTTCAGCGGATGACCGGCGCTTTCTGGCCGAGCGCCTTTGTCGCCGCTTTTTTCTCTTTGCATCCGCTGCGGGTGGAATCCGTTGCCTGGGTAGCCGAACGTAAAGATGTATTAAGCGTTTTTTTCTGGATGCTGACGTTATATTTTTATGCTCTGTACACGGAAAAACCGGTATTCAGAAGATATCTGGCGGCCGTCTTCTTTTTTGCCTGCTCACTGATGAGCAAACCGCTGACGGTGACCCTGCCGGTCATCATGATGCTTCTGGATTACTGGCCGCTGAAACGTTTTGCATCACGCAGACAAAATCTGTTTTTATGGCAGTTGAAAGAGAAACTGCCTTTCTTCCTTCTTTCGGCGGTTTTCTCCCTTATCGCCATTTACGCCCAGCCGAAATTTCCTATCGACGGTTGGCCGTTTTCGCTGGAATCAAGAATCATCAACGCGATTATTTCATTCGTTCTTTATCTGCAGAAATTGTTCTGGCCGTATGATCTGGCCATTTGCTATCCGTTTTTCGGCCAGGCTCCCGCCGGACAAATCATTGCGGCGGTTTTACTGTTTTTCGCCGTCAGCGCGGCCGTCGTTTGGATGATGAAAAAATCACCGTGTCTTTTGGTCGGGTGGCTCTGGTTTATCATCACCATACTTCCAGTCATCGGCATTATTCCCGCGGGAAACAATGCGATGGCGGACCGTTATCTCTATCTGCCGTCCATCGGCATTGCAGTCATGATTTTTTTCGGGATTCCTCTGCTGGTTGAAAATGAAAAGATCAAAAAGTTTTTTTTGCCGCCCGCCGCTTTGATTTTTTTTGCTGTTCTGTCCGGGATGACCTGGCACCAGTGCGGTTTCTGGAAAAACAGTGAAGCACTGTTCAGAAACGCCTCGCGGATCAATGAGGAAAACGCCCTGGCGCATATCAATTACGGCAATGCGCTGGCCGGTGAGGGCAGGCTTGAAGAGGCGGTTGTCTATTACAACAAAGCCTGGGGAATGCTTCCTGAGACAGGCGGGAACGTCATGGCGTATAATAAAATGGGTATTGCGGAAAATAAACTCCGCCAGCTTATTGATGTCAGTCTGGGCAACGTCTATACAAAGCAGAAAAAATATCAGGAGGCTGTGCATCACTATACCAGGGCGATTGCCATGCGTCCCATAACGCCGGATCATGTGCGGACCTATAATTTCAGGGGGACGGCTTACAGCCGCCTGGGACGGAAGAAAGACGCCATCAGAGATTTTAATGAAGCCATCCGTCTGGACCGACGTGATTACAGGGCTTACAACAACAGAGGATTACTGTACGCTGAAACAGGTATGCACCGGCAGGCGCTGCAGGATTTCAATCAGGCCGTTTTGATGAACCCGAATAACGCGGAGCTGTATAAGAACAGAGGGATTGCCTGTGCGAGCCTCAAACTTTATCAGAATGCTTTTGAAGATTTTGAAAAAGCACTGACACTGGTCCCTGATGATGCCAATATTTATTATAACAGAGGCGTTGCTTACATCGAACTGGGCCGTCATCAGGAGGCTTTCTCGGATTTTAATGAAGCCATTCGACTGAAAGCGGATTATACGAATGCCTACCATTACCGAGGCGGAATTTACCTGATGTATGGTTATGCTGCATCAGGATGTGATGATGCCCGCAAGGCCTGCCAACTGGGCAATTGCGAAATACTGGAGGCAGCAGGAAGCAAAAACTTATGCCGGTGATTGGTTCCGGTGGGTCTTCGTTCTGTAAAAAATCTTTTCTTAAAAAGCCGGTCAGAGGGATGAATGACGGCTGTCTCACATCTTCAGAAACAGGCGCCATCCCGCATAAAGCGAACCCGGAATGAAATCCAGCGCCCCGGACGCCTCAGCAACGGGCGTGAATCCGCAGGCATCGCAGTTAATGTTGCCGCGGTTTTTGACGTAGCAGCCTTTCGTGATGGTGCCGTCCGGATCGACGTTGATCAGAATATCATCATGACAGGACCAGCGGTTGTCGATCATTGCTCGGAGTCGCCCCGCGGAGTTTAATATGGGCAACCCGGATTTCTTCAGTTGCAGCAGTTTTTCGATGGCGGCGCGGCGTTCTTCCGGTGACAGCGAGAGATCGTCTTCTCCCTGATGGTAAGGGTAAAAGAACTGAACGGTCATCCCTTTTAATGCGGGTGTGTCCTGAACCCATTGTGCTACGAACGGCAGATCCTGCCAGTTGCGGCGGTTCAGGGTGTAATGAATAAAAACACGCGGGTGACGGGTGTTTTGAATATTGGCGCGGACTTGATCGAAGGAATTGCTTCTCAATGTATTATGCGTCTCCCTTTGACCGTCCAAACTTACCCAGAGGGTATGGGACGGCACATCCAGAGGCATGGTGCCGTTGGTGGTCACCGCTACACGGAGGAATTTTTTTCTGGCGTAAAGAATAAGATCGTGAAGACGATAAGAACCGTCCCGCCACAGCAGCGGCTCTCCGCCTTCGAAAACAATCATCCGCGTGCCGAGCTGATTGAGCAGATCCATTATGTGCACGGCGGCATCCCGCGACATATGTTCTTTTTCGCGATCGGAACGCAGATGAAAAGGACATGCCCGGCAGCTCAGGTTGCAGCGATAGGTGATCTTGAAGCTGGCCAGCAAAGGCAGTTTTCGCTTCAGCATTTTTCGTTGAATATAAAACCACGCAAGATCAAGCAGCCAGGGCGATGAATGGATGTCCGGATTTCTGATGTCTTTGCGCAAAATGGTATCACGTGTCTCCGGTATTCAGGAAAATATCAGCCGGCAAAATAAAAGTTCAAGCAGCTTTTTTCCGGTTGAAAGATGACGAAATTTTCCTTTAGAAACTATAGGAATAAACGAGAGGCATGTCAATACGATTCGCGATCATGCCGGTTGGCTTGCGCTGGCCGGAATGATGAAAAAAATAATGGCGGCGCGAAAAAAATCTATATTATTCAGGCTTTGTTGCCTTTTGCAATTTCTGCCAATGCATCGAATAAAAAATACCGTCGATTTTATATAAGTATTGATTGACATGACCGGATGAGACCTTATATTATTCTCAACGGAAATTCATCAAGAGGTGGGACCATGAACGATATTTATTCGGCTGTTAAAGTGACAGATCATGTTTACTGGGTTGGGGCGATCGATTGGACCATCCGGGATTTTCACGGCTACACCACGCCGCGCGGCAGCACATACAATGCTTATCTGGTGATGGCGGATGAGATTACCCTGATCGACACCGTTAAAAAGCCTTTTATGGATGAAATGCTTGCCCGGATCAAATCCGTCGTCGATCCATCCAAAATAAAATATATTGTGTCCAATCATTCTGAACTGGATCATACCGGTTCTCTGCCGGACGTGATTGATTTCATAAAACCCCAAAAGGTTTTTGCGTCCGGGGTGGGGACAAAAACATTAAAAGATCTTTTTCATGACGAGCGGGAAATTATTGCTGTCGAAAACGGACAGTCTCTGAATCTGGGCAATATGAATCTGACCTTTATGGAAACGCGCATGATTCACTGGCCGGACAGTATGTTTACGTATCTGGATGTCGATGAACTGCTGTTTTCGCAGGACGCTTTCGGCATGCATCTGGCGACGCTGGAGCGTTTTGCCGATGAAATTCCCGTTTCGACCCTCGAATATGAAGGAGCGACATACTACGCCAATATTGTTCTGCCGTATTCTCCTATTGTGTTGAAAGCGCTGGAGAAGGTCGCGGCATCGGGATTGAAAATCAGCGTGATCGCTCCCGATCACGGACCGATCTGGCGTAAGGATATCGGTTGGATTATCGATTTATATAAGAAATGGGCTTTGCAGAAACCGACAGCCAAGGCCGTGGTGATTTATGCGACCATGTGGCACTCTACCGAAAAAATGGCGAGGATCATCAGCGAAGCGCTGGCTCAGGCCGGTGTCAAGGTCAGCCTTATTTCCATGAACGAAACGCACCGCAGTGAAGCGGTTTATGAAGTGCTTGATGCCGGTGCGCTCATTGTCGGCTCGCCGACACTCAACAACAACATTCTGCCCCAGATGGCGGATGTGATGACTTATCTGAAGGGTTTGAAACCGGTCAATAAGATCGGCGCGGCGTTCGGATCTTTCGGCTGGAGCGGAGAATCTGTGAAACATCTGGAGGCCATGCTCAAAGAGATGAAGGTTGATATTGCGTCCGAGTCCGTTGCGGTGAAACATGTTCCCGGCGCCGACGAATTGGATCAATGTCAAAAACTGGGCAAAACGGTGGCGGCAAAACTGCTCGAGAAGGTGAATAGCCAGTAAAATATCGAAATATATAAAGGAGGATGTGAAGATGAAAAAGTACGTTTGCGGTGTATGCGGTTACATATACGATCCTGCTGAAGGGGATTCAGAAGGCAATATTCCTGCCGGTACTCCTTTTGAAAAATTGCCGGAAAACTGGGTCTGTCCGGTGTGCGGAGCGGCCAAAGACGAATTCTCGCCGGAATAGTGGTCCCGGTAAAATGATATTGCGAGCCTTTTCTCAGAAGGCTTTGCAATCTTGAAACAAGACTTTTCCCCGGCATGGCTGGACTATAACTTGCCGGTTGAAGTGGCAAAAAATAAAAGGTTGGTAAAACGTATGGATATAAAGGAAGCGTTGAGTCAGGCATATACCGGAGAGGCGAAGGCGGCTCTCCGGCTTAAGGTTTACGCGCAGAAGGCTGAGGATGAAGGCTACAAACAAATGGCGAAGCTTTTTCGGGTTATTGCTTTTTCGGAAGAGATTCACGGCGCCCGGGCTCTGAAAGGTCTTAAGGAAATAAAAAGCACGGAAGAAAATCTTGCGGCCAGTTTTGAATCGGAAACGCAGGTTGCCGAAGTTGCCTACGACCGGTTTGTGAAACTGGCGGAAGCCGAAGGCAACAAGGAGGCCGTCCTGCATTTCAGCCAGAGCAAGGATGTGGAAGAAACGCACGCCAAACTTTACAAGCAGGCCATGAACCATTTTATGGAAGAACGCGAAACCGATTATTTTGTCTGTAAAATTTGCGGATATGTTGCCGACGGCGTTTTACCGGAGGAATGTCCGGTCTGCGGCGCGAAGGCGAAAATGTTCGTGGCGTTTCAGGGATGAGGTTTTTTGAAGCGGGTTTGCGATATTGAGCAACCGCCCGGGGTATTTGACGGGCGCAACCTGATGAATAGGGCAAATACGTGCACATTCGATATACCGTCACGGTTTTTTTATTGATCATTTATTTTTCACCCGGGAAAGCCATTGGCGAAGAAAAGCCGCTATGGGAGATTGGTGCGGGAATGGCTTTTCTCCAGATGCCCGATTATCGGGGGGCGGATGAAAGCAGATTTTATCCGCTGCCGTATCCTCATGTTGTCTATCGCGGCGATTTTTTTAAAGTCGATGAGAACCGGATTACCGGACAAATTTTTAAAACGGACAGGGTCTTGCTGGATTTCAGTATTTTCGGCTCCGTACCGGTCAACAGTGACGACAATGCCGCCCGCGAGGGGATGGATGATCTGGATCCGACGTTTGAATTGGGACCGGCTTTGAAGATTAAGCTGTGGGAACACAAGCAACACAAAACCCGAATGAATCTGACGCTGCCCGCCCGTGCTTTTTTTTCGACGGATTTTTCTTCCGTGCGTCACGAGGGATGGGTCTTCAGCCCGCGGATCAACATTGTGAAGGATGATTTAATTCCCCGTACCGGTTTAAATCTGGGCGTTTCTGCCGGACCGATGTTTGCCGACAGCGGTTATCACGAATACTTTTATGAAGTGGAACCCCGTGATGCCAGGGTGACTCGTCCCGTGTATCGCGCTGACGGCGGGTACAGCGGTTCAACGGTGACAATCGGTTTGAGCAAAACCTATAAACACTTTATCTTTCATGCTTTTGTCAGCGCCGATTTTCTTCAGGGCGCTTCTTTTGAAGACAGTCCGCTGGTGAAAAGGGAAACGTCCATGATGAGCGGTTTCAACGTTTCCTGGATATTTTTTAAATCGGAAAAGATGGTAAACGCGGAAAAATAGCCCTCCGTGAAAAAGGGTTGAACGCGTTGCCTGATTTCAGATATTGATGGGTCCTGATATGATTATGATTATTACAAGATGGCTGATCATCACGGCGGCGATTCTGCTGGCTTCGCAATTCGTGCCGGGGATCGAAGTCGATAAACTTTCCACCGCTGTCATTGCCGCCTGCGTCCTGGGGCTGATCAACATTTTTATCAGACCGATTGTGGTGATCCTGACCCTGCCGTTGAGTATTCTGACGCTGGGGGTGTTTTATTTTTTTATCAACGCTTTTTTGCTGGAACTGGTTGCTTATTTTGTATCGGGATTTGCGATTAAAAACTTTTTTTCCGCATTTGCCGGCTCGCTGATTATCAGCATCGTCAGCTGGCTGGCCAATTCATTTATCACCTCGCATAAAATCGTCAAAAAGGACGATCCGGACTACATTGATCTGCGGAAAGGGGACGACGGTAAATGGCGGTAGGCGCGACGCTCGATTTGACTCCGGCGATGAAACAGTATGTCAAAATCAAGCAACAGCATCCTGATTGCATTCTGCTCTACCGGATGGGCGATTTTTACGAGATGTTCTTCGAGGACGCGGTGACGGCCGCGCCCGTTCTGGAGATCACGCTCACGTCGCGCAATAAGGGCAAAGAGGACAGCGTGCCGCTTTGCGGTTTCCCGTATCATGCTGCGTCCGCCTACATCACCAAGCTTGTGGAAAAGGGATTCAAAGTGGCGATATGCGAGCAGGTCGAGGATCCCAAAAAGGCCAAAGGGATTGTCAAACGGGAGGTTATCCGGATCATTACTCCCGGACTGGTCGTGGATGAAGAAAATCTGGCTCCCGGTGAAAATAATTATCTGGCCTGCCTCTGCGCCGAAAAAAACACCCTGGGTCTGGCTTTTCTGGATATTTCAACCGGCGAATTCCAGATCGGTGAATTCACGGACCGCGATTATTTCTTCACGGTAATTTCCGGCCTGGATTTTAAGGAATTGCTCCTGCCGCGAAATTTCCCCGACAGAATTTTACTCGACACCATCGAAGCACAGATGCCTCAATTGCGCATCAACGATCTGGACGAAAACTATTTTCTGACCGGCCAGGCCGGGGATGTTCTACAGCGGACGTTTTCAACGGACGTTCTGGATGCGTGCGGCATCAGCGAACATCCGGCGGCATTGAAGGCGTCCGGTGCCATATTGAGCTACGTCAACGAGACGCAAAAGATCAATCCGCAGCACATCAGCGCGATCAGATGGTACTCCGCGGAAAAGTTTCTTCTGTTGGATGATACCGCCCGCCGCAATCTGGAAATCTTCACGTCGATCCAGAACAATACGGCGGCCGGGTCGCTTTTTTCTCTTTTCAGTGAAACGCAAACGCCGATGGGGACACGCCGTTTGCGCTGGTGGATGAGCTATCCGCTGGTGGATGCAGAAAAAATTAAAACCCGGCTGGCCGCAGTGGCGGAGCTGAAAGATGATCCTCTTCGGCGGGCGAATCTGCGAAAAACATTGTCGCGTATATATGATCTGGAGAGGCTGGCCGGAAGAGTGTCGCTCAAAGCGGCCAATGCCCGCGATCTGGTCGCCCTGAAAAATTCGCTTCTTGCCGTTCCGGAGATCAAGTCCCTGCTCAGCGATTGCACGGCGCCGGCCATTTGCGCCATCCGGTCGCACATCACGGAGATGACCGATGTTGTGGATGTGATTTCACGGGCGATTGTCGACAGTCCGCCGCAGAAAATTCAGGACGGCGGATTTATCGCTGCAGGGTATGATGAAGAACTTGATAAGTTGCGATTGATCAGCCGCGACGGCAAGCAATGGATTGCTGCTCTGGAGGCGGAAGAACGCAAGAAAACAGGCATCAATTCCCTGAAAGTGGGCTTTAACAATGTGTTCGGTTATTACATTGAAGTCACCAAAGCCAACGCAGCTCTGGTTCCCGACTCTTATATCCGCAAACAGACCCTGGTCAACGCGGAACGGTATATCAATCAGGCATTGAAAGAATTCGAACAGACGGTTCTCAACGCGGAGGAAAGAATCAAGCAGAAGGAGCAGGAACTTTTCATCAATCTGCGTGACGGACTTGACCGGTATATCGCGGAGATTCAAGGCAATGCAAATCTGATTGCCGATCTTGACGCCCTGGCTGCGCTGGCGGACGTGGCCGAAAAATATCATTACGTCTGCCCGGAAATCGATGATGAGGAGACCATCGACATTCAGGACGGACGCCACCCCGTTGTGGAGTCGGCTTTGAAAAACGAAGGGTTTGTGCCGAACGACTGTTTAATGGATTTGCGCCAGAATAAACTGCTCGTCATCACCGGGCCGAATATGGCGGGTAAATCCACGTATATCAGGCAGGTGGCCTTGATTGTTCTGCTTGCCCAGATGGGAAGTTTCGTCCCGGCGGCCAAAGCAAAAATCGGAATTGTTGATAAAATATTTACACGTATCGGCGCCTCCGACAGCCTGATCAAGGGACAGAGCACGTTCATGGTGGAAATGACGGAAACGGCGGAAATCCTGAAAAACGCTACACCCCGGTCGCTGGTCATCATCGATGAAGTCGGTCGCGGAACCTCCACCTTCGACGGATTGAGCATTGCCTGGGCGGTTGCCGAATACATTCATGATTTCCAGGGACGCGGTGTCCGCGCTCTCTTTGCCACGCATTATCATCAACTGACCGATCTGGTGGTAACAAAACCCGGGGCGAAAAATTATAATATCGCCGTGAAGGAATGGGGAGAAAAAATAATTTTTCTGCGCAAAATTATGGAAGGCGGGACCAGCCGCAGTTACGGGATCGAAGTGGCGCGCATTGCGGGCGTGCCGGCCGACGTCATTATGCGCGCAAAGGAAATATTACGGAATCTGGAAAAAGGGGAATTCGACGAGATCGGCATGCCCCGCATAGTCCGGGGAGCCCGCGAAGGCAAAAACGCCAATCCGCAATTGAGTCTTTTTTCAAGACGGGAAACCGCCATTGCTCTCGAAAAGAAAGGACAGAACCTCATCGAGGCACTGAAGAATATCGATATTTCCTCCCTGTCGCCTCTCGAAGCGCTCAATAAATTGAACGAACTGAAGAATAAAATTTCTGATTAAATCATTTACGATTCATGAGGAAAGCTTTCAATCCTCCATCGATCTTTATATTCCTTGGCGCTCCTGGCACTCTTTGATTTTTTTAAGAGCTTGTTTATTAACAAAATACTCTGAAAAGGTTTATTCAAGAAAAAGCGGGAGGCTTAATAGCCTCCCGCTTTTGCTGAGAGTTGAAACCTAGGAGAAGACTTAAAGGGTTTCATGGTTTGCGTATAATTTTTATGTGCAATTGATGTGCCATAGCTTGCTGATTTTTTAATATATTGAAATTACAAGCATTATTGAAATGTTTTAAAAAATAGATTGTGTTTTATAAAATATTATGGATAATAATGATCCAATTTACGTATCCAATTTAGCATTCATCTGGATAATAATTATCCAGATGGTTTCATTTTTTAAAAAAGAAATGAGGTCCGTCTCATTTTTTTATAAAGGATGATGAAACAAAGAACCAGGGGTAATAATCATGGTTGTTGAAAAAGCTGTGCTGATTGTTGACGATGATTCCGTTCACCGGATGATACTCAAAAAACATTTGAACGACTGGGGGTATCAAGTCAATGAAGCGGACGACGGTCACGTCGCGGTCGAAGCGGTCCGGCGAATGCCTTTTGATCTGATCATCATGGACATTTGTATGTTGAATGTTTCCGGAATAGAAGCCTTGGGACAGATTAAAGCCATCAATCCGGAAACCCCGGTGATTATTATGACGGCGTACGCTTCATTGGAAACGGCGGTCAGTGCCCTGAAAAAGGGAGCTTATGATTATCTGACCAAACCGCTTAACTTCGACGAACTGAGAATTGCCATCGGACGGGCGACGGAACATAATCGGCTGAAAAAGGAAAACAGATATTTAAGAAACAGGCTGGATGAAAAATTTAACCGGCAGAATCTCATCGGACAGAGTTACCCGATGGTCAAGCTCTTGGAAACAGTGGCCCAGGTGGCGCCCACGGAGGCCAATGTGCTGATTACCGGCGAGTCGGGCACCGGTAAGGAATTGATTGCCAACGCCATTCATTTCAACAGCATGCGGGCGGAAACGGTTTTTATCAAAATAAACTGTTCGGCGCTGACGGAAACGCTTCTGGAGTCGGAGCTTTTCGGGCACGAGAAGGGAGCCTTTACCGGTGCGGAACGCAGGAGGGAAGGGAAATTCCTTCAGGCTCACGGCGGCAGCTTATTTCTGGATGAAGTCAGCGAGATGTCCAAGGCGATGCAGGTCAAACTTCTGCGTGTCTTGCAGGAACGCGAGTTGACACGCGTGGGCGGAGCGGAAGTGATTAAAGTCGATGTGCGGGTGATTGCCGCTTCCAATAAGAACTTGAAAGAAGAAGTTCAGAACGGAAATTTCCGCGAGGATTTGTTTTATCGCTTAAACGTTGTTTCCTTGAATGTGCCGCCGCTGCGAGAACGGAAAGAAGACATTCCGATACTGGCGCAGCATTTTCTCGAGTTGTTTGCCGGGCGCAATAAAAAAACCATTAAAGCATTCACTCCGCGGGCGATGGAAAAACTTTTAATCTATCACTGGCCGGGTAACATACGGGAACTGATGAACGCTGTGGAACGGTCGGTTGTTCTGTCACGAACGGATTATCTGGACGCCGACGATATGACGCTGGTCATGGAGAAAAGCCATGAGGTTTCCGGTATTGCGGAGCAGGGGGAAGCCATAAGAAATTTATCTCTGGAAAGCATGGAGAAAAAAAATATTCTGGCGGTGCTGGCTGATTGCAGAGGCAATAAAAGCGAAACGGCGCGCCGGCTGGGCATTACCAGAAAAACGCTGCGCGCGAAATTAATCAAATATGAGATGAACCGGTAATGCCTCCCGTTCAGCGGGTCACGCTCTTGAGAATTGATGAGACGAAAATAAACGCTAAGAACCGTTTGTTGTCTTTGCGGGCAGATAAATGGAAAAGGTTGTTCCGGAATTGACGATCGATTCAACGGTAATTAATCCGTTATGGTATTTAATGATGGAATCGCTGATTGCCAGCCCCAGGCCGATTCCCCCGTGTTCTTTTGTCTTTTTTGTCGTAAAGTAGGGATCGAAGATCCGGGGAAGATTTTCCCGGGGAATGCCGATGCCGCTGTCCTTGATAATAATTCGGATGTAATTCCCCTGTCCCAGCGACCGGATGTTGGTTCCGGTGGTGGTATTTTCCGTGGTCATCTGCACGGAACCGCCATCCGGCATCGCTTCTCTGGCGTTGATCAAGACGTTTTCAATAACCTGTTTGATCTGTGTGGCGTCAATTTCGCAGGGCCAGAGATCTTCCGCGATGGTAATATTGCAGGTGATGGCCGAGTTTTTAAAAACACTTTCCGCCGCCTCATGCAACACAGGTTCTATTTTTTCCAGCTTGCGCACCGGGTATCCTCCCTGAGCGAAGGTGATAAGACGGTGGGCCAGTTCCTTGGCCTGAAGGCCGGCACGTTCGGCTACGGCAAGACCGTTCTCCAGCATTTTATCTTCATCACTGGCGGATATTTTGGCCAGGAAAACATTCCGTAAAATCGCGGTCAGCAGACTGTCAAAGTCTTTGGCAACCCCGTCCGCAAAGGTTCCCAGGGATTCCAGTTTCGTCCGCCGGAGCAGTTCGTCCTGCGCTAATTTCTGTTCTGTGATGTCCTCCAGTGTTTCCATGACGCCGAACAGATTTCCTCTGGAATCTTTGAGGCCTGCCGATGTTATGCGATACCATTTCCCCTTTTCGCCCATGTCAGGATAAAACTGTGTCACCTCGTAGGCGTCTTCCAGCAGCTTGGATCTGCTCCAGCGGTCTGGATACAGTTCGGCAATCTGGGCGGTTTTCCCGTCCAGAATGAGATCCGCCAGACAGGGACGGGGCGATGTGTAAAACGCGCGCCAGTGCTGGTCTGTGCCCAGAACGTCGCTGGGCTTGATTTTGCTTGCCGCCTGCAGCGCTCTGTTCCAGTAAACGACTTTGTGATTTTTGGATATGACGAACGTGGGGATAGGGGAGCCGTGGATAATGCTGATCAGTTTCTGCTCGTCCCGGTTCATACGCCACATGGTATAAATAAAACTGATGATGACGGCGATGGAAAGAACAAAAACGAAAATAAAAATAAAAAAATTGTTCATAAACAGGATCCGCTATGTAAAAACCAATTCATCTTCGATTTGATCCGGAATGCCTTCAATATTTAATGGATTTTGATAACAAGGTTAAATTAAAAATGCAAGAACTGAAAATAATTTGTTTCAACCGGGTTTTTTGCCGTTAAAAACATCAAGCAGCATTCTTAAAAGATGCTCAACAGTGGAAAACCCGATTAGCGATATCAGATGCTTGAACAAAGATAAAGATGCAACTTTTTCGCTGTTGATGAAGGGAAATCGTGTGCGAAAGAATTTTTACAGATCTTCGGGAAAATTTCCGGCCGGGGAAAGATGATCTTATCCGTTGTCTTCAAAACGGTAAAGATCGCCGAAAGACACACCAAACGGCTTCCTGATCAAAACGGATGGCGGAAAGATAATTAACCGGCTCAGATGTTATCGGACAGCCAGTCGCCGATTTCGCTGGTGGACATGCCCATCTTGCCGGCATCGAGGCTTTTGAGTTTCCCGCTTTCCAGAAGTTTAACGACCGCGGCTTCCACTCTTTTGGCTGCCTTTTCTTCACCCAGCGTTTCCAGCAGCATACCGCCGGCACAGATGGCCGCCAGAGGATTGATGATATTCTTCCCGGTATATTTCGGCGCAGAACCGCCGATGGGTTCAAACATGGAGACGCCTTCGGGATTAATGTTTCCGCCTGCTGCGATGCCCATGCCGCCCTGAACCATGGCGCCCAGATCGGTAATGATGTCTCCGAACATGTTATCGGTCACTATGACGTCAAACCATTCAGGATTTTTTACCATCCACATGCAGGTCGCGTCCACATTGACGTAATCGGTTTTTATTTGGGGATAGTCTTTTGCCAGCTCATTGAAGGTTCTTTCCCAGAGATCAAAGGCATACGTCAGAACGTTCGTCTTGCCGCACAGGGTTAATTTGTTCGCCTTGTTTCTTTTGGCGGTATACTGAAAGGCGTAGCGCAAACAGCGTTCAACGCCTTTCCGGGTATTGATCGATTCCTGGATGGCCACTTCATCAACGGTGCCTTTTTTAAGAAATCCCCCGCCGCCTGTATAGAGGCCTTCCGTGTTTTCCCGGACGACAACAAAATCGATATCTTTCGGTCCTTTGTCCTTGAGCGGGCAGGGCACGTTGGGGTAAAGTTTGAC
>Ga0116142_10000532_pt1 | contig 50434 bp, 38 predicted proteins | sample AD_UKC033_MetaG_FD_89785 | JGI IMG/M metagenome (GOLD analysis project Ga0116142, IMG submission 89785) | Active sludge microbial communities of municipal wastewater-treating anaerobic digesters from USA - AD_UKC033_MetaG | ecosystem: Engineered > Bioreactor > Anaerobic > Digestate | place: USA... | reverse complement strand
TAAATTGTTTTTTCCCTTGCATACCCTCGTCAATTGATCTCTAACAAGATAAAAATCAACAATCATATAACAAATATTTTAATATGATTATTTTCAGAGTTGTGCAACAAGCACTACTGATTGCTGACCACTATTCCTTCAGGTCGGTATCAAACCGCACCAGTTCCACAAACTGTTTGACGCGATCGGTGATCTGGCCCATGTCCAGTGTTTTTAAGCGGTCGATTGAAAATTCCTCCACACAGTATGAAGCCATGGCGGAACCATAGATCACCGCCCGCTTCATATTTTCAAAAGTCAAAACTCCCGTCCGGGCGAGGTAGCCTATAAAACCACCGGCGAAGGTATCGCCGGCGCCCGTTGGATCGAATACCTGGGCGAGCGGAAGGGCCGGCGCGAAAAAGATGTGGCCTTCGGAAAAAAGCAGGGCGCCGTGTTCCCCTTTTTTTATGATCAGGTATTTTGGGCCCATTTGGTGGATGGCCTGTGCGGCCCGGACCAGTGAAAATTCACCGGAGAGCTGGCGGGCCTCTTCGTCGTTCAGGGTGAGCACATCAATTTTCCGGATCACTTCCTTGAGCCCGTCGAGGGCGATGTCCATCCAGAAATTCATCGTGTCCAGGACCACGAGTTTTGGCCGGCGCTGCATCTGGCTGAGCACGCTGAGCTGGATTTCAGGCGTCAGGTTGCCCAGCATCACATATTCCGGATTGCGGTAGGATTCGGGCAGGACAGGATTAAAATCGGCGAGCACATTGAGTTCGGTGACCAGAGTATCGCGTGCGATCATATTGTCGTGGTACCGCCCGGCCCAATAGAAGGATTTTTTATCCCGTACGATCTCCAGCCCTTCAGTATGCACCCCCCTGTTTTTGAGGGCCTCGATTTCGTGTTCGGGGAAATCCCCCCCGACAATGCTTTGCAGCATCACCGGCTTGTGGAAATACGAAGCAGCCCAGGAAATATAGGTGCCCGAACCGCCGATCACCCGGTCGGCTCTCCCATAAGGGGTTTCCAGGCTGTCAAAGGCCACAGTACCGATTACCAATAAACTCATGCACTAAAGGATTAGAAGTTAAAAAACAAAAGGGCAACCCGGTAAGGAATGCCCTTTCTTTTGCGCCCCCACCAGGACTTGAACCTGGGACCTGCGGATTAACAGTCCGTCGCTCTAACCAACTGAGCTATGGAGGCTCCCTTTTGGGTGGGCAAAATTAATGATTTATACTCAAGTGCCCACTATTTTAATTGATAAATTTCGGGCAGGTTCCGGCCGTAACCGTCGTAATCCAGGCCATAGCCGACCACAAATTTGCGGCCGATCAGGAAACAATATTCGTCAAGCTGGACCGAAACTTCCAGCGCCTCTTTTTTAAACAGCAGGGCGCAAACAAAAACGGAAGCCGGTTGGTGAGATTTTAGGACCGGAATAAATCTGCTGAGCGTGTGGCCGGTGTCCACGATATCCTCGATGACGATGACATGCCTGCCCACCCATCTGGGGCTGACATCGGCTTCCATCTTGACCACCCCGCTGGTGGACATCCCCGTATAGGATTCAATCCGGATAAACTGGATGGTGCAGGGAAAATGAAGTCGGCGTACCAGGTCGGCCATAAAAATAAAGGAACCGTTCAGGATCCCGACCAGTAAAGGAGGCTCTTCTCCCGAATATTTTGAATTGATCAGGTTTGCCAGGGCTTCGATTTTTTCTTCCAGTTCCTTCCTGGAAATCAAGACCTGAAAGACCTTGCCGTTGACCGTGACCTCGGTCATTCCTTCAGTCCGAATTTATCGACCAGGTAAATCAGAGAAGCCATGGCTGCCGCTCCCAGGAACAATTCCCTGCGGTTGACCGCTTCAAAATTGTCGGTTGCCGTGTGGTGGTAGTCGAAATACCGCTGGCTGTCGGGCAACAATCCGGCGAGCAGGCCATTCTGACTTTTAAGGGGGCCGATATCCGCGCCGCCTCCGCCATTGACAAACTTGATATCATAGGGCTCGAGCAAGCCTGCCCAACTGTTCACTTTTTTGAAATAGGTTTCATAAACCTCTTTTTCGGCGGAAAAACCAATGCCCCGCGGGGTAAATCCGCCGGCATCGGACTCCAGCGCGAGGATATGTTTTTCCTTTCTTGCATTCGAGGAATCGGCATAAGCGAGGCCCCCGCCGAGGCCGTTTTCTTCATTCATAAACATCACAGCCCGGATTGTCCTTTTTGGTTTGTAGCCTGCTTTTACAAGTTGGTACAGCACTTCGATGCTCTGGACACAACCTGCCCCGTCATCGTGGGCCCCTTCGCCGACATCCCAGGAATCGAGGTGGCCGCCTACGGCAATGATCTCCTCCGGAAACTGGGAACCCCTGATCTCTCCGATGACATTATAGGATAATTTTGGGGCCAGCATCCGGCTGGTGTTCCTGATATAAACCATGACCTTCCCTTTCTTAAGTTCCCGGCTGAGCAATTCCGCACTCAGGGTGCTGATGGCCAGTGCGGGGATTTGCCTTTCCCCTGCCTGAAAGTTTGTAGCACCGGTATGGGGTACATCGTCGAGGCTGGTGGTCATGCTCCGGACCAGGGCCCCAGCCGCTCCAAAACGGGCAGCCATGGCGGGTCCGCGGCCGCGCTGATCCACCGCACCGCCATAAGCGGCGAAAGTCCGGACCTGGGTTGGGTCCATGGGTCGGTTGAAAAAGACAATCTTGCCGCGGAGGAGGCTGCTGCCCATTTTTTCCAGGGTGTCGAGACTCTGCACCTCGATGACTTCGGCAGTCAGTCCCTGTGGACCGGAGCCGGTTGAATTCCCCAAGGACAGGGCCTTCAGGTCCATACTGCCGATAAAGGGGGAATTTACAATGCGAACGATTTCAGTCTCTCCCCGGACCCAATGCGGAACGGTGCATGGCTGAAGATAGACCCGGCTAAAGCCAAGGGTATCCATGATCTGCCGGGTCAGTTCCACGGCGGCCATGGAAGCTGCGGACCCCGCAAGCCTCCCGGAGGCTTCCCGGGTGAGTGCACGGAGCCAGTCGTGGGATTTGCCTTCCGAGAGGGTTTTCGAAAAGAGGTTTTTGATCATCCATGCGTCTTCATCCGTTTTTGACTGAGCAGTCAAAAATGGTCCCCAAAATAAGAAGTTGAAAATGACAATTAATATAATTTTTTGATCCCGAAGCATATATGATCTTGGCTTGAATTGAAATATTTTTATGTCATCAAGATATCAAGTTATCTTAGAAATAAAAATTAATTTGGTTTCATTTGGTTAGGGTCGAGGTAATGTGATGAAAATTGCATTACCTCTTTTTATTTCAAGGTTATTGTAACCGTTTACAATCGAAACCGCGTAATCTCTGTTGGAAAGCTGACCATCCCTGTTCCCAGATCCTTGTGGCGGTCTTTTCAAAGCAACAGCCCGGCCGCAGGTCCCCAAAAGACATAAGGCACAATACGAGCGGCCACCTGAATAATATGGATGGTACCCATAACTTTGCAGGAAATTTTTGACCAAAATGATAAAAAGAAAACTCACCCTTGCCCTGATACTCCTGAGCGTTTTTCTTTCAGCCCAAAACGATGATAAGGCGAGGGTGGCCACCCTCACTAAGGCCCTCAACCAGGAAAGAAAGGAAGATGGCTGGATGTCCGGGGGAGGTTTTGGCCTGGATATGGGCCAATTGCTCCAGATCAATCCTAAAGTGGGCGCCGGTGAAAACAGGCTGGGTTTCGGAGGTGCGGTCACGTTTTTTGCGAAATACAAGAAAAACCTGCTCACCTGGGACAATACCGGTTCCTTCAATATGGGTATCGTCAAACTCGGCACCGGAATTCTCGCAAGCACCTCCGCCTTTGCGGACGTCAAGCAACCCTATCAAAAATCAATAGACGAACTTCGGTTGAGTTCCAGGCTGGGTTATAAAACCAGCCCCAACAGCAAGTTTTCCTACGCTGCTGATTTCGGGTTTATCAGCCAGCTGACCCCGACTTACCGGGGTACGGACAATAAAAATTACATGTCCAGGTTCAGCACTGCCACCATAACCACCGATTTGGTGGCCAAACTGTTTGCCCCGGCCTACATCACCTTTGCCCCCGGAATCGACTATAAACCCGATCCCACACTTTCCTTCTTCCTTGCTCCTTTTGGGTACAAGTCCGTGATTGTGGCCGACCGGGACCTTGCACGGCTGAACATTCATGGGAATAAATGGACCAGCATCGACGATTTTAAACTTTCCGACAGCCAGTTGGGAGGCCTGCTCAAAGGAACTTACAATGCCAAATATGCAAAGGAAAAAATCAGTTATACTAGCAGGCTGACCCTCTTCTCCAATTACCTCAATCAGCCGGGTAATGTGGACCTGGATTGGATCAACGAGTTTGGCTTCAATATTTCAAAGGCTTTCCAGATTTCCATCTGGACCAATATGTTCTACGATCATGATGTGAAAGTGCAGGTCACGGATTACACCGAGGTGGGAGGGGTGCGCGGCACCGGCAGGAGGCTGAGCTTTACGGAACAATTACTGATCCGGTACAACATGATTTTTTAAACGCACTTGATCAGGGGGAGGCGGTGACATATACAATCCGGGGTTTTTCCCGTTTTTAACTGAACCATGAAATCCTTGCACCTGGCCATTCCGGCTATTCTCCTGGTGGTGATCAGCACCATTTTGCTCTTTACCCATCACCGGATGTGGTCCCTGGGCCTTGCCGTGGGGATTCTGGCCTTGGTCGGCATTTACCTGCTCAAAGACCTCATCGACTGGAAGTACTACCTCAAACATCCCCCCAGGCTGGATAAACCTGTACTCGGCTGGCTGGAAAGGGTGCCTTTTTACCGCCAGCTTTCCGAGGGGGATAAAATCCGGTTCCAACAGCGCCTGGCCTTATTTATGCTTGCCCATGAATACCGGGTGCAGCCCCTGGCCCATGCTTCGGATGAGGAAGAGATCCAGGCCCCGGAAGATCTCAAGGCGATCAGCAGCATACCCGCGGTCATGCTTCTTTTCAACCAGGACGAATACCTGATCGAAAACATCGAACGCATCGTCTTCTACGGCCATCCCTTTCCCAGTCCTTCCATAAAAGAACTGCACCACAGCGAATGGAACGAAGAAGACAAGGTCCTCATTTTTTCAATACCCCATCTCAAAAAGGGGGTTTTGGAGCCTTTCGGTTATTTTGACCTGGGCCTTTATGAATGGGTGCGTGCGATAAAAACCGTACCCCTGCCCTCCTACAGTTGGGAACAGTTTGAAAAGGAATTTCTCATTCATAAATCCCAGATAGGCCTTGCTTTAGGCATCGCGGACCCCGATCTGCATGCCGTGAGAAAGGTTTACGAATTGCACCGCAGCTATATCCAACTGGCGCCGGAACCTCCTTCCGGGGCCCTGCCGGACCGGGTTTAGTTTTTGGAAGGTTCCTCCTGGCCCTCGGGTTGCTCCCCGTCCTTTACTTTTTTGACGGCGTCTTCCACTTCGCGGGTAGCTTTATTGAGCTGATGAAGTTTTTTATCCCTTGAATTCTTGGTCTTCATATCGGTGTCCACACTGTCCATGGCGCTGTGAAGGAGACCTGTTTCCGGGTTTAGGGTTGATCGGAAAGTAAAGCCTTTGATATCCGTATCTACGAGGATCGTATCCCCTGAAGCAAAGGTCCCGGAAAGCAGGAATTTGGCCAGTTCGTCAATAATATCATTCTGGATCACCCGCTTCAACGGCCTGGCCCCAAACTGCGGGTCGTACCCCAGATCAACCAGGAGGTTCACCGCATTTTCCGATAATTCAATAGACAGGTTTTGCCGGCTGAGGTTTTTGCGGATGGACTTCAATTGCAACTGGGCGATCTTTTTGATCTCCTGCTTGGTGAGCGGTAAAAACATGATCTTGTCATCGATCCGGTTGAGGAATTCGGGCCTCATGTTTTCCTTGAGGAGGTCAAAAACTTCCATCTTGGTCGTCTCGATGATCTCCGTCCGGTGCTTGTCGCCCAGGGCTTCAAGGTCCTCAAAATTTTCCAGGATTTTCTCAGACCCCATGTTGGAGGTCATGATGATGATGGTGTTTTTGAAATTGGCCGTCCGGCCTTTATTATCGGTCAGTTGCCCATCGTCCAGGACCTGCAGCAGGATGTTGAACGTATCGGGATGGGCTTTTTCAATCTCATCGAGGAGCACGATCGAATAAGGCCTCCGGCGAATGGCTTCCGTAAGTTGCCCGCCTTCATCATAACCCACATATCCGGGAGGAGCCCCAATCAGCCGGGATACCGCATGTTTTTCCTGGTATTCGCTCATGTCAATGCGAACTATGGCTTTTTCATCGTTGAACAACACCTCAGCCAGCGCTTTGGCGAGCTCGGTTTTGCCCACGCCGGTGGGGCCCAGGAAAATGAAGGAGCCAATCGGTTTGTTTGGATCTCCCAAGCCAGCCCTGCTGCGCCGGATGGCATCGCTCACGGCTTTGACGGCGGCGGTCTGTCCTATGAGCCGTTTTCCGATTTCTTCTTCCAGTAGAAGGAGTTTTCCCCTTTCACTTTGCAGCATTTTCTGCAGCGGGATGCCGGTCCATTTAGATACCACGGCGGCAATATCGTTGGCGGTGACTTCCTGGTTGGTGAACCGGTTGTCTTCGGGAAGCGCCTTCAATCGGGCTTCGGCTTCGGCCAGCAATTTTTCCTGTTCTTTGAGGGTTCCGTAACGGAGCTTAGCCACCACCTCATAATTGCTCTCCCGTTCGGCCTTATCGGCCTGGCCCTGGAGTTCCTCAATAGTTTTTTTGATGTTTTGGATCTGGTCGACGATTTCTTTTTCGTTTTTCCAGGAGGCGCTGACGATGTCCAGTTTTTCTTTAGCCTCAGCCAGGGACTTGTTGATCACATCCATCTTATTGGCGTCGTGGTCCCTTTTGATCACTTCTTTTTCAATCTCCAGCTGTCTGACCCTTCTCTGAAGTTCATCCACTTCATCCGGGACACTGTCCAGTTCGAGCCGGAGTTTGGCTGCGGCCTCGTCGATCAGGTCGATGGCTTTATCCGGGAGGTGGCGGTCCGGGATATAGCGGCTGGACAATTCCGCCGCAGCCACCAGGGCTTCATCCAGGATGTTGATCTTGTGGTAGACTTCGTATTTGTCCTGGATTCCGCGGAGGATGGATACGGTTTCTTCGATGCTGGGTTCATCGATGAATACGGTCTGGAAGCGGCGTACCAGTGCCTTGTCGTTTTCAAAATATTTCTGGTATTCATCCGAAGTGGTGGCTCCGATGGTATGCAGCTCGCCGCGGGCCAGCGCCGGTTTGAGTATGTTGGCAGCATCGATCGCTCCCTGTCCGCCGCCGGCCCCGATGAGGGTATGGATTTCGTCAATAAACAGGATCACACGGTCCCCCGATTCCTTGACCTCCTTGATCACCGCTTTCAGGCGCTCTTCGAATTCCCCCTTGTATTTGGCGCCCGCGACCAGCGCCGCCATGTCCAGGGCAAAGATTTGTTTGGTCCTGAGGTTTTCCGGCACATCCTGACGGACGATCCGCCAGGCGATGCCTTCGATAATGGCCGTCTTGCCCACCCCGGCTTCACCAAGCAGGATGGGATTGTTTTTCTTCCTGCGGGACAGGATATGAAGGATCCGGCGGATCTCGTCATCGCGGCCGATGATGGGATCCAGTTCCCCGTTTTCAGCTCTTTCATTCAGGTTGACGGCGTATTTGCCCAGTGCGTTGTAGGTGTTTTCAGCCCCCTGTTCTTTGACCGAGCGGCCTTTGCGAAGTTCCTTGATGGCGTTTTTTATCCCGGCTTCGGTGGCCCCGCTGTTTTTCAGAAGTTGGGCGGTCCGGTCGTTGCCGGTGAGGATGCCAAGCAGGATGAGTTCCATGCTGATGTAATCATCGCCAAAATCCTTCAGCATGTTTTTTGCCCGGGAAAGGGCCTGGTTGGCATCATTGGACAGGGCCTGCTTGACGTCCGTGCCTTTCACTTTGGGATAGGTCTGAATCAGTTTATCCAGTTCCAGTTTTACCGAGGCGACGTTTACCCCGCTCTTTTTCAGCAGGAAATCATAGACGCTGGATTCAGTCAGCATAATGCCTTTAAGCAAATGGGGAGTATCCACGATTTGCTGGTCGAGGGACTCTGCTATGCGCTGCGCCTCCAGGATGCATTCCTGGGCTTTTACGGTAAACTGATCGTAAGTCATTTTTTAAATATTATTTCAAGGTACTACCTATCAATTTGCCGACCAAACCTGAATTCGTACGGAAAAAAGAACTTTTGACAGGGAGGAATTGGAAATAACTGACTTTTAGGCAGCGATCAGCCATCAACTATCAGAGGTCAGAGGTCAGAGGTCAGAGGTCAGAGGTCAGAGGTCAGAGGTCAGAGGTCAGCCTGACTACTGACTACTGACTATTGACTATTGACTATTGTTATAAAAGGATCGTCTGGCTTTCGTTGCGGTAGGCGAGGGGAGTGGTATGGGTGGTCATTTTGAAAAGCCGGTTGAAATGGGAGAAGTTGTTGAATCCGCTTTCAAAGCAGATTTCGGACACCGAATAATTGGTTTCGCTGAGCAGTTTGCAGGCATGCACGATCCGGAAATCGTTGACAAAGGCGGTGAAGGTCTTGCCGGTCACCCTTTTGAAGTAGCGGCAAAAAGAAGGCACCTCCATGTTTACCAAAGCTGAAATCTCATCCAGCGATATTTGTTCTTTAAAATGGGCTCTCACATAGTCGTATACCTTTTCAATTTTTTCGTTGTCCGATCTTTTGACCAGCAGTGAAGGGCCGCTCACATTGAGGACCTGGTATTCTTCAGAGTGGGCCAGGACCTGGAAGATCTCCAGAAGGCCTATTAGCCGGTTGAAGGGGGTTTCGTTTTCCAGGCCGTCCAGTTTTTTCCCAACGGTTTCACGGGTATTGCCGGAAAAAGTCAGGCCCGAAGTGGCGCGTTCAAACAACTGGTCGATGGATTTTAATTCCGGTTTTTCAAAAAAGCCCTGTCCCAGGAAATCCTTTTTAAGCTGGACTACGATCTCGGAGCGTTTTCCGGAGAGCCTTTCGGTAAATCCATAATGGGGAAGATTGGGACCCAGCAGGATCAGGTCCCCATTATTAAAGTATGAAATGTGGTTTCCAATATGCCTTTTGGAGGAACCTTCCTGCACATAGACCAACTCGATCTCGGGGTGATAATGCCAGAAAGGCTTGAGGTTGGGCTCTTCTTCTTCAAACTTGCGATAAGTAAAAGATTGCCCGAAGCTCAGCTCAATCAACTCAAGTACAGGTCGGATTCCGGGGGCACCTCTCATATTCGATGGGATTTGATTCACAGGCAAATATGGGACCTGCGGGATTAAGCAAGTGTCAATTAACACTTCCTTTGCTTAAAATGACCCGCAAAAATTCAGGACGAATTTTTATTTCCAATTCCTGAGGAGTTAATCCAACAACAATATTGGAAAATTCAAAGGAAGCAGGGCGGGGCGGCTCCTGCTTTACTTTGTTGCATCAAACCCAATCATCTTTAAAACAAAACAAATCGAATTATGAAAACACTTTTTTTTGCAGTCCTCCTCACCCTCCTGACCGCCGGCACCCTTTCTGCAGCGGACCCCGCCTACCGGTTGACCTCCTATGGGCACACCCTGGTATTGAACACCTCCAATTGGAACAAAGCGGACCTCCTGGTGCAAATCCAGGACCAGGAAGGCCACATACTGACCACCCAGGAATACAAACCCAAGGAAGCCGGCCGGCTGAAAAGATTCAATCTTGCCCAGCTCGAAACCGGTGCCTATACCATCACCATTACGGACCAGGTCAGAACCTGCACCCAGGAATTTGTCCTGAATGAAAAATCCATGACCATCCATCCGGAAGTCAAAACATTCATCAAACCGTTTATCACCCTGGATGAATCCAAACTGAAAGTGAATTTTCTCAACCTTGGAAAATCGGCGACGCTTAAAATCCTCGGCCTTCAACAGGAAACCATTTATCAAACCCAGATCGACCAGCCGGCTTTCAACAAGGCTTACAATTTGTCCAACCTGGCCAAAGGCGAATATACCGTCATGGTCCTCCAGGGGGATAAATATTACAGCCACCCCTTTGAACTGAAATAAGTTTCAGGTCCCGGGCAAGTATGAGAACACCTTCTTTGTATTCATACAATATGAGTTTATAGTAAAGTTTTCCTTGTTTTTAGTAAAGGGGGTCAAAGGATCCCCTTTTTTTTGGAAAGGCCTGTATCCGGGATGTTGGCCAAATAATTGGGCTAAACCAGCCCCCTCCTTTTTAAATATTTTAAATCAATCGAAGGGAGGTCCCGCGTCGGTATGGAATACTCACCGGTGGAAGCTAGCACTGATGATTTTCAAGACATCCCGGATGCTATGCCTCCAGTAGGTCCAGTTGTGTGCCCCGTCGCGCATGCGGAATTCGTGAGGGATGCCCTTTTCCCTGAGCAATTTATGCATGGCGGCATTGCCAGAGCTGAGAAAATCATCGTCCCCGCAATCAATATAATATTTTACAGTTTTGAGTTTGGCCGTGTTGGCGGTGTCGGCCACGATCCGGAAAGGATCATTGGCCTTGTAGGTGTCGTTGATGCGGTCCGTCCCCGTGAGCCCCGGACCATAAAGGACAGAAAAGATCCGGTCATAGTTGGCCTGTGGAGAATTAATGGAGGTGGATTCCTCTATAAAAGCCGCGCTCAAGGGTGCGCAATGGGCAAAGACCTCCGGATGTTTGATGGCGAACAGGAAGGAACCGAAGCCTCCCATACTCAGCCCGGCCACCGCGCGGTAAGCTTTTTCCTTCCGGATCCGGTAGGTGGATTCTATAAAAGGAAGGAACTCGTTGAAAAAATAATCTTCATAAGGCATGGAACGGTCAAAATTGTTGATGTACCAGCTTACCCCGCCATCCGGCATTACAATGATCATGGGGGTGGCCTTGCCGTTTTCCATCATCTCGTTGGCTATCCGCTCGATCTCTCCGAATTGGGTCCATCCGGTCTCGTTGTCGGTGTACCCGTGCAGCAGGTACAAGACCGGATAGTGCCTGTTGGAAGCCTGGTATCCCGAAGGCAGGTATACGGAATATTTCATTTTTTTCCCAAAATACCGGCTATCCAGGCTGAGGCTTTCCATCAGTTGTCCTTGGGTAAATACATGGCCGGACCATAGAAGAAGGAATAAAGGCAGGATGAATCGGTAAGATTTCATATTTCTGAATTTATGCAGCGCGGCAATTTAACCGTAATTTAAGAACCTCCCGGTGAATTCTTACGTTTGCATTATTAGTTTATGAACGGGCGTCTGGTTTTGTCTTTATTTTTCACTTTGTTTTTCATTTCTGTTGGAGCGCAGAAAAACGTGACCTATGCCTCCAGCAAGGATTCGGACCCCAAAGCGAGGCAAATCCTCAAAGCGGTCAGTGAAAAAATCAAAACCGGTAAAGGGGTGACTTTCGGATTTTCCTTCGTGACCCAGGCTGCGGAATCGGCGCCTGTGATCCAAAAAGGAAAAGCCATGATCCTTGGGAATAAATTTGTCTTGGATTTTCCCGAACAACAATTGACTTCCGACGGCACCACCCTTTGGGTTTACCTCAAAAAAAGGAATGAGGTCCAGATCCAGGATGCCGCCGGCCTCGCTGAAGACCCCATATCCCCCTATAAATTGCTTAAAATCCACGAAGCGCCCGAACTGGTTTATATCCTGGCCGGGGAATCCAGGGTAAACGGGGCGGTTTGTGATGTGGTCGAATTCAAACCGCTCAATCATGACTTAGAATATTTTAAAATCAAAGCCGAAATTGACCGCGCCCAGTCCCAATACCGGTCGATTACCCTCTACCTGAAAAGCGGGGATTCTTATGTCCTTAATATCAGCAGCCAGGCCAATACCCCGTTTGCGGACAGTCTTTTCGCGTTTGACCTGAAAAAGTACCCGGGTATCCGGGTGGAAGACCTGCGCTGATCCCTTTCATAACCAAAAATCCATTCCGTCGCCTTGCCGCAACCGTTTGCGGGCTTTGTACACCGTCGGAATCTTGTAAAATCAGGGTTTAAACTGTATTGGAGAATCCTAAAATGCGTACATTTGCAGCGATTTTTAAGAAAATGATAAAATTTCGCCAAATCCTGATTTGTAAAAAGCTGATTTTCACATTATTATTTTCTTACGGCCTGCTTACCGGGCAGTCCCAGCAGGAAGGACAGGGGGCCCAACACACCGAATCCGCAGACCATGCCGCCCAGGACGCGCACCCCGGGCAGGAAGGTCATCATGAATTTGACCCCGCATCCACGGCCTTCCATCATATCTCCGACCAGAATATATACAGCATCGGTCCCTTCAATATCCCCCTGCCCTGCCTGCTCTATACCAAAGGGCAAGGCTGGGATATCTTTTCCTCCTCCCGTTTTGGTTTTGACGGATACGGGCATGGTGACGGGCATAAAGCCTATCAGCAGTTTGTGCTTCATGAGGGGCAGGTGATGAGGGTGCAGGACCCTTCTTTCCCCACGGACGAGGTGGAAATCCAGGGATTCACCGCAAAGGAAGAGGCGGACGACAAAGGCAAGAAAATAGAAATCCCCTATGTCCTGTACCAGGGCCATGAGTATCGCCTGGATAAAAAAAGTACGGCGGACGGTGGATTATTCGGAGGCGGACTGACCAGCTTTTACGATTTTTCCCTCGGCAAAAACGCGATCAGCATGTTGATCGTCTGCCTCCTTTTAGGCTGGATGTTTATCTCGATTGCGGGGACCTACCGCCGCAATCCCGGGCGCGCCCCCAAAGGCCTTCAAAACATGATGGAGATGGTCATCCTGTTTATCCGGGATGAAGTGGCCAAACCGTTTATCGGGGCCAAATGGGAAAAGTTTTTCCCCTTCCTGCTTTCTCTCTTCTTTTTTATTCTCGGCCTCAATCTCTTTGGCCAGGTACCTTTCTTCGGCGGCTCCAACGTCACCGGCAACCTCAGCGTGACCATGGTCCTGGCCCTGCTCGCCTTTATCCTTACGACGGTCAACGGCAACAAACATTACTGGCAACATATCCTTTGGATGCCTGGCGTACCGGCCTGGGTCAAGACCATTCTGACCCCGGTGGAGATCCTGGGCATTTTCATCAAACCCCTTACCCTGATGCTCCGGTTGTTTGCCAACATCACCGCCGGTCACATGACCCTGGTGGTTTTTGTAAGCCTCATATTTATTTTCGGAAAATCGGGCCAGAACGTACCGGCCTCCCTGGGGGCCTCGGTGGGCTCCGGACTGCTGTCCATATTCATGATGGCTATAGAACTGCTGGTCGCTTTTATCCAGGCCTATGTGTTTACCCTGCTGACGGCCTCCTACCTGGGCGCCGCCACGGAGGAACACCACCATGCTGAAGAGAAACCCCATTGATCAAACCATGAAAAAATTAATTCATTTAAATAAATAGTTCAAATTATGACAGGTTCAATTGCCGCTATTGGAATGGGTTTAGCCGTAATCGGCGCCGGCATCGGCGTAGGTACTATCGGGGGAAAAGCCATGGAAGCCATCGCACGTCAGCCGGAAGCGGTGGGCGATATCCGGGCCAACATGATTCTGACCGCAGCCCTTGTGGAAGGTGCTGCCCTGATCGCCCTGCTCTTATCTTATCTTTCCGCTTAATCCGATTCCAATAACCAGACCGCCTGGTCCGAACGATTGGTTCTTACCAGGTGGTTTTTTAAAAAAACAAGACAGATCATGATCTTTCTGGCTGACTTTAGTCCCATCAAACCGGAATTCGGTTTGTTTTTCTGGACCCTCCTGTTTTTCCTGCTGTTCTGGGGCCTGATCGGAAAATTTGCCTTTAAGCCCATCAGCGAATCGCTCAAAAAAAGGGAAAGCGACATCCAGGATGCCATTGACCTCGCGAAAAAGACCCGGGAGGAAATGAATAATATGAAGTCCGAAAACGAACGCGTGCTCGCCGAAGCCCGTGAAGAAAGGGCCCGGATCCTGGCGGAGGCCAAGGAAACCAAGAATGCCATTGTCAGCGAAGCCCGTGACAAAGCCAAAGAAGAAGCATCCAAAGTGATCGGCAGCGCCATGCAGGATATCGAAAACCAGAAAAAACTGGCGATGATCGAAATCAAGGACCAGGTCAGTAAAATGGCCCTGGACATCGCCGAAAAAGTGATCCGCAAAGAATTGCAAAACAATCCCGACCAGCAGGCTTATGCCCAGAAACTGGTGGATGATCTAAACCTCAACTGATGTCCCTGGCCCGCATTTCATCCCGTTATGCCAAGTCCCTCCTGGATTTTGCCCTGGAGCAGGATAAACTGGAACGCATATACCAGGACATGCTTCAATTAAAAGCAGCCGTGTCCGTGAGGGATTTTGTGCTTTTATGCAAGAGCCCCATTGTCCAGCCCGGTAAAAAGGAACAGGTTTTCAATATCCTGTTCAAGGACCGGTTTGACCCGGTGACCTTCGGATTTTTTAATATCCTGCTTAAAAAAGGCAGGGAAGCCTATGTCCCCGAGATCGTGGACCAGTTCATGAGCCAGTACGAGGCCATCCGTAAAATCACCCGGGTCACCCTGAGTACGGCCACCCCGCTGGATGAACAGGTCATCCGGAAAATCAAGGAGAAACTGGCCGCCGCAAAAAGCACCCGGGAAAACATCGAACTCGAAACCCAAATAAAACCGGCACTCATCGGCGGATTTGTCCTCGAGTTTGACGACAAGCTCTACGATGCCAGCGTGGCGCACCGCCTGCAGCAGATGCGCAAGGCTTTTAAAGAAAATGACAGCATAAAATCCATTTAAATCATCACAACAATAATATCCAACGATTATGGTAAGCGTAAAACCAGATGAAATATCAGCGATCCTGAAGCAGCAGTTGTCCGGGCTCAAAACACAGGCAGAACTCGAAGAAATGGGCACCGTGCTCCAGGTAGGGGACGGGATCGCCCGCGTCTATGGCCTGAACCAGGTCGAATCCGGTGAACTGGTGGTGTTTGAAAACGGCGTTCAGGCCGTGGTATTGAACCTGGAGGAAGATAATGTCGGAGTGGTCCTGATGGGCCCCTGGGATGAAATTCACGAGGGCAGCATCGTACGCCGTACCGGAAAGATCGCCTCCATCAATGTAGGGGAAGGGTATCTCGGCAGGGTGGTGGATGCCCTGGGCAACCCGATTGACGGCAAAGGCCCGATCACCGGGCAGACTTATGCCATGCCCCTGGAACGGATCGCACCCGGTGTAATTTACCGCCAGCCCGTCAACGAACCCCTTCAAACCGGCATCAAGGCCATCGACAGCATGATCCCGATCGGACGGGGCCAGCGTGAGTTGATCATCGGTGACCGCCAGACCGGCAAAACCGCCATCGCCATCGATACCATCATAAACCAGAAGGAATTTTATGAAAAGGGCGAACCCGTGTACTGCATCTATGTGGCTTCCGGCCAAAAGGCATCGACCGTCGCCAATGTGGCCAGGACCCTGGAAGAACATGGGGCCATGCCTTATACGGTGATCGTGGCGGCCTCTGCCGCGGATCCCGCTCCCATGCAATTTTTTTCCCCTTTCGCGGGTTGTGCCATCGGAGAATTTTTCAGGGATACCGGCCGTCCTGCCCTGATTATCTATGATGACCTTTCCAAACAGGCCGTGGCTTACCGTGAAGTATCCCTGCTTTTGCGCAGGCCCCCGGGACGTGAAGCCTATCCGGGTGATGTTTTTTACCTGCACAGCCGGCTCCTGGAAAGAGCTGCCAAAATCAATAACAACGACGATATCGCTAAAAACATGAACGACCTGCCCGAGTCCCTGGTCAAGGCAGGATTGATCAAGGGGGGCGGCTCCCTTACGGCCCTGCCGATCATCGAGACCCAGGCCGGTGACGTATCGGCTTATATCCCGACCAACGTGATTTCCATCACTGACGGACAGATCTTTTTGGAATCGGCCTTGTTCAACGCAGGGGTGAGGCCGGCCATCAACGTAGGGATCTCGGTATCCCGCGTGGGAGGGAACGCCCAGATCAAGGCGATGAAAAAAGTGGCCGGTACCTTAAAACTGGACCAGGCCCAATACCGCGCCCTCGAAGCCTTTGCCAAATTCGGTTCTGACCTGGATGCCGCTACCCAGGCTTCCCTGGAGAAAGGGAAAAGGAATGTGGAGATCCTCAAACAGCCGCAATATTCTCCGGCCCCGGTGGAAAACCAGATTGCGATCATTTATTTGGGAACCAGCAACCTGCTCAATGCCATACCCGTGGACAAGGTCAATGAGTTCGAGGAAATCTTCCTTTCCAACCTGGAAAAAAGATTCCCGGAGACCCTGAATGAACTCCGTAAAGGCCAGTTGACCCCGGATGCCGAAAATAAACTCAAAAGCCTGGCGTCCGAACTGGCCGGCCTGTACCGTAAAAAATAATTCTCCATGGCAGCCAACTTAAAGGAAGTAAGGGAACGGATAAAATCCGTAATCAATACCCAGCAGATCACCAAAGCGATGAAAATGGTCTCGGCTGCTAAATTGCGCAAGGCCCAGCAGGCCATTGTCCAGATGCGTCCCTATACCGTAAAGCTGAATGAAATCCTGGGCCATGTAATTGCCAGCCTGGGCGGAGATGCGGAATTTAAACTGGCCAAAACCAGGGAAGTAAAGCAGGCCCTGGTCATCGTGATCACTTCCAGCCGCGGCCTGTGCGGCGCCTTTAACACCAATATCATCAAAACGGCCGTCAGCCTGATCCAGGAATCCTATGGCAGTCATCGGAAAGAAGGCAAACTCAGCATTCTTTGCATTGGGAAAAAGGGCTTTGATTATTTCAAAAAACATTATTCCGATTGCCAGATCATCGGAGACCATGTGCACCTGATCGAATCGTACAAAGCCGAGCCTACCGATAAACTGGTGGAGAGCCTGATTGATTCCTTTGAAACTGCTCTTTACGATCGTGTCCAGGTGGTTTACGGCCGGTTCAAAAACGCGGCTACCCAGTTTCCAACCTCCGAAGACTACCTTCCTGTACCGAAGATAAACCTGCCCCATACCGGCAAGAAAAAATTGAAAGCGGACTACCTGTTTGAGCCGGACAAACAGACCGTATTGGAATCCCTGATCCCCGCCCTGCTGAAGATCCAGATGAAAAGGTATATCATGGATACCTCCGCTTCGGAGCACGGGGCCAGGATGACGGCCATGGACAAGGCTTCGGAAAATGCAGAAGAATTGCTGAAGGAACTGCGGATCAATTACAACAAGGCCCGCCAGGAAACCATCACCAAGGAACTGCTTGAAATCGTGGCCGGTGCGGCCGCCCTGGGCGGTTAAGGCCACCCTGAAAATTCCTGTCTTATTTTCAAAAGAACTCTTTATTATTGATCCGTCTTTAATCAATAATGTAATCGTTTACAAAAATTGCAGATCAATATGAAATTTACAATTTGGCTGGCTTTGTTTCCTTCCTTGCTGTTGACGAACCTTTCCGCTCAACAAATCAGCAAGGATGAACTCTTATTTCTCACCCCCCACTGGACCGGGGAAAGGTTTCCGGACGGCAGGCCCAAGGTACCCGACGCCCTGTTGCAGCGGATGAAACTCGTCACCCTGGAAGAAGCCTGGGCCGTTTTACGGAATGAAAACTACAAACACCAGTACGATGACGGCTGGCAGGTGATCAATCCGGACAGTGTATTGGTAGGCAGGGCGGTGACGGCAACCTTCATGCCCGGGCGTCCGGACATCCAGAGGGTCATTGACGACCTCGGCCACAATAAGGACGGAAGGGTCAAATCTCAGAACACCTGGCCAATCGAATTATTGCAGAAAGGAGACGTATACGTCGTGGATCAGTTTGGCGCCCACGAAGACGGTCCGACCATCGGGGACAACCTGGGGAATTCGATCTATACCAAAACAGGCAATGGGATTATCTACAACGGGGCCATCCGGGATATCAACGGACTGAAGGAACTGGGCGGGTTCACCTCCTACTTCAGGTCCTATCACCCCTCCCATCATTTGAACAATCCGGATGGAGAACTCAATGCCACCCTGGTGGGGATTAATACACCCACGCGCATTGGAAAGGTGACCGTCCTGCCGGGCGATATCGTCCTTGGCCGGGACGGTGGGGTCATAATCATCCCGCCTCACCTTGCTGAAAAAGTGGTCAAGACCTCCGAAATCATCCGTTTGCGCGATATGTTCAGCCATCAGCGACTCCGTGAACAAAAATATACCGCCGGGCAAATCGATACCCGTTGGTCCGCGGAAATTGAAAAAGATTTTTCCGCCTGGCTCAATGCACACATGGATAAACTCCCCGTACCCAAAGAACAAATTCAGGAACTCTTAAAAGCCCGCACCTGGTAATGAAAAACAACAGAAGAAAATTTTTTGGACAAGGCCTTGCCATGGCCGGCCTTGCCGCCTCCCCCTGGCAAACGTTTACAGAAAGTTATACCCAGGCGATCCGCCGGAATGAACAATATTCCCTGCCCAGCGATATCAAAATCACCGATATCAAATGCGGCTACATCCGGGGCGGGCACAGTCTTTTTGTAAAAATTTATACCGACCAGGAAGTATGGGGATGCGGGGAAGGGGTAGATGCGACTCCGGGTACCTACCACCTGGTCAAAATGATGGGCGCTCGCCTTAAGGGGAGGAGCCCGCTGAACGTCCACCGACTTTTTGAAGATATCCGCCGTTCCGGTTTCTTTGAAGGGGCCCAGTCCGGAATGTTCATTGCCGTCCTGTCCGCGGTCGAATCGGCCCTCTGGGACCTGGCCGGTAAAATCCTGGGGCTCCCGGTCTACCAGTTGCTGGGAGGAAAGTTCAGGGACAAAATCAGGGTCTATTGTGATACCGCACTATATCAAAACCAGTTGCCCAAACCCGATGATTTTGCGGCTGCCGCTAAAAAAGCAATGGAAATGGGCTTCAACGCGATCAAGTTTGACATTGACCAGGCCAACGATCCCAACAAATACGATCGTTACAACTGGACGGCCAGCCCTGCTGAACTAAAACGCATGGTAGACCAGATCTCCGCCGCCCGCCAGGCCGTAGGACCCAATATTGATATTTGCGTGGACATGCATGGACGCTACGACGTCACCACCGGGGAGAGGGTTGCCAAATTGTTGGAACCGCTCAACCTGATGTGGCTGGAAGAACCCGTACCTGCTGAGAATCCGGAAGCCTATAAGAAAATCGCAGACTCCACCAGCACCCCCATCTGCGCCGGTGAAAACCACTACCTCGCCCACGGCTTCAGGCCCCTGTTGGAAATGAACGCGGTGGACATCGTGATGCCGGACCTCCAGAAAGCGGGTGGCCTGGGTGAAGGCCAGCGCATCGCCAACCTGGCCAACCTTTATTATGTACCCTTCGCACCCCATATGGTCGCTTCCTTCCTGGGTGCCATGGCCTCCTGTCATTGTTGCGCTTCTGTACCCAATTTTATGATCCTGGAATGGCAGATCTATTTCCATACCAATCCGATGTTCAAGGAAATCGTCAAATTCGACGGTGAAATGGTGGATAAAAGTTTTATCACCCTTACTGAGAAGCCGGGAGTGGGCGTCGAGATCAATGAAGAAGGGATGAGGAAATATGCCACGCCAGGCGTACCATTTTTTGAATAAACATTATACCCCGGGCGTGCCATTTTTTGAATAGACATAATACGCCGGGGGCACCATTTTTTGAATAGACATATGTACGCAGGGGGTACCGTATTTCGAATTTGATAACCTCAGAGGGGGTGGAGATCGCAGAGGGAGGTTAGATGCGGCATGTTAATTTCATTCTACCATTACCTGTCCCTGGGCAAATTAGAGGCCGATGTTTCCCCTCTTGGTGTCCTTGGTGTCCTGGCGGGAAATAACCGCAAAGGACGCGATGGTCGCAGAGGATGCGCAAAGAGATGCTAGGTTTTTTTCGGGAAATAACCGCAAAGGGGCGTGAAGGTCGCGGAGGATGGGCAAAGAGATGCTGGTGTTTTTGCGGGAAATAACTGCAAAGGAGCGCGAAGGTCGCTGAGGATGCACAAAGAGATGCTATCTTTGCGGGAAATAACCGCAAAGGACGCGATGGTCGCAGAGGATGCGCAGAGGGATGCTTTGGTGTCTTTTCGGGAAATAACCGCCGAGAGCGCGAAGGAGGCAGAGGATGCGCAGAGGGAATTTGGAGGCGGCATAGATATTTTCATGCTAACATTAGCTACCCAGGGCAAAGCGGAGGCCGTTCCGGCCTCATCTTAGTGCCCTTGGTGTCTTTGCGGGAAATAACCGCCGAGGGCGCGAAGGACGCAGAGGATGCGCGATCCCTCCTGACCTTGCAGTTCATCCAACTGCTGCACCAATGGTGGGAAACAAATTTTTTTAACTTCCTGGTCACCCTATAATAGCTGGGTTTTGAGGACATCATTTCATCGGCTCTGGGTGGAAGTATCGCCTTTACCCACAAGGGTTTTCCGTATTTTTGCCTGCTTTAAACACATCGGACAAATTGCGGGATGCGTGACATCACCATACATATTACAGACCGTCAAGGGATCACCAAGGATATCGAAGTGCCGCCGGACATTGACCTCAACCTGATGGAACTGGCAAAAGCCAATGACCTGCCTGTGGAGGGGACTTGCGGGGGCATGGCCCTCTGTGCAAGCTGCCATATGTATATCGAAAGCGACCACAAACTGCATCCGCCATCCTATGATGAAGTGGTCATGCTCGATCAGGCCTTTTATGTTGAATCCAACAGCCGGCTGGGCTGCCAGATCAGGATCAATAAGGAACTGGACGGACTGAGGGTCACCCTGGCCCCGGTGGCGGGATGAGGCAGCTTTATGGGCTGGCCTTTAAGTTTTCTTCCGTTAGCGATAAACCGGCATAGTTTCAGTCTATCTCAATCCGGGTAAGATTTTTTAAAAACAAGGGATCCAGATCCAGGCCAAGGCCTGGGAGATCGGGGCAATGCATTTCATTGGTGTTTTGGTATACGACGCCCCCAATGACCGGGTCTTCACTCAACATCAGCGGGCTGTCCATGTCATAATAAACGATGGAGTCCCTGGCCATGGCGAGATGACAGAGGGCGGTAATGCCCAGCCGGCTTTCACTGAAACAACCGACCTGGCAGGCTATGCCCGCCTCTTCAGCCAGGTCCAGTATTTTTAAGGCCTCCCGAATCCCTCCGGATTTGCCCAGTTTGATATTAAACTGGCTGCAGGCCTGCATCCGGATCAGGGTGGAAGCATCGTAAGCATCAAACAGGGATTCATCGGCCATGATGGGAATGGGACTGGCACGGTTTACGGCTTGCATGCCTGTGAGGTTTTTTGCAGCAACCGGTTGTTCACAATGTTCGAGGTCCAGGGGCTGAATAGCCTGCAAAACCCTCAGGGCAGAGGAAGGGTCCCAGCCCTGGTTGGCGTCAATTCTCAATTTGATTCGCGGTCCGGCAGCCTCCCGGACCCGGACCATCCGTTCAATATCTTCATCCGGGTCCTTGCCCAGTTTGATTTTAATCTCGGTAAATCCTTGTTCGATATAAGCCCTTGCCGAAGGGGCCATTTCTTCAGGCTTTGCAATGCCCACGGTCATGTCTGTCCGGAGGATTTTTCGCTTACCATTCAGGTATTGATACAGCGGCCGGCCTTCCAACCTGGCCAGGATATCATACAAGGCCATGTCAAAGGCGCTCTTGATGCAGTAGTTGAAGGCGAGGCTTTGGTTGATCCGTCTTGCATTGAGTTCGTGTTCCTTCGTGTCCTGGCCGACCAGGAGCTTTGCAATCCCTTTTCCGATCATCAGCTGGGTATCCCGGGTTTCTCCCTGGATGGTTTGATAGGGGCTGGCTTCTCCCCAGCCGTATAAGTCCGGATCTTCGCATTGGATATGGACCAGGACGTTTCGCGCATGGGTGATGGTTTCCAGGGAGATGACAAAAGGCTGCTTTAACCGGATATCAAAAGGATATAGGGTGATTTTGCGGATCCGGCTTTTCCTGGAAATCAAGGATCAGGAGGATTTGAATGTAAACGGGGACATGCTGAACCTATATTTCATGCAGTGGCTTAAAGGTCCTTGACCAGCAGCAGGGGCATATTGGAGAATTCCTCTGCCGCCTTTGGGAATTGGTCGCTCACTGAAAAGCCCGCGTGCTGGAAAAGAGAGTTGGCAGCCACCAGTTTGGGATGGCTTTGAGAAAACAGGGCATTGACCCCCATTTCCTTTCCGGCGGCAATGGCTTTATTGAGCAGGCTGGTGCCTACATACCTCCTGCGGTAATTTTCATCCACCCAAAGGTGCACGATCTCACAAAACTTGAAACTCCGGCGGATGAGACAGATGCAGCCGATGATCGGTTCTCCCCAGCGGGCAAAATAAACCTGGGCCTGGTTTTTGGTGATGTGTTCGTCAATATTCAGGATAAATTCATCAAGGGCATCGATGTTAAAATATTTGCCTTTAAACTGGTTCCAGAAATTCTGCAGCAGCATTTTTCCGTTTTGCACCTCCTCAAACCGCGAAAGCAGGACATTGCGCAGATCCGCCCTTTTTTTCTCTTTTTTGATCCGCTGGAAAAAACTCTTTTTCTCCAGGGAATTATTGAGGGCTTCGATATTGAGCCAGAGGTCCGGAGCGATTTCCTTGACCCAGCTGTTGGTGGCGTCCTGCACGGCCTGCCAGGCCGGTCTTAATTCGCTCATCAGTTGTTTTGCCTTTTCACTGGCTTTGATGAACCGTTTACGTTTGTCGTTGCGGTCGGTCATTTCCCGCACCAGCCCGTGTTTCATCATCTGGTTTACCGTATAGACCACATCCGGATGTGTTTTGTTTTGAAGTTCGGCCAGGTCGGTGATGGTATGGGGCTGATCGTCCTCGTTGAAAATTTGAAGGATGGCATGCCAACGGTGAGGAATATCGATGCCCAATTCATGATAAACCTTCATTTCCTCTTCAATCAAATGATCGGCAAACTGCCTCAACCTGTTGTGCAGTGAGCTAATTTTTTGGGTCATAAGTCGGTGAAAAATCCAAGTGAAAAATACATGTATAAATCGGATTTTTTGGCTTTTTCTTAATTTACAGGGCAGAACGCATTCTAACTTATTCCTTCGATGTGTGCCAAACTTTCTGAAATCCTGGAACACGAAAGGAAAAGCGCGTTCGTGGGCAGGGATGCCGAACTCGATCTGTTCCAGTCCGTCTTAAAAAAGGAAAACCCGGTGCTGTTGTTGTATTTCCATGGCCCGGGCGGGCAGGGCAAGACGACCCTGATGAAAAAATGCATGGATCTGTGCGCCCGGGAGGACGTTCCTTATCTTCATCTGGATGGACGGGAGATCAACGCCCATCCGGCCGGTTTTACGGAAGCTTTGCATGCGAGGCTTCAACTGAAACCCGATGAGGATGTATTTGAAGCATTGGAAAAACTGCAGGAAAGCCATGTCTTGTTTATAGATACCTTCGAAAGACTGCATCCCTTCGATGACTGGATCCGCCAGGATTTTTTACCCCAGTTGCCTGCTCACTTCTGCACCCTGATCCTGAGCCGAAATCCCCCGGGCACTTCCTGGGCCATCGATCCCGGCTGGAAAAAATATATGAAAGCGGTGGAGGTTCGCAACCTCAGCCCATCCCAGGCCAGGCAGTATTTAATCAAAAGGAACATACCGGAAAAAACGATTCCCGCGGTATTGGAATTCACCCATGGCCACCCGCTGGCCCTGTCGGTGGCGGCTGATCTCTTTGACCAGCACCCGGGGCAGGATTTTAATCCCGAGCGAAGCCCCGACCTGATCAAGACCCTGCTCGAGCTTTTTGTACAAAATGTGCCCGGCCCGGCCCACCGCGCAGCCCTTGAAATCAGCTCCCTCGTTCATGTCACCACCGAGTCCCTCCTCCAGGAAGCCCTGGGCATGGAACACATCCAGGGTATTTTTGAATGGCTCCGCAATCTGTCTTTTTTTGACAAAAATGAATCGGGCATTTTCCCCCACGATATCGCCCGGGAAGCTCTGAGCCGGGATGTAAAATGGAGGAACCCGGATTGGTACCACAGCCTTCATGAAAAAATACGCAACTATTATATCCGGAAGCTGAACAGCACCTCCCACCAGGCCCAGCGAAGCGTGCTTTTTTCTTTGATTTACCTTCACCGGCTCAATCCAATGGTAAAACCGTTTTTCGACTGGCAGGAGAACGGCACTTTCTGGCAGGATCAACTCAAACCGGGGGACCTTCCGGTACTCCGCGCCCTGGTCGGGAAATGGGAAGGGCCTGAAGCGGAGTTATATTTCAATTATTGGATAAATCACGCAGCCTCGGAAACCTGGGTATACCGGAATTCAAAATCAGAGGCGGTGGCCTTTTGCCTGAAAATCGAAATCCTGAAACTGAAAGAACAAAATGAGCTTCCCGACCCTGCAATTAAAAAAGTGGCAGAATATGTCCTGGCCCGGATGAACCCCAGGCCGGGTGACCTTTTCACCGCCTTCCGTTTCTGGATGGCCGACGGGACTTACCAGGGTGTGTCCGGCCTTCAAAGCGTTATTTTCCTTTCCATCGTACAATATTATTTTACCCCGGGACTGGCAGTCAGCTTCTTGTCCTGCGCCCAACCGGAATATTGGAAAACCGTGCTTCAATATGCCGACCTCAGCCGTGTACCGGAGCTCGATTTTGTATCGGATGGCATTCCTTTTGGATGGTATGTGCACGACTGGCGAAAAAGACCTCCCCTGGCCTGGCTGGATTTATTGGGTAAACGGGAGGTCGAACTGGTGGACCAATACGACGAAGCAAGTACGGAGGCGGTTTCCATGCTTGTCCTGAGCGAAGAGGAGTTTGGGGATTCCGTTCATCAGGCCGTCAAATATTATCATCAGCCCGATCAGTTGCTTTCCAGCCCTCTTTTGAGGTCAAGGCTGGTCCTGCGGATGATCATGCCGGACATGAAAGACCTGGATAAACTGAAAATCCTGAAAGCACGCATCGACCTGGCCCTGAAAGAAATTGAAGACTCACCCATTGACGGTAAATACCACCGCGTGCTGTATCGCACCTTCATCAACCCGGTCGGCTCCCAGGAAAAGGTGGCTGATTTTCTGAATATGTCTTTCAGCACCTATCGCAGGTATTTAAAAACCGCACTGGAAAAGCTGGTAAAACTGCTCTGGAATATGGAAATGGAAAAAAACTGACCTGGAGAAAGCCCTGCCTCCCTATTCCACTGAAAGCAGGAAGACGGTTTTCCTCAAAACCCATTTCCAGACCTGGCCGTCCTCTTCATCCGTGACGGTTGAATCAAACACAAATTTATTTTTAATCAACAGGTGGTTGGAAGCATTGAGAACAGGTAGGGTGTGAGCATAAACCTGGCGCACCTTCTCCTGTTCAAACGACAGACGGACCAGCGCACCTATGGCCTCATGGGCAAAACCCATGGAACGGAATCCTTTCGCGATTTCATACCCGATTTCCACCCCGCCATCCACATCGGGCTTGCCTTTGAAGCCTCCCTGTCCCACATAGGTTTTTTCCGGTTCCCAAAGCAGGGCATAACTCGTCCAGGGAAAGACTGGTTTTTCTTTGTCAAGCGCGGTGCGCAGGGCCTGAAAAGACTCCGGAAATTCAGTATAGGGCTGAGGCAGCCGGTACCCGGTCAAGGCCAGGAAAGCCTGGCTGCCTTCCTGGATGGCCGCCACCCAGTTCTCGGTAAAAGGAACCAGACGTAACCTGGAAGTATGTACTTGATTTTCTGGGAATTGAGCCATCATGAATTATTGAATAAAAACTGGGCAGGGAATGAGTAAGGGGAACCGCAATTTTAGCCTCAATTTTGTAAATGCAAATTTAAACCATCTTCATTTATATCCACAGCAGCCATCCATGCAACCCGACCCGATCCTAAATCAAACCCTGGTCCAGGGAAAATCCGTGATCGACGCCTGGAATTCAAGGGACAAGTCCCTTATTTTTTCCCTGTATTCCACGGATTTTGTACGCGAAGACCTGGGTACCAACCGGCAATATGACGTCGCCGCAGTCAGCCAAATGCTGGACCTTTACTGGACCGCCTTTCCCGACTTGCAATTTTCCCTGAAGGATGAAATTTCGGGCAAGCAGGGAAAAACTGTCCTCGTGTGGAAAGCGAAAGGCACCCACCAAGGCCCGTTTATGAATATCCCGGCCACCAACCGCCCTATTGAATTCTATGGGATCTCTATCCTCCATGTGAAGGATGGTAAGATCATCAAGGTCCTTTACAGTTGGGATGAAGCATCGATGCTTCGGCAGATGGGCCTTTTGCCCAACCTGCGATAAAAAAATAAAGCCGGTGGATTCTTCAACCCCCCGGCTCCGTTCGAAAATCAAATCTATTCGCTTAATTTCTGAGAATCATTTTTCGGGAAGCATTAAAAAATGGACTTTCAAACTGGTAGAAATAGATGCCCGGTCCCGGGAAATCTCTTTGCTCCAGCCGAATCTCCTGGTATCCGGCTTCCCAGTCTTTTTCAATGGTTTTGATCAGTTTCCCTGTAACGTCCAGCAGGTTCAATTTTCCTTTACCGTTTTCCCTCAGGCTGAGGCCGATGACCGTGGCATCTGAAAAGGGGTTGGGATAATTCTGGAACAGCCGTTGTTCCGCCAAGGCCAGCCTGCCGGAAGCAGTTTGAAACTGCAGGGACAGGTTCTTGACTTCGCCCCGGCCTTCGTAACTCTCGGCGACCGTATGGCGGGAATTGATCCAGATGGATTCACTCAGTTTCAGGTCATTCAAAGCCCTGAAGCGAAGAAGGAAAAGGGTTTGGCCTTCCGTTATTTCCATTGAACGGCCGTGATGCCAGCTGAAGGTGAGGTCTTTCTGGTCCAGCCAGCGGTAACCGGTGTTTTCAATGGTAATCGGCAGGGAGGCCGCAATCAGGCCCTGGTAATCCAAGCCTTCAAAATGGAGCGTACCCTGGAACCCGGAAATGCCGCTGAAATTAGGTGAACGGAGAGGGACTTCTATCCATTCTCCCTGACGGACCTGCCGGTCGGGTATGGTGAAAATCAGACCGGGTCCGGCCTGCCTGATCTCTGTACCGGTAAGGGAATGGGGAGACGCCGTTCCGTTGATATCGCCCACCTTGATCCCTGTAAAGTCAAGCCGGTTGTCCTGGTCCCCTTTTAATTGCACGGATGAGGGATAATCAAAAGGTTGCCCCGGGTCTTTGAAGGAATAATTTGCCGGAATGAACCTCCAGCTTTCTCCGGACGGCAGCCGGTCGTATATACCCAGGATGAGTTTTCGCAGTTCGACCAGGTCCAGCACATTGATTTCCTTGTTTTTGTCCACGTCGGCGGCAATCTTTTTAAATGGACTGGACAGTGGCCTTTCCCCTTTGATGTGTTTTTCGATCAGGAGGAGATCAAGGGTACTCACTCCATTCATGGGGTTGTCGTCCCGGTGTGCGCTGATTTCCATGGTGCCCTGGGTCTGAACGTCCGGAAAATGATAGAAACCATCCGGCCCGGTACTTTGCCTGGTCATCGTGTTCGTACCGGTTAACATTCTGATCTCTACGTTTTCGACCGGTTCCTTTTCCTCAGTGGCCAGCTTGCCTTTGACGGAAACCAGGCCCGGTAAAGAAGAACTATCCCTGCAGGCTCCGCCGGGACTGTCCCCGTTGTCCTGGAGCAGAATAAAGGTCTTGCAGGATTCTGTATTTCCGGCCAGGTCGGTCACCCAGATCTCCACCGGCAAGGTCGACTGTTTTCCATCCGGGATATCTGTGCAGCTAAAGACCCTCGAAAGATTTGTGCCAGCCTGATCAAAACTGAACTTTAATTGTTGCGGGGCCGTACAATTGTCGTAACTGCCGCGGTCCAGGTCGGAAGCCCAGACTTCAATTGCCCCGGTACTGGGCATGATCACCGTGATTACCCCATTGAGGCAATAGGGGGTGGGGGGCTTGCAATCCCGGATGACCAGCCTGTTGTTGCATTCGGATTTATTCCCGCAATGGTCGTAGGCCGTGATTTTAAACGAATATTCACCGGGCAGAAATGAACCGGTGATGCTCCGGACCCCCTTCCGGATTTCATCATCAAATATTCCGTCCTGATTATGGTCAAAGGCAAGGTCAAACCAAAGGTCGGTGACGCAATCATCGGTAGCTTCCAGGGGAATGTCCACCAGTAAAGCACAATCCGGACCGGACAGACAGAGGGTCGTATCGATGCACACGACCTGGGGTGGAGTATGGTCTACGATTTTGATCACCTGGATATATTGAACGATGCCATCTCCATTATCCTTCAGATTCCTGAAAACACAGAAACGGTCGTTTTCATTGGCCCTGAGCCGGTCATCGACAATCACCTCAGAGTCCTGGTGATGATCGGAAGGCTCATACCGGCAACCGTCAATGACGGTCCAGGTACGTACAATTTTAAAACAGGCCTCTTCCACCGACTCAAACGTATCATCCTGGAACCGCACGGCAATTTGTTCGCAATCCTGATCTGAGATTTGCGGCCTTCCGGCCAGGTCCGGGTCGGCCAGAGCCAGGTCTGTACACCCGATCTCCCGGTCTTCAGGAAAAAGGACTTCAAAATCACTCCTGTGTTTTACTCTTATTTTCTGGCTGCAGGTGCTGGTATGCCCGCACCGGTCTCTTATGGTCCAGACTCTTTCCAGCCAACCTTCACCGCAACCATTGATATTGCCCCGGTCTTCAAAAAAGACCGTGTCGATAAGGCAATTGTCCGTAATCCTGAACTCTTTGGCCGCCAGGCTCCGGTAAGGATGTGCTTTATCCGTCCAAACGGGTTGGTAAAACAACTGTTTGGGATCGGGCCGGTAAAGGGTGTCAAAGCGGTCAAGTTCCAGCCAGGCCCTGCAATACACCGGCTGCCAGCCGTCCTTATAGTGGTTTGACCGGCAGGCCGTATCCAAGACCTGGTGTTCATCATGGCTTGCGCTATAACTTCCTCCATAATAGCCGTAGACCGTGCCCTGTCCATTGCGCGTGATGGCCCCCGGGTAGGTGGTATATTTGTCGCCACTGCCCGGACAAAATGCCGAGGCGTAAGCCCAACCGCCCGGCACGCCGTCGCAATAGACCTCGAGGTCGGGCAGGGAGTCGCATACCGGTTTTTGTTTATCATCGGCCAATACCTGGACCATGCAGTCATTATATAACCTGGGCTGGCAAACCACCGGTGCGGAGAAATTACCAAGGAGGGTGTCGCAAGTCCTGGGCAGCCATACCGACTCATAAAAATTGGCCTGGAAAGCATTCATTGAACTGAATTTATTCACCAGGTCGGATTTGCAGCCCCAGGGGGCCTTGACCGTACAGTCTTTGCTCGTTCCGGCTCCGTTTCTGAAAGCCTGGTTAAAGGTCACCCGGTAGCGCCAGGAGGTATTGTAACAGTACCAGGCATGAGGGCTGCAGGGAAAAACATGGGGATCGTATTTCGGCAGGCCGCAGGCTTCATAGACCCGGAGCACGACCTGGCGGCTTCCGCAGGCATTGAGGTCCAACTTGTCCCGGAAGACATAGGAATTGATCCAATCCTCCAGGTAGGCATCATACCAGCCTTTGTATTTTAAGTATTCATTTTTACCACAGGCGCGCTGAAGGGAATCCAGAAAAGATTTACGGGCCGCTTCGATCTCATCCATGTACGCAACAGCGAAATGCAGGTCCTGACAACAATTGTCATGGCTGCCGTTGTCCAGGTTTTTTGCTTCAATGCTTCCCCAGCAGGAATCCGGGTCCAGGGTGACCTGGGTCACCGCTTTGCAAACCGGGTTGGGGGGCGTGATGTCGCGGACCTGCACGGTGATCGAATCGCGGGTATGCCAGTTGCATTCATCCACCATATGGAGATAAACTTTCTGTTCGGTACCTGCCGGGATCCGGATCCGGGCAGGCAATGGTCCGGTGACCGTTCTTGCTTTGATGGAATCCAAAGGGTCAAAATAGGTGATCGTATACGAATAGGTCACGGGACTGCAATCGATTACCTCGGGTTTGGGGATATCCAGGAAGGCTGAACATTCGTGCGGGTCCGCATTAAGCCGCACATTCCGGTTGAGGGCGGTCACTAAAGGAGGGGTGCGGTCCTCAAAAGCAATGGTCTGGATGCATTTTATTTCCTGCCCCGTACAATGGTCGCCAATGATCCAGGTACGCACAATTTTAAAACCCGGGCCGCAAAATTCCTTTCTCTGGTCGCGGTAGGTGACGAAAAGTTTGCAGGTGACCCCGCCGGGCCACAGGGCTATGCCGTCTATGGTGGGAGTGCCGCTGACCAACGGATCGGTGACGTCGGCAGTGTCGGAACATTCGAAAAGGGTATCCCGCGGGCATACGATATCCTGAAGGTTGATCCTCCGGATGTAATAGTTTTTGTCACAGGTAATGGAATTGTTCCAAACATCGCGCGAGGTGAGCCGACGGGTATAGATGCCCTGGATTTCACCGCCGGCGCAACCCAGATCTTTCCATGATTCGGTGACCAGGGTGACGGATGCCATCCCGCTGCAATTGTCGGGGACCGGACCAGGCAAGGGAAGGGCGCTGACTTGAGAGCAATATACCGTATCGGGTGAACAGTCGAGGGTGGGGGGGGCCTTGTCTTCAATGGTCACCTTGCCCCAACAGGAGTTTTGGCCGCAGGCGGGCAGGGAGACGGTATAGGTGAGCGTCTGACCCAGGTATTCCCGACCCACACAATTGGAGGGCAGCGGCTTGCCTTTGGAGTCATAAAGGGTGACAACATAAAATTCGTCCGGCAATAAAACCCCGGTCAGCAGTTCACTGGCTTTAAAACAATGGCCGCATCCCGGATCCGCCTGAACGGAGGCATTGGTTTTGTTGATACAATTCAGCGGCTGGCATATATAAAAGAGGGATGGATCGTGATCGTCTTCATCTTCCCCCATCCGGCTGTCTCCCATGATAAAATCATCGTTTGCGGTGCCGGGCTCGCCACCTGTATCGTTGCTTTTAATTTCATCGTTATGACTGTCCAGGTCCTGCAACAATGCCATAGAAGTATCCCTGGTCTCGCTGACCTCGCAAATATTGACCAGTTCGCTCACGCGGAGGCCCGGGCTGAGCCTGATTTCAAAGCAAAAGGTCAGACTGTCGCCGGGCTTGAGCCCTCCCTTCGGCAACCGCTGATTAGCCTGGCTCAGGTAAATACAGAAATTCCCATTTTGGTGGTCAATCCACCCGGGGGTAATGATCTTGCTTCCGGGATCAGGCAGATAGTCGATCACCCGGATGCTGTCTGCCGCCACAAAACCCTGGTTATATACCGTGACGCAGAAGGGTACCAATCCGCCGGCCTGGGCAAAAAAAGGCTGACTGGAAGAAGGGATGGTTTTTTTCAGGGCCAGGTCCACAAAACACTCGCGGGAGGTGGTAATCCGGTATTCACAACTGTCTGTATTGCCGCAAAGGTCCGAGATCTTAAACTTGCGGGTGAAGATCAAATTTTCTCCTTCCTCTGTAAATTCTTCACCAATGAACATGAAGCTGGACGAGTCGATTCCGCATTCGTCACTCACCTGTCCGCCGTAATACAGGAATGAATCGAGGGTGAATGCGGTGAGCTCTGTACAATTGATCACGGCATCCGGTGGACATTCGATAAAAGGAGGAGTATCATCCCTGAAACTGACCGTGTCAAAACGGGTTCCGGTATTTCCGCAACTGTCCGTAGCGGTGAAGGAAAAGACCAACTTATAGGTACCCGGGCAAAGGCTGTCCGTGACCAGGCTGTCCACCTGAACCGGTACGATCCCCTGGCATAGGTCAAAGGCTTCCGGGATTTGAATGGTAAACGTTTCGTCGCAACTCAGGTTGATGGTATTGGACTGACCAATGATCACGGGAGGTTCATTATCGAAAATCGTAATGATCTGTACGCACCGGGAACTGTTGCCACAGGCATCCGTAGCCTGATAGATCCTGAAAATCGTTTTATGGTTGGGGCAATAGGGGTCAGCGATGGAATCCTGGATATGCAGGATGTCCGGACTTTGCCCGCAATCATCGGTCGCAGTCACCATGCCGGTATTGACCGGAGGAACCTCGGACAGACAGGGGACGGTCGTGTCCCCGGGGCAAATGATTTCCGGGGGGGTCTGATCATTGACCAGGATGGTCTGGATGCACCGGCTGGTATTGCCGCAGGCATCGGCGGCCAGATAAATGCGAAGGATTGTTTTTTTGTTTGCGCAGATTTCATTGACGGTGGAATCCTTATCATGCCAGATCCGCAGGTTTCCTTGACATTGGTCTGTGGCCGAAACCATGGCGGTGTCGGCCTGGGGTACTTCAGCCATGCACGATACAAGGGTATCAGCCGGGCAAGTCATGACCGGCGGCAAGGTATCGCGTACGGTGATTACCTGGATACAGCGGCTGGTATTGCCGCAGAGGTCCGCAGCGGCATAAATGCGGTAAATGATTTTTTGATGATCGCAGGCTTCGTTTTCGATGGAATCCCTGATGAAAACGGCATCAATCAAGCCGTCGCACATATCTATAGCGGTGACTTCGGTTTGGGGATCAGGCACCGGGATCTCCGAGTCACAAGCCACCCGGATGCTGTCCGGGCAGTCAAGGACCGGGGGTAGGGTATCCCTTATGGTGATGACCTGGACATGGCTGATGGTGTTGCCGCAGCCATCAGCGAAGGTGAAGATCCTGAAAAGGACTTTATTATTGAGGCAAAGGCTGTCCGCCACAGAATCGCGGACCGTTTTGGAATAATCCCCAGCTGAGCAGCCGGATAGGAGAACGAGGGATGCCGTATCGGGTGGCGGCACTTCACTGATGCAAAGGTAACTGGTATCCGCCGGCCCATCGATCAGGGGTTTGATGGTGTCAAAGACGCGGATGAATTGAGTGTCGGAAACGGCATTGTGGCAGGAATCCCTGACCGTCCAGATCCGGTAAAGCGTGTCCAGATCGGTGCAGCCGGGCCGTACGATGTCCTGTTTGGTGATTTCCAATATCCCGCAATTGTCCGCGACATTTGAAAGGCCGCCGAGGTTCGCGACGGAAGTATCGGCAAAACAATTGGCATCCAGGTAAAGCACCGTATCCCGGGCTGGGGTGAACGAAGGAAAGGTGATATCGATATATATGAACTTCTGATTGCAGAGGGCCGAATTGTTACAGGAATCCTCGATGAGGTAAGTGCGTACGACGGTGGTCAGGCAATTTTCGTTTTGCTCCACGCTTTCCCCGATATATCTCCAGCTGGCGGTGTCGATGGAACAATTGTCCGTGACCGATCCGCCAATGGACAACATGCCCTGTAAAAAGGCGGTATAACTGGCAAACGGCGGTGGTAAAATGTTGTTGTCACAGGGTACCAGGGTGGAAGGGCATACCAGCACCGGGGTGGTATTGTCATTGATGACCACGAGATAGGTGCAGGAATCCTGGCCGCCACAGGAATCCCGCACGGAATAAGTGCGCTGAATGGATCTTGGGCAGGAAGGGAAAACAACTACCTCCCGGGATAAACTAAAACTGGCAGTATCGATGCCACAGTTGGAACTGACCGTTCCGCCGGCCAGGATAAATTCGGAATAAGAACTAAAAGGCTGAGGCTCTTCTTCAGGACAACTGGAAAATGCGTTCGGGGGGCAAGTGATCGTAATGATCCGCATCCCTGCCGCCTGCGAAATCGGGTAATTATCGCTAGGCCAGACGGAAGAGGTCAGCAGGTATAAATAAAAAATTAAATGATATATGACGGTAAAGGCACCCATGTAATTTGATTTTCCGAACGGAAATCATAAAACAAGAAGCATGCCACATATTATTAAAATTTTTAATATAACAGGTAAGCCCGGGTTGCCCCTGATTAAATCGAATGGCAGGGTAAGAATCAGTACCGCCAGGATTTCAGATCGGCGCCGGCAGGAGCCCGGTGCTGGATTTCCGAGGTCCATTTGGGGATGAAATAACGGTGATACCTGAGCCTGGAAATTGCATTGGGCTGGGTCTGGTCCCCGTTCCAGCAATGTTCGGCCCGGTCCCCGTAATCGACTTCTCCGTCATAATAAGGATCCGTGGTGGCCTCAAGGAATGATTCGGCGAGATAGACGGCATTGTTTAGATAATAGTTGTCCATATCCCCGCAATAAAGGTGGATCCGGCCTTTCCATTTTGCCCCGTTTTTCTTCCAGTCCCGTTTGAGAATATACGATAAATCATAATTTTCCTTCCAGTATGCCGCGACGGCTGGATTGATCACCCCGGTTGTTTTATCGAAAATCCTTTCCGGGTACCCGTCCCTGCCCTGTGGGGAGTAGGTCGCCTCCCAGATATCCCACTGGTCGCCGCTCCGGCTATGGCTCCCCAGCACCAGTTCACGCTGGTTCATGTCTTTAACCGTCGTGGAGATCTGGCCAAGGTAATTGCGCACTCCCGGCCGGAGCATTTTCTTAAAGGGGCCTTCATAGTAGTAGGCGTTTTTATCTTCATAAAGATTGATCAGGCAATAGGCCCTGAAATCGATGGGATCCGGGCAGGCCGCATAACAGCCATTGTATTCGTCCGGGTAAAAGACCTGGACGGCGAGGGCCTCCCATCCGCCCGTGGACCCTCCATAAGTGAACCTGGCCCAGCCTTTGCCGATCCCCCTGAATTGATTCTCGATATAGGGAATCAACTCATAGGTGATGGCATCGCCCCAGGGCCCTTGGCTCGCGCTGTTCACGGCATAACTGTCGTCATAATAAGGGGTCGGGTGCTGGATTTCAATAGCCAGGACCCTTGGAAAGCCGGGGCCGGTCCAAATCTTATAAAAATCATAGGCTTCCTGTTGCTGGATGATATTGTACCCGGCGAGCTTAAACCGTTCACTGTAATCGGGTTTCAGGTTGCTGTCCGGTGGGCTGGTCCTGAATCCGTCAAAATCATGGGGGAAATGCCCGTGAAAGATCGCCAGGGGATACCTGGCCTCAGGATGCTCATCAAATCCTTCGGGAAGCAGCACATGCGCGCCAAGGAACATGGGCCTTCCCCAAAAGGCGGTCAGCAGTTTTGACTGAATCCGGATATGTTTGACATACCTGGTATCTTCCGGCTGAGGGATGGGAGGTATCTTTTGGTCAATCGTAATTTTAAACCGTTGGGTTCCGGACGGTTTGATTTCAATTTTGACGGGCTGATTGTAGAGGTTACCGGGTGCCCGGTTCCATTGTTGGCCTTCGCCCCGGTCCATTGGCAATTTCACTTCCTGTCCCGTACTCAGATGAAAAGTTTCATACAAATGAACCACCGCTTGGGCAAAATAGCGGCCGGCTGGAAGATCATTGAGGGAAGAAACGGGATATCCCAGCACCTTGCCGTCCATGCGGACCCGGTTTGCCTTTGTCCATCCATTCACATCCTGCCCAAACAACTGCTGGGTTCTTAACCCGTCATTGACCTGAAACCGCGGTTCTGCCGTCGAATCCCTGGACAGGATGAGCAGGAGCCTTCCCTGAACCACCCCTGCGTCCCCAGCTGGATCCAGGCCAAATTCAAAAATCAGATTTTTGGTGGGTGGGCTTTCAGACGCTTGAAGTGCAGGATAAAAAAGACCGGCCAGGTAGAAAAGGAACAGGACGACTTGCATGGCATTTATTGAAATGGAATAAAATAATATTGGATATCCGGTAGGGTTTGATTTAAATAAAGATAAAAAGATTCTCCCGTCGACCAAGCTCAACGAATCACCGTGACGTCCCCGCGCAGGACCTGCCTGGATTCATCCGCAAACCGGACCCTTGCGACATAAATGTACGCTCCCGGAGGCGCCGGTTTTTGTCCCGTATAGCCATCCCAGCCACCCGTCCAATCCCCGGGGACGCTCTCTTTGATTTCATAGACCAGTGAACCATACCGGTCGAATATGCGCAGGTACTCGATGGTTTCAATCTGGGGTCCGTATAGGGTAAACCGGGCATTCCGTTCGCTTCCATCAGAAGATGGAATCTTTAAAATATTGGGCGCAAAAACCCGGAAACCCGAATGGAGACGGAGGGTAAATGCATCCTCAGCGGTACACCCTTCCTGACTTAGAAGTTCCGCCCTGATCTTCTGTGTTTTTGTCGGCGAGAGCGTCAACGTTTCGCAATGGGAGCACAGGATATCCGGGTCTGCAAACCACTTTATGGATTTGATCTCGTCCTTTCCAAGGTTGGTCTTGACCTTGAGCACAATGGATTCACCGGGTTGCAACAGGCTGTCCTCCCCTGCTTCAAATTCAATTTTCGCGGGTTCAATCAACCTGATGTTTTTTTCCGCAGAACAACCATGGCCATCGGTAATCTTTACCACATAATTTCCGCCGGTCAATTGACCTGCTTTGGGTCCCTGGAAGGATCGTCCATTCAAAAGGAACGAATGCGGGGAGTAGCCGGTCAGTCCGGATACGGAAATGGATCCGTTGTCCTGGCCGGAACATAACGGGTGTAGCGCCTCAAGATCGAAAGCCAGCGGAGGATCGACGGTCAGGCGTGTCAAGACCAGACTGTCGCAGCCGCCCATGGTCTTCAAAGTGTCCAGGTATTCCCCGGACATACGGTATTCCGATGGTCCGACGACCAGCCTGGAACCTGCACAAATGGTATCCGTCCGCTGTACCCTGATCACATCCTTAGGCCCACCCGCAGTGGCGGAATCCGTCCAATGGAAGTCCTGAAGGGAACGGCCGCAGGCGGTTTCAATGACCACCTTTGTGGAGCAGCTAAGGAGGATGTCTTTAAGCGCAAAAGTATTGTAAGTACTGCTCAGCGTGTCCATCCCATTCACAATATAAAACCGGAATGGCCCCTGGCCGCCTGAAGTGACGACGGCTACTATGGAATCGACCTGGTTCCTTTGCACGCGGTCGAAACGATAGGTCAGCGTGTCCGGCGGAAGGATCACTTTTTTGTGAATCACATATCCGCAACTGTCATTCACCCTGATATCATAAGTCCCGGCCATCAAACCGGAGTATACATTCTGTGCGGAAGGCGGACCATAGGTCTTTCCGCCATCGGTGGAAAGAGCGAAACGAAGCGGGGGTTTTCCATTGATGACATCGATGGTAAAACCACAGATATCCGGTTTGATCGTGACTGAAGGTTCCTTATAATTTCCCCCTACCGCTACGTCCCGGGTGGCGGAGGTTCCCGTACCATCTAAGACCAGGACCGTGTATGTACAAGGGGGTAAGTTCCGGAATTCCGGGCTCGACTGCAGCGACCGGTTGGGGAGTCCGCAGGTATTCCCGACGATTTCATACTGGTAGGAGCCGCTGCCCCCGGTGGCCATGATAAGGATGGTACCATCGAGACATGCGGCATCCGTGACCATAAAGCTGATATTGATTTGGCCACAGAGGCTGGCCGTGGTCAAGAAATTCAGTATGCAAAAAAGCCTGAACCGGCCCATCCGCCGAAAATACTATAAAATCTACGGTACACCAATCTCCCCGGGCCGCCAAAGGACGGCCTGGCGGGGGCTGTGGTCAGGGCTGCATTTCACATGAATTTCGGCTATCTTGCATTGCTTTAATTATTTTAAACCAATTCATATTAATGAAAAGACTGCTTTTATTGACCGTCCTGTTTTGCCTTACGGGGACGGCCATTTCTCAGGATAAGGCAGATGATAAAATCAATGCCATCATCCGCAAACAAGGCCTGGAACAGAGTAAAGTCATGGACCATGCTTTTTTTCTCACCGATGTGTATGGCCCCCGCCTCACCGGTTCCGATATGACAGACCGGGCGGTGGCCTGGGCCGTCGAGGAATTGAAAAAAATGGGGATGCAGAATGTGCACACCGAATCCTGGGGCCCATTCGGCAGAGGCTGGGAACTGAAACATTTTGAAATGCACAACCTGGAACCCACTTATTATCCCATTATCGGATATCCTAAAGCCTGGACCGGCTCCACCAATGGAATGGTCACCGGGGAAGTGATTTATGTGGATGCCAATACGGATGAAGAACTTGCAAAATACAAGGGAAAACTGAAGGGAAAAATAGTATTGCTGGATACCCTGCGCGAAGTGAAGGAGTGGTTTGAACCTTCCGCAACCCGCAGGGAAGCAGAAAATTTGCTGGACATGGCCAATGCGGACCTGCCGAACCAGATGGGCAGGGGCAATTTCCCGAGGCGCTTTCAGACCGGGGCCGCTTTTGCCGGCAAGATCTGGGACCTGATCAATGAAGAACAACCGCTCGCGATATTGGACCGGAGTTTCAAAGGGGACCTGGGCACCGTGTTTGTCAGCGGGGCCCGCGCCAAACAAGGGATGCGGGTACAAGACCCGGGCGCCGTCGTGATTCCCCAGGTCACCATTTCCGTGGAACAATACAACCGGATGTTCAGGCAAATCAAAGCCGGCCTTACGGTCAAGGTTTCCCTTGAATTAAGAACAGCCTATACCAATCCCGAGGGCATGGAATACAACATCATTGCCGAAATACCGGGCACCGACCTGAAAGATGAAGTGGTGATGTTTGGTGCGCATTTCGATTCCTGGCACAGCGCCACCGGGGCCACGGACAATGCCGCGGGTTCGTCAGTCATGATCGAAGCCGCCCGCATCCTGCTTGAAACGATTAAAGAATCCGGCATTCCCCCACGGAGGACGCTGCGCCTTGCGTTGTGGACCGGGGAAGAACAGGGATTGCTCGGTTCACGTGCCTATGTGAACAAACACCTGGTGACGAGGGATACCTTCAACAACATCCGGGAGATCAAACCGGAACAGGGTAAAATATCCGCTTATTACAACCTGGATAACGGAACTGGAAAAATCAGAGGGGTCTACCAGCAGGGCAACAGCGAGGTGGGCCCGGTTTTCAGGACCTGGCTCAATCCGTTTAAAGACCTGGGCGCAGCCACCCTGACTTTACAGAATACCGGGGGTACGGATCACTTGTCTTTTGACGCGGTCGGGGTTCCGGGTTTCCAGTTTATCCAGGATGAAATATCCTACAGCACCAAAACCCATCATTCCAATATGGATACTTGGGACCACCTGCTCGCCGATGACCTCAAACAGGCGGCGATGATCATCGCCTCCTTCGTATATCACACCGCACAACGTAATGAAAAACTGCCCCGGAAAACGCAGCCTAAAATAGAATCGAACTGAACGGGTTTCCCCAGTGCGGACTGCACATAGCGGTTCCGCCGGGGAAACCATCCCATCGTCCGGCGAGTTTGTAATTTTACTTTAATGAAACACCCTGTTGAAAAAGTGGCCCTCAGCCTGCTGGAGGGGATTGGACCCGTAACGGCCCGCCAGCTTGTGGCCTATACCGGGGAGGCCGTCAATGTATTCCATGCCCGCAGGAAAGAACTGATGAGCATCCCCGGGATCGGTGAAAAAACGGTCCATGCCATCCTTAACCACAAAACGGCTTTTGAGCACGCCGAGGCCGAACTCGCTTTTGCGGAGCGGCAAGGGATCCGGATCCTTTTTTATGCGGACAAAGGTTATCCTTACCGCCTGAAGGCCTGTGAAGACAGTCCGGTGGTATTGTATTACAAAGGCCAGGCGGATCTGGACCATCACAGAATCGTTTCCCTCATAGGCACCCGGTCACCGACGGAATGGGGTAAGGGCCTATGCACCCGCCTGGTTGAAGAACTTCAGGAATATCAGGTACTTGTTGTTTCAGGTCTGGCTTACGGAGTGGATATCACCGCGCACCGCAGGTGCCTGGACCTGGACATTCCAACCATTGGAGTGCTGGGGAATGGACTGGATAAGATTTATCCATCCGCTCATTTGCCGGTGGCGAAAAAAATGACGGAGAAGGGCGGTTTGTTGACCCAGTTCCCGACCCGGACCAAACCGGACAGGGAAAATTTCCCGATGAGGAATAAAGTGGTGGCGGGGATGTCCGATGCCATCGTCGTGGTGGAGTCGGGGAAGGAAGGAGGGTCCATGATCACCGCGGAATACGCGAATCTGTACAACAAGGATGTCTTTGCTTTTCCCGGCAGACCCACCGACCCCATGTCCGCGGGATGTAATGCTTTAATTAAAAAGAATAAAGCGGTCCTGGTAGAAAGCGCGGCGGACCTGGTGAGCTTAATGAATTGGGATAAAACAGGAATTCCGGCCGTCCAGCGAAGCCTCTTTGTGGAGTTGAACGAGCAGGAGCAGAAAATAGTGGAACTGTTGAAGAAGGAGGAATCGGTATGCATCGACCGGTTGTACCTTGAACTGAACCAGTCCCCCGGTGCTGTGGCCGGTATTTTGTTGGAACTCGAATGCAAAGGAGTGATCAAAGGCTTACCGGGGAAGAGGTATATGTTGATTTAGTGAAGGTAATGGGGGAACCGGCCTGTGCCAGAAGTGGTTCCGGATACCGGCTCATGATTTTTTTTTCTAACTTGTATCCAAAGCCTCTTTCATGAAACCAATCCTCCCGCTTCTCGGTCTGCTCTTTTCTGTTACTTTGGGATTTGCCCAGGCCACTTCCGGTAAACCCAATATTGTCGTGATCTTCTCCGACGACCATGCCCTCCAGGCCATCGGCGCCTACGGAAGTCCCCACATCAAAACCCCGAACATCGATCGTATTGCAAAGGAAGGGGCCATTTTCAATAATGCTTTGTGCACCAACTCAATCTGCGCACCAAGCAGGGCGGTATTGCTTACCGGAAAATACAATCACCTCAACGGACAGATCGACAACAGGACCACGACCGTAATGGATACCCGCCAGGCTTCCTTTCCCAAATATCTGCAGGAAAACGGGTATACCACGTCCTGGATCGGCAAATGGCATATCAGCAATACCCCCAGGTTTTTTGATTACTGGAAGGTGCTGCCGGGTCAAGGCGACTATTATAACCCGGATTTTATCCGGATGGACAGTTCACTCGCCCGGATTCCCGGTTATGCCACGGACATCATAACCGATGAAGCGCTGCAATGGCTGGACAAGGGGAGGGCAGGGGACAAACCTTTTTGCCTTGTGATTGGCCATAAAACCTCCCACCGGGAATGGATGCCGGATATCCGTGACCTGGACGCGTTTAAGGGCAAACCCTTTGCCGTACCTCCTACCTTTTTTGATAAATACGAAGGCCGAAAGGCAGCGGCGCACCAGGAAATGGAGATCAGGGACCTGCGTTGGGACTGGGATCTTAAGGTAAATGCAGGGAAATTGCCCATCGTCACGCGGATGGATGCCATCCAGCGCACCGGCTGGGATGCCTATTATGAAAAAGAAAACGCCCTGCTCGATACCGCCGCCATGACCAGGGAACAAATCGCCTTGTGGAAGTACCAAAGATATATGCATGACTATATGGCCTGCGTGCTGTCGATGGACCGCAATATTGGACGGGTCCTGGATTACCTGGACCGGCACGGACTGGCTGAAAACACCATCGTCCTGTACTCCTCCGACCAGGGATTTTATCTCGGGGAGCATGGCTGGTATGACAAGCGGTTTATGTATGAACCTTCCCTGCATATGCCCCTGGTCATGCGCTATCCGGCCCTGATAAAACCCGGTACCCGGGTAGATAAAATGGTCGTGAGTATTGATTTCACGCCGACCCTTCTTGATTTGGCGGGGGTGGGCATTCCTCCGGATATGCAGGGTGTATCGTTCAGGCCTTTAATCAGCGGGGGGAAATCTGCTTCCTGGAGAAAATCCATGTACTATCATTATTACGAATATCCGGACCATCACCGGGTTTTGCCTCATTATGGCGTCCGCACCGACCGGTACAAGCTGATCTGTTTTTATGAAGGTTCGGCAAAATCATGGGAATTGTTTGATCTTAAAAAAGATCCCGATGAATTGAATAATCTGATCGGTCAGAAAAGGCACCAAAAGAGGATCGGCGGGCTCAAAAATGAACTGCGCAGCCTGATGGTCCGGTATAAGGATGACCAGGCCCTGGCCCATCTGGGCCGGGACTAAGGGGGTCACTTGAAGTGTACCGTCTGGATGATCTCTTCCAGCTGCTGAATAAGGTTGCGCTTATCCAATTCCGGGGCATATACAAACAGGTCGATGTACAAGAGAGAGTCTTTGGCGGGTGTCTGTATCAGGTAAGTCTGAAAGGGCCCTCCCATAAATTCGATTTTGGTTTCCCACACTCCGCGGGCCTCGACGCCGTAGTTGCCGTCTATGTTTTTCTGATAAATAAATAAAGGGAGGTCCTGGTCATTGATTTCCATATAGTCCCCGGGTGAATCGGTACGGACAAAGGTCCGGGAAAAAGTATCCCGGATCCGTTTGAGGCCTTCTGTGGAAAGCTGGCTGGCGTTGAGGTAGGGAATCTTGCCCATCACGATATTTGAACTGGATTTTTCCGTTTCTTTTCTCAACCAGGTGCCGCGTTCGTTTTCAGTGGCCACCAGCCAATCGGCCGGAATATCCAAGTCAATCTGGTACCGGTTGGCCAGTTGAGCGGCAAGGCCCTTATTGAGGCCGGCGGCATAGGCCGTCGCTTTGATCTGGGTGCGGTCAAATTCACGGATTTGTTTTGACAAGGCCGGGAAACTGGTCCTGATCCGGCTATAAAGGTCGTCGGGATCCTTGCCTATGATATACAGCAATTGCTGGCCCCTTGCCCAGACATCCCGGTTGATGAGGTTGGATACCCGGCTTTCTTCCAGGTGTTTTTTCAACCGTTCTTCCCCAACCAGGCTGTGAAGGAGCCGGAGGGAAGTGGAATCCACCCGCGAGAGGTCGGCAATAAATATATAGTTCCTCAACTCCCGGCGAGGTTTGGCCCCAAGCAGGTCACTGTAAGACATCGGTCTCAGGTCAAAGATGGGTTCCGGCTGGGGAAGGATCGGGTAAGCAGAACCAAAATACCAGGTTATGGAATCCCCCAGAGGTCCTTCCCACAACTCCGGGTCACAGACGATCACCACGTGATTGGCTTCGCCAAAAGCATCTACCTGAGGGGTCTTGGACTCCCCCATAAAATCGTTTTTGCAGGCACTGAGAAAGAAGAGGAATAAAATACAACTGAATTGAAATTTCATTTAAATCAAGGATGGTATTTGAATGTAAAATACACAATTATAGATGCATTTTCCGGCAGGATTGGCGGGCATTTCATGCTGTTTTTCCTGCCCGGGCAATCGCAGATTGCCAATTTTTCCAGCCCCTCCAGGCGATCAGGGTGTAGATGAAAAAGAGGAGGGCAAACAGGTAACCGCCGCGCATGATAAACACAGGGATGGACACCAGGTCGATGACGATCCAGAAAATCCAGTTCTCCATTTTTCTTTTGACAAGCATCAGGGTTGCGGAGACGGAATATACGGTCAGGGCCGCATCGGTAAAGGGAAAGGCCGCAGTGGTTGGCCGCATGACCAGGCCGAGGATGAGGGAAAGGCCGGCACTCGCCAAAATCCAATAGACCAGTTCTTTGGATTTTAAACTGCTGACCGCCAAGACTTTTGAATTTTGTGTACCCTTGGCAGCAGCCCAGTGGTACCAACCCACAAAACCCAAAACAACATAAAAGACCTGGAGCAGGGCATCGCTCAGCAGATGCAGTTGGAACCAACTGGCCCAGGCCCAAAGCCCGCTGGACAGGATTCCCCAGGGCCAGCAGCTTGGATTGTTGCGTGCGGCCTGGATGATATAAGCCAGTCCGGTGAGAAAAGAAGCCCACTGGACCCAGCCCAGGGAAACGGCCTGAGCGCCCAGGGTTCTGAGGAGATCAGACATGAGTATACCCCTTATTCAAGTGATTCCAAGATGCGGGAAGAGGGCAATTCCTTTTTCCATGCTACCGGTAAAATAAAAAGGGCCATACCTCCGGGCACCAGGGAGAGGGGTCCTTTATTCATTCTTTTACGAAAGCCCTGAACCTGGATTCGGCAATCACCGGATTGGTGTTGGCCACGATATTGATGGTGATTTCCGTTTCCCCGGATTTGTCCGGACTATAGAAAATGGCTTTTACCGCCCCTCTTTCTCCTGGTTTTACCGGCCGGGTCGGATATTCCAGTCGGGTGCATTCGTAAGCGGTAGCCATTTCTATGATCAGGTCCGCATCTCCGGTGTTGGTGAATCCAAATTCGTGGACGGCTTCCATCCCTTTTTGGACCACTCCGAAGTCATGGAATGGATTGTCCCATTTCAGCACCGGGGTCCCTTTGGGGTAAACCGCCTTCATATTCCGGATACTGGATGATGCTTCGCCGCCGCCTTGTTTGTCCGCAGGTTTCTGGCCTTTGAAGATCTCTTTTTTTATGGTGATGGTCTGCGGCCCTTCCAGGATTCTGAATTCGGTCCGGCGGTTAAACCGGTGTTCGTCATCCGTGCAGTTTACGCCGTTCTTACAGTGATTCAGGATCTTCGCTTCTCCGAAACCGATGGCTTTGATCCTGGAGGCATCAATGCCTCTTGCGGTAATCCAGTTTTTGGCTGAGTTGGCCCTGCGCTGGGAGAGCCTTTTATTGTACTCGTCATTTCCCCTTGCATCCGTGTGGCTGGACAGTTCAATGACCATGGTCGGATATTCCTGAAGGAGACCCAGCAGGGCGCTGAGGTCCTGTTCGGCATCTTTCAAGATGGCGGCGTCATCGTAATCGTAATAAATATTATTGAGCCGGATGGGCTCATTGATGGTGATCACTTCGGTGGTGGGCTCGGGAGGCATTGGGCGCAGGATGACTTCCCGTTTGAGCGAGCTGGATTCCATGATGCCCACGGTATTGATATCAAAAGTGTCCGGGTAATAGCCCTCTTTGGAGGTAATGAACCGGTAGGCCTTGTCCGCCTCCAGTTCAAAAGGGTAGGTGTTTCCTTTATCGCTCTTCCGCTCTTTTTCAATGCTGCTTTCTTCCACAAATTCATTGAGGATCACCTGGCTGCCGGGTAAGGCTTTTTTGGGGGTCTCAAACACCGTCACTGTCAGATCCACGAGGATGGGTTGCAGGCTGAAATAAAAAATATCATCACAGCAGGTTTTGCTTTTCAGGCTTCGGGTACCCGGCCGGTTGGAAACCAGAAAACCCGTGTTTCCATCGGGGTTGAGCGTGAAAAACATGTCGTCCACGGAAGTATTGAAATTGCGTCCCATATTTACGGGCGCTGCGAATTCCGTACCGGTCCACTCCGAGGAAAAGATATCGAATCCACCCATGCCCGGCAGGCCGTTGGAACTGTAGTAGAATTTGGTGCGGGTATAAAACGGGCTGATTTCATCCCCTTCGGAATTAAAGGCAGGTCCCATATTGATGATATCACCCAGGGTCTCCCCGTCGAAATGGGCATAAAAAATATCGTAACCCCCTTTGGTACCGGGCATATTGGAGGAAAAGAAAAGCACCTCGCGGTCAAACATCCTTCCGAAGGCGGGATACCTGATCTGGAAGTCTCCGGTCGGTGTTTTGACCTCCTGTGCCGGCGTCCAGCCGCTCGCCGTTTTCGAAGAGGCATAAAGTCTCGTTTCGGAAACTTCATTGTTGACCAATACGGCCCGGGTGAAAACCATGCTTTTGCCATCCGGGCTCAGCGAGACATGCCCGCTGTGCGTATTCGGACGATTGATGGCATCCGGCAGGGCGGTGGGTTTGGCCCATTTGCCGTCCTTGTCTTTGGTGCTGGTGTATATTTTGGAAAAATAATCATTGTCTTTTCCGTCTTGTACAATAGGAGCCTTCTTTTGGAAGGAAATGAAGTAAAGACTGCCGTCTTCGGCTTGCAACGCACTGGATTCGGTAAACGGAGAATTGACGAGGGTGCCTACATTGACGACCGCAATGCCCTTGTTGGGATTCAGGTCATCCATCATTTTTATGCCGTCCAGTTCTACCTGGGCCATGGAAATCTTATTCTGGTCCTTGCCTTCGGCCATGTATTTTTGAAAAGCTTCGGTGGCTTCCCGGGTCTTCCCGTTCATTTTTAATACCTGGCCGTAATAAAAATAGGCTTCTGCCGGCGGCCTCACCCCCCTCAGATTGGTGGTCAGCAGGCGTGAAAGCTGGGTCTCGGCGCGGGCATAATCCCTCAGGGTGAGATGCAACAAAGCAATTTTGTAAGCGATCTCAGGGTCCCGTTTTTCTTTGTAGGCCTGTTCAAACCAGTCCAGGGCGCTGTAATAATCTCCTTTGGCCAGGCTTTCCTCGGCAGTCTGGATTTTCATGGATACCGGTATTTCCTTCAGCGGTTGACTATATGCGGAAGGAGCCACAACCATTAAGATAAGCGCAATCAGGATTTTATACATATTGGCCCGTGTTGATCAGAATGTACGATTTAAAGATAAAGATAAAGGATTTCTTTTTCAGGCGATAAGGCCTGCAAACCCTTTTGAATACCTTAACTCCACAAAATACGGGCCATTTCGGGGCTCAGGCTTTTATGTAACAGGTCAATAATAAAACCTCTTGACCTTTCGATGACCACCACCAGGTCACTGCCTTGGAGGTGGGTAAAAGAAATCAGGCCATATCCCCGGTCATCATTAAATTAAAAAGAGAGCAGGAGTGGTGCCGGGACTGGCTGGAGAAAACATTTATATTGGCATGGTGGTTGCAGATCCCTTTTCCGAACGGATGGCAGTCATAGAGATAAACGGAATCCTGGAACGCTTCGGCAAGATGGGCGAGAAATCCGGATGGACTTACGTGCTGATCCCGGCGGAAATTGCAAGGTCCTTGTCCAAAGCCCGCAATACCTTCCGGGTTAAAGGACACATCGACCAGCATGAAATCAGGCAAGTGGCCCTGGTTCCCGTGGGGGATGGGGATTTTATCCTGCCCGTCAACGGGGGAATGCGAAAGGCTATTAAAAAATCGGCCGGGGCCCCGGTCCGGTTGAGGATACAGCATGACGACAGTGAACTCCTTCCGGACCGAGATTTTATGGAATGCCTCGCGGAGGAGCCCCTGGCCATGACCCATTATCAAAAACTGACCCAGGGGCATAAAAATTACTTCACCAAATGGATCGGTTCGGCCCGGACGGCACCGACCAAGGCTTCGAGAATAGCCATGGCCCTGGATGCTTTGTCGCGGGGCCTGGGGTTTGGGGAGATGCTGAGGGAAAAAAAAGGGATTCAGTGAAGAGTTGACTCCGAGTCACCCCTTCACTAAAATCCCCTTCAATTCGGTCATCTGATCAATCAGGGGCACACCCAGGTTATACAATTTTTTGTTCCTCCCTCCGTGGGTGAATCCCACGACCTGCATGCCTGCGGCCAGGGCGGCTTGTACTCCGGGCTGGCTGTCTTCCACTACAAGGCAGGTTGCGGGAGCAGCGCCAAGGTGGGCGGAGGCGGTAAGAAACAGGTCCGGTTCCGGTTTCCATTTTTGTATATCGTAAGCGCTGAATATGTGGTCTTGCTGGAAGTGATGATAGATCCGGCAGGTAATCAGGTTATCCACCATTTTCTCCTTGGGTCCGTTGCTGGCTACCGCCTTGGGTCTTTGGATGGATGGCAGGATTTCCCTCACTCCGGGGATGGGCTCAAGATGGCTGGCGAAAGCTTCGCTCAGGGCCTGGCGATAAGTCAATACAAAATCACCGGGCATTTGCCGGCCATGTTTTTGTTCCACATAAGCGACGCAGCTCGCAAAACGGCTGCCCGGAAACTGTTCCATGGCCTCCTCGTCGGACAAGTGAAAGCCGTGTTCCCTGCAAAGCCGGGCAAAAAGCGAATTGGCCAGGGGCTCACTGTCGACGAGGACCCCGTCGCAATCGAAAATGATCAATTCAATCGATTTAAACATCGTTATTTTCTTTTTGAAGAATATGGTCCATGATTTTTTTCCCATGGTCGCGGGTGTTTTCGATAAACCATTTGTTGGTTTTTAGACCTCCGATGATTACGCCGGCCAGGTAGAGTCCGGGGACATTGGTTTCCAGGGTCACGGGATCGTGCACGGGAGTGCGGAATTCATCCCCTTCAATGGCGACGCCCGCGGATTCCAGGAAGGCATAATCCGGCCGGTATCCCGTCATAGCCAGCACAAAATCATTTTCGATTTCAAATACCTTGTCCTCCTGCCTCACCAGGAGGTTTTCAGGCCTGATTTCCATCACCTCCGCGTTGAAATAAGTAAGGATGTCTTTTGCTCTGATGCGGTTTTCAATATTGGGTTTTATCCAGTATTTGATGCTTTCCTTCAACTGTGGCCCACGGACGATCAGGGTGACTTCAGCTCCTTTCTGCCAGCATTCCAGGGCAACGTCGCAGGCGGAATTGCCCGCTCCGATGACGGCTACTTTCTGACGGAAATAGGGATGGGCTTCATCATAATAGTGCCGGACTTTCGGTAATTCCTCCCCCGGAATGCCCAGACGGACCTCCTGGTCGTAAAACCCGGTTGCAAGAATCACCCTTTTTGCGAGGTATGTTTTTTGATCGGTCCTGATCCGGAAGGCCGCTTCCTGTTTCAGGATTTCACGGACCGGCTCATACAAGTGTATGTTCAGGTTCCAGGCATCGGCAATCCTTCGGTAATATTCCAGGGCTTCGGTTCGGGTAGGCTTATCCGCATGGGAGATAAAAGGTACATTCCCGATTTCCAACAGGATGGACGTGGAGAAAAAAGTCATATTGGCCGGGAAGTGAAAGATGGAGTTGACCAGTGTGCCTTTTTCCAGGATGAGGTGGCTGAGACCCGTTTTTTTCGCTTCAATTCCACACACAAGCCCGATAGGGCCTCCTCCGATGATGATCAGGTCATACAGCATATCCGGGGGGCAAAGATATGGAGGAAGGGAGGAAGGGCGAAAGGAGAAAGGTGAAAGGCGAAAGGTAAAGGAAGCAAAATTGGAGAGACCAGCCCTGACTGATGAAAACTGACTGTTGAGTGCTTATTTTTGCAAAATGATCGACCTGAGTAAAATATTGGCGGTATCGGGGATGCCCGGTCTTTATGAGATGGTAGCCAACCGTGCCGATGGGGCAATCGTAAAGTCCTATGAAACCGGGCAAGCCAGATTTGCTCCTCTCCGCAAACACCAGTTTTCATTATTAGAGACCATCAGCATTTATACGACGGAAGACTCCACCCCCCTGTCGGAAATCTTTCAGCATATGAAAAATTCGGACCTGCCGGTGCCGGATGCTTCAGCCGACCAAAAGAGCACGATCGATTATTTTCAGAAAATTTTACCCGACTACGATCCGGACCGCGTGAGCATCGGGGATATCAAAAAAGTGATCAAGTGGTACCGTTTTCTGAACAGTAAAAACCTGCTTAAGGAAAAGGCGGAGAAAGAGGCGGGTGCCTGATACCCAGGCCAGGGCCGGCTGCCCAATACCGGCATATAATTAGCCAACGCGATTTCAAGGCGGGAATTTGTACGCTGATCAAAACCTTATTCAGGCAAAGGGGTTATTAGCCCCTTAATTTTTTCGCATCCGCATCAAACCTCAGGCCGAAGTCGTGGGTAGTTTCCGGCATAAAGTTTTAATTAATTGTTAAGAACCTAGGTGCGGGATTAACCAGTAATTTTACCGGCTAATCGATTTTTCCAATGAAAAAAGCGTTCTGGATAACTCTCGCCCTGACCATCCTGGTCTCTTTCCGGCCCATGACTGATCCCAACCGGTATTTTGAGATCACAAAAAATATAGAACTGTTTGCCAACCTGTACAAAGAACTCAATTATTATTACGTGGACGATATTGAACCGGGACGCTTAATGCGTACGGGGATCGACGCCATGCTCAACAGCCTGGATCCCTATACCAATTATTTTTCAGAAGCCCAGGTGGAGAGTTACCGTTTTATCACCGAAGGAAAATACCACGGCATCGGGGCCGGCATGGCGACGATGGATGGCCTTCCGACCATCACTGAACTTTTTGAGGAATCCCCGGCTTATAAGTCCGGTTTACGCCTGGCTGATCAGATCCTGTCTATTGGGGGCAAAGCCGTTAAGGGTAAATCCAAAGAAGAAATCGACACCTACCTCCAGGGTTCTGCGGATACCAATATCGACCTGGTGGTCAAAAGGCCGGGAGAGGCAAAGGAATTGCAATTTTCGGTTACCCGTGGGGAAGTGGATGTTCCCAATGTGCCTTACAGCGGCATGGTCAGCGATAAAATCGGCTATATCAACCTGACCGTATTTTCCGACCAGGCCGGCAGCCATGTTGCAGGGGCTCTGCAAAATCTGCGTAAGGAAAATCCAGGACTCAGCGGCCTGATCCTCGATCTGAGGGACAACGGGGGGGGCTTGCTCCGGGAAGCCGTCAACATCTGCAATATTTTTATACCCAAAAATGAACTGGTGGTGACGACCCGCGGCAAGGTAAAGGAATGGGACCGGGCATTCAAAACACTGCAAAACCCGGTGGATGAAACACTGCCCCTGGTGATCCTGGTGGACAAGGGCACCGCTTCCGCTTCGGAAATCG
>Ga0116142_10000526_pt1 | contig 50712 bp, 41 predicted proteins | sample AD_UKC033_MetaG_FD_89785 | JGI IMG/M metagenome (GOLD analysis project Ga0116142, IMG submission 89785) | Active sludge microbial communities of municipal wastewater-treating anaerobic digesters from USA - AD_UKC033_MetaG | ecosystem: Engineered > Bioreactor > Anaerobic > Digestate | place: USA... | reverse complement strand
GACCTTCTTGAGCTGCTGACCCTTGACGACCTTGCGGCAGATCTTGCTGATCTCGCGCTCGAGCGAGCGCACGCCGGCCTCGCGCGTGTAGTAGCGCACGATCCCGCGCAGCGCGTCGTCGGTGATCTCGAGCTCGCCGGCCTTGACGCCGTTGTTCTTCTCCTGCTTGGGCAGCAGGTAGCGCTTGGCGATGTTGAGCTTCTCGTCCTCGGTGTAGCCGGCTAGGCGAATCACTTCCATCCGGTCCAGCAGCGCCGGCGGGATGTTCATCGAGTTCGAGGTCGCCACGAACATCACGTCCGAGAGGTCGAAGTCGACCTCGACGTAGTGGTCGCTGAAGGTGTGGTTCTGTTCCGGATCCAGCACCTCGAGCAGCGCCGAGGACGGGTCGCCGCGGAAGTCCATCCCGAGCTTGTCGATCTCGTCGAGCAGGAAGAGCGGGTTGCGCACGCCGACCTTGGTCAGGCTCTGCAGCACCTTGCCCGGCATCGAGCCGATGTAGGTGCGGCGGTGGCCGCGGATCTCGGCCTCGTCGCGCATGCCGCCCAGGGCCATGCGCACGTACTTGCGCCCGGTGGCGCGCGCCACGCTCTGACCGAGCGAGGTCTTGCCCACGCCGGGCGGCCCGACGAGGCAGAGGATCGGCGCCTTGACCTTGTCGACGCGCTGCTGCACCGCGAGGTACTCGAGGATGCGATCCTTGACCTTCTCCAGGCCGTAGTGGTCCTCGTTGAGCACGTCCTCGGCGAAGGCCAGGTCCTGCTTGATCTTGGACTTCTTCGCCCAGGGGAGGTTGATCAGCGTGTCGATGTAGTTGCGCACGACGGTTGCCTCGGCGCTCATCGGCGACATGAGCTTCAACTTCTTGAGCTCGCTCTCGGCCTTCTTGCGCGCCTCCTTGCTCATCTTCGCGGCGACGATCTTCTTGTCCAGTTCCTCGAGATCGGCGCCATCCTCGCCGTCGCCGAGTTCCTTCTGGATCGCCTTGACCTGTTCGTTCAGGTAGTACTCGCGCTGGCTCTTCTCCATCTGTCGCTTGACGCGGCCACGGATGCGCTTTTCCACCTGCAGGATGTCGACCTCGTGCTCGAGCAGCTCGAGCAGCTTCTCCAGGCGCTTGGCAACGTCGAACAGGTCCAGCACCGACTGCTTGGCCTCGAGCTTGAGCGGCAGGTGCGCGGCGATCGTGTCGGCCAGGCGGCCCGCGTCGTCGATGCCGGAGATGCTGGTGAGGATCTCGGGCGGAATCTTCTTGTTGAGCTTGACGTACTGGTCGAACTGCTGCGTCACCGCGCGGCGCAGCGCCTCGACCTCGGGCGAGGCCTCGGCCTGCGGTGGCACCGGCACCACCTCGCCGACGAAGTAGTCGTCACGCTCGGTGACGCTGCGCGCGCTTGCGCGCTGCACCCCCTCGACCAGCACCTTCACGGTGCCGTCGGGAAGCTTGAGCATCTGCAGGATGCTCGAGATGCAGCCGATCTCGAACATGTCGTCGGCCTTGGGCTCGTCCTTGCCGGCGGCCTTCTGGGCGACGAGCATGATCTGGCGGCCGGCCTCCATTGCCGCCTCCAGCGCCTTGATCGACTTCGGGCGACCCACGAACAGCGGGATCACCATGTGTGGGAAAACGACCACATCGCGCAGCGGCAGCAGCGGCAGCGTGATCGGATCGGCGGGCAGCAGGGATGTTCCGGACATGGAAAGACTCTCCTTCGGTTGCCCAGTTGGGCCCCCGGGGGCAAATTGCAAGACCGGAAGTCGAACCGAGGGCGGAACCCGGCTCGGCAAAGGCTCAGGCGCTGGCCTTGGCCTGCTCCCGGTACACGAGCAGCGGCATGGACCCGTCCTCGATGTTGTGCTCGTCGATCACCACCTTGGCGACGCCGTCGAGCGTCGGCAGCTCGAACATGGTGTCGATCAGCGCGTGCTCCATGATCGAGCGCAGACCGCGCGCACCGGTTTTGCGCGCCAGCGCCTTGCGCGCGATTGCCGAGAGGGCCGAGGGCCGGATCTCCAGCTCGACGCCGTCCATCGCGAGCAGCTTCTGATACTGCTTGACGAGTGCGTTGCGCGGCTGGGTGAGGATCTCGATCATCGCCTCCTCGGTGAGCTCGGTCAGCGTCGCGACCACCGGCAGCCGGCCGACGAGCTCGGGGATGAGACCGAAACGCACCAGATCCTCGGGCTCGACGCCGCGGAAGAGCTCGCCGACCTGCTTGTCGTCCTTGCTGTGCACCGTGGCGCCGAAGCCGATGCCTGACTTCTCGGTACGCTCGCGAATCACTTTTTCCAGCCCGTCGAAGGCGCCGCCGCAGATGAAGAGGATGTTGGTCGTGTCGATCTGCAGGAAATCCTGGTTCGGGTGCTTGCGCCCGCCCTGGGGCGGAATGCTGGCCAGCGTGCCCTCGATCAGCTTGAGCAGCGCCTGCTGCACGCCCTCACCCGATACGTCGCGCGTGATGCTCGGGTTGTCGGCCTTGCGGCTGATCTTGTCGATCTCGTCGATGTAGACGATGCCGCGCTGCGCACGCTCGACCTCGTAGTTGCAGTTCTGCAGCAGCTTCTGGATGATGTTCTCGACATCCTCGCCGACGTAGCCGGCTTCGGTCAGCGTCGTCGCGTCGGCGATCACGAAGGGCACGTTGAGCAGCCGGGCCAGTGTCTGCGCCAGCAGCGTCTTGCCCGAGCCGGTCGGACCGATCAGCAGGATGTTGCTCTTGGTGAGTTCGACCTCGTCCTTGCCCCCGGCGCCCATGTGCTTGAGGCGCTTGTAGTGGTTGTACACGGCCACCGAGAGCGCGCGCTTGGCCTCGTCCTGACCGATCACGTACTGGTCGAGACTGGCCTTGATGTCGCTGGGCACCGGCAGCTCCGAGCGCATGCCGCGCGCGCCGCCGGACTCCTCGGGCGGCGCCTCGTCGCGGATGATGTCATTGCACAGCTCGATGCATTCGTCGCAGATGAACACCGACGGGCCGGCGATGAGCTTCTTTACCTCATGCTGGCTCTTGCCGCAGAAGGAGCAGTACAGCACCTTCTCGCCGGAGGATCCCTTCTTTTCGGCCATGGATACGTGGTCTCGCTGCAGGGTGGCAGGGGATGCGGGCCATCATAGACCAATCCCCGTTGCGTCCAGGCGTCGGAAAAGAACGCCCCGGCGGGCCCTGCCGGCGTGTTCGTGCGCGGCCTGCGGCCGCCGCGAGGGCGGGCGCCTCAGCCGCGCTTGTCGAGCACCTGGTCGATGAGGCCGTAGTCCCTGGCCTCGGGCGGACTCATCCAGTAGTCGCGCTCCATGTCGGCAGCGATGCGCTCGACGCTCTGCCCGGTGCGCTCGGCGTAGATGCGGTTGAGCTGCTCGCGCGTCTTGATGATCTCGCGCGCCTGGATCTCGATGTCGGTCGCCTGCCCCTGCGCGCCGCCGCTGGGCTGATGGATCATCACGCGCGCATTGGGCAGCGCGAAGCGCTTGCCCTTGGCGCCGGCCATGAGCAGGAAGCTGCCCATGCTGGCGGCCATCCCGAGGCACAGCGTCGAGACGTCGGGCTTGATGAAGTTCATGGTGTCGAAGATCGACAGCCCGGCACTGACGCTGCCGCCCGGCGAGTTGATGTAGAGGAAGATGTCCTTGTCCGGGTTCTCGCTCTCGAGGAAGAGCAACTGCGCCACCACCAGGTTCGCGGTGGCGTCGTTGACCGGCCCGACCAGGAAGACGATGCGCTCGCGCAGCAGCCGGCTGAAGATGTCGTAGGCGCGCTCGCCGCGGCCCGACTGCTCGATCACCATGGGCACGAGGCCCAAGCCCTGGATGTCCTGCACGCTCATGAATGCCTTTTTCGTGGCCGAACCGCAGCCGAAGCCGCCGGCCGATGGGGGAACGATGATAGGTGGCGGCCGGTTCAGAGACCCACCATCAGTTCGTCGAAAGGCACGGCCTTGTCGACGACCTTCACCTGCGCCAGCACATGCTGGGTGACGTTGTTCTCGACGACCACCGCCTCGACCTCGGCCATGCGCTGGCGGTCGCTCAGATACCAGCGCACCACCTCGGCGGGCTTCTCGTAACTCTGGCTGAGCTCCTCGATGTGCGCCTGCAGTTGCTCGGGCTTGGCCTGCAGGTTGTGCTGACGCACGAGCTCGCCGACCACCAGGCCCAGGCGCACGCGGCGCTCGGCCTGCGCCTGGAACAGGTCGGTCGGCAGCGTGGCCTTCTCGACGTCCTTCATGCCGCGCTGCTTGAGGTCGGCGCGCGCGGCCTCGACCATGCGCTCGGTCTCGTCGGCCACCAGCGCCTTGGGCACGTCGAGCTCGGAGACCTTGACGAGCGCATCCATCACCGCGGCCTTGTTGCGGGCAAGCACGCGAAACTTCACTTCGCGCTCGAGGTTCTTCTTCACGTCGGCGCGCAGGCCCTCGACCGTTGCATCCTTGATGCCGAGCGACTTCGCGAAGGCATCGTCGACCGTGGGCAGGTGCTGCGCCTCGATCTTCTTCATCGTCACGAGGAAGTCGGCCTCCTTGCCGGCGACGTCCTTGCCGTGATAGTCCTCGGGAAACTGCAGCGGGAAGGTCTTGCTCTGTCCGACCTTCATGCCGCGCACCGCCTTGTCGAACTGCTCGAGCATCTGGCCTTCGCCGACGACGAACTGGAAGTCCGCCGCCTTGCCGCCGGCGAAAGGCTCGCCGTCGATCTTGCCCTCGAAGTCGATCGTCACGCGGTCGCCCTCGGCGGCCTCCTCGCCGGCACCGCGCAGCCCGAAGCTGCGACGCTGGCGGCGCAGGATCTCGATCGTGCGATCGATCGCGGCCTCGGTGACCTCGGTGTCGATGCGCTCGACCTCGACGCCGCCGAGGTCACCGATCGTCACTTCGGGATAGACCTCGAAAGTCGCATCGAAGACGACCTGTCCCTCCGGCGCCTCGTCCTTCTGCGTGATGCGCGGCGCACCGGCCACGCGCAGCTTGGCCTCGGTCGCCGCATCGGCGAAAGCCTTGCCGAGCTTGTCGTTGACGACCTCGTACTGCACCGAGTAGCCGTAGCGCTGGGTCACCACCGACATCGGCACCTTGCCCGGGCGGGAGCCGTCGGCGCGCACGGTGCGCGCCAGGCGCCGCAGACGGCTCTGGACTTCGTTGTCGATGTCGCCGGCCGGCAGCGACAAGGTGATCCGGCGTTCCAGTTTCTCGAGGGTTTCGACGTTGACGGCCATGATGTGCGAACGGATTCGTGATGGATGGTGCGCGGGGCCGGACTCGAACCGGCACGCCCGTGAAGGCGTCAGGACCTAAACCTGGTGCGTCTACCAATTTCGCCACCCGCGCGATGGGTGGTGACTCTGCCTGCGCCAGTCGAGCACGGCCCGATTGCCTGCAGCCAAGCCGGTTCTTCTGGCAAATCCTTGATTTTAGCGCGCACCGGATAGCGCCGGCCGCGGGTCTCGTGCAGGCGCACGCCTTCGCTGCTGTTGTCCCCGCCCGCGGGCGGCGACAATCCGCACGTGGGTGTCGAGCATTACGAGAATTTCCCGGTCGCGTCGCTGCTGTGCCCGCCGGCACTGCGCCCGGCGGTCGTCGCGATCTACCACTTCGCGCGTACCGCCGACGACATCGCCGACGAAGGCGGCGCCCCATCCTCGCAACGGCTGGCCGAGCTTGGAGCCTACCGCGTCGAGCTCGACGCGATGCTCGACGGCCGCCCCGGCGGCGGCGGCTGGCCCGAGATCTTCGGGCCGCTCGCCCTGGCCCACGCGCGGCACGCCCTGCCGCGGCAGCCGCTGCATGACCTGCTGGACGCCTTCGAGCAGGACGTGCGCAACCCGCCCTACCCCGACCGCGACGCGCTGCTCGCCTATTGCCGCCGCTCGGCCAATCCGATCGGGCGGCTGCTGCTGCACCTCTACGGCGTCGACGGCCGCGACGAGCTCGAGCGCGCCGACGCGATCTGCACCGCCTTGCAGCTGATCAACTTCTGGCAGGACCTCGGGCGCGATCAGCCGCGCGGACGCAACTACCTGCCGCAAGCCGACCTTGCACGGCACGGACTTCCCGCGGTCGCGTCCAGCCCGCTCAGCGACGGGCCGGCGCTGCGCGCCTGCCTGCGCGAGCTCTGCGAGTGGGCGCAGACGCTGATGCGCAGAGGCGCGCCGCTGGCGCTGCGCCTGCCCGGGCGCGTCGGCTGGGAGCTGCGCCTGGTCGTGCAGGGCGGCCTGCGCATCCTCGAGAAGATCGAGCGCCTGCAGCACGGTACGCTGCAGGCGCGACCGACGCTCGGCAAGCGCGACCTGCCGCTCCTGCTGTGGCGCGCACTGCGGATGAACCCGGGGGCGAACCGGCAAGGCCGCGCATGACACCGCAGGACTACGTGCAGCAGAAGGCCGCGCGCAGCGGCTCGTCGTTCTACTACGCCTTCCTCTTCCTGCCGCCGCCAAAGCGCGCCGCGATCACCGCCTACTACGCGTTCTGTCGCGAGGTCGACGACGTCGTCGACGAGGTGGGCGACGCGAGCGTCGCGCACGCGAAGCTGCAATGGTGGCGCGGTGAGGTCAAGGCGCTCTTTGCCGATGCGCCGACCCATCCGGTGATGCAGGCGCTGCAGCCGCACCTGGCAGCCTTCGGCATCGGGCCTCGACACCTCGATGCGGTCATCGACGGCTGCCAGCTGGACCTCGAGCAATCCCGGTTCGCCGATTTCGCAAGCCTCGCTGCCTACTGTGATCTGGTCGCCGGCGTCGTCGGCGAAGTCGCCGCGCGTATCTTCGGCCACCGCAGCGAGGCGACGCTGCACTACGCGCACAAGCTGGGACTGGCGATGCAGCTCACCAACATCATCCGCGATGTGGGCGAGGACGCGCGCCGCGGGCGCATCTACCTGCCGGTCTCCGAGTTACAGGCGCACGATGTGCGCGCAAGCGAGATCCTCAGACGCGAGTCGCCCTGGGGCTACAGCGAACGCTTCGGCGCGCTGATGCGCTTCCAGGCGGCGCGCGCGCACGCGACCTACGACGAAGCCTTCGCGCTGCTGCCCGATGCCGACCGCGAAGCGCAGATCCCCGGGCTGATGATGGCCAACATCTACCGCACGCTGCTGCGCGAGATCGAGGGCCAGGGCTTCCAGGTGCTGCACCAGCGGACCTCGCTCACGCCGCTGCGCAAGCTCTGGATCGCCGCCCGCACGCGCTGGCGAGGTCGATGAGCACATCGGGACCGCCGGCTGCCGCACACACGCGCAGGCGGCTGGCCGTTGTCGGCGGCGGCTGGGCGGGCCTTGCTGCGGCGGTCGAGGCGACCAAGACCGGACACCGGGTCAGCGTGTTCGAGATGTCGCGCCAATGGGGCGGACGCGCACGCAGCAGCCGTGAAACGGGCCTCGACAACGGCCAGCACATCCTGATCGGCGCCTGCCGCGAGACGTTCGCGCTGATGCGCGCGGTCGGCGCCGATCCCGAGCGTCTGCTGCTGCGCCGGCCGCTCGCGCTGCAATGGGCCGATGGACGCGGGCTGCAGCTCCGCCCGGGCCCGGCGGCGTGGACCTTCGCGCAGGCGGTGCTGCGCTCCGACGCCTGGCCGCTCACCGACGGCCTGCGGCTGCTGGCGGCCTGCGCCCGCTGGGCCGCTGCGGGGTTTCGCTGCGATGCCACGCTGACGGTCGATGCGCTCTGCGCGCGCCTGCCCGCGAGCGTGCGCGAACGCCTCATCGACCCGCTCTGCGTGGCGGCACTGAACACGCCGGCGACGCAGGCCAGCGCCGCGATCTTCCTGCGCGTGTTGCGCGACGGCCTGCTCGGCGGACGGGGCGCGAGCGACCTGCTGATTCCGCGCCGGCCGCTGCACGAGCTGCTGCCCGAACCGGCCACGCGCTGGCTTGCCGCGCGCGGAGCCGAGCTTCACCCGGGTCGACGGGTGATGGCGCTCGCCACCGCTGCCGACGGGGCCTGGACGCTCGATGGACAGCGCTTCGACGGCGTCGTCCTCGCCTGCCCGGCCAACGAGGCGGCAAGGCTCGTCCAGGCGCTCGCGCCCGCGTGGGCGCAGACGGCCGGGGCGCTGCGCTATGAGCCGATCGTCACCGTCTTTGCACGCAGCGAAGGCCTGCGGCTGCCGCTGCCGATGCTGGCCCTGCGCGAGGATGCGCACTCGCCGGCGCAGTTCGTCTTCGACCATGGACAGCTCGGGGGTCTGCCGGGGCGCTTCGCTTTCGTCGCCAGCGGCGCGGCCACCTGGGTCGAGCGCGGACTGCGGGCCACCTCCGAGGCGGTGCTCGCGCAGGCGGCGCGCGAGCTTGCGCCCTGGGGCTGGCGCGCAGACGGCGTCATCGTGGAGGCGACCATCGCCGAGCGCCGCGCCACCTTCCGCAGCACCCCGGGCTTGCTGCGCCCGCCGACCGCGATCGCGCCGCGCCTGGTGGCTGCAGGCGACTATGTCGACGGCCCCTACCCGGCGACGCTCGAGGGCGCGGTGCGGGCGGGCAAGGCGGCCGCATACGTCATGGAAGGGTTTCTCACGATGTAAAATAGAGACTGTCCGAGCAGCAGGCTGCGCGGCTTGCCATGAGCAGCAAGAACCCGAACACTCCGACCATCCAGGTGCTCGAGCGCATGTTCGCGATCCTGGACACGCTCGCGGCCCATCCCGACCCGGTGCCGCTGAAGGAGATCAGCGAGCGCACCGGGCTGCACCCCTCGACGACGCACCGCATCCTCAACGACCTCGCGGTCGGGCGTCTGGTCGACCGCCCGCAGTCAGGCACCTACCGCCTGGGCATGCGGCTGCTGGAACTGGGTAATCTGGTCAAGGCGCGGCTGGACGTGCGCGATGCGGCGATCGGTCCGATGCGCGAACTGCACAAGCTGACGCACCAGCCGGTGAACCTGTCGATGCGTCAGGGCGACGAGATCGTCTACGTCGAGCGCACCTACAGTGAACGCTCGGGGATGCAGGTGGTGAGGGCCGTAGGCGGTCGCGCGCCGCTGCACCTGACCTCGGTCGGCAAGCTCTTTCTCGCGCATGACGAACCGCAGCGGGTGCGCGCCTACGCCACGCGCACCGGCCTTGCGGGCCACACCCGCAACAGCATCACCGACCTCGGGCGGCTCGAGCGCGAGCTCGCGAACGTGCGGCGCGCCGGCGTGGCACGCGACGACGAGGAGCTCGAGCTCGGCGTGCGCTGCATGGCCGCCGGCATCTACGACGACCAGGGGCAGCTCATTGCCGGCTTGTCGGTATCGGCACCGACCGACCGCATCGAGGAGAGCTGGCTCGAGAAGGTGAAGGCCACCGCCACGCAGATTTCGGCCTCGCTAGGCCATCGACCGGCCTGAGCCGGCGCCGCCGCGGCTTCTTGCCGCATCATCGATTCCGGCCTCGTCGAGCTCGAACCTTCGCGCCTCTGGCGCGAATGGCGCACCGACCTCTTCGGCGCGCGCCCGCAGGCGTCTAGCCGCCGCGGTGCGCAGCGCCTGCGCCGGTCGCGGCGGGCGATTCACCGAGCAGCCAGTGGCGCAGACGCTCGGCATCGCCGATGCGCGAATACTTGCCCGCCGAGTCGAGCAGCACCATGATCAGCTTGCGTCCGGCAAGCTCGGCCTGCATCACCAGGCAACGCCCGGCCTCCGAGATGTAACCGGTCTTCTGCAGGCCGATGTCCCACTCGGGATTGCGCACCAGACCATTGGTGTTGCGAAACTGCTGCGCCTTGCGGCCGACTGCGAATTCCGCTTCGGGCGTCGTCGAGAGTTCGCGAATGAGGGGCTGCTGATAGGCGGCCTTGACGAGCAGCGAGAGATCGCGGGCGCTCGATCGGTTCATGCTCGACAGCCCGGTGGGTTCGACGTAATGCGTATCGCTCATGCCGAGCCGCCGCGCCGTCTCGTTCATCGCGGCAACGAAGGCCGGCAGGCCGCCGGGATAGTGGCGCCCGAGCGCGTTCGCGGCCCGATTCTCGGAGGACATCAGCGCCAGGTGCAGCATCTCGCCGCGCGAGAGCCGGGTTCCGACACTCAGGCGCGAGCGGCTCCCCTTGCGCGTGTCGATGTCGTCGGCGGTGACGGTGAGCGGCTCATCCAGGTCCTGACTCGACGCGGTGACGACCATCGCCGTCATCAGCTTGGTGATCGACGCGATCGGCAGCACCGCATCCGGATTCTTGCTGAAGAGGATCTGATCGGTGTCCTGGTCGATCACCAGTGCGACGCTCGACTTCAGGTCCAGCGGATCATCGGTATTGCGCAGACCCTGGATCTCTCCAATCGACGGCCGGTGCTCGACGATGACCCGCGCTGCCGCGCGGCGCGTACTGATCTTCGCCTTCACCGCTCTGGGCGCACGCGCCTGACGAAGGACCTTGCCAGCCGACGGACGGGCATTGTCCCGTTTGCCAGTCTTCGCCGGGCGGCTCGCCGCCATCGCACTCGAAGACAGGACCAAAGCAACCAGGACGAAGATCCATCCCCACGACCGAAAGCCTCTCGCTGCACTCACTCCCGACACCTCAATCCCCTTGCAAGCGCACGCGAGGTTAACCGAACTTGGTCGTCGGATCAAACACTTACGGAGGTTATTTCAAGCTCTTTTTAGTTCCTGAGGTCCTGCCTTGCCCGGCCATCGCCCGCAGGACGAGCGATGTCGTTCCCCCGGCCGTCGCCCGCGAGACGGGCGACGGCGTTCGGCAGGCGAACGGGTCCACGCAGGTGGACCCGTACGTCCTGCCTCACCCCTGGGCGGAGATGCGGTCGGCTTGGGAGTGCAGCTTGGAGAGCGCCGCAAGGTAGGCCTTGACGGAGGCGACGATGATGTCCGGGTCGGCGCCCACGCCGTTGACGATGCGTCCGCTGTGTTGCAGGCGCACGGTGACCTCGCCCTGCGACTCGGTGCTGCCCGAGGTGATCGCGTTGACCGAGTACAGCACCAGCTCGGCGCCGCTCTGCACCTTGGACTCGATCGCCTTCAGGCAGGCATCGACCGGCCCGTTGCCTTCGGACTCGGCGCGGAACTCGGTCGTCCCGGCGGCGAACACGACCTCGGCATGCGGGCGCTCGCCGGTCTCCGAGCCCTGGCTGAGCGCGATCAGGCGGTAATGCTCGATCTCGCTGGTGACGCTCTCGTCGCCGACGAGCGCGATGATGTCCTCGTCGAAGATCTCGCTCTTGCGGTCGGCCAGGTCCTTGAAGCGCGCGAACGCGGCGTTGACCTCGGCCTCCGACTCCAACTCGATGCCCAGCTCCTGCAGCCGCTGCTTGAAGGCGTTGCGCCCCGAGAGCTTGCCCAGCACGATCTTGTTGGCGCTCCAGCCCACGTCCTCGGCGCGCATGATCTCGTAGGTGTCGCGCGCCTTGAGCACGCCGTCCTGGTGGATGCCGCTGGCGTGCGCGAAGGCATTGGCACCGACCACCGCCTTGTTCGGCTGCACGACGAAGCCCGTGGTCTGACTGACCATGCGCGAGGCCGGGACGATCTGCGTCGTGTCGATGCCGACCTCGAGGCCGAAGTAGTCGCGGCGCGTCTTCACCGCCATCACCACCTCCTCCAGCGAGCAATTGCCGGCGCGCTCACCCAGGCCGTTGATCGTGCATTCGATCTGGCGCGCGCCGCCGATCTTCACCCCGGCCAGCGAGTTCGCCACCGCCATGCCCAGGTCGTTGTGGCAGTGCACCGACCAGATCGCCTTGTCGGAATTGGGCACGCGTTCGCGCAGGTTGCGGATGAAGGCACCGTAGAGCTCGGGGATCGCGTAGCCGACGGTGTCCGGGATGTTGATCGTCGTCGCGCCTTCGGCGATCGCGGCCTCGATCACGCGGCAGAGGAAGTCGGGTTCCGAGCGATAACCGTCCTCGGCCGAAAACTCGACGTCGTCGCGGAGCTTGCGCGCGAAGCGCACGGCCAGCCGCGCCTGCTCGAGCACCTGCTCGGGCGTCATGCGCAGCTTCTTCTCCATGTGCAGCGGCGAGGTGGCGATGAAGGTGTGGATCCGGGCCCGCGCCGCCCCCTGCAGTGCCTCGGCCGCACGCGAGATGTCGCGATCGTTGGCACGCGCCAGCGAGCAGACGGTGGATTCCTTGATGGCGTCGGCGATCGCCTTGACCGCGAGGAAGTCGCCGTTGGACGATGCGGCGAAACCGGCCTCGATCACATCGACGCGCAGCCGCTCGAGCTGACGCGCGATGCGCAGCTTCTCGTCGCGCGTCATCGAGGCGCCGGGCGACTGCTCACCGTCGCGCAGCGTGGTGTCGAAGATGATCAGCTTGTCGGTCATGGTCTGTGCTCCATTGCAGGGTCTGCACGCTGCCCGGTCTTCGCTACGGCAGGGACCAAGAAGAACGGCCCGCTGCGTTGCGCCGGCGGGCCGTTGATCGGAAGGGACTCGGTCTCTCTTGACGAACGTCGATCAGCGCACCCATGCCGCGGCGGCAATCCCTAGCGATAGGAGGAGCGTGGGGCGGGCGTTCGACACGGGCACGACTGTATCACGCGCAGCCCACACGCCGGATCCGCGGGCTCCGTGCGTACGGCTGCGCGCACGGGTCTTCACTCGTGCAGGCCCTTCTCCTCGGGCTCGTCGATCGAGGTCGCGATCACGCTCGCGCGCTTGCCCTTGAACTTGCGCCAGGCATAGACCGCATAACCCGAAACCCCGTAGCCACAGAAGATCGCGAAGAGCGCACGCGGCGTGTCGAGCGCGATCAGCGCGATCGCCAGCGCGATTCCCACCAGCACGACGAAGGGCACCGTGCGCCGGCCGCCGATCACCTTGAAGCTGTAGTAGGGGGCGTTGGTGACCATCGACAGCCCGGCAAAAAGCGTGATGCCGAAGGCCAGCCACTGCAACCAGGGCGTCTGCGCCACGCTCCTGAAACCGGCATCGTCCATCACCCAGACGAGCCCGACGACCATCGCCGCGGCCGCGGGGCTCGGCAGGCCCTGGAAGAAGCGCTTGTCGACCACGCCGATGTTGACGTTGAAGCGCGCCAGCCGCAGCGCCGCCCCGGCGATGTAGACGAAGGCCGGGATCCAGCCCGGCTTGCCCATGCCCTTGAACGCCCAGATGTAGACGATCAGCGCCGGCGCCGCGCCGAAGGCGACCATGTCCGAGAGGCTGTCCATCTGCTCGCCGAAGGCGCTCTGCGAATTCGTCATCCGCGCCACGCGCCCGTCCAGACTGTCGAGCACGGCGGCCACGAAGATCGCGATGCACGAGGCCTCGAAGCGGCCGTTCATCGCCATCACGATGCCGTAGAAGGCCGAGAACAGCGCCGCCAGCGTGATCGCGTTGGGCAGCACGTAGATGCCCTTGCGCCGCGGGCGTGCGGGCTCGATGCGATCTTCCGGCGGGAGCTCGGATGGAGCGTTCATCGAAAGCAGGATAGCTCAGGGCATCGGCCGAGAGACGGCGAGGCCACCCGCAGGTGGCCGCAGGCGTCGACGGTCGTCGTCCTCAGTTGCGCGAACGGTCGACGAGCTTGTTGGCCTTGATCCAGGGCATCATCGCGCGCAGCTTCTCGCCCACGACCTCGATGCTGTGCTCGGAGGTGAGGCGGCGGCGCGAGAGCAGCGTCGGCGCGCCGGCGCGGTTCTCGAGGATGAAGCTCTTGGCGTACTCGCCGGTCTGGATGTCCTTGAGCGCCTGGCGCATCGCGGACTTGGTCTCGTCGGTGACGATCTTCGGGCCGGTCACGTACTCGCCGTACTCGGCGTTGTTGCTGATCGAGTAGTTCATGTTGGCGATGCCGCCCTCGTAGATGAGGTCGACGATCAGCTTCAACTCGTGCAGGCACTCGAAGTAGGCCATCTCGGGCGCGTAGCCGGCCTCCACCAGCGTCTCGTAGCCGGCCTTGATCAGCTCGACCGTGCCGCCGCAGAGCACCGCCTGCTCGCCGAAGAGGTCGGTCTCGGTCTCCTCGCGGAAATTGGTCTCGATGATGCCGGCCTTGCCGCCGCCGTTGGCCGCGGCGTAGCTGAGCGCGAGATCCCGCGCCTTGCCGGACTTGTCGGCATGCACCGCGATCAGGTGCGGAACGCCGCCGCCCTGGGTGTAGGTGCTGCGCACGGTGTGGCCGGGCGCCTTGGGCGCGACCATCCAGACGTCCAGGTCCTCGCGCGGCAGGACCTGGCCGTAGTGCACGTTGAAGCCGTGCGCGAAGGCCAGCGACGCCCCCTGGCGGATGTTGGGCTCGACGTCGTTCTTGTAGACGGCGGCGATCTGCTCGTCGGGCAGCAGGATCATCACGACGTCGGCGCCCTTCACCGCCTCGGCGACCTCGGCCACCGCCAGGCCTGCCTTCTCGACCTTGGGCCAGGAGGCGCCGCCGCGGCGCAGCCCGACCGTGACCTTGACGCCGCTGTCGTTCAGATTCTGCGCGTGGGCGTGGCCCTGCGAGCCGTAGCCGACGATCGTGACCTTCTTGCCCTTGATGAGGCTCAGGTCGGCGTCCTTGTCGTAATAGACCTTCATGCTTGCTCTCTCCGTGGGAATGCTCTGGGGTTGGCGCGTCTTCGGATTCGACGCGGAGTCAGACGCGCAGGATGCGCTCGCCGCGGCCGATGCCGCTGGCGCCGGTGCGTACGGTCTCGAGAATGGACGCGCGGTCGATCGCCTCGAGGAAGGCGTCGAGCTTGGTCGTGTCCCCGGTGACCTCGATCGTGTAGCTCTTGTCGGTGACGTCGATGATGCGGCCGCGGAAGATGTCGGCCATGCGCTTCATCTCCTCGCGCTCCTTGCCCACCGCGCGCACCTTCACGAGCATCAGGCCGCGTTCGGTGTAGCTGCCCTCGGTCAGGTCGACGACCTTGACGACCTCGATCAGCCGGTTCAGGTGCTTGGTGATCTGCTCGATGACCTCGTCCGATCCGGTGGTGACGATGGTCATGCGCGAGAGCGACTCGTCCTCGGTCGGCGCGACCGTCAGGCTCTCGATGTTGTAGCCGCGGGCCGAGAACAGCCCGACCACGCGCGAAAGGGCGCCGGCCTCGTTCTCGATCAGCACGGCGATGATGTGTTTCATGGGGATTCCTCGCGGGTCGGGCTCCTCGGTGCCGGCAGCGGTAACCGCCGGGCCTTGGCCGCGACCCAAAGGGTTGGACGAAAAAAGACGACGGGTGCAATGCGCCTCGCGCCGCGGACGCCCTCCCCGGCGCCGCGCGTCGCGCGGTGGTGACCGCGCGGCGCCGATGCCGGTTCAGGCGCTCACAGCTCCTCGGAGCGCAGCAGCATCTCGGTGATGCCCTTGCCGGCCTGCACCATCGGCCAGACGTTCTCGGTCGGGTCGGTACGCACGTCCAGGAAGACCGTGCGATCCTTCAGGCTGATCGCCTCGCGCAGCGCGCCCTCGACGTCGCCGGGCTTCTCCACCAGCAGGCCGACATGCCCGTAGGCCTCGGCGAGCTTGACGAAGTCCGGCAGCGCGTCCATGTACGAATGCGAATAGCGGCCGCCGTACTGGATCTCCTGCCACTGCCGCACCATGCCCAGGTAGCGGTTGTTCAGCGAGATGATCTTCACCGGCGTGTTGTATTGGCGACAGGTCGAGAGCTCCTGGATGCACATCTGGATGCTGCCCTCGCCGGTGATGCAGAAGACGTCGGCATCGGGCTTGGCGAGCTTGATGCCCATCGCGAACGGCAGTCCCACGCCCATCGTCCCCAGGCCGCCCGAATTGATCCAGCGCCGCGGCTCCTCGAAGCGGTAGTACTGCGCCGCCCACATCTGGTGCTGGCCGACGTCGGAAGTGATGTAGGTCTCGCGATCGCGCGTGAGCTGCCACAGCTTCTCGATCACCGCCTGCGGCTTGATCACCTGCCCGCTGTCCTTGTAGCCCAGGCAGCGGCGCTTGCGCCATCCGTCGACCTGGCCCCACCAAGCGGCCAGCGCCTCGGCGTCCGGTCGCGCCTGTGCCGCGCGGATCTGCGCGATCAGCTCCTGCAGCACCTCCTTGACGTCGCCGACGATCGGGATGTCGACCCGCACCCGCTTGGAGATCGAAGAGGGGTCGATGTCGATGTGGATGATCTTGCGCTCGACCTTGGCGAAGTCCGCCGTGTTGCCGATCACGCGGTCGTCGAAGCGCGCCCCCACGGCCAGCAGCACGTCGCAGTGCTGCATCGTGTTGTTGGCTTCGAAGGTGCCGTGCATGCCGAGCATGCCCAGGAAGTTCGGGTGCGAACCGGGAATCGCGCCCAGGCCCATCAGCGTGCTCGTGCAAGGGCTGCCGAGGAGATCGATCAGTTCGCGCAACTCCGCCGAGGCCTCGGCCGCGATGACGCCGCCGCCGGTGTAGATGTAGGGCCGCCGTGCCTGCAGCAGCAGCTGCACCGCCTTGCGGATCTGCCCGCCGTGACCCTTGCGCACCGGGTTGTAGGAGCGCATCTCGATCGTCTCGGGATAGTGGAATGGCGCCGTCGCGATCGAGACGTCCTTCGGGATGTCGATCACGACCGGCCCGGGCCGCCCGGTGCGCGCGATGTGAAAGGCCTTCTTCACGGTGAGCGCCAGGTCGCGCACGTCCTTCACCAGGAAGTTGTGCTTGACCACCGGACGCGTGATGCCCACGGTGTCGCACTCCTGGAAAGCGTCCAGGCCGATCGCCGGCGTCGGCACCTGCCCGGTGATGATCACCATCGGGATCGAGTCCATGTACGCGGTCGCGATGCCGGTGAGCGCATTCGTGACGCCCGGGCCCGAGGTGACGAGGCAGACGCCGACATCACCGGTGGCACGCGCGTAGCCGTCGGCCGCGTGCGCCGCGGCCTGCTCGTGACGGACGAGGACGTGCCGGATGCTCTCCTGCTTGAAGAGCTCGTCGTATATGTAGAGCACCGCACCGCCCGGATAGCCCCAGACGTACTTGACGCCCTCGGCCTGCAGGCAGCGGATCAGGATTTCCGAGCCATTGAGCTCGGCGGGGGGTGTTTGCGGTTGTGCCGTGGCGGCACGCTTGATTTCCGCGGCAGACATGTCCATGGAAGAACCTCTGTGAATTTCTCTGACGAAAAACCATCGGTGTGCCTGCGGCTCGTCCTCGTGAGACGGCTTCGGCACCTGCGCGATCGGATGGCCGCCGTCCCGGTCGGACGGCTTGAATCGGACCCATAAAGAGCGTTGTGCGAAGCAGCATTATGGCACTCGACCGAACGACGTCCGGGCGCCGGGCCGCGGATCGCTGCTCCGGCAGAGGCCTCGCCCATAATCCCGCGGGTGACGCAGGCCGGACTTTCCGGCACCCGCGGAGCACGCGTTGGCCAACGACAAAGAACTGACGGACTTCTTCAAGAGCGTCGAGAAGCGCGCCTTCAAGCGCACCTACTTCGCCGTGCGCGACGAGGACGCGGCGCTGGACATCGTGCAGGACTCGATGATCCGTCTGGCCGAGCGCTACGCCGGGCGCCCGCCGTCGGAGTGGCCGATGTTGTTCCAGCGCATCATGTCCAACGCGACGATGGACTGGTTCCGCCGGCAGAAGGTGCGCAATGCCGTGGTGCAGAACTTCTCGGACTTCGAGGGCGCCGATGAATCCGAAGGTTTCGACCTGCTTGGGACGCTGCAGTCGATCGAAGGCGCGCTGGGCGCCGAGAGCGCGGCCGACCAGGTCGCCCGGGATCAGGTCCTGCGTACGATCGAGGAGCAGGTCATGGAGCTGCCGGCACGTCAACGGGAGGCATTTTTGCTGCGTTACTGGGAAGAATTCGATGTGGCCGAGACCGCCTCGCTGATGGGGTGTTCGGAGGGCAGCGTCAAGACGCACTGCTCACGGGCGGTGCAGGCGCTGGCCAAGGCCCTTCGAGCCAAGGGAATCGCGCCATGACCTCACTGCCCGAACACCCCGGCGTCCAGCTGCAAGGCCTGGAAGCACGGCTGGGCGCGCGCGTGGCGGCCCTGCTGAACGAGCGCACGGAGGTGCTGCCCCACGACATCGAGGAACGGTTGCGGGTTGCGCGCGACCAGGCGCTGATGCGTGCCAGGAGCGCCGCGCGCGCCGCGCGCGCCGCGCGCGAGGCGCCTCTTGCGCCGGCCGCAAGGCCCGATCATGCGGTCCGCCCGTCCGCTGGCCTGCCCGGCCGCTGGTTCGACGGGCGGATCGGCGCGCGCGCTTCTGCGGGCGAGACCGGCTTCTGGCTCGGCTTGGCGTCGTGGATGCCGCTGCTGGTGCTGGTTCTCGGACTCGTGCTGATCCGCGCATGGACCACCCACGAGCAGGTCCTTGCTGCCGCCGAGATCGACACCCTGCTGCTGGCCGACGAACTCCCGCCTGCAGCCTGGAGCGACCCGGGGTTCCGCGAGTTCCTCAAGACTTCGCCGCTGTGAGATCGCGTCTGCTTGCGCTGCTGCTGCTTGGTGTCGCCGTGACGGCGGCGCCAGCGGTCGACGCGCAGTCGCCGGCACGCGCAGCGACGACCGCCGTCGCCGGGCCTGCGTGGTCGGAGCTGTCGGCGGCGCAACAGGCGGCGCTGTCACCGCTTCGGGCGCACTGGTCTTCGTTCGACAGCGAGCGCAAGGCCAAGTGGATCGCCGTCGCGGATCGCTTTGCGACGATGTCCGCACGCGAACGCGAGCGGGTACAGGCGCGCATCACGCAATGGGCGGCGATGTCGCCCGAGGAACGTGGGCGCGCACGCCAGAACTTCCAGGAGCTGCAAAGCCTCGGACCGAGCGAGCGCCAGGCGCGCTGGGAGGCCTACCGCGCGCTGCCGCCCGAAGAGCGTGCCGCCTTCGCGCACAAGCCCCCGCCGCCGGCGCGCACGCCGCCGGCAGCCATGGTCTGGTCGCCTCCCGCGGGCAGCAAGGCGATCGTTCCGGTCAATCCGACCAGGGGCACGGTCAAGCCGGTGACGCCGACAGTGGTGCAAGTCGAGCCGGGGGCGACGACGACCCTCGTCGGCAAGCCTGCAAGCCCCCCGGCCCACAGCCAGCCCGGAATGCCGAGGATTGCGGTGACCCCGGGCTTCGTCGACCCCGGGACGCTGCTCCCAAGCCGGGGCCCGCAGGCCGCGGCGACGATCCGGCTCGCGCCCGACGAGCCCGGGCCCTCCCGTTCACGAGCCGCGGATGCCGGTGCCCGCACGCGGACTGCCGGCGGGCAGCGAGGCCATGCGTCGACGTCGGCTCCCGCACAGGCTCGGCCGGACCGGACGGCGCGCGAGCCGTGAGCGGCGCGGCGCCTGCACGCCTGCCCCCGGCCGCGCTCAGGCGCCGCCTGGCGGCGATGGTGTACGAGGGCGTGCTGCTCTTCGGCGTGGTGATGGCCGCGGGCTGGATCTACGCCGTGCTGATGCAGCAGCGTCACGCGCTGCAGGGCAAGCTCGGCTTGCAGGTTTTCCTCTTCGTCGTGCTGGCCGCCTACTTCATCTGGGCCTGGACGCATGGCGGCCAGACACTGGCCATGAAGACTTGGCGCATCCGCCTTGTGGGCGTCGACGGGCGACCGCCGTCGTTCCCGCGCGCCTGCGCCCGCTTCCTGCTGGCATGGCTGTGGTTCGTCCCGGCGCTGCTGATCAGCCATCTCGCGGGCCTGCAAGGAGCCTGGCCGATCAGCGTCGTCCTCCTGGGCGGCGTGCTCACCTACGCCACTGCGTCGCGGCTGCATCCGGATCGCCAGTTCCCCCACGACGCGCTCTGCGGCACGCGGCTCGTCGATACCGGCGGCAGCACGGCACCGCGCTGATCGGGCCCGCCCGGCGCGCCTTGGCGTCATCCGGGCCCCTTGCCTCATCCCGGCGCACCTTCCTGCGGGCCACCTTGTCACGGGCCACCTTGTCCCCTTTGGCACAATCCGCGCCCATGCGCAACCCGTACAAGGGGCGGACCGGCGTGGACCGGATCCTGCATGCCGCCCGATACTCGGCAGCGGGGCTGGCGGCCGCGTGGCGGCACGAGAGCGCGTTCCGGCAGGAACTGCTGCTGGCGCTGCCGATGCTGCCGGCATCCTTCTGGCTCGGAGCGACCTGGGGCGAACGCGCGCTGCTTGCCGGCACGGTGCTGCTGGTGCTGATCGTCGAGCTGCTGAACTCGGGTATCGAGGCCACGATCGACCGCATCTCGCTCGAACGGCACGAGCTCTCCGGTCGGGCCAAGGACTATGGCAGCGCCGCGGTCATGCTCGCTCTGCTGCTCTGTGGCGCCACCTGGGCGGCTGCACTCTGGGCACGTTTCGGCCCCGCCTGAGAATGCCGCGCACCGCCGGCAGGCGAGCATGAGCCAGCGCACCACGACGCTGTGCGTCTTCTGCGGCTCACGGCACGGCGCACTCGCCGCCTACGCCGACGCTGCGCACGCGGTCGGGACCGGGCTCGCGCAGCGGGGCTGGAACCTTGTCTACGGCGGCGGCAAGGTCGGCCTCATGGGCGTCGTGGCCGACGCCGCCCGCGCAGGCGGTGCGCGCGTGACCGGCGTCATTCCGCAGTCGCTGATGGCACGCGAGGTCGGTCACAAGGGCCTGGACGAACTGCACATCGTCCCCAACATGCATGTGCGCAAGCGGCGCATGGCCGAGCGCGCACATGCGTTTCTTGCGCTGCCCGGAGGTCTGGGCACCTTCGAGGAGCTGTTCGAGATCTGGACCTGGCGGCAGCTGGACTACCACCAGCGCCCGATCGCACTGCTCAACACCGCGGGCTACTACGACCCGCTGCTGCGCTTCCTGCAGGATGCCGTGAGCCAGGGTTTCATCACCCGCGCGCAGTCCGAGATGCTGCTGGTGGACGACGACCCTGCAGCGTTGCTGGACCGCATCGCCGCGGCGTTGGACACCACGAGCACGCAGGCGGATCTGAGCCGAACCTGAGACGCGTCTTGACATAAGTCAAGACGCGTCCAATGTCAAGCTCCGAGCGGCCTCCTGGGCGCCGGCACGCCGAATTCAGATCGCGGCTTCGTCGGTCTCGCCGGTGCGGATTCGAACCACCTGATCGACGGGCGTGACGAAGATCTTGCCGTCGCCGATCTTTCCGGTGCGCGCGGCCTTCACGATGGATTCGATGCAGCGTTCGACGTCATCGTCCTTGACCACGACCTCGATCATCACCTTGGGCAGGAAATCGACGACGTACTCGGCCCCGCGGTAGAGCTCGGTATGCCCCTTCTGGCGGCCGAAGCCCTTGACTTCGGTGACGGTCAGGCCGGAGATGCCCGCCTCGCCCAGTGCTTCGCGGACCTCCTCGAGCTTGAACGGTTTGATGATCGCGGTGATCTGTTTCATCGTGGCTCCAGCGCCGGTTCGAACTGCGGCAATTTAAGCACGGAACCTGCACGTGATGGGCTGACGCCAGTCACTGCCGAAGGCCTGCCGTGTGATGCGCGTACCGATCGGTGCCTGGCGGCGCTTGTACTCGTTGATGCGGACGAGCCGCAACACCTTCTCGACGACCGCGCGCTCGTGTCCGGCGGCAACGATCGCCTCGCACGACTCGTTGCCCTCCACATGGCGCTCGAGGATCGCATCGAGCACCTCGTAGGGCGGGAGACTGTCCTGATCGGTCTGGTCGGGCCGCAGTTCGGCCGACGGCGCCCGCGTGATGATGCGCTCGGGAATGACGGCGCCGACACTGCCGTCGGCACGCCGTGTCGGCTGCGCGTTGCGCCAGCGCGCAAGCCGGTAGACGAGCGTCTTGTAGACGTCCTTGATGACCGCGAAGCCCCCGGCCATGTCGCCGTAGAGCGTGCAATAGCCGGTGGCCAGTTCGCTCTTGTTGCCGGTGGTGAGCACGATCCAGCCGGTCTTGTTGGACAAGGCCATCAGCAGCGTGCCGCGCACGCGCGCCTGGACGTTCTCCTCGGTCGTGTCGGGCGCAAGACCCGTGAACGAAGGCGCCAGTGCCGCGGTGAACGCGTCGAAGAGGGGCGCGATCGCGATCTCCTCGTGGCGCACGCCCAGCCGCGCGGCCATGTCGCGCGCATCGACGAGCGAGATCTGCGCGGTGTAGGGCGAAGGCATCATCACCGTGCGCACGCGATCGGCGCCGATCGCGTCGACGGCGAGCGCCAGGACCAGGGCCGAATCCATGCCACCCGAGAGGCCGATGACAGCGCCCGGGAAGCCGTTCTTCTCGATGTAGTCGCGCAGCCCCCGCACCAGTGCGCCCCAGGCCTGGGCCTCGAAGCTCGGCTGCGGCTCGATGCGTGCGGGACCGGCACCTTCGGCGCCCAGTTCGACGTACAGGCTCTCCTCTTCGAACGAGGCGGCGCGCGCGACGACCTGCCCCTGTGCGTCGAGCGCGAAGGAAGCGCCGTCGAAGACGAGCTCGTCCTGCCCGCCGACCAGGTTCACGTGCAGCAGCGGCATGCGCTCGGAGCGCGCCAGCGCGGCCATCCGCCGCTCGCGCTGCGGCGCGCCGCCCAGCAGGAACGGTGATGCCGCAAGCACGCACAGGGCCTGGGCGCCGGCTTCGCGTGCACGCCGGACCTGTTCGCCAGCGAGCAGGTCCTCGCCGATCAGCACCGCCAGGCGCCAGCCGTCCACCGTGAACACGATCGGCGCCGACTCCGCCTCGCCGCCGCGCGCGAAATGCCTGCACCCGTCGAGCGCGCCGTCCGCCGACCGCCCGCGCTTGCAGGCCGTGGCGATCAGGCGGCCGCCGCAGAGCAGCGACACGGCATTGAACGGCTTGCGCGCGCCCTGCTGCGCCTGCGGCGCCGTCGCCCTAAGATCATCCGACGCGCCCGGCAGGCCGGGCAGTCGCGGATGACCGACAAGCACATGCAAGCCCTCGCAATCGGCCAGCTCGCGCGCCAGCGCGTCGAGGGTCTGATCGCAGGCCCTCAGGAAGGCCGGACGCAGCAGCAGATCGCCGGCAGGCGCGCCGCACAGCGCGAGCTCGGGCATCAGCACGACATGCGCGCCTTCGGCGTGCGCCGCGCGTGCAAGCTGCGCGATCCGCCCTGCATTGCCGGCCAGGTCGCCGACGACGGCGTTGAACTGCGCCAGGACCAGCTTCATCGAACGAACCCCTGAAACCCGAAAAGGAAGCCCCCCATTCCGTCCCCCCAGTATCGCATCGAGGTCCACCGCTCGGCCGCAGGGCTGGAGGCGAGTGCGTGGGACCGTCTCCTGCAGATGCAGGCGCATCCCACGCCCTTCATGCAGTACGCCTACCTGCATGCGCTCGAGGCCGCAGGCTGCGTCGGCGGGCAGACCGGCTGGGAGACGGCCTGGCTGTCGCTGCGCACGGAGGGGCCGCAGGGAGTGCGGCTGCGCGCCGCCTGCGCGCTCTACCTGAAGAGCCATTCCTACGGCGAGTACGTGTTCGACTGGTCCTGGGCGCGCGCCTGGCAGCGCCAGGGCCTCGACTACTACCCGAAGGCACTGGTGGCCGTCCCCTTCACGCCGGTGCCGGGCAGCCGCCTGCTGGCCGAGGACGAACACTGGCGCGACCGCCTCGTGCGCGCCCTCGAGGCCTTCACGCACCAGGCCGGGCTGTCGTCGGCGCACGTGCTCTTCATCGACGACACCGACCGCAGCGCCTTCGAGCGCGCCGGCTGGACGATCCGCGAGGGCGTGCAATTCCACTGGCAGCAGGACCCGTTCGCGCCCATGGCCGACTTCGGGCAGCTCCTGCAGCGCATGCAGCGCGACAAGCGCAAGAAGATCCTGCAGGAGCGCCGCCGCGTCGCCGAGGCCGGCGTGCGCTTCAGCGTCCACGAAGGCGCGGCGATCGACGCGCAACTGTGGGACTTCTTCCACCACTGCTACACGCTCACCTACCGCGCGCACCATTCGACGCCCTACCTCACGCGCGGCTTCTTCCGGCGGATGGCACAGACCATGGCCACGAACTGGGTGCTCTTCGTCGCCCATCGGCAGGGGCAGCCGATCGCGAGCTCGCTCATCGCCGTGGACCCCGCGCGACACGCCGCCTGGGGCCGCTACTGGGGCGCGACGCAGCAGATCCCCTGCCTGCACTTCGAAGCCTGCTACTACCAGCCGCTGCAGTGGTGCCTGGAACAGGGCTACACGCGCTTCGAAGGCGGCGCGCAGGGCCAGCACAAGATGGCGCGCGGCCTGCTCCCGGTGAAAACGAGCTCCGCCCACCGGGTGTCCGATCCGCGGTTTGCAGACGCGGTCGCGCACGCGCTGGCCATCGAGCGCGAGGACGTGGCCGGCTACGTCGACGAGCTGAGCGAACACAGCCCGTTTCGCGAGGAATGGGCGACACGATCGGCGTCGGCGCGCGGCTGAGTGCCTGGTGTCCTGCTTCGATCGGACCGCGCCACGAGGCGCGTCGGTCGAACCTGCCGGCGCGCTCCGAGGGAAGCGACCCTCCCGACCCGGTCGCGTGGGCAAAGCCGGGCTGCTTGGAAATCGTGCCAGAATGCGCGGTTGTCTCGATCGTGGTTGCTGGCACCGACAAGGCCACGCACCGCGCTGCCATCGAGGCAGCGCGAGGAAACAAGGCCGGCTCGGGCCGGCCAGCGCATTCAACAAAGACCCGAGAACGAGGAAGGAGTCCCCTCCATGTCGACCACCATGGCGCTCTACGTGGCGCTGGCCTGCGGCCTTGCGGCCGTGATCTACGGCTTCGTCCAGCGCGGCTGGATCCTGAGCCAGGACGCGGGCAATGCCCGCATGCAGGAGATCGCAGGTGCGGTCCAGCAGGGTGCCGCCGCCTACCTGGCGCGCCAGTACAAGACCATCGCGATCGTCGGCGTCGTGCTGGCGGTGCTGATCTACTTCTTCCTCGACGGCCGCACCGCGGCGGGCTTCGTGCTCGGCGCCGTGCTCTCCGGCGCCTGCGGCTTCATCGGCATGAACGTCTCGGTGCGCGCCAACGTGCGCACCGCGCAGGCCGCCACCAAGGGCATCGGCCCGGCGCTGGACATCGCCTTCAAGGGCGGCGCCATCACCGGCATGCTGGTGGTGGGCCTGGGCCTGCTGGGCGTGGGCATCTTCTACCTGCTGATCGGCGGCGTCGAGCAGCCCGACTCGAACACGCTCAAGCCGCTGCTGGGCCTGGCTTTCGGCTCCTCGCTGATCTCGATCTTCGCGCGTCTGGGCGGCGGCATCTTCACCAAGGGCGCCGACGTCGGCGCCGACCTGGTGGGCAAGGTCGAGGCCGGCATCCCGGAGGACGATCCGCGCAACCCGGCGGTGATCGCCGACAACGTCGGCGACAACGTCGGCGACTGCGCCGGCATGGCCGCCGACCTGTTCGAGACTTACGCGGTCACGCTGATCGCGACGATGGCGCTGGGCGCGCTGATGATCACGGGCGGCGGCGGTGCCGCCGTCGTCTACCCGCTGCTGCTGGGCGGCGTCTCGATCATCGCCTCGATCGTCGGCTGCTTCTTCGTCAAGGCGAGCCCCGGCATGAAGAACGTGATGCCGGCGCTCTACAAGGGCCTGATCGTCGCCGGCCTGATCTCGCTCGTGCTCTTCTACTTCGTCACCACGGCGATGTTCCCCGAGGGCGCACAGCTCGTCGGCGGCGGCACGGCCAGCGCGATGGCGCTCTTCGGCGCCTGCGTGGTCGGCCTGGTGCTCACCGCGGCCATGGTCTGGATCACCGAGTACTACACCGGCACCGACTACAAGCCCGTCAAGCACGTCGCGCAGGCCTGCACGACCGGGCACGCGACCAACATCATCGCCGGCATCGGCGTCAGCATGAAGTCCACCGCCTGGCCGGTGATCTTCGTCTGCCTAGCGATCCTCTCGTCCTACGCGCTGGCCGGCCTCTACGGCATTGCCATCGCCGCGACCTCGATGCTGAGCATGGCCGGCATCATCGTCGCGCTCGACGCCTACGGCCCCATCACCGACAACGCCGGCGGCATCGCCGAGATGGCGGAGATGCCCGACAGCGTGCGCGACATCACCGACCCGCTGGACGCCGTGGGCAACACGACCAAGGCCGTGACCAAGGGCTACGCGATCGGCTCGGCGGGCCTGGCGGCACTCGTGCTGTTTGCCGACTACACGCACTCGCTCGAGGCGCGCGGCATCATGGCCAGCTTCGACCTCTCCAACCCCAAGGTCATCATCGGCCTCTTCATCGGCGGCCTGATCCCCTACCTCTTCGGCGCGATGGCCATGGAGGCGGTGGGCCGCGCCGCGGGCTCGGTGGTCGAGGAAGTGCGCCGCCAGTTCCGCGAGATCAAGGGCATCATGGAAGGCAAGGCCAAGCCCGAATACGGCAAGGCCGTCGACATGCTGACCGCCGCGGCGATCAAGGAGATGATGATCCCCTCGCTGCTGCCGGTGGCTGTGCCGATCGTCGTCGGCCTGCTGCTGGGCGCCGAGGCGCTGGGCGGCCTGCTGATGGGCACCATCGTGACCGGCCTCTTCGTCGCCATCAGCATGTGCACCGGCGGCGGCGCCTGGGACAACGCGAAGAAGTACATCGAGGACGGCCATCACGGCGGCAAGGGCAGCGAAGCGCACAAGGCCGCCGTCACCGGCGACACCGTCGGCGACCCCTACAAGGACACCGCCGGCCCGGCCGTCAACCCGCTGATCAAGATCATCAACATCGTCGCGCTGCTGATCGTGCCGCTGCTGCCGAGCACCGGCGTGGCGCCCGCCGCCGCGCAGGAGGCCGCGCCGGCAGCGGCGACCGCCCCCGTGCAGCAGGCTGAACCCGCCGCGGCCGCGGCGGACGTGGCTTCGATCAGCGTCGAAGGCGACGTCGTGAAGTTCTTCTTCGCCACCGGCAAGACCGAACTCGCCGACGGTGCGGCCGACGCGCTGAAGGAAGTCATCGCCGGTGTCTCGGCAGGCAAGACCGCGGTGGTCAGCGGCTACACGGACGCCTCCGGCGATCCCGCAGCGAACGAGGAACTCGCCAAGCAGCGCGCCTTCGCGGTCCGCGACGCGCTCACCGCCGCGGGTGTCGCCGAGGACAAGATCGAGCTGAAGAAGCCCGAGCAGACCACCGGCAGCGGCAACGCCGCCGACGCCCGCCGCGTCGAGGTGACGCTGCAGTGACGCGGCACTGACCGCCCTCGCGACCACAGGCCGGCCTTGCGCCGGCCTTTTTCATCCATGCCGCCGATACCACTCGACGGCATCGTCGCACGCCCATGCGCTCACGGCGGTGGGCGCAGCTGCAGGTCGCGCCCCTGCGCCTGCGTCGGCGGCGGCACGCCGATGACGGCCGCCAGCGTCGGGGCGAGATCAGCGATCTCGACGCGAGCCTCCTCGCGTCCCTGACCGACCCACTGCGGTCCCCAGAAGAGGAGCGGCACATGGTTGTCCGCCTCATAGGGACTGCCATGTGAACTGCCGCCGTCCTGGTAGCTGGCGATCCAGCCCGGCTCGAGCACCAACTGCAGCGGCGCCGAGCGTGCGGGGTGGAATGACTTGCGCATCGCCTGCAGCAGCGGCGTCGCGGCGTCGTCGGCCAGCAGTTGTTCGCGCGTGAGAACCGCGGCCACGCCGGGCTTGCGCAGCAGTTCGGCACCGGCTGCCTCGAGCACCGTCGCGACGTCCAGGCCGTGCTCGCGCATACGAGCCTCGTCCAGCAGCACGCCGCCGGCCGAGTAGCCGCGTACGAGCTTGGTCACGCCGAAGCGCTTTGTCAGTTTCGCATCGAGAGCCGGCAGCACCTCGTTTGCCTTGAAGCGGCCGGCCGGGCGGCCCTGCGACGCCGCCCACTCGGGCGTCTCGGTGAAGCCGTGATCGGCGGTCAGCGCAAGCACGTAGCGATCGCGACCGACCGCGCCGTCGAGGAAGGCGAAGAAGGCCTGCAGGTGGCGGTCGAGCTGCAGCAGGTGGTCGTGGGACAGCCGTGACTCCGGCCCGAAGAGATGATTGATGTAATCGTGGCTCGAGAGGCTCACGGTCAGGATGTCCGTCGAGCCGCGCTGCCCCAGGCGCTCGGCACGCACCGCCGCGCGCGCGAAGTTCAGTGTCAGCTCGTCCATGAACGGCGAGGTGATCAGATATCCGAAATAGCGCGGCCCTGGCCGATCCGGCTCACCACCCACGACCATCGGCAGGCTGCGGCCGTTGGCGCTGTCGACCTGCCAAGGCTGGCCGTCCGGCACCGCGCCCGCATAGGCGCAGCCGGGCGTGCCCATCGCGCAGTCATACCCGGCCAGCAACGGCCGCCAGGGGCGCTTGAAATAGGCTTCGGCCGGGCGCGCCGCGTTGAAGTCCTGCACCCAGCGCGGCAACTCCTGCAGGTAGTAGGTGCTGGTCGAGAACGCACCCGTCTTGCTCATGTAGATGTAGGCCGTGCCGCGGTGCCCGGCGGGCAGGATCGCCCCGCGGTCCTTGGCGGAGACGCCGATCACCTTGGCCTGCGGATCGCGTTCGCGCAGCACGTCGCCCAGCGTCGGCACGAGCAGCTCGCGCGGGCTCGTCCCCGCCCGCGCGCCAGTGGGCGCGCCGAGGTACCGATAGGCGGGGTCCCCGGTGTTGTAGACCACCTCACCGGAGACCGGGTCGCGCCACTGGTTGCCGATGATGCCGCTGCGCTGCGGGTAGGCGCCGCTCATCATCACGGCATGGCCGGCCGCCGTGACGGTGTAGCCATGCGCGTAATGGGCGTTGGCGAACCAGCGCCCGTGATCGAGGAAACGCGCGAAGCCGTCCGGCGCCAGCGTCGCGCGTGCCGCGAGGATCTGCCGCATCGGCAAGCCGTCGATGGCCACAAGCACGACAAGGCGCGGCACCGGCGCCGCAGCCGGCGGGACGGAGGAAAGCAGACCCGTCCCGGGCACCGTGCAGCCGCCGAGGACGGCGCCGGCCAGGAGCGAGCCGAGCAGGCGGCGTCGGTCGACCATCATGGGCAGCGGCCACCCCAGGCGGCCGCTCGTGTATGCAGAGAACGAGCGAGTCTATGACGCGATGATGGCCTCGCCCGACACTTCGCACCATCAGACCGATAAGCTGGCGGCCTCGCTCGACGCCAGCTGCTGGCGCTGCCCGCGAGACGGCAGATTGCGCCGCGAGGCATGCGGCCGCGACGCCTCAGTGCCTTGGAAACACCAGTCCGAGGTCCTCGACGAAATCCGCGAGGCCCGCATCGTGCAGCTCGTCCAGCGTCTTCAGCATGTAGGGCTGCAGGCGCCCGCGGCGGACCAGCGGCCGCATCTGTGCCAACCCGTGGGCGAGTACGTCGCCAAGGGTCTCGGCGTCGCCGACCAGCAGCAGCGCGACATCGGGATCGCAACTGCCGCGATAGTCGCGCAGCGCCACGTGCACGCCCTCGCCGTCCCTGCGCCCGACGAGCAGCGCGCCGCGGCCGCAGGCGAAGTCCTCGCGCAGCAACACGCCGATGCCTGCCGAGGCGCTGGGCAAGGCTTCACGCTCCAGCCAGGTCCGCCACACCGCGCAGTCGAGAACGCCGTCCTTGGGCACCATGTCCATCCACCTCCAATTCCCACGCCGCCGGGCGACGGACGCCGCGCGCAGCACCCGGCCAGGAGTGCGTCTCTACGGCAAGGGCTTCAAACCCAGCTCCTTCAGGAAAGCGTTGTGCTTGTCCTTCGCCGCCGCGATCGCCTGCTCGATCGCCACCAGTTCCTGATGCGTTGCATCCAGATCAATCTCGGCCTCGGCCACCGCCGTGCTGATGTAGCGCGAGATGTTCAGGTTGAAATCGTTCTTCTCGATCTCGGCCATCTCCACCCGGCGCGAGTAGCGCGGCTCTTCCGCGCGGAACCGGTAGGTCTGGATGATCCTGGCGATGTGCTCGGGCTTGAGCTGGTTCTGGCGCTTGCCCTTCTCGAAGTGCTCGGCGGCGTTGATGAAGAGCACGTCGTCCGGCTTCTTGCACTTCTTCAGCACCAGGATGCACACCGGGATGCCGGTCGAATAGAACAGATTGGCGGGCAGGCCGATCACCGTGTCGATGTGCCCGTCCTGCAGCAGCTTGGTGCGGATGCGCGCTTCCGCCCCGCCGCGAAACAGCACGCCGTGCGGCAGGATGATGGCCATCACGCCCTCGTCGGCGAGGTAGTGAAAGCCGTGCAGCAGGAAGGCGAAGTCGGCGGCCGACCTGGGCGCCAGGCCGTGGCTCTTGAAGCGCACGTCGTCGGCCAGCGCGTCGCTCGGCTGCCAGCGGTAGCTGAACGGCGGGTTGGCGACGATGGCGTCGAAGCTCGGCTTTCGCGCCGGGTTTTCCTCGCGCAGCATGTCCCAGTCGTTCGTCAGCGTGTCGCCGTGGAAGATCTCGAACTCCGTGTCCTTCACCCCGTGCAGCAGCATGTTCATGCGCGCGAGGTTGTAGGTCGTGATGTTCTTTTCCTGGCCGAAGATCTTGCCGATGGTGCCGCCGGAGCGGACCATCTTCTTGCGCACGTTCAGCAGCAGTGAGCCGGAGCCGCAGGCGAAGTCGAGCACGCTCTCCAGCCGCTGCCGGGTGCCGGTCCTCGGCTCCTGGCTGTCCAGCGTGACGATGCCAGACAGGATGTCGGAGATCTGCTGCGGCGTGTAGAACTCGCCGGCCTTCTTGCCCGAGCCGGCGGCGAACTGGCCGATCAGGTATTCGTAGGCATCGCCCAGCGTGTCAACGTCGGTCGAGAACTCCGCCAGCCCCTCGGCGATCTTCTGGATGATCGTGCACAGCTTGGCGTTGCGGTCGGCGTAGCTCTTGCCGAGCTTGGGCGAGCCGAGGTCGATCTCCGAGAACAGCCCCTGGAAGGTGCTCTCGAAGGACTCGGTCTCGATGTACTTGAAGCCATCCTGCAGCGTGTTCAGCAGGAACGCGTCCTGAGTGCGCGCCATGTTGGCGATGCTGGTCCACAGGTGCGCGGGCTGGATGACGTAGTGCACCTTGCGGCGCATCTGCTTCTCGAACATCGGCACGTCGCCCGCGTTGCCGGCATACCAGAGCGCCAGCGGCACCTCGCGGGCGCCCTCTTCCACCTCAGGGTAGTCGCGCCCCAGCTCCCTCCTGGCCGCCGCCTCGTAGTTGTCCGAGAGGTAGCGCAGGAACAGGAAGGACAGCATGTAGTCGCGGAAGTCGTCCGCGTCCATCGCGCCGCGCAGCTGGTCGGCGATGCTCCAGAGCGTGTTGCCCAGTTGTTTGTGGTTCTGTTCGGTCATGTCGGCTGGATGTGTGTGCAGCAGCTCAGTGCAGCTCGGAAGCTGCGCCACAGCACTTCTTGAACTTCTTGCCGCTGCCGCAGGGGCAGGGCTCGTTGCGGCCCACCTTCTTGCCCATGCGCCGCGCCTGCTCGCGCTCGGCCACCGCGCTTCGCAGCGGCAGCCAGTACGCGTGAATCGTTTTCAGACTCCCCTCGATCTCCCGCGCCAGCGCCTGGCGCTGCTCGGGCGTGGCGGTCAACTCGTCCTGGTCGGGTGAAAAACCGTCCTCGCCCAGCAAGCCGATGGGACGGTACCAGCGCGCGCCCTGCGGATCGCCCAGCAGCGGCTGCCATGCCGCGCGATCGAGGTTCATCCCTTCGCAAAACCCATGGGCCCACATCTCGGCATCCTCGAACTCACCGAGCCCGTCATACCGCGTCGTGCCCCACAAGGGCTCCACGAACGGCCGGCGCTGCCCGAATCCGAAGACGATGCTGTTGAAGTGGCGCATCACCAGGCCCAGCGCGCGCTCGAGCTGCTTCTCGTCGCCGGCGGACGGCAGCATGCCGCCATCGCCTTGCCCCCATACCTTGGGCAACCACCGGCTCGGCATCACGGTCTCGGGCCCGATCGCTAGGGCGTGCAGGAAACCGTCCAGCATGTCCAGCGTCATGCTCTCTTCGGCATCCAGGTCCAGCAGAAACCGATCCAGCTCCTGCAACTCTTCATCGGACAGGGGCCCGATCATCGTGTTGAACCTGTCATCCAGCGGCGACGGCGATGCCACCGCACTCAGCTTGCGCAGCAATTCCGGCTCGGCCTCCTTGGCGGCTTGCCGGGCGTGGGTCACGAAGCTCGCAATGCCCTCTTCCTCGATCGCCGCAAGGGCCGCCTCCAGGGCGGCTTCGTCGGTCTCGAACTCTTCATCCCACACCGTGGAAGTCCCGAGCTCATCCACCACTTCCAGCACCCAGGGGCTGCCGGGGCTGCGGTAAATCTCGATGCTCACGCTGTGCCCCTCTGCGCTGTAGGTTCGCGCCAGCGGCGAGTCGATCAGCTCAACGTCTTCGGTCATGGCATGGGCCTTCTCTTGATCGTCTCTTCCAGCACCTCGAGCTCGACCGCGTCCTGCTGGTCGGCTCGAGTGGCGTCGGAGTCGCAGAGCCCGAACGGGCGCTGCACCTCGCGGCTGCCCTCGATTTGAACTATCAAGGATTCCTTGACAGTTGCCGCCGGGTCCAGTTCACCGTCCTCGAAGATGTTCTTCAGGTGCAGGGAGATGTTCTGCCTGGTGGCATCGAAGAGCTCCGCCATCTCCAACTGGGTCAGCCAGACGGTCTGCTCCTGCGCCCGCAGCTGGATCTGGCTGCGGCCGTCGTCGGTGGTGTAGAGGATGAGCTCGCTCATGCGGCCACCGCCTCCGGCGACGGGAAAAGCTGCTGCATCAGCCCTATCTTGTGGGTCTCGAGGGTTTCGAGCTTTTGAGTTGCGGCGGTGATCAGGGTGTCGAGGCTGCTCAGCGACGAGGCAATGTGCTCCTGCTCGTCGAGTGTGGGGAACTTGACAGGAATATCTTCAATCGCTGACTTGTTGACCGCCGGAACTACTCCACCTGCATGGTCGATCAGCGAAATTTGCTCCATCAGAAGATAGATGAAAAAATCGGTCGCCTTGCCCCTTACTCGCTTCACTCCGGCTGCGTTGTTGTCGATCAGGGAGGGGACAGTCGTGATAGCCCGCTTCTTGGAGCGAATCGCCTCGCCGATCTTCGCAAATATGGTTGTACCCGCCGGAATTGGCTTTGCGCGCAGTTCTTTCAAAAGACTCTCGTCGATGTAGTTGGCTGAGTCCTGGATAAAGATGTTCCCAGCCGCCAATGAGCGAGAGATATCGCTGACTTTGTAGAATGGGTAGTCTCCTTTGGTCTGCCCCTGGTGGCGTTCGGGAAAGCCGTACCCCTGCAAGACGGTGGCGATATCCACGAGTCTCCCTTCGCACCACTCTCCGGCGTTTTGAAATTGTTGAAAACGCAGGCGAGGCTGGGTCTCGCCTTCACGGGGGAAAAGCTGCTGCATCAGCCCTTTTTTATGGGTCTTGAGCGCGTCCACCTTCCGCGCTTGCGCGGCGATCAGTTCGTCCAACGAACTCAGGCAGTCGGCGATTTTTTGTTGTTCGGCTGGCGGCGGTACAGGCAAAGGCATTGCCATAAAGTCGTCACTTGATATCGCCATCCTATCGTGACGTGCACCAGTGCTGGATACCTGGCGCATATAATCATGCCAACCAGCGGTCTTAAAAAAATGCTCGTAAAACTCGTTTCTGCTATCTTTGAACTTAAAAACTGTATACAGCGGCGACATTACGCCTGTGCCGATATTATTTTTTGATATGGGACCCACGGGCGCCGCTGATGAAATGCGCGGGTTGTAGACGTAGCTACCCAACTCGACAACAAAATAGCCTTGGAGCTTGCCCGGAGTAGCGATATCCTTCTCAAAGAAATCTCGCTGACCCACAACACCAAATTCGGCGGAATTGGTTAGCACGCGATCAATGGCTCCATTTCGATTCTTCTTATTGGAGCGGCTCGCCAAGTACTTTAGCGGTATAGATTCCCATCCCTCCGCCCCGCGAAACTCCGGAAACCGCAGTCTCGGCAGCAGCGCGGCTCGGGCATCCTCCTTTGTGGCGGTGGTTGTCGTCTTACTGCTCATAGGCGCTCAACCCTGAAATATCGCGACCACCAGCGCGCTTGGTGAGCAGCGGATGCAGGTCGGCCATCAGCGCCAGTTCCGCCCTGGCGCGGGCCTTCCAGCCGAGTTCCAGCGGGGCCATGAGCTCGCTCAGGCGCTCGCCGTCGAAAATCATGCGGGCGAGGATGTCGTCGACGAAGGCTTGCAGCGCGGCGGTGGCGAGACCGTGCCTGGCGGCGATGGCGGCAAGCTCCCGGGCGTTCTTCTCGGCCTTGAAGCGGACGTAGCCGTCGCGGATGGCGTCTTCGGGCAGGCCCTCGCCGGCCTGGAGCGTGGCGATGTATTCGGCGATGTCGCCCTTCTCGTCCATGAACTTGGCGTCGGCGCTGATGAGGCCGATGAGTTCCTCGCGCGTCATCCGGGCCTTGCCCGGCTCCCGGGCCGAGTAGCTGGCGATCAGGCCCATGATGTAGTCGTAGTCGATGACGGCGGAGGCGAAGAGGACGAACTCGAAGTCGAGCTGGTCAATGACGTCGTCGGCACCCGCAGCGCCACCTTCCGCGCTGCCCTTGCCCTGCCGCGCCCGCAGCTGCTTGGCGGTTTCCAGGTACTGGCCCCGGAAGCCGCGCAGCTCGGCGTCGGGCAGCACCTGCTCGATGGCGGCCTTGTCGTCGTCGCTGAGGTCGGTGTACTGGTCGAGCTGGGTCTTGAGCCGCTGCACTTCCTTGAAGTGGGTGACGAAGGCGGCGCGGGCGGCGTCGCCCTTGAGGTTGGCCACATCCGACGGCGTGCAGGCCAGGCCCTGCGACTGCATGAAGTCGTCCAGCCGCTGCACGGCAGTCTCCAGCTTGTGGATGACCACCGGCGCCTTGTCGACCAGCCAGATCTGCCGCGCCTGCTCGCCGGTCTTCTCGCCGGAAAACAGGGTGATGGCGGCATCGACCGCCTCCTGCTGCTGGCGGAAGTCGAGGATGTTGCCGTAGGGCTTGCTGCTGTTGAGCACGCGGTTGGTGCGCGAGAAGGCCTGGATCAGGCCGTGGTGCCTGAGGTTCTTGTCGACGTAGAGCGTGTTCAGGAACTTGGAGTCGAAGCCGGTGAGCAGCATGTCGACGACGATGGTGATGTCGATCTTCTGCGCCGCGGGGAAGTCGCTGTTCGGCCACTGCTGGTCCTTGATGCGCTTTTGCACGTCCTGGTAGTAGAGGTCGAACTCGCTGATGCGGTGGGCGGTGCCGTAACGCGCGTTGTAGTCGGCGAGGATGGCGGCGAGCGCGGACTTCTTGCCCTCCGGGTCTTCCTGGTTGTCGGCCTGCTCCTGCGGCAGGTCCTCCTGGATCTGCCTGACATCCGGGTCGCCCTCGGCCGGCGGCGAGAAGACGCAGGCGATGTTGAGCGGCCTGAAGTCGGCGTCGGTGGCCTGTTTCTCGGCCTGCATCGCCTTGAACAGCGCGTGGTATTCGATCGCGTCGTTGATCGACGCGGTGGCGAGGATGGCGTTGAAGCGGCGCCCGCCGGTGGCGGCGTCGTGCTTGGCGAGGATGGCCTCGATGACGGCCTTCTTGGCGATGGCCTCGCCGGGCCTGGGCGGGCTCTTGCCGGGTTCCTCCCTGGGCTTGTAGTAGTCGACGTGAAAGCGCAGGACGTTGCCGTCCTCGATCGCGTGGGTGATGGTGTAGGCGTGCAGCTGCTTCTGGAACAGGTCCGCCGTGGTGCGCATCGAGGCCTGGCTGCCCTCGATCTTCTGCAGGCTGGCGTTGGCCTCGAAGATCGGCGTGCCGGTGAAGCCGAAGAGTTGCGCCCTGGGGAAGAACGCCTTGATGGCCTTGTGGTTCTCGCCGAACTGCGACCGGTGGCATTCGTCGAAGATGAAGACGATGCGCTGGTCCTGCAGCGCCTCGAGCTGCTGCTTGTAGGTGGCCTGGCCGCGCCTGCTGCGCTGCTGGTTGCGCTTGCTGTTCTCGTCGAGCGCCAGGCCCAGCTTCTGGATCGTGGTGACGATGACCTTGTCGGCGTAGTCGCCCGACAGCAGGCGGCGCACGAGCGCGGCGGTGTTGGTGTTTTCCTCGACGCAGCCTTCCTGGAAGCGGTTGAATTCCTCGCGCGTCTGGCGGTCGAGATCCTTGCGGTCGACGACGAACACGCACTTGTGGATGTGCTCGTTTTCCTTCAGCAGCGTGGCGGCCTTGAAGGAAGTGAGCGTCTTGCCGCTGCCGGTGGTGTGCCAGATGTAGCCGTTGCCGTTGTCCTCTTCGATGCACTGGACGATGTGCTGCACCGCATAGACCTGATACGGCCGCATGATCATCAGCTTCTGCTCGGCGGCCAGCAGCACCATGGTGCGGCTGATGGTGCGGCCGAGGTCGCACTTCTTCAGGAAGGCATCGGCGAAGGCGTCGAGCTGGGTGATCTTGCGGTTGTCCTCGTCCGCGAACTCGTAGATGGGCAGGAAGCGCTCGTCGGCGTTGAAGGCGAAGTGGCGCGCGTTGTTGTTGGCGAAGTACCAGGTGCGGTCGCGGTTGCTGACGATGAAGAGCTGCATGAAACACAGCAGCGTCCGCGTGTAGCCGTTGCCGGGGTCCTGCTTGTAGTCGACGATCTGCTCCATGGCCCGGCGCGGGTTCACGCCCAGGGTCTTGAGCTCGATCTGCACGCAGGGCACGCCGTTGATCAGGATGAGAACGTCGTAGCGGTGGTGGCTGTAGTCGGTGTTGATGCGCAGCTGGTTGACGACCTCGAAGCTGTTCTTGCACCAGTCCCGGATGTTCACCAGCGTGTAGTTGAGCGGCGTGCCGTCGTCGCGGGTGAAGGCGTTGATGCCGCGCAGGGTCCTGGCCGCGGCGAACACATCGGGCGTGACGATTTCATCCAGCAGCCGGGCAAACTCGGAGTCGGTGAGCCTGACGCGATTGAGGGCCTCGAACTTCTCGCGGAAGTTCGCCTCCAGCGCCGCGCGATCGCGGATGTCATCGCGATACTCGTACTTCAGCTTCTGCAGCTTGCCGATGAAGCCGTATTCGATGTGTTCTTCCCTGACGACGAGGCTCGGGGTTCCGGGCGACGGAACGCCGGTGGGTTTGGACAAGGGCATGGCGAGCGGAACAGGCGTTGGTTCGGCGCGGTGAGGCAGACCCGAGCGGGCCGCTCGCGCGAACTTTAGCTGCTCGCCTGCGCCGCCCCCTCGAGGAACGCATGAACCTTCATGCAGGACGTGATGGTGGCGCGTCTTGGCAGAATCACCGCGGCAGACATCTCCGCGGCGATGAAGCGCCGACTCGAAGCGAAGCATCCGGCGCCGGCTCGCCGAGTTGATGCTGCGCGAAATCGATCCCGAGACCCAGCGCTCCGAAGATCGCGCGAACACGCGAGGATTGTCGCGCTCGGGCGTGAAAAAACCCCAACCGAGAACGGTTGGGGTTTCGTGATTGGTGGAACCGGGGGGAATCGAACCCCCGTCCGCAAGCCATCACCGGACGGTTCTACATGCGTAGCTGTCTGATTTGGTTCTGAGAGCCTGGGTCGCGCAGCAGCACGCTACCCCTGCCCCGAGCCACTTGGTTTTGGGCCCGCGCCGAATGGCGCGACGCGGGACGATCCGATGTGGATGACCTTGCAGCCCTAGGCCTTTCGGCCGCGGACCCAGCCCATCGGAGAGCTGTTGCAAGGCTCGCCGGTTTTAAGCGGCGAGGGCGAAACGTTCGTCGTTCGCAGTTACTTTTTTCCAGTGGATTTACGAGCGAACTGGTGCTCGGCATGCCCCGCGCCGACTCCGCACCCACGTCGAAGCCAGGTCGGTCCCATGGGCTCGATTTTAGGGCAATCCGAGCCAGTTCAAGAGGTCATCCGGAACGCGAAGCACGGCGTCGGCGCCCCACTCGTCCAGCCGCGCATCGGGACCCATGTAACCCCATGAGGCCGCCAGCGCCGCCATGCCCGCGGCCCGGCCGGCCTGCATGTCGCGCGGATCGTCCCCCACGTAGACGCAATCCGCTGCATCCACGCCGAGCACATGTGCGGCGTGCAGCAGCGGCGCGGGATGCGGCTTGAGATGCGGCGTGCTGTCGCCGCCGACCACGACTGCCGCGCGGTGCCGCAGCCTGACGCCGGCCAGCAGGGGTTCGGCCAGGTAGAGCGCCTTGTTGGTGACGATGCCCCACGATCGTCCGCTCTCCTCCAGGCGTGCGAGCACCGGAAGCACCGCCGAGAAGACCGTCGTGCTCTGCAGCAACCGCCGCTCGTAGAGCGAGAGGAAGGCAGCACGCATCGACGGGTAGTCCGGATGCGAGGGCAGCAAGCCAAAACCCGCCGCCAGCATGCCGCGAGCGCCCGATCCGGCCAGCGGGCGGTAGGCCTCGAGCGGGAGTGGCGGTCTCCCGTGCAGGGCCCGCAATTCGTTCGCGGCACCCGCCAGGTCCGGCGCGCTGTCCACCAGCGTGCCGTCGAGATCGAAGAGGATCGCGCCGCGGCGCATCGTCAGCCCGGTTTGCGGCAGGCGAACATGTAGTTGACGCTGGTGTCGGAGCCGAGCCGATAGCGCTGCGTCAAGGGGTTGTAGCTCATGCCCTGCGTCGCGTTGAGCGCGAGTCCGGCATCCCTGACGTGGCGCGCGAGCTCGCTGGGGCGCAGGAAGCGCGCGTACTCGTGCGTGCCTTGGGGCAGGAGCTTGAGCAGGTACTCGGCGCCGACGATCGCGAACAGGAAGGACTTCGGGTTGCGGTTGATCGTCGAGAAGAAGACCCAGGCCCCCGGGCGGGCCAAGGTGGCACAGGCGCGCACCGTCGACGCCGGGTCGGGCACATGCTCGAGCAGTTCCATGCAGGTCACGATGTCGAACGTGCCGGCCGCCTCGGCGGCCAGTGCCTCGGCGCTGATCTCGCGGTAGTCGAGATTCTCGACGCCGCTTTCGAGCGCATGCAGCTGCGCTACACCGAGCGGTTTGCTCGCCATGTCGATACCGGTGACGGTCGCTCCGCGAACCGCCATCGCCTCGGCCAGGATGCCGCCGCCGCAGCCCACGTCGAGCACGCGCTTGCCGCGGAGCGACGCCAGATCGTCGATCCAGTCCAGGCGCAGCGGGTTGATCTCGTGCAGCGGACGGAACTCGCTGTCCTTGTCCCACCAGCGGTGCGCCAGTGCGCTGAACTTCGCCAGTTCCTGGGCGTCGACATTGCTCATCGGTATTCGCGTATTCGCGTATTCGCGTCTGCGGCTCGTCGATCGAGCTCAAGGGGTCAGCATACCGCGGGCGCGCCGCGACGATCCCGCTGCGGGCCGCGCTCCTCGGCAATGGGGATGGGGGCAGGCATTCGGCAGATCATCCGCACACGATCTCGAACACTTCGGCCACTCATGAAAAACCCCGCCGAAGCGGGGTTGACGCAGGTTCACGCCGTGGCGGGAACCCGGATCGAAGCGCCCCGCCGGAGCAGGGCAGCCGTCCGCGCCGGCGCGAGCCGGCGCAAACCGGCATTACTTCTTGGTCCGGGTGCCGACGACCTCGATCTCCACGCGACGGTTCTTCGCGCGGCCCTCGCGGGTCTTGTTGTCGGCGATCGGCTGCTTCTCGCCCTTGCCTTCGGTGTAGACGCGGTTCTTCTCGATGCCCTTGCCGACCAGGTAGGCCTTGACGGCCTCGGCGCGGCGAACCGACAGCCCCTGGTTGTACTGGTCCGTGCCGATGCTGTCGGTGTGGCCGACGGCGATGATGACCTCCAGGTTGATGCCCTGGGTCTTGCCGACCAGGTCGTCAAGCTTGGCCTTGGCCTCGGGCTTGAGCACCGACTTGTCGAAGTCGAAGAACGTGTCCGCAGCGAAGGTGACCTTTTCGCTCACCGGGGCAGCGGGCGCGGCGGCCGCGGGGGCCGGGGCAGGTGCGGCCGGGGCCGGGGCAGCCGCCGGAGCAGGTGCCGGAGCGGGCGCCGGTGCGGGCGCAGGAGCCGGGGCCGGAGCCGGAGCAGCCGCCTTGACAGCGCCATCGCAGCCTTCGGCGGCGGTGGCGGGGGTCCAGGAAGCGTCACGCCAGCAGAGTTCGTTGGTGCCGTTCTTCCACACCAGCGAGCCGTCGGCGTTACGCCAGTTGTCGACCGACTTCGCTTGCGCGAATGCAGCGATCGGGGCGGCAAGCGCGGCAGCCGTGATCAGTGCCGCCACCTTGGTCAGGTTCTTCATATTTCTCCTCTCGATGAAAGCCGCAGCAAAGCCTGCGATACGTCAAGAAAACGGTGAATTGACAGGGCAAATCCCCTCGAGCCGAGCCTCGCAGCGGGCACTCACCACACGAAGTTCATTGTGCCATAGGGCATTGCGCGGACCTGATTTTGAACCTCGGCATGTCGAGCTCGAAGACTCATGTTGCGCTGGCGCTACAAGAACGGACGCTTAGAATCGCCGGCTTCGCCTGACGCGCCCGTCTCCCCGGCCGACCAGACATCGGTGTCGAGGGCCTGCTGCCCGCCGCTTCATGACCCAGTTCGCCAAGGAAACCTTCGCCATCAGCCTCGAGGAGGAGATGCGCAGGTCCTATCTCGATTACGCGATGAGCGTGATCGTCGGCCGTGCGCTGCCCGACGCGCGCGACGGCCTCAAGCCGGTGCATCGCCGCGTGCTCTATGCGATGCACGAACTGAACAACGACTGGAACCGCCCGTACAAGAAGAGCGCGCGCATCGTCGGTGACGTCATCGGCAAGTATCACCCCCACGGCGACTCCGCGGTCTACGACACGATCGTGCGCATGGCGCAGGACTTCAGCCTGCGCCACATGCTGGTCGACGGCCAGGGCAACTTCGGCAGCGTCGATGGCGACAACGCCGCGGCGATGCGCTACACCGAGATCCGCCTGGCCAAGATCGCGCACGAGATGCTGGTCGACATCGACAAGGAAACGGTCGATTTCGCACCCAATTACGACGGCAGCGAGAAGGAACCCACGGTGCTGCCGGCGCGGCTGCCCAACCTGCTCGTCAACGGCAGCGCGGGCATCGCGGTCGGCATGGCGACCAACATCCCGCCGCATAACCTCAGCGAAGTCGTCGACGCCTGTCTGCACCTGCTGAAGAACCCCGAGGCCTCGATCGACGAGCTGATGGAGATCGTCCCCGCGCCGGACTTCCCGACCGCCGGGATCATCTACGGCCTGGAAGGTGTGCGCGAGGGCTATCGCACGGGGCGCGGCCGCGTGGTGATGCGTGCCAAGTGCCACATCGAGGACATCGGCAAGGGCGAGCGGCAGGCGATCATCGTCGACGAGATCCCCTACCAGGTCAACAAGAAGACGCTGCAGGAGCGCATCGCCGAGCTCGTGCACGAGAAGAAGCTCGAGGGCATTGCGCACATCCAGGACGAGTCCGACAAGTCGGGCATGCGCGTCGTCATCGAGTTGAAGCGCGGCGAAGTCCCGGAGGTCGTGCTCAACAACCTCTACAAGCAGACGCAGCTGCAGGACAGCTTCGGCATCAACATGGTGGCGCTGGTCGATGGCCAGCCGCGGCTGTGCAACCTCAAGCAGCTGCTGGAGATCTTCCTCGAGCACCGGCGCGAGGTGGTGACGCGGCGGACCGTGTTCGAGCTGCGCAAGGCGCGCGAGCGCGGCCACGTGCTCGAGGGCCTGGCGGTGGCGCTCGCGAACATCGACGAGTTCATCGAGACCATCAAGTCCAGCCCGACGCCGCCGGTGGCCAAGGCGGCGCTGATGAGCAAGAGCTGGGACAGCGCGCTCGTGCGCGAGATGCTCGCCCGGGCCGAGGGCCAGACCCCCGGCGGCCGCGACGCCTACCGGCCCGAAGGCCTCCCGGTGGGCTACGGGCTGCAGGGCGACGGGCTCTACCGGCTCTCCGACGAGCAGGCGCAGGAGATCCTGCAGATGCGCCTGCAGCGGCTCACCGGCCTCGAGCAGGACAAGATCATCGCCGAGTACAAGGACGTGATGGCGCAGATCGCCGACCTGCTCGACATCCTGGCCAGGCCCTCCCGCGTCACCGAGATCATCGCCGCCGAGCTCACTTCGCTGCGGCAGGAGTTCGGCCAGGGCAAGCTCGCGGCCCGGCGCAGCGTGATCGAGCGCAATGCGCAGGAGCTGGGCACCGAGGACCTGATCACGCCCACCGACATGGTGGTGACGCTCTCGCACACCGGCTACATCAAGAGCCAGCCGCTGGCCGAATACCGCGCGCAGCGTCGCGGCGGGCGCGGCAAGCAGGCCACGCAGACCAAGGAAGACGACTGGATCGACCAGCTCTTCATCGCCAACACGCACGACTGGATCCTGTGCTTCAGCGACCGCGGGCGCGTCTACTGGCTCAAGGTCTGGGAGGTGCCGCAAGGCGGGCGCGCCAGCCGCGGCAAGCCCATCGTCAACATGTTCCCGCTGCAGAGCGGCGAGAAGATCACCGTCGTGCTGCCGCTCACCGGCGAGTTCCGCAGCTTTCCCGGCGACCACTTCGTCTTCATGGCCACGGCGCTGGGCACCGTGAAGAAGACGGCACTCGACGATTTCAGCAACCCGCGCAAGGCGGGCATCATCGCCGTCGACCTCGACGAAGGCGACCACCTGATCGGCGCGGCGCTGACCGACGGTGCGCACGACGTGATGCTCTTCAGCGACGGCGGCAAGGCCGTGCGCTTCGACGAGAACGACGTCCGTCCGATGGGCCGCAACGCCCGCGGCGTGCGCGGCATGGCGCTCGAACCCGGCCAGAACGTGATCGCGATGCTGGTGGCCGATCAGGACGAGACCGAGCGCACCGATGACGAATCGACGCGGGTATCCGTGCTCTGTGCCACGGAAAACGGATACGGCAAGCGCACCCCGATCGTGGAGTACACACGCCACGGCCGCGGAACCAAGGGCATGATCGCGATCCAGCAGAGCGAGCGCAACGGCCGCGTCGTGGCCGCGACGCTGGTGCGTCCGGCCGACGAGATCATGCTCATCACCGACACCGGTGTCGTCGTGCGCACGCGCGTGGCCGAGATCCGCGAACTCGGCCGCGCCACCCAGGGCGTGACCCTGATCGCGCTGGACGACGGCGCCAAGCTCTCGGGTCTGCAACGCATCGTGGAAAACGACGCCCAAGCATCCGAAGGCCATGCCGACGGCGGCGAGGACACCGACACCACCGGCGGCACCGGTGTGGAGAGCACATGAAGCGCATCGCCCTGATCGGCGGCCTGCTGGCCGTCACCCTCGCGGCTCACGCCCAGACGACCGCCGGCACGGCATCCTCGCCGGCCAAGAAGGAGCTGGCCGCCCGCATCGTCAAGCTGCAGCAGCCGGGCATCGATGCACTCGCGCGCCAGCTCGTCGAGCAGCCGGCGATGCAGATCATGCAGCAGGCCGGCATGGCCATTCAGCAGCGCGTCGCGGCCGAGCGCCGCCAGGCGGTGGCCGCCGACATCCAGGCGGATGCGCGCAAGTACGCCGAAGAAATGAATCCGCTGGTGCGGGACAAGGCGACGCAGCTGGCGCCGGGCGTCCTGCAGCCGATCCTCGAGGAGAAATTCACCGAGGACGAGCTCAAGCAGATCATCGCGATCATCGAGTCGCCGGTGAACCGCAAGTACCAGGCGCTTGGGCCCGAGATGCAGCGCGCCCTGGGCGAGAAGGTGGTCGCCGAGGTCAAGCCGACGATCGAACCCAAGCTCAAGGCCCTGGCGCAGACCGTCGGCGGCCGCCTCCAGCCCCCGGCTTCGGCTCCGGCATCGGGCAGCAGCAAGTGATGAACGAGTCCGGCGCGAGCGACCCGGCGCCTTCGCGGCTTTCGGCGCTGCGCGAGCGCATCGACGCGGTCGACCGCGAGCTGCTGGGGCTGCTGAATCGCCGTGCCGCGCTCGCGCAGGAGGTTGGCGAGCTCAAGAAGCGCGAAGGTTCGCCGGTCTTCCGCCCGGAGCGCGAGGCCCAGGTGATCGAAGGCCTGAAGTCGATCAACCCCGGGCCGCTGGCCAGGCAGAGCATCGCCCCCATCTGGCGCGAGATCATGTCGGCCTGCCGCTCGCTCGAATCTCCGCTGCGCGTGGCCTTTCTCGGCCCGGCGGGAACCTTCAGCGAGGAAGCGACGCTCGGCTACTTCGGCAGCTCGATCGTGCGCGTGCACTGCGCGAGCCTCGACGAGGTCTTCCGTCTCACGAGCGCGGGGGCGGCCGACTTCGGCGTCGTGCCGATCGAGAACTCGACCGAAGGCGTCGTCGCGCGGGCGCTGGACCTGTTCCTGCACACTTCCCTCACCATCGTCGGCGAGACCAGCCTCTTCGTGCGCCACAACCTGCTGCGCAAGCTCGATTCGCTGGACGGCATCAGCGCGGTGCTCGCGCACCCGCAGGCGCTGGCGCAGTGCCACGAGTGGCTTACGGCGCACCTGCCGGGCGTCGAGCGCCGGCCGGTCTCGAGCAACGCCGAAGGCGCCCGGCTGGCCAGCCTCGACCCGACGCTGGCCGGCATCGCCAGCATGCGCGCGGGCAACGAGTTCGGCCTGCACGTGCTCGCGCCCGCGATCCAGGACGACCCGAACAACCGCACCCGCTTCGTCATCGTCACGCGGGCGCAGGAGCATCCCGCACCCGGAGCGAGCGGCCACGACTGCACGAGCCTGATCGTCTCCGTGCCCAACAAGCCGGGGGCGGTGCACGACCTGCTGGTGCCGCTGAAGAAGCACGACGTCTCGATGTCGCGCTTCGAATCGCGCCCGGCCCGTTCCGGTCAGTGGGAGTACTACTTCTACATCGACATCGTCGGCCATCCGGACGAGCCGGCGGTCGCCGCTGCGCTCGACGAGCTGCGCGCGGCGTCCGCCTTCTTCAAGCTGCTGGGCAGCTACCCGATCGACACCCACTGAGTCGTGGCGAGCACCATGTTCACCCAGCTCGGCGTGATCGGCTGCGGCCTCATGGGCGGATCCTTTGCCCTCGCGCTCAAGCGCGCCGGCGTCGTCAAGCGCGTCATCGGCTACAGCAAGTCGCCGTCGACGACCGAGCTGGCGCGCAAGCTCGGCGTCATCGACGTCATCGCCGAATCGGCGCTGCTGGCAGTGGCCGGCTCCGACATCGTGCTCGTCTCGGTACCGGTGGCGGCGACCGAATCGACCTTCAAGGCGATCCGGCACCTGATCGAGCCGGGGCTGCTCGTGATGGACGTCGGCAGCACCAAGCGCGACGTTGTCGATGCCGCCCGCCGCGTGCTGCGCGAGCGCGTCGGCGCCTTCGTGCCGGCGCACCCGATCGCGGGCAAGGAGATGGCCGGCATCCAGCACGCCGACGCCGGCCTCTACAGCGGCCGCCAGGTCATCCTCACGCCGCTGCCGCAGAACCCGCCCGCGCTCGTGCAGAAGGCGACCGACGTCTGGTCGGCCATCGGCAGCCAGGTGCTGAAGATGACGCCTGAGAACCACGACGCCGCCTTTGCCGCGGTGAGCCATCTGCCGCACCTGCTGGCCTTCGCCTACTTCAGCGCCGTGGTGAACCAGCCCCAGGGCCGCGACTATCTCTCGCTCGCAGGACCGGGTTTTCGCGACTTCACGCGCATCGCCGCGAGCTCGCCCGAGATGTGGCGCGACATTCTCGTGGCCAACCGCGAGGAGGTGCTCAGGCAGTCGCAGCGCTTTCGCCACGTGCTCGATGCGATGGAACACGTGATCCGCGAGGGCAACGCCGAAGCGCTCGAGGACCTGATCCGCAACGCTTCGGAAGGTCGCGCATCCTGGCACATGAACGCCGGCAGGGGCCCCGGCGCCCGCTGAGCGGCCGATGTTCGCCCTGCCTCATCTGGACCTGCCGCCGCTGCGCGGCGCCGCCGGCACCGTGCGCCTGCCGGGATCGAAGTCGATCTCCAACCGCGTGCTTCTGCTGGCAGGCCTGGCCGAGGGCACGACCGAGATCCACGACCTCCTCGACAGCGACGACACCCGGGTGATGCTGCAGGCGCTGCGGGCGCTGGGTTGCAGCCTCGAGCGCCTCGAGGCCGACGGCGCGGTGCTGCGCGTGCAGGGCCTGGGCGGCCGGCTGCGGGTGCGCGAGGCCGAGCTGTTTCTCGGCAATGCCGGCACCGCGATGCGGCCGCTGGCCGCAGCGCTGGCGGTGCTCGCGGCAACGCAGGGCGGCTGCTTCGAGCTGCGCGGCGTGCCGCGCATGCACGAGCGCCCGATCGGCGATCTGGTCGATGCGCTGCGGCCGCTGGGCTGCAGGATCGACGAGCTCGGCACGCCCGGTTACCCGCCGCTGCGCGTGAGCGGCCAGGCCGGCGGGCGCCTGGCCACGCGGCAGCCGATCCGCGTTCGCGGCGACGTCTCGAGCCAGTTCCTCACCGCGCTGCTGCTGGCGCTGCCGCTGGTGAGCGACGCCGGCGACGTGGTCGTCGAGGTCGAAGGCGAACTCATCTCCAAGCCCTACGTCGAGATCACGCTGGCGCTGCTGGCACGCTTCGGCATCCAGGTGCAGCGCGCGGGCTGGAGCCGCTTCACCATCCCGCAGGGCAGCCGCTATCGCACGCCGGGGCGGATTCACGTCGAGGGCGACGCATCCTCGGCCTCGTACTTCGTCGCGCTCGGTGCGATCGCCGCGCTCGATGCGCCGGTGCGCATCGAAGGCGTGGGACGCGACTCGATCCAGGGCGACATCGCCTTCCTGGACGCCGCTGCCGCGATGGGCGCGCAGGTGCACGCGGGGCCCAACTGGATCGAGGTCCGCCGCGGCCGCTGGCCGCTGCAGGCCATCGAGCTGGACTGCAACGCGATCCCGGACGCAGCGATGACGCTGGCGGTGATGGCGCTCTACGCGCAAGGGACGACGCGCCTGTCGGGCATCGCGAGCTGGCGCGTCAAGGAGACCGACCGCATCGCGGCGATGGCCGCCGAGCTCGCCAAGCTCGGCGCGCAGGTGGACAGCGGCGCCGACTTCATCGCCATCACGCCGCCCGCGCGCTGGCAGGCGGCGACGCTTGGCACCTACGACGACCACCGCATGGCGATGTGCCTGTCTCTGGCGGCCTTCAATCCCCTTGCCGGCGCCAAGCCCCCGGTGCCGATCCGCATCGAGGATCCCGGCTGCGTCGCCAAGACCTTCCCCGACTATTTCGAGACCTTGTTCGGGATCGTGCAGGCCGATCCGGCCGAGGTGCCGGTGATCGCCGTCGACGGCCCTTCGGCCTCGGGCAAGGGGACGCTCGCGGCGGCGCTGGCGCAGCGCCTGGGTTGGCATCTGCTCGATTCGGGCGCGGTCTACCGTGCACTGGCGCTGGCGGCGCTGCGCCAGGGCGTCGTTCCCGAGGACGAGCCCGCGCTCCTGCGCCTGGCAGCAGCGCTGGACCTGCGCTTCGAAGGCGAGCGCGTGTGGCTCGGCGGCGAGGAGATCGGCGACGAACTGCGGCGCGAGGAGACCGGCGCGATGGCCTCGCGCGTGGCCGCACTGCCTGCCGTGCGGCGGGCGCTGCACGCGCTGCAGCTATCCTTTCATCGAGCCCCGGGCCTGGTCGCCGACGGGCGCGACATGGGCACCGTCGTCTTCCCGGGGGCTGCGCTCAAGGTCTTCCTCACCGCCAGCGCCGCGGAGCGCGCCAAGCGGCGCCATAAGCAGTTGATTTCAAAAGGGATCGACACTAAAATTACGACCCTTTTGGCCGATATCGAGGCGCGCGATGCGCGGGATCGCTCCCGCAGCGCCGCGCCGCTGCGGGCGGCCGAAGACGCGTTGCAGCTGGACAACTCGCAGCTGGGCATCGACGAATCGGTCGAGCTCGTGCTGCAGTGGTGGCGGCAGCGCAACCCGCTGGACCGGGGTCGCTGAGCCGGCCCTGACCAGCGGACCGACAGGCCCATCGTCGCTTCCCGCCCAGGCCGCCAGGCCGACACCCGAGCGCGGTGGTTCAGGAACCCCAACCCGCCACGTCGTTGGCACTTGCATCGCCCGGCTCTGCATCAGCCCCTCCTCCGGGCATCAGGAAACTTCATGCCTTCAACCCAAACTGCCACCACCGGCGGCGGCGAATCCTTTGCCGCCATGTTCGAGGAGTCGCTCAAGACGAGCGACATGCGCGTCGGCGAGGTCATCTCCGCCGAAGTCGTGCGCATCGACTTCAACCATGTGGTGGTCACTGCCGGCCTCAAGAGCGAGGCCTACATCCCGGTCGAGGAGTTCAAGAACGACCAGGGCGAGATCGAGGTTCAGGTCGGCGACTTCGTGGCCGTGGCCGTCGAAGCCGTCGAGAACGGCTATGGCGACACCATCCTCAGCCGTGACAAGGCCAAGCGCCTGGCTTCGTGGATGGCGCTGGAGAACGCGCTCGAATCCGGCGAATTCGTCAACGGCACCGTCAGCGGCAAGGTCAAGGGCGGCCTGACGGTCCTCGTCAACGGCATCCGCGCCTTCCTGCCCGGCAGCCTGCTCGACACGCGCCCGGTCAAGGACATGAGCCCCTTCGAGGGCAAGACGCTCGAGTTCAAGGTCATCAAGCTCGACCGCAAGCGCAACAACGTCGTCCTCTCGCGCCGTGCGGTGGTCGAGGCGAGCATGGGCGAGGAGCGCGCCAAGCTGCTCGAGACCCTGACCGAAGGCGCGATCGTCGACGGCGTCGTCAAGAACATCACCGAGTACGGCGCCTTCGTCGACCTGGGCGGCATCGACGGCCTGCTGCACATCACCGACATGGCCTGGCGCCGCGTGCGTCACCCCAGCGAGGTGGTGCAGGTCGGCCAGGAGCTCAAGGCCAAGGTGCTGAAGTTCGACGCCGAGAAGAACCGCGTGAGCCTGGGCCTGAAGCAACTGGGCGACGACCCCTGGCTCGGCGTCTCGCGCCGCTACCCCACCGGCACCCGCCTCTTCGGCAAGGTCACGAACATCGCCGACTATGGCGCCTTCGTCGAGATCGAACCCGGCATCGAGGGCCTGGTGCACGTCTCCGAGATGGACTGGACCAACAAGAACGTCGCACCCTCCAAGGTCGTGGGCCTGGGCGACGAGGTCGAGGTCATGGTGCTCGAGATCGACGAGGACAAGCGCCGCATCAGCCTGGGCATGAAGCAGTGCAAGGCCAACCCCTGGGAGGAATTCGCCGCCAACGTCAAGCGCGGCGACAAGGTCTCGGGCCCGGTCAAGTCGATCACCGACTTCGGCGTCTTCGTGGGCCTGGCGCAGGGCATCGACGGCCTCGTGCACCTCTCCGACCTGTCGTGGCACGAGCCGGGCGAGTCGGCGGTGCGCAACTACAAGAAGGGCCAGGAGGTCGAGGCCGTGGTGCTGGCGGTCGACGTCGAGCGCGAGCGCATCAGCCTGGGCATCAAGCAGATGGACGTCGATCCCTTCACCAGCTTCACGACGCTCAACGACCGCGGCGCGATCGTCAGCGGCAAGGTGAAGAGCGTCGATGCGCGCGGCGCCGAGATCCAGCTCAACGACGACGTCACGGGCTACCTGCGCGCCAGCGAGATCAGCCGCGACCGCGTCGAGGACGCGCGCAACGTGCTGAAGGAAGGCGACGAGGTCTCGGTCATGGTCATCAACGTGGACCGCAAGATGCGCAGCATCCAGCTCTCGATCAAGGCCAAGGACCAGGCCGACCAGCAGGAGGCGATGCAGCGCCTGTCCGCCAGCAACGAGCGCGAGAGCGCCGGCACCACGAGCCTCGGGGCCCTGCTGCGCGCCAAGCTCGACAAGAGCAACGAGTGATGCAAGAAGTGATCCGGGGTTGAACCCCGCGCCGGGGCGCGCAAGGCCCCGGCATCCGCCAGCCGCACGCCCATGACGCGCTCCGACCTCGTCACCCGACTCTCCGAACGCTTCTCGCAGCTGACGCAGCGCGACACCGAGTTCGCCGTCAAGACCATCCTCGACGCGATGTCCGACGCGCTGGCGCGCGGCTACCGCATCGAGATCCGCGGCTTCGGCAGCTTCTCGGTCAACCGCCGGCCGCCGCGCGTGGGACGCAATCCGCGCAGCGGCGAGCAGGTGCTGATCCCGGAGAAGCTGGTGCCGCACTTCAAGCCGGGCAAGGCGCTGCGCGAGGCGGTGGACGCACCGGACCTGCAGAACGCGGTTGCCGACGCCGACGCACCCGCCGACTGAGCATCGGGGCAGTCGGTGCCCGACCCGGAAAAGGGCGCCCTGCGGGCGCCCTTTTCTCATGCCCTTTCCTGATTGCGGCGCCTCCTACAATCCGCCGCGCATGCGCATCCTCGTCTGGCTCCTGCGGGCCTTCCTCTTCTTCGCGCTCTTCGCCTTCGCACTGAACAACCTGGAGCCGGTCACGGTCCACTGGTTCTTCGGCGTGCAGTGGCAATCGCCGCTCGTCATCGTCGTCCTCGTGGCCTTCGGGCTGGGTTGTGCGCTCGGGGTGCTGGCGATGGTTCCTGCGTGGTGGAAGCACCGCCGCACGAGGCGGGAGCCCGGCGCGTCGCTCGAACGGGCGCCGGCACCAGGCCCATCCGCAGCCGCCGCGGAGGTGCCGACGACGACCACCGCCGCAGTGCTCGAAGCCGAGCACCCGCCGCGCGAGGGACTGGGACTGTGATCCCGCTGCGCACCCGCTGATGGATCTGGACCTGCAATGGCTGCTGCTGGGCGTGCCGTTGGCGTTCGCACTCGGCTGGCTGGCCTCCCGCTATGACCTGCGCCAGTTCCGCCGCGACGAGCGCACATCCCCGCGCGCCTACTTCAAGGGTTTGAGCCTGCTGCTGTCCGAGCAGCAGGACAAGGCGATCGACGCCTTCATCGAGGCGGTACAGAACGATCCCGACACCACCGAGCTGCACTTCGCGCTCGGCAACCTCTTCCGCCGGCGCGGCGAATTCGAGCGCGCCGTCCGGGTGCACCAGCACCTGCTGCAGCGCGCCGACCTGCCGCTGGCCGAGCGCCAGCGGGCACAGCACGAACTCGCGCAGGACTTCATCCGCGCCGGTCTCTTCGATCGTGCCGAACTCGCCTTCCAGGAGCTCGGCAGCACACCCTACGAGGCCGAGGCCCAGCAGGCGCTGCTGACGCTCTACGAACGCTCGCGCGACTGGCCACGCGCGATCGAAACGGCCATGCGCATCGAAGCCGCCGGGGGTGCATCGCCGGCCGCGCGTGTCGCGCACTACTGGTGCGAGCTCGCGCTT
>Ga0116142_10000524_pt1 | contig 50790 bp, 37 predicted proteins | sample AD_UKC033_MetaG_FD_89785 | JGI IMG/M metagenome (GOLD analysis project Ga0116142, IMG submission 89785) | Active sludge microbial communities of municipal wastewater-treating anaerobic digesters from USA - AD_UKC033_MetaG | ecosystem: Engineered > Bioreactor > Anaerobic > Digestate | place: USA... | reverse complement strand
TCAAAGCCGTATGCTTCAAAAATCCGGTTCAGTCGGCGCTTCAGTGAGCCGGCCGTCATCGGATGCGGGGCCGGGGAGAAGAAGGAAATGACCGGATAGCTCCACATGTAGTTCATGACGGAATCCAGTTCATCGCCGCGCAGGTAGGGCTCTGCAAGCTTTACGATCTCGCCGCAGAGGAACGCCGACGGATTGATGGATTTCACGAGGGCGCGCCATTCGAGCCAGAAGCCGTGAGGCACGCAGAAGGCCACATCCAGCCGCCAGCCGTCAATTCCGTCCCGCACCGAACCGTTCGGCGCCATCCAGCGGCGGGTCGCCGCAAAGATATAGTCGCGCACCGGCGCGGCCAGGCTCTTCCCGGTGCGGCCCAGTTCCGGCAGACTGGGATGGCCAAACCAGCCCTTGTAGTGCAGGCGGCCGTTTTCATCCCAGCGCGCGCGGCGGTACCATTTGCGGAAACGCGAGGCCGGGCCCCTGTCCCGCAGATCACGGAAAGCAAAGAATTCCGTCCCGGTGTGGTTGAAAACGCCGTCAATAATGATGCGCATGCCCCGCTCATGAACATCGCGCACAAGTTCAAGAAAGAACCGGTCGGCCGCGGTCCATATCCACGTAGACGGATCTTCGGTTTCGCTGGAAGATGACAACAGACGAACATCCCCTTCCCGATCCGGGCCCAGCGTCGGGTCAATGTGGTGATAGGTGCTCCCGTCATATTTGTGAAGCGAAGGCGACATGAAAATGGGGTTGAGATAAATCGCATTCACTCCGAGATTCTGGAGATAATCCAGCTTCTCGCGCACCCCCACAAGGTCTCCGCCATATCTCCGCATGAAAACGCTTTTCTGGAATCCGCCCGCTTCAGCCTCCCACGGCGAGAGACTGTACCAGTCCTTTCCCCATGGCGTGATGTTCCAGCCCGGGACGTGTGTGCCCGAAATGTCCTCCATGCGAGGATCGCTTGAGGCACAGCCGTTGCGGAATCTTTCAGGAAAAATCTGATACCAGACCGCCTCTGCGGCCCATGCGGGAGGAAATTCGGGAACAGCCTTTCGGTTTTTCATGGCGCACTATTCCTGCGGGACCGGCGGCGCATTGGTTTCCGCGGCCGGCACCTCATCACCCGCAAACATCGGCAGGACCATTCTCTTCACATCGCGGCAGGAAAGCAGCACGAACAGTGTGATCAGCAGCACGGCAAATATGTTGGCCAGCGTATCCGCCACCCTGCGGTGCAGGGGCCGGCGCGTGATGATCTCAATCAGCGCAAACAGAATGTGCCCGCCGTCGAGCACCGGCAGCGGAAGAAGATTGATCACCGCAAGGTTCACGTTGATGAAACAGGTGAAGGACAGCGCCACCAGGATGCTTCCCTGTACGGAAAGCCAGAAGATCACAAAGATGGCAATCGGCCCGCCCAGCGAATCGGAGGCGGCCTTCGATTCCCGCGGCGTGGCCAGCTTCTGAAGGATGCGGAAAATCATTGTGGCATGGGATTTGATCTGTTCGGCGGGGCGTCGCACATCCAGCGTGTTGAACTCGATGCCGATCAGCGCCCGGCCGATTTCCTCGTCATATTTCGGCGTCACCTGCAGTTCCATTGTCGCGCCGCCACGCTCGATCACAACCGGAACGGTCTCGTCGCGATACTGATCCACCAGCATGACCAGATGCTCGCGGCTGAACAGCGGCTGGCCGTTCAGTTCCACAATCCGGTCGCGGGGCTGAATGCCCGCCTCCCGGGCGCTGGAATTCGGCCGGACGTTGAGCACCAGACAGTAGGTGAACGGTGTGATGCCGGGAATCATGCGCGATCCCCAGAACTTCTCGGTTTCGCACAGCACCGTACGATGTTCCCCCTCGCCGCTCACCACCCGAAGCTCCACGCGCTCGTGCATAGATGATTCAAGCAGGAACTGCTCCCAGCTGGTGATCACCATGGGCGGCCGGCTGACGTCTGCGCCGCGAAGCCCCGTGATTTCATCTCCAATGCGCAGGCCCGCCTCATAGGCCGGGCTGTTGGTGTACACATAACCGATGATGTTGGTTTTTTCGGGCGCGTAGGCCTGGCCGCCATGAAAAATAATGTATGCCAGAACGAAGGCCAGAATCAGATTGCCCGCCGCGCCGGAAAATGCCACCGGGATTTTCTTCCATGCGGCAATGCGTGGAAGCCGGCGGCCGTCGCGGTCGCTTTTCTCTTCGCCGCCGGGATCCATTTGAGGCAGCGCCACATATCCGCCAAACGGGATGGCCCCGATTTTGTACACAATGCCGTTGTGGCGGCGCTTCAGGAGGGCGGGCCCGAAGCCGATGGAAAACACGTCAATCTGCAGGCCCAGCATTCTGGCCACCAGATAGTGGCCGAGTTCATGAACAAAAACCGTGACGCCGAACAGAATAAGGATTTTGAAGATGTTTATGATAATGCTGAGCATGATGTCCTGTGTGGTTATTTGAGAAAGAGATGGGCAAATATATAGAGCACCGGAGACGCCGGAAGAAGGCTGTCAATCACATCCAGCAGGCCGCCCATGCCCCTGATGACAGAGCTGGAATCTTTCACCGCGGCGGCGCGCTTGAACAGCGACTCAATCAGGTCGCCGACGATGCCCGTCACGGAGAGAAGAACGCCCATGATCACCGCCTGAAGAATCGAGAAATGGACAACTCCCAGGTTTCCGCGACTGACCAGCTGCCAGATCACGCTGACGGCCGTGGCGACGGCCACGCCTCCGAAGCAGCCCTCCCAGGATTTCGCGGGGGAAATATGGGGAATGAGTTTATGCCGGCCGGTTGCGCAACCGATAAAATAGGCCCCGATATCGGTGAACTTGACCACAACGATCATGTAGATCAGCAGCAAGCGGCCCTCCCGGCCGTCCCAGTCAAACAGCAGCCGCGCCATGAAGTCCAGCAGGAAGGCGATGTAGAAAAAGCCCAGCACCGTGCCCGCCACCGGAAGAAATCCGCCGTCCGTGACCTTGATGGCAAGCTGCCGGATAAACACGGAGGCGATGAAAAGAAAAATGATGATCCCGGAGACATCGGGAATGTCGGCCTGTGTGCGGGCCCACGTGGCGGAGAGCAGAAGCACTCCGAAAAATGATCCGATGAACTTGTAATTCCCGATTTTTGCCGCATCGAGGAGCCGGTAGAACTCGATCAGGGCCGCCACAACGAGGAAGGCGAAAATGAGCAGGATACCGAAATGGAAATCCGGCATCCACACGACCGCCGAAATCAGCAGCGCCCCCATCAGCAGACCGCTCAAGACTCTATTTTTCAGCATAACCCCTACTTCACATCGCCGAAGCGGCGTTGGCGGCAGCCGTATTCCTCAACCGCCGCAATCAAATCCTTTTCCCGGAAATCCGGCCAGAAAACCGGTGCGAAATATAACTCCGAGTATGACAATTGCCAAAGCATAAAATTGCTGAGCCGCAGCTCGCCGCTGGTACGGATCATCAGGTCCGGATCAGGCACATCGGGTAGATAGAGCGATTCCGATATGGTCTTTTCATCTATTTTTTCCGGCTCAAGCGCCCCCTGCCGCACCCGCCGGGCTATGTTCCGAACGGCATCGGACAGTTCCGCGCGGCCGCTGTAGCTCAAGGCAAGGATGAGCTGGCCTTCATCATAGTGCGCGGTGATTTCCATCATGCGGTTGAGCGCGGACTGCACTTTTTCCGGAAGGTCCCGCATGCGCCCCATCACCCGCAGCCGAACCCGGTTTTCGTGAAATTCCTTTTCCTCTTTGCCCAGAAAATAGCGCAGAAGCCCCATAAGGCCCTCAATTTCCGCGCGGGGACGAATCCAGTTCTCCGTGCTGAACGCATAGAGGGTGAGATATTTGATCCCCAGTTTCTTGCACGTGCGCACGGCGGACCGCACGGATTCCGCACCCGCCTCATGCCCCCTGATGCGCGGCAGGCCGCGCTGTTTGGCCCAGCGCCCGTTGCCATCCATGATGATGGCCACATGCCGCGGGATGCTGGGAGAGGAATCGCTCATGGTCAGTCCACAAACCGGTATTTCACAATGCACCAGAGGGCCCGGAAACCATCACGCCAGGTGATTTTTTTCCCCTCGCTGTACGTTCGGCCGTAATAGGAAATCGGCACTTCGTATATCCGCCAGTTTCCGCGCGCGACCTTGGCCGTGACCTCCACTTCAAAACCGAAGCGCTTCTCCCGGAGATTCAGCGACTGGATGATTTCGCGCCTGAACACCTTGTAGCAGACCTCCATGTCCGTCAGGTTAATGTTCGTCATCATGTTGGACAGGGTGGTCAGAAAACGATTCCCGAGATAATGCCAGTAGTAAACCACGCGATGCGGGCCGCCCCCCTGAAAACGCGAACCAAAGACTACGTCCGCGCGGCCCCTGATGAGCGGATCCAGCAGATGCATGTATTCGCCGGGGTCGTATTCCAGGTCGGCATCCTGAATGATCACGAAATCCCCCGTGGCCTGAGCGAACCCTGTGTGCAGCGCCGCACCCTTCCCCTGATTCACCTCGTGAAAGGCGACCTTGAGCCGGGAATCCTCGGACTGCATTTTTTCGAGCAGGTCGCGCGTGCCGTCGGTGGAACAGTCGTCCACCAGAATGATTTCCTTTTCAAGCGGAATATCCACGCCCTTCACGACCTGCAGCACCTCGGCCAGGGTTTTAACCTCATTATAAACTGGGATGACTATGGAAAGCTTCATGTTTCACCTTTCAGCAGCCTGACATTATCCAAATAAAACACGTCGTCCTTTTCCGCTTTCAAATAGAAAAGTCCCATCCTCATCACATGCGACAGATCCATCATCGCGCCGCCGGAAGTCCGACTGAATTCTTCACACTCCAGGCGGATTCTATTCATCCCCGGCTGCAAAACAAAGCTTTTCTGAAAGCGATTCGCATAGGCGGGATTGCCCTTCTGATCATCCATCCGCACACAGATTTCACGCGCGCTGATCTCCGGCCAGAAGATATCAAACAGCAGCGCTTCCGCCCCGCGCCAGTCACGGGGCATGGATTCCAGAAAAAGTCCGGGATACTGAAAGCCGGCTTCACTGACGCGAACCTCAGCCGAATACCGCCCGTGAGCACTGTGCAGGGGAACCCGTTTCACAGAGACTCCGTTCAGCGTCCAGCGGCCCCGCTCAAAAGGACTCTCAAAGGACGCCAGCAGCGGGAAGGCGCGACGGGCGGCGCACTGGTCCCAGAGGATTGAACACACCGGCAACAGGGTTGCCGCGCACAAAAGAAACAACAGCGTCTTCTTAACAGGTTTGCGGGTCAGCAGCAGACCCGCCGTGACCCCCAGCGCCGCATAGATCAAATCCACGGCGGAGGCCGAGCGGCCCCAGAGGGGCTGCAGGCTTTCGACCCCGGCCGACAAGGTCAGCACAAAGATGGCCGAAAGGATGCGCGACGCGCCCATTCTCCAGACTAGCCAGAAGAGCAGCCACGCGAGCGGGAAGTGCATGTAATCGGAAAGCGCCAGCGTCAGACGGTTATAGACAGAGTGCGGCACCGGCCAAACCAGCGCAATCAGGATCAGCAGCACAGACAAAGCCGCCAGCATTTTTTTTCTCATCCAACCTCCACAAAACCGCCCACCCGGCTGTACAGCTTCCGGGCACGTTCATACAGCTCGCGGTATTTCACATCTTTGAGCATGGGATCGGAAGTTACAATATCAAATGCCTGCTGGCGGGCCGTCTTGAGGATGTGGCTGTCGGCCAGCGGATCGCCGACACGCATTCGCGGGAAGCCGCTTTGCTCGGGCCCGAGAAGATTGCCCATGCCGCGGATACGCAGATCCTCCTCGGCAATGCGAAAACCGTCGGTGGTTTCACTCATAATGCGCAGCCGCCGCCATGCTTCGCGCGTGCCGGGATCGCCCTGAAGCAGGCAGTAGGACTTGTATGGGCCGCGGCCGATCCGGCCGCGGAGCTGATGCAGCTGCGAGAGCCCGTACTGTTCGGCCCCCGCCACAAGCATCACGTTGGCATTGGGCACGTCCACGCCCACCTCCACCACCGTGGTGGCAAACAGGACATCAATTTCTCCGGCATGAAATCTGTCCATGACCGCCCTTTTGTCGTCCGTGTTCATCTGTCCGTGCACCAGCCCGGTGCGCTGCTCGGCGAAAGTGGAGGTGCTGAGCTTTTCGAACATCTGAACCGCGGCCGGCCGGACCGAATGTTCATTCTCTTCAACAAGCGGAAAGACCACATAGGCCTGCCGGCCGGATGCGATCTGCTTCTTGATAAATTCATACGCAAGGGGAAGCTGATCGGCAGTAATGACTTTTGTGACAATTTTCTGACGGCCGCCCGGAAGTTCGTCTATGACGCTGACATCAAGATCACCGTACACGGTCATGGCCAGTGTGCGGGGAATGGGCGTGGCGGTCATCACCAGCACATCGGGCCGGGTTCCCTTGCCGCACAGCAGGCCGCGCTGTTCCACGCCGAACTTGTGCTGTTCGTCAATAATGACGAGACCCAGATTGCGGAACTCCACCGCCTCCTGAATCAAGGCATGGGTTCCCACCAGCACATCAATGATGCCCTTGCGGGCTCTCTCCAGGACATGGCGGCGGCGCACGGCGGGCATGTTTCCGGACAGGCGCTCGACCTGCAGGCCAAGGGGCACAAGATATTCCGAGAACACTTCATGGTGCTGCGTCACCAGCACATCCGTGGGGGCCATCACGGCAGCCTGGGCCCCGCTCTCCACGGCCGTCAGCATCGCAAAAACGGCAACAATGGTTTTCCCGGAACCGACATCTCCCTGCAGCAGGCGGTGCATTGGGTGCGGCTTGCGCAGATCGGCCTCGATTTCATCAATCACCCGGAGCTGCGCAGCCGTGCACTGAAACGGAAGCCGGGCTGTGAAGCGGCTCTTCAGGCGTCCTGCCGCAACCAGCGGATTGCCGGCCGTGAATTTTTCCGTATGAATTTTTCGGGCGGCCAGCACCAGTTCCGCGCAAAGGAACTCTTCAAACACCAGCCGGAAGCGGGCCTTCTCTGCGCCCTCTTTCGCCGTGGGGAAATGAGCTTCCCGGATCGCGCCCGAAAGTCCGGGGAGCCGCCATTGCAGAAGAATGCTTTCCGGCAGACTTTCCACAAGCGCACTGGTATATTTCTCCACGGCATCCCACATAATGCGCCGGACGGTTTTCTGTCCCAGCCCCTCGGTCAACCGATAAACCGGCACAATGCGGCCGATATGGATATGGTCATCAATCCCGCTGCCCAAAACTTCGAAATCGGGATGCTGCAGAATTCGATTGCCGCGATAGAGGCTGATCTTCCCGTAAACAACCAGTTTGCCTCCGCGCCGGATTTCATTCTTCAGATACGGCGCGCCAAACCAGCGGCAGTGGAGCAGCCCCGAGCCGTCGTCAAGCACGGCTTCAAAGAAGCCCTGGCCGCGGCGTGACGGGCTCCATCCGCAAACCCTGATTTCACCGCAAACGGAGGCTGGCACATCGGGTTTCATATCAGAAATCCGTGCAAAGACTCGGCGATCCTCATAACGATATGGAAGAGCAAGAAGTAAATCCTGAAGCGTTGAAATGCCAAGACGCTCAAACAGGGCCGCCCGCGCAGGGCCTACTCCTCTTATGGCGGAAACGGGAACATCCGCAAGCGAACCCAGACTGACGGGGTCATCATTCATAATGCTGATCGTACTCTATAAAAAAGCGCGTAAAGATAAAAGCACAGGTATTGAAAAGCTGACCGGGAAAGTTCGATTATTGCGTTAATACAGGGCCAACCGGCCGCCAACAGGGCGGGAGATTCAAGACATCAACAACTTGCGGACACGAAAAAAACGCCGATTCCCTCTTGACTTTTTTTCCAGATATGACTAATTGGTCACTGTTAGATGATAAAGGTTTGTTTTTGAGGCGGGTTCGCAAGTGACTGTTTGGTCCGTCGCTAAAATACGCTGGAAGTATAAGTATGGTGCTGATGCCGGAACAATTTGAAGAAAAAGCGCGGCCGGTTCGCAAGAACAGGGCCCAGCTGCGCGCTGTGCGCACGCACAACAAACTGCTGAATGCGGCTCTGATGATGTTCTCCGAAAAGGGCATGGATGCCACGACCGTTGAGGATATCACCGAGCGCGCCGACCTCGGGAAGGGCACGTTCTACCGCCATTTCAGCACCAAAGAAGAGCTGATGAGCGCGCTGGTTCAGAAGGCGGTGGACGGCCTGATCGAAGAGATGCACAAATCTGCGGCAGGAGCCGGCAACCTTAAAACGCTGCTTGGCAAACTGCTCGAAGCTCACAAGAATTTCTTCAACACACGGCGCGAGGAGTTCATTCTTCTCTTTCAGGGCCGCGTCATGCTCAAGCTGCAGCGCGGAATGGAAGAGGATTTTGAGCAGCCTTTCGTGCTCTATCTGGGGGAGCTGGAAAACATGCTCGCCCCCTTTGTGCCCGGCAGCCTCAGCCCCATCAAACTCAAAAGGCTCGCATGCGCGCTGGCCGGATTTGTGTCGGGTTTTCTTTCCTTTGCCATGATTGGGCTCGGAGCAAACGAAATCGACAGCAATATGATGCCCATGGGGACCATTTTTATCGAAGGCGCCAGCGCCTTCCTCAGTGAAACAGAAAAAAACGCCGACGCGGATCAAACCGCCAAAGCCTAAATGGAGAAATGCAGATCATGAAGGACAACCGTTTATTCAACGAAACGGATGCCTCAACTGACGAACCTCCGCCCGCGTTTGCGGCGGAGACGGCTGAGAGCTCCGCATTGCAGACATCGCTGTTCAGCAGCATGCCGGTTCAGGCTGATTTCAGCCGATGGAACAACTGGACGTGGCAGATGCAGAACCGCATTCGCAGCATCGCGCGCCTGCGCGACTACTTCCCGGGACTGGACTCCACCGGAATTCATGAAGCCGGCGCAAAGTTTCCGTTCGCGATCACACCCTATTATGCCTCCCTGATCCGCCGCGCGGAACGGACAGATCCCGTCTTCGCCATGAGCGTGCCGCAGATGGCCGAGCTGTTTGATCCGGCCTGCCTGAAAGATGATCCGCTGGAAGAAGACGAGGACATGGCCGTGCCCGGCCTGGTGCACCGCTACCAGGACCGCGCACTGCTGATTTCCACCACATCCTGCGCGATGTACTGCCGCCACTGCACCCGCAAGCGCGTGGCGGGACGAAGGGACACCTGCATCACGCGTACACGCCTGGAGCGGGCCGTGAAGTATCTTTCAATGCATCCCGAAATTCACGATGTGATCATTTCCGGAGGCGATCCTCTGACCATGTCCACTGAAATGCTGGAAACCGTCATCGCAGCCGTGCGTTCGGTGAAAAGCGTGGATATCATTCGTATCGGCACGCGCACTCCGGTGGTTCTTCCGATGCGCATCACGGATGATCTTGTGAACATGCTGAAGAAGTATCATCCGATCTTCATCAACACCCACTTCAACCACCCTGTCGAGCTGACACCCCAGGCCATCGAGGCCTGCGGGAAACTCGCGGATGCCGGAATTCCTCTTGGCAACCAGTCGGTGCTGCTGAAGGGCATCAACGATGATCCCCATGTGATGGAAGAGCTTCTTCGCGGCCTGCTGAAGGCCCGCGTCAAACCCTATTACCTGTTCCAGTGCGACCTGGTGCGAGGCGTGGAGCATTTCCGCACGCCCATCTCCAAGGGAATTGAGATTATGGAATACCTGCGCGGCCGCGTCAGCGGACTGGGCATCCCGCTGTATGTGGTGGATGCGCCTCATGGCGGCGGGAAAATCCCCGTGCTCCCGAATTACATCGTCTCAACCAGCCCGACCCACACCGTTCTGCGCAATTTTGAAGGCCAGATGGTATCCTATCCGGAACCCGGCCCGCATAAAGCGCCGCACACGGGTAAAACGGACAGAGGAGATTCCGCTGCCGGAATATGGGAATTGTCATCGGGTCAGCACACCAAGATTCAGCCGCAGAACTGCGCGCGGCTTAACCGCCGAGAGACGCGCAAGCAGACCGCCGCGATGCTGTCCCCGGAGGCTTGAGCGCCGTGAGCCGGCGCGGCGGAGGGAATATGAGGTTGAAGATTGGCATGACGTACGACCTGCGGTCGGATTATCTCCGCGAGGGTTTCACAGAGGATCAGGTCGCCGAATTTGACACCGACTCCACAATAGACGCCATAGAGGCCACACTGCGCGATCTGGATCATGATCCCGTGCGCATCGGCCACGGCCGCGCTCTTTGCCAGAAGCTGGCGAATGGGGAACGATGGGATCTGGTGTTCAACATCGCCGAAGGCGTGACGGGCCGCAGCCGCGAGGCACAGGTGCCGGCTTTGCTGGAGTTGTATTCCATCCCCTACACCATGTCCGATCCGCTCGTCTGCGCCGTGACGCTGGACAAGGCCATCACCAAGCGGCTGGTTGCATCGGCGGGAATCAACACCCCCGCCTACCGGCTGATTGCAAATCTCCGAGATTCACAGCAAGTGGAACTCCGGTTCCCGCTGTTCGCCAAGCCGGTGGCCGAAGGCACCGGGAAAGGGGTGGATGGCTTGTCGCGCGTGGATAATCCGGAACAGCTCCACGATCTGTGCAAGGCCCTGCTCCACAAGTATCATCAGCCGGTGCTGGTGGAAGAATATCTGCCCGGCCGCGAATTCACCACGGGGATTCTTGGCACGGGGCCACATGCGCGGGTGCTCGGCACAATGGAAGTCGTCATAGGAGCCCACGCACCCTCCCGCGATTACACTTATGAAATCAAGGAGCGATGCGAGGAGTTTGTGGTATACAGACCGCTTGAACATGGTCCGCTTCGGAGAGAGGCGGAAGAGCTTGCGCTGAATGCATACCGCGTGCTTGAATGCCGCGATGCGGGCCGCGTGGATATCCGCGTGGCCGCAAACGGGCGGCCGGCGTTCATAGAGATCAATCCCCTGCCCGGCCTGCATCCGCATCATTCCGACCTGCCGATGATCGCCACGCAGGAAGGCATGAGCTATCGCGACCTGATTGATCACATCATCAAAAGCGCAGCGGCCCGCGCCGGGCTGGAGGCGTAGTCTTTTGAAGACGGTACTGATTCTTTACAACCAGCCGCGTGAATCCGCGGCGGCAGGCGTAACGCGCGAGTCGGACGCCGGTGTGCTGGCGGAAGTGGCGGCGGTGGCAGGCGCACTGAAAAGGGATGGCGTCCCGTTCAACACCGCAGCCATTTCATGCCTGAGCGAACTGCCGAAGGTTCTGAACACATTCAGCGATGAGATTGTTTTCAATCTGGTTGAGGGGCTGGAGGGGCCCGTCGGAGATGTCAATGCCGTCCCGGTGGTGTGCGAAGCCTTCGGGCGCGGATGCACAGGAAACACAACAGAATGTCTCCATCAGAGCCTTGATAAATGGGTCACCAAACTCCTGCTTCATGAGAAAGGTCTTCCCGTGCCCGCGGCATGGATTGTTCCGGTCGGACAGACTTTTTCACGGCCGCCGGATATCATGAAGCCGCTTTTGCTGAAACCCCTGCTGTCCGACGCCAGCGAAGGGATCACCCAGTCTTCGGTTGTTCCCCATCCTTATGCGGACATCCAAGACCGGATTGCAGAACTTCACGCCCGCTTCGGCCAGCCCGTGCTGGTCGAGACCTTTATTGACGGGCGCGAATTGAACGTGTCGGTGATAGATATGGGCCGTGGACCGCAGGTCATGCCCATAGCGGAAATTGATTTCTCGGCCTTCCCCGCAAACCGCCACAAGATTGTGGACTACGAAGCCAAATGGATCGAGAATTCCTTCGCCTACAACAACACGCCCCGCAAAATTCCGGCCGCCCTTCCGGAAAAGACGGCAAATACAATCCGCGATCTGGCCCTCGGCGCATGGCGCGCCATGAGCTGCCGTGATTATATCCGCGTGGACTTCCGCCTTGATGCCAACCTCAATCCCTTCATTCTTGAAATCAACGCCAATCCGGACATTTCGCCCGAAGCAGGTCTTGCGGCCGCAGTGGCCGCGGCGGGCATTGCATACAATGAGTTCGTGATGCAAATGATCCGCAATGCTTCCGGCCGTCGAATTGCGGAGAAATCGTCCGGAATTCGGCCGGGGCCCGCAAAAATTGACGGCGGCGTTGAAATTCGCCGGACCATGTCTGCCGATGTGAAACCGCTGATGAACATTCTGGCGGGAACTGCATTCTTCCACGACAACGAACTGCAGATTGCCGAGGAAGTTCTTCTGGATTCCGTGAATGAGTTCAAGGCATCCGATTACCAGAGCTTCACGGCCTGTATTGAAGGCCATCCGGCAGGATGGGTCTGCTGGGGCGCGACGCCCTGCACCGACAGAACATTCGATGTCTATTGGCTCGCCGTGGACAAAAAGATTCAGGGAAAAGGCATCGGGAAGAAACTCATGACCTTCACCGAGGAATCCATCTGGAAAGCCGGCGGACGCCTTGCCGTACTCGAAACTGCAGGCCGCGAGGACTATGAACCCACGCGCAGATTTTATCTCTCCATCGGCTACACCGAGGCCGCCCGCGTGAAAGATTTCTACGCCCTCGGCGACGATAAGGTTATCTACACCAAACCCGTCCCGCGTTAATTGCGGGGCGCGACAGGGCGGCGCGGGAGGTCTGGCTCGATGCCTCGCGCCAGAGACTGGAATCCCGGATGCTGGCGAATCGCGTTGAAGTCGCTGTCGCGCAGATACTCCTGCAGCGCCGAAGGCGAACAGTGTTCCGACCCGCGGCGGATCCACTCCAGTGCACTTGCGGCGTCGTTGTCATAGACATAGGTGATCGCCATGTTGAAATACGATTCAGGGACATCCGGATGCCTCGTCACCAGCCAGTTTAAATGCTCGCGCGCTTCCTCAAAGCGTCCCAGACGCAACAGGGCAACCGCATAGTTGTTGCGCAGCGATATGCTGTCCCGCATGCCGGCCATGGCCATTTCGAAATATTCCGCCGCCGATTCATATTGAGCCGAGGCCAGAAAGAGCAGACCGAGATTCACATAGCCGATATGATAATCCGGCTTGATCTGCACCGCCGTGAGCAGCAGTTCCTCGGCCTTCTCGCGGTCTCCGCGCTGAAGATAGGCCGTGGACAGATTGCTTAAAGTCTCCGGATTGAACGCATCCCTTGCCAGGGCTTTCTCCAGAATGGAGATGGCCTGATCAAACTGTCCCCGCTGGATATAGATTACGCCCAGCATCCTGAGGGCCGCATCCATATCAGGCTGAATATCCAGCGCCTTGCGGACATGAAGGGTGGCTGCATCATAGTTCCCGCCCTGAAGGTATTCCTGCGCCTTCCGCATTTCGCCCATCGCCGCAGTCATTTTCTGCGGATCAAGCGGCGGGGCCGCGTCACCGGAATCCACAGAGGGTTCCGTCCATTCACGGGGTGCGGTATACAGCGGGCCGGGACTTGTCGCGGGCCGATCCGTCATCGCGGCGTTTGTATCCAGACTCAGCAGGAGGAAATCCTTGTCTGAATCCCCATGCTTCCGGCTTTCAGCCCACATCCACCAGGCCAGCAGCAGGAAAACCACCATCAGTGCCAGAAACGCCATGGATGTCAGCCGTGTGCGCCGGTGCGCTTCGATCATCGTGATTTCGGCGCCGGCCCCCGACGCGCCTGCCGGCGAATTCCCGCGGTTTTTCTTGAACCTGCTCACAGTGTCCTCCAGTTAGAGCTTCAGAAAATTCTGAATAATCAAACGGCCCGATTGAGTAAGAATGGATTCCGGGTGAAACTGCACGCCATGCACCGGATGCTCGGCGTGCTGCAGCCCCATGATTTCCCCCTCCTCTGTCTCCGCGGTGATCTTCAGGCATTCCGGAAGCGATGCTCTCTCAACCAGAAGCGAATGATAACGGGTTGCTTCAAACGGCTGGGGCATGCCCCGAAATACACCTTCACCATTATGCCGGATCGGGGACGTTTTTCCGTGCATCAGACGACTGGCCCGGATCACGCGTCCCCCATAGACCTGGCCTATGCACTGATGTCCGAGACAAACGCCGAGGACCGGAATTTTCGGGCCCAGGCGGCGTATGATTTCACACGACACTCCGGCTTCGTCTGGCGTGCATGGCCCCGGGCTGATCAGCGCCTTCTCCGGTTTCAGCGCACACAATTCATCCGGCGTCATGGCGTCGTTGCGAACCACTTTAACGTCTGCCCCCATCTCGCCCATATACTGCACGAGGTTGTATGTAAAAGAATCGTAGTTATCCAGAACAAGGATCATGATTTCCCCCTCAGTTCACCAAACCGGCGCGAAAGCACAAGCGACTTCAGCATGCCGCGGGCCTTGTTGCAGGTTTCCATGTATTCCGCGGCGGGATCAGAGTCCGCCACAATGCCGGCCCCGGCCTGGACGCAGGACTTATCTCCGTCCATCAGCACCGTTCGGATGGCAATGCAGGAATCCAGGTTTCCGGAATAGCCGAAGTAGCAGACCGCGCCGGCATAGGGGCCCCGGCGGCCGGCCTCGAGTTCGGAAATGATTTCCATTGCGCGGATTTTTGGAGCTCCGCTGACTGTCCCCGCCGGGAATGTGGCCCGCATCAGGTCATAGATGTCCCGGTCAGCGCGGAGCCGGCCGGTCACATCAGAGACAATATGCATCACATGGCTGTAACGCTCGATAACCATCAGTTCCGGCACCGTCACACTCCCGTATTCGCACACACGGCCCAGATCGTTCCGCGCCAGATCCACCAGCATGATGTGCTCCGCGCGCTCCTTCGGGTCGGCCAGGAGCTCCCGGGCCAGCCGATGATCCTCCGCATCATCGGCCGAACGCGGACGTGTGCCGGCAATGGGCCGCAGTTCAACCCGGCCATCCTCGCAGCGAACATGAACCTCAGGCGACGACCCGACAATGGCGCGCGACCCGTTCTCAAGGCAGAACATGTAGGGAGAAGGATTAACCGATCGCAAGGCGCGATACACATCGAGAGGGTCGCCCGCCGTGCCGGTTTCAAAGCGCTGCGACAACACCACCTGTATGATATCACCGGCGCGAATGAACTCCTTGGCGGTCATCACGGCATTTTCGAATTCATCGCGCGTCATGTTTGAGCGGAACTCCGGCTCATCGGCCGCACCGGACGCATCCAGCATCACATGGGGCACATGCGTGCTCAAATCGCGGCACAGCGAGTCAATCGCCGCAACGGCATCATCATAGGCCTTTTCCGGATCCTCTTCGACAAGAGCATTGGCGACCACTTTCATGGTGTGGCGCGCGCGGTCAAACACAACAATTGTATCCGTAATGGCCAGCATCATGTCCGGCCACTCTGTGCCGCCCCGCGCGCAAAGCGGCACGCGCTCGAACTGCGCGACTGCATCATAACCGATATATCCCACCGCGCCGCCATAAAAGCGGGGAAGCGACAGATCGGGCACGGGCCGGTATTTGGAAAGATGCTCCTTGAGCACAGAAAGCGGTTCGCGATTTCCGATCGTTTCAACATTGCCGTCGCGGCTGGTGATGGTCGTGGTCCGACCGGCTGAACTTAGCACCGCACGGGGACTGCTTCCCAGGAACGAATAGCGCGCAATATGCTCGCCGCCCTCCACGCTTTCGAGCAGGAAAGTCTGTGCCGGCTCACTGCGGGAGCGCAGCGCCTGGCGCATGCGCTCATAGGCGCACAGGGGCGTATCCTGGTCTGCCAGCAGCTCGCGCCAGACCGGGATCAGATTTCCCTGCTTTGCTTTTTCAAGAAATCCTTCTCTGGTTGGCGTGTACATGCTCTGCTCCAATCGTTTCAGGGGTCCAGATTTTCAAGCTTTCCGGTTTCGAAGTTCAACCGGCGGTAATAGCAGTTCCGGGCGGCGCCCTGCCGGTTTTTTGTATGGCAGATGCCGCCGCGGCGCGGGCGCACGATATAAACCAGCGAATTCTGTTCGCAGTTCACCCTCACCTCCAGCAGATCAAACGTCTCTCCGGACGTCTTGCCCTTTTCCCAGAGCTCATTGCGCGACGTGCTCCAGAAAACAGCCGAACGGGTTTCAATGGACTTCTTCAGGGCCAGCTCATTCGCATAAGCCACCAGAATCACCTCATGCGTGTCCGCATTCTGCACGGCCACCGGGATGATCCCCGGAGCCGCAGCGGACGCCTTGGCCAGCTTGTCGAAATCCAGCGCCAGTTCCAACCCTTCTTCAAGTTCTCTGCTCATTGTATTCTCCCGCTAGGCGCGAACCGGAATGCCCCTCTCGCGCAAATAGTCTTTTGTTTGTTTGATGGTGTAGGTTCCATAGTGAAAAATCGAGGCAGCCAGCACCGCATCCGCCCGGCCGGCCGACAGGGCTTCATAGAGATGTTCAAGGCTGCCGGCGCCGCCCGAGGCAATCACAGGAACAGTAACAGCCTCCGAAACGGCGCGCGTCAGGGCAAGATCGTAGCCGTTTTTTGTTCCGTCCCGGTCCATGCTGGTCAGCAGGATTTCACCGGCGCCCCGACGGACCCCCTCACGCGCCCATTCGAGCACATCCATGCCGGCAGGCCTTCGGCCTCCGTACGTGTAAACGGTCCATCCTCCGCCGTCCTCGTTCTTTTTGGCATCAATGGCCAGCACCACGCACTGGCTTCCGAACTGTTCCGCGGCTTCGCTGATCAGCGCCGGCCGTTCCACAGCCGCGGTGTTGATCGAAACCTTGTCAGCGCCGGCCTGCAGCAGAATGCGGACATCCTCACTGTTCCTGATTCCCCCGCCCACGGTCAGGGGAACAAACACCTGCCGGGCCACCCGGTTTACCACTTCCACCATCGTATCGCGACCCTCATGCGAGGCGCGGATATCAAGGAATGTGATCTCGTCCGCACCCTGTTCGCTGTAAGCCCTGGCGCACTCTACCGGATCGCCCGCGTCCTGAAGACTGACAAAATTAACCCCCTTGACCACGCGTCCGCGGGCCACGTCCAGACACGGAATTATTCTTTTAGCCAGCATTGCCGTTTCCTGAAAAACAAAAACCCCGGTTCATCCGGGGTTCCATCCATCAGCACAAGCCGAATTTAACTGTGGAGGTCCCCAGTCAATCCATTCTTGTGCCACCAGTTCATTTTCATTTATGCACCATATACTTGAAGGCCGCCGAGGCGCAAGCGGAAAGTATCTGGAAGTTGACCGGGAGCTGCTGGCCGGCATAGCGCGACCGATTCCTTCACGCCTCCTTAATGGACCGCGCTATGCCGTGATGCAGCAGATTTTTGAGTTTGCACCCCGGTCCGCTGCTCCAGCAGACCGCGCAGGCAAATGAGAAGAGCTTCCGTTCCCAGTGGCTTCATCATGAATAATGTGCAGCCATCATGAGGGTACGGGTTTTCCGGGACATCCCCGCTTATTTTCAGGACGGGCATGGCCGGGATGAATTTTCGCAGGGCCAGCATGGCCTCGTATCCATTCATACCGGGCATAGTCATGTCCAGAATCACCGCGTCCACCTCTGCGTTTTGGGCCACAAACAAGCTGACCGCCTTCGAACCGCTTGCAGGCGCCAGAGTCCGACAGCCGTTGTGACACTATGCCAGCCCGATCAGAAACCGGACGGCGGCATCGTCGTCAACGGTCAGGACCAGTTCGCCTTTCCCCTGCGGCATTCTGTCTCCGGCCGTCCATGCGGCCGGAGACAGTGCGGACTTGACCGCCCCTTCATGATGATCGCGAGTCAGGGCAGTGTCCCTATCGCGCCTCCCCCGAAAAGCCGGTCGCCAACAGCCACCTGTACTTCCCGTTCATCATTGCATGTCTCCCCCGAACGGCCAATCGCCCACAATATGCCGATGCATAAAACCCGGCCACCAGGCAGCGATACGCCTGGAAAAATTCATCTGTTCAGTTCCTTTGCGGCCCTCCGGGGCAACCCCCGCTGCGGTTTTATCCCGCAGCCGCAGAAACCAACGACACTCTGCTTCAGGCCGTTGTGAATCCTTTTTCATATTCATAGACTAAACAGAGGAAGGAACCGGCTGGAAGTCGGGGAATCACTGGCTTTTCTGTAGGTGTTTTTACCTACAGATTGCTCAGGCGCACAAAAGCCGAACTCAACCGGTCAGATTGTGCTGAAATGCATAGCGCGTGAGCTGCACATTGGTGGAAAGTCCCGTTTTCTCCGCAATGCGAGCACGGTAGGTCGCGATTGTTTTTTCGCTGAGGGAAAGCTCTTCGGCTATCTTCTTGGCCGTTTTCCCTTCAGCGATGAGGCGCAGCACTTGAAGTTCACGGGCCGAAAGAGTTTCGTGAGGAAGTCGAGCGTCACTGCTGGCCGTCAGGACCGTCACCAGCTTTTCAGCAAGTATTGCGTTGACATACGTGCCGCCGCCGAGAATTTTATTCACGGCCTCCACAAGTTTCTCCGGCGCTTCATTCTTTCCGAGATAACCCGCCGCGCCCAGCTTGAGTGCGCGAACAGCGAATTCTTCCTCCGGATAAGCGCTCACCACCAGCACCCGGGCCGCCGGCCGAATCCGCCGGACATCATCAAGCAGGCTCAATCCGTCCCGTCCCGGGATGTTGATGTCCAGCAGAACAACATCCCACGGCTGGCGGCGAAATGCCTGCAGCGCGGAACGCGATTCGTCCGCTTCGCCAAACACGGCGTCGGGGAACTCCTCGGAAAGAATGTCTCTCAGCCCGCGACACAGAATCGGATGATCTTCGACAATCAGTATGCGCAGGCGATTGGGCGCGGCCGGTTGTTTGTTCATGAGCCCCTCTTCCTGGAGCGGCGAGAACCGCCCTTTGCCCGGCTCAGAGGAATGCGCACCTCAACCACTGTCCCGTTCTTGTTCCCGCGGCGAAACGCGGCCTCCCCGCCAAGAGCAACGGCACGCTCTCTGATTCCAATCAGACCCAGCGAGGCGGGGTTGTTCACCGCCGCTTCCCCAATCCCCCGGCCATTGTCCCGGACACACAGTTTCAGACTTCTGTCAGCCATGCCCAGACGGACAGAAACCCGGCTGGCCCCGGCATGCCGCGCGATGTTGGTCAAGCATTCCTGGAATATTCGGAACAGGGCCGTGGCGACAAGAGGGGGCACTTCCGACAACCGGGAAGCCACAGCCATGGTACACCTGATTCCATGCCTCTCTTCAAAACAACGGGCCTCATACTGCAGCGCTGTGCACAGCCCCAGTTTGTCCAAAACCCCAGGCCGCAGTTCCGCAGCGAGTTTCTGCACCATGCTCAGGGCGGAATCCGCCAGACTGATAGCGCCAGAAGCCCGCTTTTGTATTTTGTCCTGCAACAGGGCCGGGGAAATCTTCTCTGCTAACTTCTCAATTCGTCTTAAGTCCATCTTGATAGCTGTAAGGCTCTGTCCAAAGTCGTCATGAATGTCGCGGGCGATGCGTATCCGTTCGTCCTCCCGGGCCTGTTCCAGGCGGGACAGCAGAGCGCGCAGTTCCTCCCTTGACCGGGACAGCGCCCGCTCTGATGCCCGGAGTTCTGCTGTGCGCTCCTCAACACGCCGCTCGAGTTCGTCATGCGCTCCCCGCAACAACTGCTCGGCCTGCTTGCGCTCCGTGTTGTCACGGATAACGGCCCACACCCCGGCCGGATTCCCCGCCTCATCCCGAAGCAGACAGCCGCGCATCTCCACCGGAACGCGAGTCCCGTCCTTGCGAATGAATTCCTTTTCTATGATGTCGGTATAGCCTCGCTCGGCCACCTGCCTGAACGCCATCTCATCCGTTTCGATCCATTCCGGAGGAGTGAAGACCTTGTAGCTCAAACCCGTGACTTCCTCTTTTGAATACTGAACCAGCCGCTCAAAGGCCGGATTGGTTTCCAGGAGCCGCCCTTTCATATCCGCAATAATAAATGCGTCCTCCATGTTCTCATACAGCAGACGATATTTTGCTTCCGACCGCCGAAGGGCCTCCTCTGCCTGTTTGCGCTCCGTGATGTCCAGCTCAATGCCATCCCATATCAGATGCCTGTTAGGAAGCCGACGGGGGGCTGAAGCAAACCATCTCCAGCGCTTCTCTCCAGAAGCAAGCCGAATACGCGCTTCCACATTAAATGGAGTCATTGATTCCGCCGCCTTTGCTTCAAGTCCAGCCACCAGTTCTTTGTCGATGACCTGCCGGTAAATGGCCCCTGAATCTTTCATTACTTCATCTGTCGTGACACCGTGCAGCTGCTCAACGCCCTGACTGACAAATGTGAAGCGGCGCGACTGGCCGTCCTCTCCGGAATCGATTTGGTAAATGAGTCCGTTCGGCAGATTGTCATGAATGGCGCGGTGGCGTGCCTCGCTCTCTTTCAGCGCCTCTTCCGCCTGCCTGCGCTCGGTAACGTCTATCACCATGCCGTGGGAACAAACCACCCGGCCCTCTTTATCCCGAACGTGAAAACACTTCTCTTCCACCCATCGCACCGCCCCGGTATCCGCGCGGACAACCCGGTGCTCCATTTGATAAGCCTCACCGCCTTCACACAGTGAATTCCTGTACGCCATGTCAAGCGCAGCACGGTCTTCGGGATGAACAAGCTCGAGAAACGCCTCGTAGGTTGCCGCAAAGGACTGCGGCGGCTGCCCGAAAATGCGGAACACCTCATCCGACCAGATCAGCCGGTTGCTCATCAGATCCAGTTCCCAGCTCCCCAGATGAGCAATGGCCTCTGTCCGGTTCAGGCGATCCCGGCTCGCACGCAGATCGTCTTCCGCCTTTTTGCGCCAGGTGATGTCCCTCGCAATAAAGACCAGTTTGTTTGAGTCCGCGGGGCTTTGTCCCTGATCCGCAATGGCCAGCTCAAACCAGCGGTCTCCTTCGGGATATGGAAGGGAATAGACGGTTTCTTTGATTCCGCCGAATTTCAGCGCATGGTTTATTGCCTCGCCAATGATCTCTGATGCCGGATGAGGGAGAATTTTCCGGATATCACGGCCGAGAAACTCATCCGGGGGCATATAGAGAAGTTCAGGGTGCACGACGAAATAGTCTGTAATCACGCCAGAACGATCGAGCACAAACAAGAAGTCTGAAAACGCGCTGCCCGCCGCCTCAAGACATTCGCGCCCCCTTCCCGAAAAATACTCTCTCGCAGCAACAGTCTTCCTGTTCCGCGACTCAACCGGAGATTCTTTACTCATTATATTCTTGAATTTTGTCTCACAGAATATGCTATGGCGCGGTTACAGTCAAATCCCCGCATCGGGGTCCCGCTCCGGCCGCCCCGCTTCCGGAAGCACGGGATACGGCAGGCCGCCTCCGGCGGCAGATGCACCCGGAGGCGGCGCAGGCGACGCCGTTCCCGCGCCGCAATGTCCGCCAGTTTGGTTATGGCGCCTTCCCCGAAAAGCCGGCAAAAACCGCCTGTGCTTCCCCGGCGACATTGCATGCTCCCCCGAAACGGCGGGTCACCTGCAAGCGACCGGAAACAGACCCGGCAACTATTTTGCATTTTTACCAGACAGGGTCCGAAAGGAGTATCGCGGGAATCACTTTTTCGGGGTGGCGGAAAACAGGGGGCTAACGAGCGGCTTCTTCCGCCAGAAATCGGGCCGCGCTGGCCGCCAGCTCCGCCGCGTTCCGCAAATGGAGTTTCAGCTTAATGCTGGCCCGATAGGACTCCACCGTGCTCACAGACAAACCCAGCCTGGCCGCAATCTCCCGGGTGGCGCGGCCCAGACCGATCGCGCGGTAGATTTCCAGCTCACGGTTGCTCAGCAGTTCAACCGGAGACCGGGGCAGCGAGGCATCCTTTCCAATGCCAAGTTCCATCACCTGACTGATCACGCCTTCGCTGAAAGCCATTTGGCCGTTGAGCAGTCTCCTTAGCGCCTCCAGCACACGGGCGGACGGCTCATGTTTCATTACATAACCGCGGGCGCCCGCACGATATGCGCGAACGGCGTAAACATCTTCAGGATGGGCAGACAGGGCAAGGATGGGGAGCTTCGGCTGTTCCGCATGAAGGCATTCAATCATTTCCAGACCGCTGCCCTCCTCCAGCGTCAGGTCGGCAATGACCACATCCGGTTTCAGCTTTCTCGATGCCGCAAGTCCGCCGGCCGCATCGGCCGCAGCACCGCACATCACAATATCCGGCTGCCGGTCAATCACCCGGCCCAGACCCTCGCAAAACAGAGGATGATCGTCCACGATCACCACTCTTCTCTTACCGGATGCAGCATTCTTCATTATAGCCCTTCTGCACAGAAGTGGGCAGACATTCCCCGTTCCCGCCGATTAATCACCCAAAACTCCATCATGAGTGTACTCGCCTAAATTGGGGTTGTCAGCCCCAAATTGACCTGTTTTGGTGAATTCAGCCGGGCCCCCGGTTCGACGCAGCGCCGGCAGAGAAACTCACCGCGTTCAAATTTCTACCGCCCCCTCCCGAAGGGCCTGCCGCGTGGATTTTGGGCGGGAATAAAAATGGTCGGGGCGCCGAGATTTGAACTCGGGACCTTCTGAACCCCATTCAGACGCGCTACCAGTCTGCGCTACGCCCCGACCAGAGGATTTCAGAACCGCTGATAACTAACTCATCACAGGGCCGACGTCAATGTCTGTTGACCAGAATTTGTTCAGGGTTCAAGCAGGCCGGATGCCATCTGCTTCACCAGAAAGCCGGCGGCCACGCGCTGAACAACCTGCTCCGGACTGACCACATTTGTGAGAACAACGGTTTCATTAAAAACAAACTCCTGAATCACCGGCTCGTCTTCATCTGCCGCGCGCCGGCGCAGTTCAAGTGTGCCCAGTTTCAGCGTCAGCTCGCCAATGCTCACATCCTTCCGACCGTCCGATGTTGTCGGCGGAGGTGAGGAATCCGGCTCGGTTTGGGCTGGACGGGATTTATGTGCCGAACGCGCGGTTTCCGGCCGGACCGGCGCAGAAAGAGTTTTTTCCACCAGCGGGTCAAGATTGGAGGCCCCGCCCTCCTCCACGATGAGCACACGGGAAATATCCAGATAAAGCCGGGAAATGCGAAGGGTGTCTGAAAACAAACTGCGGGGACTGTAGCGCACATGCAGTCTGGCGATTTCGACACAGGGTCCAGGCTCGAAACCCTCCGGATTCATCAGCCGAAAGTCTGTTATTTCAAACCATGATCCGAGCTTCCCTATTTTCAGCCGGCCGATTTCAAGATTCAGGCCCGTCTCTCGGCCCACAGCCCAGACAACGGCCTTTCTGGCCAGAATTCGGAAAAAAAGAGGCACAATGAGCACCAGAACTGCCGCCGCAATCAGCGCAATTTTGACGAATCTTTTCATGATCAGGACAGACGTTATGCGCACGGGCGGCTTTGTCCAAGCATAAACTTGATTCGCCGAGCCGGGTGCAGTAGCCTTGTTTTCCGTTGAAAGGCGGTTTCTATGACCAAAGAGAAGAAATTATGCATCGCCGGCGAAAACCAGCACAGCCTCTGCGAAGCGGTGGCGGAACTGCTCCCGCTGTATTCCGTCGACGGCAAGGACAGTCCGGAGGCCGTTCTTTCATCCTATCCGAACGCCACCAACATCATTGAGGCCCTTAAGATCTATATCGACGTCATGTTTCCCGGGAAAATGACCCCGGACACCATCGAGCGCGGAGAACTGGGCATTTTTCTGCTAAGGCGGCTCAGTCACGGCTGGAGGCTTCTCCGCCCCGAACTGGAAAAGGCTATTCCCTTCCGCTGGCTGGGACAGGCCGCGCGGACGGAGGGCGTTGAAAAAGTCTGCGATCCCGCTCGCGAGGCCGTGAACATCCTGCGCAAACTGCAGAAGCGGCTTCCGGATGTGCGCAAACTGCTGGTGGAGGATGTCCGGGCCGCCTATGAAGGGGACCCGGCGGCGCTCACCTATGCGGAAGTGCAGCTCGCTTATCCCGGGCTTCTGGCGATTGCCTCTCATCGGCTCGCCCACGAACTCTACCGCATGAAGGTCCCCATTGTCCCGCGCATCATGAGCGAGTACATCCACCATCAGACCGGCGTGGACATTCATCCGGGCGCCACGATTGGACACGGGTTCTTCATGGATCACGCGACCGGCATCGTCATTGGCGAAACCACCACCATCGGGAATCATGTCAAGATTTACCAGGGTGTGACACTGGGCGCCCGCAGCTTTGATCTCGACGAACAGGGGCAGCCCGTCAAGCACATCAAGCGGCATCCCACAGTGGAGGACAATGTGGTGATTTACGCCAACGCCACCATTCTGGGGGGCAAAACGGTGATCGGCCGCAATTCAACCATCGGAGGCAACGTGTTTCTGATGGAGACCGTGCCGCCCAACAGCTTTGTGGCGAGCGAGCATCCCGAGCTGCGGATCAAGCAGTCGAAATAGGCGCGTCAGCCGATTTCGATTGCGGCGTCCTGCCGGCCCAGCCATGCATTGGGCATCTGCCGCTTCACCTCTGCTTCAATCTGCCGGAGCTTTTCATCATCGCTGCGCGGATGATGGTGCGTGATAATCAGCTCGCCGGCTTTCACCAGCTTTGCGACATCAATGGCGTCCTGCCACGTGCTGTGGCCCCAGCCGCGAAAACGCGCATAATTATCCGGGGTGAACTGACCGTCAAAAACCAGCAGGTCCGGCGGAGCCGGATATTTGCAGAACTCCATGAAATTGTGGCGCTCTGTCTCCGAGGCCAGAGGCCATTCCACATCCGTGGCTATGACCACGCTGCGGCGGGTGGCCGGGTCATCCAACCGATACGAAACGCACCCCCCCAGATGCGGGACAGGACACCAGCGCACTTCCAGCCCGTGATAGATATGCGGCGCGCCGCCGTCTTCCGGAAGGTCCGTGAAGACAATGTTCCCGCCAAGCGCCTCGAGCTGAAGAGGCCAGAACGGGCGCGAAAGAATATGCCTGACGGCGTCCGATGCCGCAACCCCGTCCAGCCGGGGACCCTTGATTTCCAAATCCCACGTGGAGTCATATATCACAGAAAAAGAAGGGAACCCCATAAGGTGGTCAAGATGGTAATGGGTCATCAGGAGCAGCACAGCGGAGGAGTGGTCCGTCTGGCGGAGATAGGGGTCGAGGACGCGCACTCCGCTGCCGGCATCAATAACAATGGCCTCCCCGTTTGAGCCCTCCACAAGAAAGGCAGACGTGTCACCGCCGAACTCTGCGAACTTCGGATCTGCTACCGGGCTGGTGCCCCGGACTCCGCCCAAAACGAGTCTCATGACAGTCTGTCCCGCTGAATGCTTCTGATCTCTATATAACCTTATATCAGTCCGGGCGGAAATTTCAGCCTGTAATTCAAATTTTTTTGCTTTTTTTATGCAAAAGGGCTGGACTAACGGGCGGGTCTGTCGTACATATAGCCCCCGTTTTCAGGGAAGAGAATATTAAACAGGAATCAGTTATGCCGAAGCAGAAAACCAGAAAAGCCATTGCCAAGCGTTTCAAGAAAACGGGCACGGGGAAGTTCAAGCGTTCTTCCGCCGGCGGCGCCCACATTCTGACGGGCAAGAGCCGGAAACAGAAACGCAGCATGGCGTCCGCCGCCATGGTGTCCAAAGCCGACCACAAGCGCATCGCCACGCTGCTTCACAGCTGATTTCAGGAGGTAAACCATGCCACGCGCAACCAACGCACCCGCTTCAAGAAAAAGACGGAAAAGAAGGCTGAAACTCGCCCGCGGATTCATGGGCGGGCGCAGCAAGCTCTTCCGCACAGCCACGGAAACCGTGGACCGCTCCATGGCGATGTCCTTTGAGCATCGCCGCCGCAAGAAAAGCGATTACCGCTCGCTCTGGGTGGTCCGTATCTCGGCGGCCTGCAAGGCCCACGGCATCACCTACAGCCGTCTGATGGACGGGCTGAAGAAGGCGGACATCCGTCTGAACCGCAAGATGCTGTCCGAAATCGCCATCCATGACCCGGAGGGTTTCGGGTCCATCGCGGCGGCGGCCAAAGCGAAGCTGAGCTAGATTTCAAACCGTGAATGGAAGAGCCGCTTCGCAAGAGGCGGCTCTTCTGCTTGCAGGGGAAGTTGATTATGATTAAGCTGAACAATCCCGGAGCGACGCTCTTCTTCCCCGATGATTTCACGCCCGAAGAGGCCTTTGCGCACACCACCCACCTCGGAATCGGCGCCCATCAGGACGACATTGAAATCATGGCCTATCACGGCATCCTCCAGTGTCTCCACAAAAAGGAGCTGTGGTTCGGCGGCATTGCCTGCACGGATGGACGGGGAACCCCGGGCAACGGCCCCTATGCGCACTGCACAGAGGAGGAAATGCACGCCATCCGGGCCCGGGAACAGAATACGGCGGCCGCCATCGGCCAGTACAGCTTCGTCGCTCAGCTGGACTACAACTCAGAATCAATCAGGAATCCCGTCAGCGAAGATTTGAAGAACGATCTGAAGCAGCTTCTGAAGACAACCAGCCCATCCATTATCTACACTCACAACCCGGCCGACAAGCACGACACGCACGTTGCCGTCTGTGTGGCGGTGATCGAAGCTCTTCGCGAAAGCCCCGTTGGCGATGTTCCGCCCACTGTTTACGGGTGCGAAGTCTGGCGGAGTCTTGACTGGCTCCTCGATGCCGACAAGGTGATCATGTCTGTGGCCGGACACGAAAACATCGCGAATGCCCTGCTTGGGGCCCACGACTCGCAGATTTCCAGCGGGAAAAAATACAACCGCGCCACTGTGGGCCGCTGGCTGAGCAATGCCACGTTCTTTGATCCCCGATCACAGGATATTGCGTCAAAGGTTTCGTTTGCAATGGATCTGTCTCCGCTGGTTCAAAATCCGGATCTCGACATTTCCGACTATGTGCAGCGCTATATTGAGCGCATGGCGGCCGACATCACGGCACGCCTCGACCGGCAGTTGAAAAGGAGCTGAACAATGAAGCCCTCCCTCCTGATCCTGTCCGCCGGCATCGGCAGCCGGTATGGCGGCCTCAAACAGCTTGATCCCGTCGGGCCGTCCGGGGAAACCATTCTGGACTATTCCATCTTTGACGCTGTTCGCGCGGGATTTGGCCGGGTGGTCTTCGTGATCCGCCGCGAAATGGAGCAGGCGTTCCGCGAGCGCATAGGTTTAAAACCGGTGGCCGCGGATTTCGCCTTTCAGGAAATGGAGAATATTCCCGCGCCATTCAAACCGCCCGCCGAACGGGCCAAACCCTGGGGCACGGCCCACGCGATCCTTTCCGCGGCAGATCAGCTGCACGGGCCCTTCGCGGTTATCAACGCCGATGATTTCTACGGCGCGGAGGCCTTTCGCGCCCTGGCCCGGCACCTGTCGGGCGACGCAGAAACAGACTCCTGCATGGTCGGATTCATTCTGCGCCAGACGCTGTCGCCTCACGGGGCCGTTTCGCGGGGCCTTTGTCAAACCAGCGCGGAAGGCTTTCTGACCGGGACCTCTGAACACACGGATATCCGCGAAACCGGGGGGGGTATCAGCGGAATCAGCCCGCTCGGAGAAAGAATTAAACTGACCGGAAATGAAATTGTTTCGATGAACTGCTGGGGCTTCATGCCCGGCTTCCTTGAACAGACGCGAATGCATTTTACGGACTTCCTGAAGGAGCACATCGCGAATCCCCGGGCGGAGTTTGGCATTCCCGCCGCGGTCACCGGCGCGATACGCGCCGGGGCGATGCGTGTGAAGGTTCTGCATACCCCGGCAACCTGGTTCGGCGTAACCTATCGAGAGGACCGGCCCTTCGTGCAGGCGCAAATCAGGACGCTGACCGACAGCGGAATCTATCCCGAAAAGCTCTGGGCCTGAACCGGCCCAGAAGTTCCAATCATTGGAAGTTTTGCCGCGAAAAGTTCCAACCATTGGAAGTTTTTCTGTAAAAAGTTCCAGTCATTGGAACTTTTTACAGGTCCATGCGCGAGGTCGGCAGCTTGTAAAGAATCTTGTTGGTCCACGACCAGTCGCTGGTGGAGGCGCGGGTGTGAATAAAAATGCCGTCATCAGGCCCAAAGTAATTGGACGCCACCGGCGGGAACGGGAACGGATGCGTATGTCGCCAGGTGTTGTCGCTTGTGCGGAACCAGACAGGATACGGGGCAAACTGGCCTGAGCGGTCATACTTCCATATCTGATCGGACCAGATCGGCGCGGCGCCGCCCTGAAAACCCGCCTCCAGCAGACCCATCTGCGAGGGATGCAGATAGCGCGGAGCATTGAAGGACACCAGGTTTCGGCCGGGTACACTGTTATGCATGGCGCGAACCGTTTGCACCATGGAGTTGGTCGGCACGCGACCGGTGAGCAGTATGGTCTGCGGCGCGGCATTGGTTGGGAGTTCGATTACAAAGGCCTCATGAAGCGGGAGAATCGCATCATTGCCGTCGCCACCACCGCCGCCCTCGGTATACAGCCAGAAACTGGTGGGCGAAGACTGAATCAGCGCCACTTCCTGCGTCGCAAGCCACCCGCCGTTGTTGCGGTCGTACCAGGACACCCGAGTGGCCTGTTCATCCCCGCCCGTGGTTCCGGCAGGCAGGCTTCTGCCGAGCACATGCAGAATATTCTGGCGGGTCGGCCAGAAGGGAAGCGATATCCAGTTTTGACCCGGATACAGGGTGACGGGCTTGACCCCGAAGATTTCGACGGAGGCGCTGCGCGGGTTGCGTGCCGGCAGCCAGTTGTTCTGGGAAGCCGCGCGATAGAAACGCATCATGTTCGCGCCGAGCTGGCGCGGAGGAACGCCCGACACCTGGCCGGTGTCAATCAGGAAGCTGGTGCTGTCAGCGAGTCCCAGCAGCGTCCATTCGTTGGTGAGGGCTTCAACAAACTGCAGGCTATCTGCGTAGAGCACATCAATCTTGCGGTTCATGATGCCCTGCGAATTGGTGGCCGTGAAGGACACATGCACGCCGTTGGTCACAACAGTATCCACCTCGGCGAGCGACTGCGTCACACTGAGCACCGCCAGCGTGACATTCGTGAAGCCGCCCAGCGGGCCCATGTTGCCCGCTTCGTCCAGGCCGGCCACCGCCAGGTTGTAGGTGGAGCCGTTGACAAAATTGGAAAGTATCACTTCGCGCGTGCCAATATCACCCAGGACGGAAGGCCCGCCGGAGTCCACATAGATGAACATGTCATTGGTGTCGGCTGTGCCGCCGTCATCTGTGTAAAACACCACATAGCTCTTCCACGGAGAAAGGGCCGGATTTCCGGCATCCGCCGCCGGATTCCATCCGATGCGGATTTCGGATGTGTCGTCAGGCCCTTCCGAGGCATTCGTGACAACAATCTGGGCGGGCGGCGTGGTGTCAATCTTCAGGATGTACGGCACCGCCAGCCCCATCGTCCGGTCAATCGAGCCGCGGTCAAGATCGGCATCCACCGCAAAGACATAACCCGTGACCACCCCCTCCACCGCCGGAGCCACGGATGTAGACAGCGCGCTGACTCCGGCGCCATTGGTAGTATAGAGCGGCGCGCCGGCGTTCAGGCCCACGACCCTGTACTCATCAATGCCGGAGTCGCCGGTATCGGCGTCGGAAGAAGCCTCCCACGCCAGCGACACCGCAGAATTGGTCCAGGGCCTGACCGGAACGACGGCGATGTCATCAATATAGATTGAACGATTTCCGGTGGTTTTCTCCGTCATGCGAAGCCTCAGCGACACCCCCGCATTGGTCATGCCGACCGTCCAGGCATATTCAAAATATCCGGTGGAGGTGATGGAAAGCTCGCCCGCGCTGGTCCATGTGGAATCATCGAGCCATTCCAGCATCATTTTGGACTCGCCCTCGGCGCTCAGTTTCGCCCACAGCACAACCCAGCCGGGTCCATCCACCGGCGGCATCTGCAGCGAATCGTTCACATCATTGAAACCCGCATTATAACCCGCAGTAGTGCCTTCGGGGCCGCGGCCGTTCAGCGTGTTCACATACATGTTGGAGCCGGTCCAGGTGCCGTCAAAGGCCTCCTCCGTCCAGTTCCCCTCGCTGTGAGCCTCCCATCCGTCAATCACCTCGAAGCCCGAGGCAATGAGCACCCCGGCCGACCCCATGGACAGGAAATTCGTCATGCGCGGGCCCAGCTTGTCATCGTCCACCACGTACATTACAAGGCTCTGGGTCGTGGAAAGCACATCGCCGGGCCGATCAAGATCAAAGTCCGTGGCGTAGAAAAGGGTGGTCCAGACGCCCAGCGAGCGGTTCTGGAGATCCACGTCAAATCCGTCCACCGAAACCACCGTGTCGTCCGCAAATTTGTTGGTGAGGGATTCGCCGTCGGCCGGCCCGGTGGTGAAGTCCTGCAGGCCGCTGTCCCATCCGATCGGATCCAGCAGCCGGAACTGCACGCTGGTGCTCAGGATGCCGCTCTTTTCATCATAGAGCCTGTTGGTGATGCTGAGCCCGTTGGTCAGCATGCCGTCCGTCACGGCATTCCCCTCTGATCCCGCGCTGACGCCGTCGAAGAACACATAGGTTCCGCGCGCCGTGCTGTATTTCGGCGCGCCGGTGTCATCATCCACAACGGTGACCACACCCGTCACCGCCACGGTCAGGCCGTCGCCATCCCGGTCAACGTCATAGTCCATAACCTGCACCACCGCGGTATAGGTGCCCAGCACGATATCGGCATACGGATAACCATTGGTGTCCGCCAGCGTGACGGCCTGATTTGTGGGCGAACCATCCACCGCCGGACCGGCGCCAAACGCATTGTTATGGGATGCTTCAGCGGGCGATATGAGATCGTAGGAAGGCCCGTCCGGACTGGTGATCGCATAGAGTCCGCTGTAGCTGTCCTGAGCGCTCGCCTTGATCACCAGACCGTTTGTGTGAAGATCCCCGTCCGTGGCCAGATAGGTGCCGGATACTGTCGCAATCTTTCCGGTGTAGCTCAGATTGTCCAGCCGCCATGTGCCGGCGTAGCTGCTGGCGCCGGAACCATAGAGGCGGAAGGTCACTGCGCCGGTGTTGGTCACCGATGTCAGCGATGCGGATATGGTTTCAAAACTTCCATTGTTGTTCAGTGATCCGGATGCGAGGTCGGAAGCATAGCCGTCGCCGCTGTATTTCAGCGCCCAGTCTGTCGGGCCGGTCGAGGTCGCCCGGGAACCGAATTTAATGGTCTGCACAGTCAGCCGGAACCCGTCCTGCACGGTCACGGCAAATTCCCAGTAGCTGGTGGCGGTGTTCCAGTAGCCGTAGGACACCGCATTCCCGCTTTCCCCCGCCGCGGTGTCCGGCGTGACGCCCAGCACGGTCAGATCTGCAACTGAAAGGGACGTGAAAATCCGCGCCGGCTGCAGGTCGGCGGCATCTCCTGTTCCAAAATCATAATACATCATCTCGCCGCTTTCGGTGTAGAAGTTCTGCGCCGACAGACCGCCGATGCTGGTCAGAGAAAGGCCGGGCGGCGCGGCATCGTCGTCCACCAGTCTGACGCGGCCGAAATTCACGCGGGCCGAGGCCTGATCTTCAACCCGGTCATTATCGGTATCGTACAGATCAAGCTGGATAATGTTCGTAACGCCCATTTCTCCCGACAGACTGTCGGGACCCCAGAGTTTGGTGACATCCTGTGTGGTGATGGTCGGCCAGTACCATGTGATCATCGTATCTGCGCTGAGCGTGTCTGAAGTCTGGCTCCGCGATGAGCTGTAATTGGCCCAGTTGGTCTGCCAGTATGCCGCCACAAAGGCCGTATTGGTCAGAGTCCGGCCCAGATGACTGAATGTTTCGCTGGTGCCAAGCGCAATGCCGGAATAGTAGGACTCATACGCGTTGAAACTGAAAGTCAGCCAGTCGCCTATCAGGCTGCCGTCTGTGATCTGATACAGCACGTCCTGACCGCTCCCGCCCACATAGGCCAGCGCGCCCTGCGAATTGGAAACCGTCATGGAGGCATCATTCTCCCAGGCAAGATCGGTACTGGCAACCGGCGCGATGATGTCATCATCGGTTACATGCACTTCGATCAGATAATTCGTGGTGATGTTGCGCATGGTGTTCGGGCCGTCTTCGCACCACCCGCTGTAGTACGGCAGCGCCGCTGAAGAGGCAAAACTGGGCCATGATCCGTAATCCCACCAGCTTCCGCCCTCGGTGTAGCTGTCCTCCGCGCTCAGTGTAAGGTAATAGGCAATGGAGGGATCGTAATTGGTCACCGTGAAAGCCGCCGGCACGTAGTTGGTCACCTTCAGATCCCCGTTTCCGGCCGCCAGCGTGTTTGATGTATAGAACGGTCGATCTACACCCCACAGGTCATTGGTGGTGCCGTTCACCGTATCTATTTCCACCAGATCCCAGTTCGGCGAAACGCGGCCGTCGGTGTCAACAATGTTGAAAGCAAAACCTCCCGCCCCGTTGGGAGGACTGTCCGCCGCCTTCATTTGGTTGGTGGCATAGACTCCGCTGGCATCGCTCCACTGTATCACGAACCCGAAGACATTGTTTGTGTCGCGGATTTCACTGTCCAGTACACTCTGGATATATCCGTATGTTGCAATATGTGTATCGTAATCTCCGGCCAGATAACCCGTCACATTCGTGCCGATGTAAAGCAGAGTTGGCAGAGGCCCTTCGGTATCGAGCTTCCCGACCACACGGAAGGAGCGGGTGGCCGCGGATGACAGCTCCCCGGCGGTGTCACGGGCGCGCACGCGCCACCAGTACTGCGAAGCTGATGTGGTAAACGTGTAGTTGGTGGTGTTCGCATCCAGATTCACCCGAAGCTGGATGGTTCCGTTTTCTGTACCCGTCACACCGTTGAACTGCTCGTTGGTGCTGATTTCCAGCAGATAACCCGTCACCTCGCCGTCTGAATCCGTGGACTTGTTCCAGACCAGCTGCGGACTTGCGCTCGTAGCCGCCGTGTTTGTGGGCGAGACCAGGACGGGCGTCGAAGCCTTGCTGTTCGCAGAAATTCCGGTGCCGGAGAATTTTACATCCAGCCAGAAATCAATGTCTGCATCGCTGATGTCTTCCAGCCAGGCCGACAGACTGGCCGAATTGTCGGCCGTGTTATAGGGGGCAATGGACATGGAATCAATCGCATCCGCCGTGTTGTCGGCAATGTGAACCGTTCCATCGCCGTCATTGTTCCATGCCCCTGTGTTCAGGAAGGACGCCACCGTAAACCGCCCGGTAACATCGCCTGTAAGACCAAGATCCGCGCGCGCGACTTTCAGTTCAACTGCATTTCCGGATGTGCTGATCGCCACATTCGTATCTCCCCCCGTCGGCGGCGCATACCAGTAGGCCCCGTCTTTCGCATACATCTCGATTTTGGCCCCGCCGCCGGCGGAATGGATGTTAAGCTGATACTCGGCATAGTGCACGGCCGCTGCGCCGCCCCCAAAGTAGTCGCCTCCGGCAAACAGGCCGGAGTCGTCACCCAGCCAGTTCATGCCCGCGCTGGCCGAATTTCTGCGCGTGTCCACGCCGATGACCACATACGGTTTGGCTTCGTCCGTAATATTGGTCATCTTCACCAGGAAATACACCCAGTCCTCATCCGCAAACACGCGGAACTCGGAGATATCACCGTTGGGATGGTCCCCGCTGTCCACCCTCAATTCGCCCTTCTTGTCGGTCCAGATAAACTCTCCCAGCGATCCGGCCGATGCATTATAGACCGTGGCGGGGGTACCCAGCCAGTCCGCGGCGCCGCCGTCTATGACCAGTTCCTGGCTTCCGCCGGCTGTGGCCGCACTGGCTTCATCATAGTTGGTCGAATAGTAAGTCCAGTTCTCGGCATAGAAGCGGTAGTAATAGGTTGTATCCGGGGAAAGGCCCGTGTCATCAAACTCCTCCAGCGCGCCGCGATACACCACAGTTCCGCTTCCCAGCGAATCATTGGCGTTATAGGTGGTTCCATTCACGGGGACGGTCCAGCCGGAATCCGCCGTCTGCCGCACAACAAGCGTGTCCTTGGCGCCTCCCGAAACTCCGCGTGTCCAGGTGAGATTGATCTGGCTGTTGCTGAAGGTGCCGTCCTGAACGGCTGCTGCGTCAGTCGGCGGATTGAGATTCTGCACCGTGATCGGCTGATTATTGGTGCGCGCGGGTGTGCAGCCGCTGCCGGAGGCCACAAAACGGCTGGTCACCACGCCGGCAGAAATCATCTGCACCTGATTGGTCCAGTAACTGTTGCTGTTTTCGTTCTTCCACCAGAACGTGTCATAATAAGAGGAGAACGATCCGTCACGGGACCAGTCGAACTCAATGCCTGCCGTCTGACCCAGTCCCACGGGATAGGACTGGAACTCGAAACTCTCCGTGTCGCCCAGCCACGTACTGGTGCTGCCAAGCGTGTTGCTCCCCGCCCATGTCGGACAGGTGACCGCAATCAGGCCGGCCCAGTTGGTTGCATAGCGGATTTCATCGAAAAACACCCGGCCGATTGTACCGGCCCCGGCCGAAGATGAGCCCACGTTCAGCCGAATCCGGTTGATCGCATCAATGCCCGTGCTGAGCGTGCCGCTGGCATCCCAGGATTCGGGCTCCGTGTCGGGGAATTCGCTGTCGAGCACTCTCCACGCCTTGGTCTTGATTTCCTTTGTTCCGAAATCATACCGGCCCACCACCAGATAGACATTGCCGGTGTTCCCGCCTCCACCGGCGAAAGCGGCCAGGTCATACGCCGACCAGTAAGTTGTGCCCTCGGCAACGGCCGCCAGCGTGCTCCAGTTGCCGCCGCTTCCCTTTCCGAAAAAGGCTTTTTCGGTTCCGCTGTTCATCAGGCTCAGACCGGCCCACTTATTGGATCCGTAGTACTGATAGGACATCATGAAGGCAACATAGAACGTGCCGCTGTTGATTGCAGGATCAATGTCGCGATCCGCCGTGGCTGACCCGCCGTCGCCCGGATTCTCGACCCACGCCAGATTGCCGGCCATATCCGGGTAGCCGGACAAATCAAAGAACTTCGGGGTATCGGCCGTTGCTGTTCCGGTGTTGGTCTGCGCTTTCCATGTCCCGCTGTTAGCCGCCCAGTAATTCGCGCCAAAGCCCTGGCCGCCCTTCATGGATGTTCCGAAAGCTGTATTGTTTGTGTAGCTGAACGGGTTCACATTCTCGTATGAGGCGTAGGACCCCATCGAGACATCCGCGGTCACGCCATCCGAATAATAGTTCGCCCCGTTGTAGGAGTAGAACTTGTAATAGTTGTCGGAACCGTCTTCAACGATGTGTTCAGCAGCCGTATCAGACCCCTTGTAGATCACCTTCGCCGCTCCGATGGAATCGCCTACGCTGTAGCTGTTTCCATCGGTCGGGTCTGTCGCAATGGCGCTGTCGTCATGAAGGATCAGCACGCTGTTCCCAGAGCCGTTTTTAGTCCAGCCGAGCCGCACCATTTCATAGCCGTCTGCCGTGGCGGACTGGCTGGAGGGGTCATCGGGAGTCGAAGGGGCTGCCTGAAGCAGACCCGCCCAGTTGGTCGAAATGCGAATTTCGTCGAAGTAGCAGTCTCCGGGCGTGCCGGACCCGCCGCCGAATTCACCGGCGGCCAGACGTATGCTGTTAACCCATCCGACCGAGTTGCTGGCCTTGGATACGGTCACATCCCACGAGGAGGGCTCATCCGTCGGCACGGTGTGTGATCCAATCCTGTAGGCTTTGGCCCTGGCTTCGCCGGCGCTCCAGTCATAATAACCCACGATGATATAGTCATTTCCGGCTCCGTTCGTGAGCGTGACTGAAGATCCCGTGCTGTCAATTCCCAGCTGCCGGTCGGCGGCCCCGATCTCTCCGATGAAAAGCTTCTCCTCGGTGTTGTTCCAGTAGAGCGAGAGGCCGGAGTACTTGTCCCCTCCTTCATACTGGTAATTCATGACATAGCCGAAGTAGATTCTGCCGTTGTTGTAGGTCCGGTCAAGGGCGCGGTACACGGCCACATTCGCGTCGTTGGCCGGAGTCACCAGCACTTTGTTGCCGGAGGGTGCGGGATAATTCGCCTGTTCGGAAAAGCTGCCGGCAGAATTTGTGAACAAACCGGGATCCCCATACCATGCCCCGCCCCACAGGTTGCTCCCGTTGCACGAGGCCAGCGTGACTCCGCTGGTATAAGAGAAGGTTTCCACGATTTCACCGGCGGCGAAGGCCGTGGTGGTGTCGGAATCTGTCAGCCCGGAGGAGTAATAGTTCCCGTTGTAAGAGTAGAATGCATAGTGATGCGTCACTCCGGAAGCGACCACATGCTCCAGCGCTGAACCTGATCCCTTGTAAATGACCGTGCCGCTGCCGCATGCGCTGCCCACGCTGTAGGATGTGCCCTGCGAAGGCGCGGTCGAAGCGCTGCCTGCGCGATACACAATCATGACATCATAGGAGGCATGCTTGGTCCACGCCAGATCAATCATCGTCTTGCCGTCTGCCGCTGCGGTTGCCACAGACGGATCGGGAATGGCGCTGATCGTCCAGCTGACGGCAATGGTCCTCGGGCTGTTGGTTGCATCCGCGGCGGTGATGGTGATGGTGGCGTTGGATACGCCCGGCTGCTGGCCGGCCGCCACGGCCACAACCGCTGTATGCACCTGTCCGGCCCCGCCGGCCACCGTGCCCGAAACCGGCTTCAGCGTCAGCCACGAGGCGTTGGTTGTCAGCGAATAGGACATGGATCCCAGTCCGATGTTGGTGACGCTGAATGATTGCACGGCCGGTGCAGATCCCAGCACGGAGGAGAAGGAAAGAGTGCCCGGATAGTTGGTTATGGCGGGCGCAACCCCTGTGCCCTGAATTGAAAAATTGAACGGGCTTTCCGCCAGTCCGTCACTGACATTGTCGTCTGTATTGGTGAAACTCAGAGCCGCTGACCGAAGACCCGTCGCCGACGGGTCGAAACGAACAGTAAAGGTCGTGGTGTTGCTTGGCGCAAGCGGGGAAGACGGCTGCTCGGTCACCGTGAAATCGGCCTCATGAGTTCCGCTGGTCGTCACATTGCCGATGCCCATCGCCACATTGCCGGTATTGGATATGGTGAAAATCCGGTCCTGCGTCGCGCCGATCGTGCCCACCGGGCCAAAGTCCGTATGATCATCTGTCGTTGGAGAACCGTCGCCATCCGCAATGTACTGAGAATTCCCGCTGACGGAAATTTCAACATAGGTGCCGGTGCCCTGGATCACAAAGTCGTAGTCGGCCTCGTCATCGTCATCGCTGTTCACATGCAGCGTGGCGGTGCGCGGGCCGGGCGAAGAGGGATCAAACCGCACAATCAGATTGGAGGATGCAGACGGATTCACAATTCCGGGCCAGCTGATGACCGTGTAATCTGCCGCGTGTGTGCCCGTTGTCGTCACGCCGGAAACAGTCAGGTCCGCTGTACCGGTATTCTCTATTTTAAAGGTATGGTCCTTTGTTCCGCCGGCGACCAGCACAAGCCCGTAGTCGGTTCCGTCGGCAAGAGCCGGGGTGGTATCGCCATCCGTGATGGAAACGCTGTTTGTCCCGAGCACATTGATTTCCGCGACCGGCACCGCCGACGGGGTGAAGGTCAGCACCAGGTTCCCGCCACTGGCGGACAACGCAAATGATCCGCCGGCCTTGTCCAGCGCCCAGAGGCTTTCGTCCAGTGTAAAGTTGGAGGCATCCAGAATGCCGCCCGTGATGAGATTCCAGCTGTAGCTGCCGGCGTTATCCCAGTTCGACACCTCATCATCATCAATATAAATGGTGGTGGTGGCATTAATCGTGGCAGATCCGCTGTTGCTGATATAGTCGCGATCAGATGTGTTGTCGCAGTCGCCGATCTGAAAATAAGCCGCGGAACCGTCGTTCATTGTCAGCGAAGTCACCGTCAGGCGGCCGATGGCGGCCGCGCTGGTTCCGGGATAAACCGAACCCGTCACGGTCAGCCCGCCGACTCCGCCTCCGCCCACGAGCGACGTGCCGGACGAAACCGCAACGGCCGAGCTGCTGTTTGTTCCGTTCTGAATCAGCGTTCCCGCTGTAATGGTGGTGTTCCCGCTGTATGTGCTGGTGTTCGTCAGCGTCAGGGCGCCGGCACCCTGCTTGTCCAGCGTGCCGGTGCCGCTGATCCCCCCTCCGTACGTCAGATTATCGGAACGGTTGAAAACCAGCGCCGAATTGTTCACGATATTACCGACAACCGATCCGCTGGTGCCGTTGTCCCCTATCTGAAGGGTGCCTTCTGTGATGGTCGTTCCCGATGCATAGGAGTTGTTGCCGGAGAGGATCATGGTCCCGGCATCCTTCTTCTCCAGTCCTCCATCGGAAACCACACCGGAAACGGTCAGCGTATTGGAGTTGGTTATTGTGCGTGTTCCGCCGCCCAGCCCGACAGCTCCACTGATCGTAATTCCGCCGGTGCTGTTTTCTGCAATGCCCACGCCGCCGTTAATCACTACATCCTTGGTAATGGTCCGGGTGGTGCTTCCATCTGAACTGTACCGGGTCCCTCCGGACAGGGTCAGGGTTCCGCTGGCCGTCATGGTTCCTGTATACTGCCTGATTTCGCCTTCGCTGAGAGCTATGTTTCCGCTGTGCGTTCCGGGCCGCAGCTGAAAGACTCCGGATCCCAGCTTGGTCAGATGTCCCGAGCCGGTCATTGTGCCCCCGCTCATTCCCCCCTGGTTGGCGTTGTTGAAGACCAGCGTTCCGCTCGCCAGATTCATGCCGCCATAGACATAGAAATTGCCCGATGAAACCGAGACAGTTGAACTGTTGTAGGAATTCAGAGCACCCCGCCAGGTTGTGGCGCTCGAAGTTGCTTTTGTCACCTGCCCGTTATAAAGATTCAAGGCCACCGGCCGGAGCGTGGCCGAGCCATAGGTCAAATCCAGCGTGGCGTTGGTCCCTACGCTGACGGCGCCCGAACCCATCGCGTTGGTGTGTCCGCCCAGCTGCAGGGTTCCCTTTTCCACCCATGCGCCGCCGGTGAATGTGTTGGCGTTCGTGATCGCCGCGGTTGCGGTGCCGGTCTTCTTGATCCCGTAGGACCCGCTCAGCACACCGTTGAGATTCAGGTTCCCGCTGACGGTGCTCAGCGAAACCGTGCCGTTCAGCGCAAGGGCATTCTGGATCGTCTGCGCGTTCGCCGAGTCATTTTGAATCAGCGAGAAAATATCCACGGCATTCCCGCTGAGAGTGAACGCCGACGCGCCGGAATTGAAATAGATGCTGCCGAAATCGCTGTTCGCGGCGTGCGTCACGCTCGGTGTGGTCCGCGTGGATCCCGCAAAGCGCATGACGCTGTTGGCGCTGGCCGCCGGATAGAGGTCGTTGTTCCAGTTGGCTTCCGTCAGGGTGTTGTTGTCCGCGCCGCCGCCGTCCCAGGTCGCGTCGTTGGGGCGGGTGCGCACACTGACCTCCGTGCCGGAGGAATAGTAGGAGTAGTTTTCGGAATACACCTTATAGTAGTAGAGCGTGCCGGCCTCGAGCGCGGTTCCGATGCCGGTGTCCTCAAATGAACCCCCGTCGCGCGAATTCTCCACGACGTATGTGTCGCTCCCGAGGCTCTGGCCGTCGGAATAGGCCGTGCCCTGGGTCGGAGTCCAGGCCACGGAAGAGCCCTTTCTGCGCACAATCAGCACATTGCGGTTGTTCCACTCCGTCCAGCTCAGGTCCACACGCGATGTCGGATAGGTCGCATCGCGCGCGGCAGAAACGCCGGTCGGATTGCCGAGCGCGCTGACGGTGAAACTGCTGGAAACGAAAGATCCCGACCCCTCGTTCCAGGAACTGCTTCCATTGTACCAGTGGCCGTTGTCCCCGATTGAGCCCCCCCAGCCCAGCCAGAGGGAGTAGTACCAGGTTGCGACGGAGGTTCCCTGGAACGATGCGCTTTTGATGCCCTCGTTCCCGCCGTATCCATCCCCGGCTTCATCCACCCATGTGAGATTCTGCCAGTTCATGCCGCCGGAATTATTAACCGTTCCTGCACCGGCCTTCTTGTATGTCGCGCCCCAGCCGTCGGCATTGACATCCCAGTGAAATTCGATCGAATCACCGAGATAAATGGTCGGATTTTCGCTCGACTGCCGGGCGGTGTCTCGAACAGCCCAGCCCCAGGCAAACCCCATATTCGGCATCAGGGCGGCCAGGGCGGCGAAAAAAAACTTCCAGCCATTGGAAGTTTTCGAGGAAAAAGTTCCAACCATTGGAAGTTTTCGAGGAAAAAGTTCCAACCATTGGAAGTTTTTTCTCTGCTGTTTGGGCCCGTTCATCTCACAATCCTCATTCGACCACCAGATAGACGCGGAAATATCCGTAAGCCGCGCCGGGAACATTCACCGTATGGACCGTCTGGGTATCCACGGCGGCCACGACATCGCTTGCATTTGAAAACACGACTTCGCCGCCCGCCAGATCATGCGGCGTGAACTCAACGCGATACTGCCTGCCGGGCACACTGTCCCAGGCTATGTCAAAGCCGCCGCCTGAAAAGCCGACGATGCGGGCGATCTGCAGCATGGAACTGCTGTCCTTTGAATCCGTACCGGCGAGGAATTCCTCGCCGTCCAGCATTCCGTCTCCGTCGGTGTCCGGATTTCCCGGATCGGTGTCGAGGCTTTTCTCCCAAGAATTGCTGAGACCATCGCCATCGAGATCAGCCGGATCAAGATCCTTGTCGGTGCGGGCAATACGGACGTTGAAGACTTTGTTGTCCTCTACGGTGAAAACCTGGGAATCTCCATAAAAGGAGGCTTCGGCCATGTTTGGGGCATTGAACACCCGAACGAAAATACGTGTTCCGCCGGCCGGGCGCGGGGAGGCAATGGAGTGTCCGAAAAGACCCTCATCGGCCAGAAGTGGGGAAGTGAGCGCTCCGATGCGGGTAGTACCGCGTTCGAGAAGGGCATTGCGGGGATCGGGCCGGCCGTCCATGAGCGGAGGATAGATGATTCCGTCGGGAGCGGAGAGAACCTGAACAAGGGCTCCGGGATGGTAGAGGGAACCGCGGAGTTTTGCGCCAAACTCGTCGGCAATGGAAGATGATGCGTTAACATGAAGGGGAGTTGTGACAGATCCGGACTGACCGAGAACAACGAGCGGGCACAGGACAGCGAGGCCAAGCAGTAAAGCGCTTAACCTTTTGCTGCAAGCGCCTGTGCACCCTGTCCTCATGTTTATTCCCTAGTCTTCGATTTCCCCGGTTCCCGAAATTTTCTTTTCTTCCGGCCCGCGCATCATTCCCGCCCGCACGCCGCAAAGCAACCCCGCGAAGAGCAGAAGCAGGCTCGCCGTGCTCGGCTCCGGAATGGCAACAAATGTATCGTTGCTGCTCGCCGTGTATGACCCGCCGAAATCCATGAACATCATGACGCCGTCATCAAGTCCGTCCACATCGAAAATGGGCGACTGCCCCCAGTCGTAATTCCCGACGATCGGAGAGTTCGTGGTGTCAAAGAAGCGGATATACATATAGTCCACCACCGTATTGTCGTAGTAGAATCCGCCGGTATAAAACGTGCCGTCTATGCCAAGAATGGTGCTGTCCACAACAATGGTTCCGATAATGATGTCATCCCCGGTAGGCTGGGCGAAGTAGTCGCCAGTGGTGCCGTATTCCTGCATGGGATCGATTGATCCGTCGGTGCTCCCGAGTATCTGCACGATGGATCCGTCGGGGAGCGCGGTGGTTCCGTCGCTCCGGAAAAGGGAAAAAACAATATAGGCCTGCAGATTAACCAGGGCTCCCTGCGCAAGCGTCGCCGACAGACAGAATCCTGCCGCGGCAACCCCGCACATCAGCAATATCTTTCGGCTTCTCAGCACATCTCTCTCCCGTGGTGTACAGGTATAACTGTCACCATAAACCACAAGCGGGCCGATGCGAATCCATGCCGCAACGCCTGCCTCTTTCTATCTGCACTTACTTAATATATACGGGAAGTTGAATATTATGTCAAAAAAATGTGAAAAAATAATTGCGCATCTTTCGGAACAAACGCCTTGACCTGTTCGCGCACAAAGATTATGTTCTGGCTGTATTTTTTGTTGCGCTGACCTTTGTACAGAGTGGGCCTTCGCCCGCTCTTTTGTATAATGGGCCGGTTTTGTTTTTAGCCGCGGGCTGCCGACAGTCCGTGTTGAGGACAGAAAAATGAACAACGACTTGATGGCGGTTTTTGATTATATGGAGAGAGAGCGCGGAATTGACCGCGAAACGCTCATACAGGCGGTGGAAGCCGCCCTGTTGAACGCCTCCAAGAAGAGCGTGGGGCCTCACCGCGACATGCGGGTCGAAATTGACCGGAAAACCTGCAATATCCGGGCCCTGGCCAAGGTGCAGGTTGTTGAAAAAGTGGTCAATCCCCACGAAGAAGTGTCTCTCGTCAGGGCCCGCCGAGTCAAAGCAGACGCCCAGATTGGCGACCAGATAGAAATCGAGGTGACCCCCAAGAATTTCGGCCGGATTGCCGCGCAGACAGCCAAGCAGGCCATTCTTCACAAAATCCGGCAGGCCGAAAAAGACCAGGTTTTTGATGAATACAAGGATCGGCAGGGAGAAATCGTAACGGGAGCCGTCCGCCGGTTCGACCGGAACGACGTGGTCGTGGACCTGGGTCGCGCGGAGGCCTTAATGCCTTCAAGGGAACGGGTTCCAACAGAAGAATACCAGATCGGCGACCGCATCCGGGCTTATCTTCTCAAGGTGGATCCGCAGGGGCCGGAAGTCATTCTCTCCCGCAGTCATCCGGACTTTGTCCGCAAGCTCTTTGAGCTCGAAGTGGCCGAAATCAACGACGGCACGGTCGAGATCAAGGGCATTGCACGCGAGGCGGGTTTCCGCAGTAAGATTGCGGTTATATCCCACGATGACAAAGTGGATCCGGTCGGAGCCTGCGTCGGCATGCGCGGAATTCGCGTGAAGAACATCGTGCGCGAGCTTTCCGGGGAGAAGATTGACATCGTAAAATGGCATGACGATATCCGCACCTATGTGACTAACTCGCTGGCCCCGGCCAAGTTGAGCAGCGTCAGCGTGGATGAAGACACCCATACCGTCAGCGTGGTTGTGGATGGGGACCAGCTTTCGCTGGCCATCGGGAAGAAGGGCCAGAACGCGCGGCTGACATCCAAGCTGACCGGCTGGAAGATCGACATCCGAAAGCACGAGGCGGAGATCTCGTTTGAACAGAAGGTGAACATGGCGATTCAGGCGCTGGCGGCCGTGGAGGGCATCGGCGCTCGCTATGCCGAAAAACTGGTGCTGGCCGGATTCCTGACGCTCGAAGGGCTGCTTGCCGCAGATGCGGAAGATCTGACCGCGATCGAGGGCATCAGCGAGGACGCTGCGAAGAAACTGCAGGCGGCCGCAGAAGCCGCATTTGAAAAAGAACACGGACCCATTGAAGAATGAGAATTTTTGAACTGGCAAAAGAACTGAACATCAGCAGCAAGGACCTGCTGGCCAAGCTTCGGGCCATGGGCATCGAAGCCCCCAACCACATGTCCGCCCTGGCCGATGAGCAGATTGCGCAGGTCCGCGAAGCCGTCGGCGGCAAGCCAGCGAAGCCGGAGGCCGCTCCGGAAAAACCCGCTGCCGCGCCCGAGCAGCCCGAGCCAGCCCCGCCCGCGACACCGGAACCAGAGAAGGTTGAGCCCCCGGCCGAAAATGTTTACATCGTGAAGGGCCCCATCATCGTCAAGGAGTTTGCAGATGTTCTGAAGCTTAAGCCCAATCAGCTCATCGCAGAGCTGATGATGATGAACATCTTTGCCGCCATCAATGCCACGATCGATTTCAAGGTGGCCCAGAAGGTGGGCGAGAAGCACGGCGTGAAGGTCGAGCAGGAAAAAGCCGCGCCCCCTCCTCCTCCGCCGCCCCCCCCGCCCTCGAAGAAGAAAGAGAAGAAGGAGGAGGAAGAGGCAAAGGGCGGCGAAGAACTGCGGCCGCCTGTAGTGACCTTTCTGGGGCATGTGGACCATGGCAAAACCTCGCTTCTGGATTACATCCGCAAGAGTTCTGTGGTGGACGGCGAAGACGGCGGAATCACCCAGCACATCGGCGCCTACATGGTCGAGCACATGGACCGCCCGATCACATTTCTGGACACGCCCGGCCATGCGGCATTCACCGCGATGCGCGCGCGCGGCGCCAATCTGACCGACATCGCGGTTTTGGTGATCGCAGGGGATGACGGCGTGATGCCGCAGACCCGCGAGGCGATTCAGCACGCGCAGGCGGCGGAAGTGGCCATTATCGTTGCCATCAACAAGTCTGATCTTCCGGGCTCCAATCCCGACCGGGTCAAGCAGCAGCTCCAGGAGATGGGTCTCACCCCCGAAGACTGGGGCGGCGACATCATCTGCTGCCCCGTGAGCGCCCATACCGGGCAGGGCATGGATCACCTGCTTGAAATGATTCTGCTGCAGGCCGACATGCTGGAACTCAAGGCCAATCCAAGGCAGTCCGCCAGGGGTTTTGTCATTGAGGCGCGTCTGGAACCCGGCATGGGGCCAACCGCCACATTTCTGGTGAGCGACGGAACACTCAAAGTCGGCGATGCCGTGGTATGCGGATCAACCTGGGGCCGCGTCAAGGCCCTGATGAACGACAAGGGGCATAAAGTCCGCACAGCCGGACCCGCCGCGCCCGTAAAGGTGATGGGTCTCACGAGTGTGCCTGATGCCGGCTCCGAATTTATTGCCTGCGCAAGCGACCGCGAAGCGCGCTCCATTGCCGAATCACGCCAGGAACAGAACCGGATGGAAAACCTGACGGCGCCCCAGAGGGCCTCGCTGGACAATCTTTTCAGCCAGATATCCGAGAATGCGCAGCAGACGCTGAATCTGGTGCTCAAGGCGGATGTAAAAGGATCCGTTGAGGCCATCGAGCAGATGCTGCAGGGAATTAAAAGCGACAAGGTCAGCCTGAATCTCGTCCTGACGGGGGTCGGGAACATCACGGAAAACGACATTCTGCTGGCAACCGCATCCAATGCCATCGTTGTCGGATTTCATGTGAGCGCCGAGGGCGGCGCCAAGGCGGCGGCCAAGCGCAGCGGCGTTGAAATCCGTCTCTACAGCGTGATCTATGAGCTGTTCGATCAGATCAAGGAAGCCATGACGGGCATGCTCGAACCGGAATTCAAGCAGCGCGTGATCGGGCGCGCCGAAGTCCGGCAGGTGTTTTCACTGAGCAAGCGGGGCAAGGTGGCCGGCTGCATGGTGACCGACGGGCGCGCCACTTCGCGCGCCAAGGTGCGCGTGCTGCGCAAAAACGATGTCGTCTTCGAAGGCAGCCTGGCATCTCTGAAGCGCTTTCAGAACGACGCCGCCGAAGTGCGTGAAGGACAGGACTGCGGCATCCGCCTGGACAATTTCTCGGATTACCAGGAAGGCGACACGCTTGAATTCTACGAAATCGACAAGATCGCGCAGGCGCTTTAGGCCCTGCCGTTCCTGTTTTCGGCGCCCCATCCCGGGAGAATGACAAATGAGCGTAAGACGACTCGAACGAGTGAACGAACTCCTGAAGCGCGAAATCGCCGGAGTCATCTATAAAATCGGCGGGGAGGAGAAACTGGATCTCGCGGCGGTGACGGTGACCCATGTGATCACCAGTCCGGACATCCGGCACGCGCGGGTGATGGTATCCGTGCGTGATCATGAGCAGGAGCGCCGGCACATCATTGACCTGCTGACCCGCCATCGGGGCACCATCCAGCGCCACATCAACTCGGATCTGAAGCTGAAGTACACACCACAGCTCACATTTGAACTGGACGAATCCATCGAAAAAGGCGACCGCATATTGTCCATCATCAGCGAGCTCGGCCTGAGTGACGACGACACGGAAAAACCCGACGGCGATGAATAACCGGCCCGATACAGGCGGCCTCGACGGGCTGCTGCTGGTGGACAAGCCCGCCGGCATCACGTCCCACGATGTGGTTCACATAATCCGCCGGCATTTCGGCATCAAAAAGGTCGGCCACGGTGGAACGCTGGATCCCGCGGCCACCGGCCTGCTGCTGATTCTGCTGGGCCGCGGCACCAGGCTTTCCTCACAGGTGATGAGTTCCAACAAGACCTATGAAGGCATCATGCGCCTCGGAATCACCACGGACAGCCAGGACATGGACGGCGAAGTGACCCGCGAAGCCGACTGCTCCGCCATCACCGCGGAACAGATCGCCGCGGAAATGCAGAAGCTCACCGGCGACATCATGCAGACGCCACCGATGGTTTCCGCCATCAAGAAGAACGGTGTGCCGCTCTACAAGCTGGCCCGGAAGGGCGTCACGGTCGAGCGCGAGCCCCGGCTGATCCATGTCTTCAATTTCAGCCTGCTGGATTTCAGCCCGCCGCGGGCGCAGTTCCGAATCAAGTGCACCAAGGGCACCTATGTGCGGACACTCTGCCATGACATCGGGGAGGCGCTGGGATGCGGCGCCTGCCTGGAGGCGCTGCGCCGGACACAAAGCGGAAGCTATCGGGTGGAGCGCGCCCGGACCCTGGACGACCTCATGCAGATCTCCCGTGCAGACCTGGAATCGCTGGTCATCCCGTTTCTTCAGGTGAAGCAGGACGAGCAGATTCTATGCTGAAAGTGGTCCGCCATCTCGACACCCTGAAGACCGAGACCGCCCCGGTGGTGCTGGCCATTGGCTTTTTTGACGGAGTTCATCTCGGCCACCGGGCAGTAATCGAAGCCGCGCGCGCGCAGGCGGAAAAACTTGCGGCGGAACTCTGGATCCTGACTTTCGAACCCCATCCGCGCAAAGTCATCTCCCCCGAAACGGCGCCGGCGCTGCTGACGGCAACACGGCACAAGCTGCATATCTTCGAACAGATGAATGTGCAGGGATGCATCCTGATGCCATTCGCCCCGGCGTTTCGCCATCTGACGGCATCAGAGTTCCTGGAAATGCTGACGGAGGCCATTCCCACGCTGCGACATATTGTTGTCGGATCCAACTGGACCTTCGGCCACAAGGGAACAGGCACAGCAGACGTGCTGAAACAGTGGGCCCTTGCGCACGGCATCGAAACATCCACGGTGGCCCCCGTGACGTATGACGGCGAACCGGTTTCCAGCACACGCATTCGGAAAGCCGTGGCCGGGGGAAATCTGAAGGACGCTTCCGCCATGCTGGGACAGCCCTTCAGCATATGGGGCACGGTCGTGCGGGGCCGCGGCATAGGCCGCACCATGGGTTTTCCCACGGCCAACATCCGGCCCCATAACGAGGTCTTCCCGCCGGAGGGTATCTACGCCGTCACCGCTGAAATCGGCGAAGGGATATTTCACGGCGCAGGCTATATCGGCCGGCGGCCCACTTTTACCCAGGCGGGGAACGAATGGTCGCTGGAGGTGTTCTTTTTTGATCTGCGGGAGAACATCTATGACAGGGAAATCATCGTTCGTTTTGCTGAACGAATCCGCAGCGACAGGAAATTCGACACGCCCGCCGAACTGACCCGGCAGATTGAAGACGATGTCCGGCGAGCAAAATCCATCCTGTCAGAGCAGATGTGACTCCAGCGTTTCTTCCTGAAGCTTCTTCAGGCGGCCTTTCAGGGCAATTTTTCGGGCATAGGATATGCGGTCTATGAACAGCGTTCCGTTCAGGTGGTCCAGTTCGTGCTGCACGGCCCGCGCCAGCAGCCCGCGGCAGCGCATGTCCTGCGGGCGGCCGTCAATACCGGTATAGTGGACGGTCACCTCTGCCGGCCGGGACACCTCGGCCCAAAGGCCCGGAAAACTCAAACAGCCTTCTTCGCATGATTCCTTCTTCTTTGAGCTTTCTGTTATTTCGGGATTGATCAAAACCAGCGGCATGACGGCATCCGGATTCAGCGGATTTTTTTCCTTGTCGCAGTCCGCGCCGGGCGGAATATCAATCACCACCACCGCCTCGCGGCGGCCGACCTGCTCCGCGGCCAGACCCACTCCGTTCTGCTGATGCATCACACGCAGCATTTCCTCCGCGAGGTCGCATATTTCCGGCGTGATTTCATCCACCGGGCGCGCCCGTTCCCGGAGCACCGGATCTCCATATGTTTTGATTTTCAGTTCCATGGCAGCAGCCACTATAACCCAACCCGAAGCAGATTCAACCCATTATCCCCATTCTGCGGCTTGCCGGATGGCCGCCTTTCCCCTAGAATGCGCGCAACATGAACGACACTGTCATTGTCATACCGACGTACAATGAAAGGGAAAACGTCCAGCAGATCGCGGCGGCAGCGCTGAACCATTCGCCGGGCGCACATATCCTTTTTGTGGACGACAATTCCCCCGACGGCACCGGCCGGATTGCCGATGAAATGGCCTCGAGCGACACCCGGATTCATGTGCTGCACAAGGAGCGCAAGGAGGGTCTTGGGCGCGCCTACATTGCCGGCTTTCACTGGGCCCTTGAGCGCAACTACCAGTATATCTTTGAGATGGACGCGGATTTCTCGCACAATCCGGCAGATGTGCCCCGGCTGCGCGAGGCAGCCGAAAGCGGAGCGGACCTGGTTCTTGGATCACGCTATATCGGCGGTATCCGGGTGATCAACTGGCCCCTCAACCGCCTGATTCTGAGCAAGGGCGCCAGCCTTTATGTCCGCCTCATCACCGGGATGCCTTTCATGGACCCCACGGGGGGGTTCAAATGCTTCCGGCGCAGGGTGCTTGAATCCATAGATCTGGATTCCATTCGCTCCAACGGATACTCTTTCCAGATTGAAATGACGCACACCGCATGGCTGCAGGGCTTCCAGATACAGGAGGTCCCGATCACCTTTGAAGAGCGGCGCGAAGGTCAGTCCAAAATGAGTTCAGGCATTGTTTTCGAGGCGCTCTGGATGGTCTGGAAACTTGCTGCGCGCTGCCGCTTCCGCCGCAGCCCCCGAAAGGCACAATGAAAGCGGCCTTCTCCTACTTTCGAGCCCTGCGCCCCAACCAGTGGACCAAGAATGCCGTGGTGATGGCTGCTTTTGTTTTCGCCCTGGGAGACCGCCATCAGGCCGTGTCGCTGGGTCAGCTTGGAGATGCCGTCGGCGCCATGCTGACCTTCTGTCTCATATCCAGCGGGATTTACCTTTTGAACGATATTCGCGATGTCGAACGCGACCGCCTTCATCCCACAAAAAAATTTCGGCCGCTGGCCGCCGGTGAAATCAGCGTTAAAGGATCTCTGCTGCTGGCTTTTGCCTCGCTGGCCGCCGGACTGGCCGGCGCGGGCTTCATCTGTCCGCGCCTTGCGCTTGTTGAGGCCGGATATGTGCTTCTCCAGATCATCTATACCGTTTGGCTCAAGCACATCGGCCTGATCGAGCTCTTTGTGATCGCAGGGGGCTTCGTTCTCCGGGCCGTGGCCGGAGCCGTCACGGTGGATGTCGTGTTCTCGCCATGGCTGCTGCTGTGCACGCTGCTGCTGGCGCTTTTCCTCGCCCTCTGCAAGCGCCGCCATGAAAAAGTCATCATTGATGCGACCGGCAGCGACACCCGCCCCAGCCTTGGATCCTACAACGAACGCCTGCTTGATCAGCTGATCGCCATCGTCAGCACCGCCACCATTGTTTTCTATTCTCTTTACACCCTCTGGCCGGACACCATCGAGAAATTCGGCACCGCCAAACTGGCCCTCACCATTCCCTTTGTGATGTTCGGCCTTTTCCGCTATCTTGATCTGGTCTACCGGCACGAACAGGGCGGACGGCCCGAAAAAATCCTGCTGACGGACATCCCCCTCATTGTGAACATCCTCCTCTACGGCCTGACCGTTCTGGCCGTGATTATCCTGCACATCTGACCGCCTGCGCGCTTGACGGCCTGCGGGAATCATCCATACTGGCGCGGTTACAGTTTCCCTGTGAACAAAACGGGCACAGGAACTGTCTGAAACGGGTGACAACACAGGATTGCTTATGGCTCGGGAAATTGCGTCGAATACGGAACAGGCCGAAGTGCGGGACGACTTTTTTGATCACCAAAGCGGGGCTTTTTTCCGCAAGGTGGACTGGCTGACGTTCTTCATCACTTTTGCCATCGCTTTTGGCGTGTATGTCTACACACTGTCGCCCACGGTCTCGCTGGAGGACTCCGGCGAGCTGGCCGTGGCCTCCGACTATCTGGGCGTCCCCCACCCGCCCGGGTATCCCATCTGGACGCTGGTCACGTGGTTTTTTCAGTGGGTCTTCCATTTTGACTCCTACAATGGAAGTCCAAACCCCGCCTGGGCGGTGGGTTTGGCCTCGGCGTTCTTCGGGGCGCTGGCCGCGGCCATCATTGCGCTGCTGGTCAGCCGGTCGGGAGCCGACATCCTCCGCGGACTGGCAAAGGAAACCCGCATTCTCGGCCGCGAGACCGAGAGCGCCATCTGCCTGAGCTGCGGCATCTCCGGCGGCCTCCTGCTGGCCTTCAGCTCGGTGCTGTGGTCGCAGTCCACCATCGTCGAGGTCTACAGCCTGAACGCCTTCTTTCTCGCGCTGCTGCTCATCCTGATCTACCGCTGGATGTGCCGCCCGCAGGACGACAAAATTCTCTACGCCACCGCCTTCATCTTCGGCCTCGGCCTCACCAACCACCAGAGCCTTCTGTTTCTCGTGCTGGCGCTGCTGACCGGCCTCTGGTTCAGGGATCGCCGGCTTTTCCGCGATGCGCTTTCTCTCGGCTTCATCCTCATTGCCGTCTATCTGTGGTATTCCGCCTCCAAAATCAATGTGGCAGGCTCTGCCGAAGCCCTGCGCGACAAGCAGGTCAAAATTGCCGTCGGGTTCGTGTTCCTGTTCGCTCCGCTGGTTTTCCTGATCATGCAGCGCAGCCTCTTCACCGAATGGAAACGCGTGCTCATTGTTTTCGGACTGCTGGCCCTCGGAGTTTCCTTCTACGCCTACATGCCGGTCGCCTCCGAGCAGAACCCGCCGATGAACTGGGGCTATCCGCGCACCACCGAAGGCT
>Ga0116142_10000522_pt1 | contig 50905 bp, 33 predicted proteins | sample AD_UKC033_MetaG_FD_89785 | JGI IMG/M metagenome (GOLD analysis project Ga0116142, IMG submission 89785) | Active sludge microbial communities of municipal wastewater-treating anaerobic digesters from USA - AD_UKC033_MetaG | ecosystem: Engineered > Bioreactor > Anaerobic > Digestate | place: USA... | reverse complement strand
TGCCGACGCACCTGATCCCTGCGCCCAGGAGGCTTTCGGACCAGGACGAAGCCACTGTCTCCATGCAAACACCGTAAACCCAGCGGGCACAATCCCTAACAGCAACCCCTGCGGAATCGCTGACTTCCAGCCCTCAGACTTGAGCATCGACGATGTGCCTGTTATTCTGGGTGCGTGCCCAGTTCCGCCCGATGGCACAGTACTGCATGATGGTCCCGACGGAGGCACATTCGAATGGCACCGAATCTCAACAGACGCGACTTCCTCAAGTCCCTGAGCGCCGGCGCGGCAGTGGCCGGCCTTGCAGGGTGTGCCCGGTCCGTTCGTGGTATGCCCCCGAGGGGGTCCAAGGAAACGCCTCACGGCGTCACTACGAACAAGCCCAACATCATCTTCATTCTCGCGGACGACCTGGGCTACGGCGACCTGGGCTGCTACGGCCAGAAGCTGATCGAGACGCCCGCGATCGACCAGATGGCTGCCGAGGGAATGCGGTTCACGGATCACTACGCCGGCAGCACGGTCTGCGCCCCCTCGCGATGCTGCCTGATGACCGGCCTGCACACGGGGCACGCAACCATTCGCGGCAACAGCGAGGTCCACCCGATGGGCCAGTTGCCCCTGCCCGCGGACACAGTGACGCTGCCCAGAATGCTCCAGCAGGCCGGCTACAAGACCGCCCTGATCGGCAAGTGGGGTCTGGGCGGTCCCGGCAGCGCCGGTGAGCCGAACCAGCAGGGATTCGACTACTTCTTTGGCTATCTGTGCCAGCGCCACGCCCACAATCACTATCCCGAGTTTCTGTTCCGAAACAGCGAACGCATCCCACTCAAGAACAAAGTCCCGGGCGGCCGGGAGGACGGCGCCGGCGTCGCCACCGAGAAGGTCGAGTACTCCTATGACCTCATGGAGCAGGAGGCGCTCCAGTTCGTCACAGACAACAAGGAGGGTCCGTTCTTTCTGTACCTTGCGGTGACGCTGCCGCACGCCAACAACGAGGCCGGCAAGAGTGGTATGGAAGTGCCCGACTACGGGATCTACGAGGGGAAGGACTGGCCGCAAGCGGAGAAGGGACGAGCCGCGATGATTTCCCGATTGGATCGCGGCGTCGGGCGTCTGCTGCGGCGGGTCAAGAACCTCGGCATCGACGAGAACACCCTCGTCTTCTTCAGCAGCGACAACGGTCCGCATCGCGAAGGCGGCTCCGACCCGAACTTCTTCGCCGGCAGCGGCCCGCTGCGAGGCATCAAACGCGATCTGTACGAGGGCGGCATCCGTGTGCCGCTGATCGCCCGCTGGCCTGGACAGATCGAGGCCGGCGCCCTCGCCGCCCACGTCTCGGCGTTCTGGGATTTCCTGCCGACCTGCGCCGCCCTGGCGGGCGCCGAGGCTCCCGAGACCACCGACGGCCTATCCCTGGTCCCGACGCTGCTGGGCAGCGCCCGCAAGCAGGAGCAGCATGAATTCCTCTACTGGGAATTCCACGAGCGGGGTTCTGCCCAGGCGGTTCGATTCGGCCGGTGGAAGGCGATTTGCCTGCCCAGCGGGAGTCTGGAGCTGTACGATCTCGCGAACGATCTCGGCGAGACGACCGACGTGGCCGCCGGCCACCCTGAGGAGATCGCCAAGGCCCGTGCCTATCTCGCCCGGGCGCGAACCGAGTCCGAGTTCTGGCCCCTCAAACGTGTACCGGGCGCCTGAGACGAAGGTGTGCGCGTCGCACCCTACGCTCGCCAGGGGCGCGGGCGAGCCAGGTTGCTGTTGAGGAGGTTCCGGGCGATGATCGCGTCCTCGCGGACCTGAAAGTCGAACATGCCGGCGCAGACGAAGTCGGCGCCGCTCTCGAAGGCGTAGCGAAAGCCCTCCTGCGGATGGATCGCGCCCGCGGCCAGGACCTTGTAGGCGATCCAGGGCTTCTTCACCGTCGCCATGAACTCGACGGTCTCCTTGGGCGTCAGGCACCAGGCGTTGTCGTGCTCCGGCCGGCCGGCAGCCGACCAGTAGTCGAGACGGTGCAGCGTCTTCATGTAGAAATCGGGATCGACGCCGGCCTTCTCGCAGGCGATGGGGACCTCGACCTTGTGGCCCGCAACGCCCGCGACCACATGCTGGTCCTTGATGAATTGCACCGCCCTGGCGATCCGGTCGACGTTGCCTCCCTCGACCAGACTGTCGCAGACGCCGCCGTGGATGTAGACCGCGACGGCCCCATGATCGACCGCCCGCTTGATCTCGTCGAAGCTGTCCGCGGTGATCTTGACCTGGGCGATCCACTGGAGCTTGCCGCCACGCTCGTTCCAGTACCGCGTGATCAGCCCGATGACGTGGTCGTCCAGCCGCAGCACCGCGGTGTTGATCCCGCACTCCTCGCACAGTTCCCAGGTCTCGAAGACCTTCTTGTCCGTGAAGTACTGTCGCAGCAGGCCCGACACGTAGATCAGGTCCCGACTGTGGGCGAAGCCGCTCGTGAGATTGCCCCCGACGATCAGACGCGTCACATTCAATTTGCCGAGCTTGCCTGTGGGCATGTCGCCCATTACGCCGGCGGGCCGGCCTGCATCGGAGTCCTCGGTCGCCTGGGCCAGCAGCGCCCGCTCCTCGAAGCTGAGCACTCCGGCCCCGACGGCCGAGCCGATCAACGAACTCTTGAGAAAACCACGACGCGACAGATCCGAACGCTTCTTGTGCATGGCTCGTTCTCCACGTGAGAGGACACGGAGGTTTCCAGGTACACGCCGGTATTGTAGGGGCAGACCGAATCGCAGACAACCCCGTTCGATGGGGGCGGCGGAAACGAGGTCTGTGTCCGTTGGAGAAGGCCATGTTTTTCCTTTATTCATCCGCCGCGGGCGGCTACACTGAGCGCTTTCGCACACATCGTTTCCAGGGTTGTGATTCGGAGTAGATCGACAATGAGAAGTGATACGGTCAAACAGGGTTTCCAGCGGGCGCCGCACAGGGCCCTGCTCCATGCGTGTGGTCTGAGCAAAGCGGACATCAACAAGCCCTTCATCGGCATCGCCAACAGCTTCTGCGAGGTCGTGCCGGGACACGTCCATCTGAACAAGGTGGGCGAAGTCGTCAAGCAGGCTGTCCGTGAGGCGGGCGGCGTGCCCTTCGAGTTCAACACCATCGCCATCTGCGACGGCGTCGCGATGGGCCACACCGGCATGAAGTACTCGCTGGCCTCTCGCGAGATCGTCGCCGACTCGGTCGAGTCGATGGCCCGTGCGCACTGCTTCGACGGCCTGATCTGCATCGCCAACTGCGACAAGATCGTGCCGGGGATGCTCATGGCGTCGGTGCGTTTGAATATCCCGACGATCTACGTCTCCGGCGGGCCCATGAAGGCCGGCAAGACCAAGGACGGGCGGACCGTCGATTTGATCAGCATCTTCGAGGGCGTCGCCCAGCTCAAGATGGGCAAGATCGATCAGGCCCACCTCGACGAGCTCGAAGCCACCGGCTGCCCCACCTGCGGCAGTTGCTCCGGCCTGTTCACCGCCAACTCGATGAACTGCCTGGCGGAGGCCATCGGCATGGCCCTGCCCGGCAACGGCACGATCGTCGCGGTCGATCCCAGGCGTGACGACCTCTACAAAGCGGCCGGTCGGCAGATCATGGAACTGATCAGAAACGACATCAAGCCGCTGGACATTGTCAGTCTCAAATCGATGGACAATGCCCTGATACTCGACATGGCGATGGGCGGCTCCACGAACACCGTTCTGCACACCCTGGCTATCGCCAGCGAAGCGGGCATCGAATACGACCTCGACCGGATCAACGCGATCTCCGCCCGCTGCCCGAACATCTGCAAGGTCTCGCCTTCGACCAACAAGGTGCACGTCGAGGACGTGGACGCCGCGGGCGGCATCAGCGCGATCCTCAAAGAGATCAGCAAAATCCCGAACCTGCTGAACCTCGATTGCCGCACGGTGACCGGCAAGACGCTCGGCGAGAACATCGCCAACGCGCAAATCACGAACCCCGAGGTCATTCACCCGCTGGAGAACGCCTACTCCAAGACAGGTGGCCTGGCGGTCCTTCGCGGCAACCTGGCGCCGAAAGGCGGCGTCATCAAGACCGCGGGAGTTGCCCCTTCCATGCTCACGCACAAAGGTCCCGCGATCATCTTCGACAGCCAGGAAGAGGCAGGCGAAGGCATCCTGGCGGGCAAGGTCAAGGCTGGCGACGTGGTCGTCATCCGCTACGAAGGTCCCAAGGGCGGTCCCGGCATGCAGGAAATGCTCAGCCCGACCAGCTACATCATGGGCGCGGGACTGGGCGAATCGGTTGCCTTGATCACGGACGGGCGCTTCAGCGGCGGCACCCGCGGCGCGTGCATCGGGCACATCAGTCCCGAGGCGGCGGTCGGCGGGCCCATCGCCATGCTCCAGAACGGCGACATCATCGAGATCGACATCCCGAAGAACAAGATCAAGGTGCAGCTCACCGCGAAGGAATTGGCCGCCCGCAAGAAGAGCTGGAAGGCCCCCGAGCCAAGGATCAAGAGCGGCTGCCTGGCCAAGTATGCCGCCATGGCGACCAGCGCCGACACCGGTGCGGTGCTCAAGTGGTGAAACGCGGATGAACGTCCACCACGGGAAGATCGGCGACATCTGGAAACACCTGCCGTTGGCGGAGATTCTCTCGATAGAGAAACCGACGAGGTATTGGGATTCGCACGCCGGCTCGGCTGAGTATCCGCTGACGCATTCGTGGGAACGGGATTACGGCGTCTTCCACTTCCTGGAGAACGCCGGTCAATCCGCAGATTTGTGCAACAGCGCCTTCTTCCGAGTGTTGCTTGGCCTGCAGAGCGGCAAAGCGAATCTTTGCGTATACCCTGGTTCTCCCGGCCTGGCGATGACTCTGCTGGCACAATCCGCTGAGTACCTGTTCTGTAACACCGACGTGCGCAGCATCGACTCGATCAGACTCGTCGCCCGGACGAGGGGTCTGTCTGAGGCAAGGGCAAGATGTGTCCTCGGCGATGGCGTCGTAACCGTGCAGAAGGCCCTCTCGGAACTGCCCGCGCGAGGTCTCGGCAAGTTGTTCCTTCACATCGATCCATACAATCCGTTGGAGAGAGGGGAAGGTCGCCAGCACGCAGCCGATCTGTTCTTCGAGGCCGCATCGAAGGGCGTCAGGACGATGCTCTGGTACGGCTGGGATACAAACGGAACACATGACCACATCTGGGCGCAGCTTGCGGAATCCTTTCATTCGCTGAAGTTCACGGAATCCGTATCGTACTGGTGCGGCGAGATATCCCTCGTGGAGGCCCCAAACCCCGATCCGGGAGTCGCTGGCTGTGGCATCCTGTGCGGGAATCTCAGCGACGCATCGATCCTCGCATGCACAAGACTGGGAAACAGCCTCGCGACAGTCTATCAAGATGCAACGCTGCCCGGCAATCGCTCGGGCGCGATCGACTTCCACACGGTCGAACCCTGTAATTCATGAGGTCCCACTGCCGATCTGCTATAATCAGGCAGAAGAGGTTAAGACTACTGGTGATCGATCACAGAGGTGTCGTAATCAACGAACGGGTTTCGACAAGATGGTATGCGGCGGGGCTGCACTTCGAGTGTCGCGGGTGCGGCGGGTGCTGCTCCGGACCCGGTGAGGGCTATATCTGGGTGGCCAGGCCGGAGGTTCAGATGATCGCCGCGCACCTGAACCTCACGCCGGAGGAGCTGTGCCACAGGTACATGCGGCACGTCGGCCTGCGGTTGTCCATCGTCGAAGAGCCCATTACCAAGGACTGCATCTTCCTCCAGATGATCGACGGCTTCAAGCAGTGTGCGATCTACTCCGTTCGGCCGGGCCAGTGTCGGACGTGGCCGTTCTGGTCGGAGAATCTGGCCAGCCCGGAAGCGTGGAACCGGGCCGCCCAGCGATGTCCCGGAATCAACCGCGGCCGGCTCTACAGTTGCGACGAAATCGAGAAGATCCGGAAGAACACGAGATGGTGGGACTATCCGAAGGACATCGCCGACTCGTCGAGGAAGTAGCAAACGTCTACGCGCGGATCGAGTCACAACAGCAGCGAGAGCGGTACCGAGCGGGTTCGTGCAACGCTTGCGGGGCTTGCTGTGACTTCATCGCCTACGAGCATCGGCTCTACGTCACGCCGCCTGAGCTGATCTATCTGGCCGCGAAACTGAACGCGGATCGCCTGTTGCCCATGCCCACCGGCCGATGCCCCTACCAGCAGGACAATCGCTGCACGATCCACGAGCATCGCTTCGCAGGCTGTCGGATCTTCACCTGTCGCGGCGATTCGGCCTTCCAGAGCGACCTGAGCGAAGCGGCGCTGAAGCGACTCAAGCAGTTGTGCGAGGACTTGCGGGTCCCCTACCGCTACCAGGACCTGCCCACGGCCCTCAACACGTTCGTCATCCGGTCCTATGGTTTCGGTCCGGACCGGGGAGCGACTCCCAGTTCGAGCACGGCGTAACCATCGATCTCGAAGTGCTCGACCACGATCTCGACGGTCTTATCTTCGCGCAGCTCCAGTGTGCCGGTGTCCTTCGTGGGTCCGTGCCATGCCCAATTCTCAATAACCGGTTTGGAAAAAGGCAGATCGGGCCTACTTTGAGGGGGAAAAACCTCCTGGTTCGGTTTTTCCCCCTCAAACCCCGGTCGCGCGTCGAGAGTCCCGTCAATTCCATTCTTCAACGAAATCGAACCAAGAGATTTCGTTGAAGAATCCAGGTCCGATCTGCCTTTTTCCAAGATGTCAACCGTCACGCGGACGCCATCGTCGCTGAGCGTGGTGAATTCCCACGTGCCCGCCGAGAGCGGCAGGCGGGTCCTGGCGATCATGCCGAAGTAGTCTCCTCCAAGCTTGGCGGCGGTGATGGCCTCGGAGAGGTTCTGTTCGCTGGGACCGCTCCAGCCGTACTTGAGCGTCAACTGCTTGATCTGTCCCGAGACCGCCTTCTCGTCCCGGGCGAGCTTCCGCCAGGCGTCGAGGTTCTCGCGTGGGTCGGTTTCCTTGTCCCACTTGAAGAAGGTGACGTCCCAGATCGCCGAGATGAGTGTGCCGTGGATCTCCTGTTTCCAGTCGCCGCTCTTGACTTGCAGCAGATAGGGATGGACGCCGGGAGCCGTGGCGCGAATCGCATACGTGGTCCCCTCTCCGGCCTTCTCAGATGCAGAACGTTCCCACGTGACACCCTTGCCTTCGACTGTCACCATTACGCTCTTACCCATGTTGTGCAGGTCGTAGTGGATCGAATCGCCGTTGTCCTGCACGACGCGAATCAGCGGCGATTCGTGGTCCCACGGCCCCCATTCGGTCATGACGATGCTCTGGCGGCCCCGCAGGTGCGGCCGCGCGCCCACCGGACGTGTCTTGCCGTAGGCGGTGTACTGTGGCTCGCGGGGAGTGTCTGCCAGCTTGGAAAAAGGCAGATCGGAGGAAGAAGGTGAGAAGTTGAGAAGGTCAGAAGGTCGGATGGCCTGGTTCTCTCCTGGGCTCCCGTCGCGTTCGACCGACTCTCCGATCTTCTCACCTTCCGAGCTTCTTACCTTCTCCGCTTGTTCCCGCACAACCGCCTCCGCCTCTTTGGACATCTCCTGTCCCACCCTCTCGAAGGAGTTCTTCCCGATGGCCAGTTCGCTCGGCCCGCGGAGGTGGAAAGCCAGCTTGTCGCCCGTGAACTGGTTGCCGGCGACGATGTTGTCCTTGGAGTCCGTGCCGTTGGCCTTGGCCCAGGGTTTCTGTGCGAAGTCGCCGACCGGGCCGCCCCAGAGGTGGACGCCGCACTGGTTGTTCGCGAAGACGTTGGCCAGGATGCGGTTGCCCCGACCGTGCTCGATGTTGATCCCGCCCCGCTCCAGGCCGTAAGCCATTTCGCCGTTGCCTTCGATCTGGTTCCTCGCGATCAGCGTATCCTGCGAGTAGCCGCCCCAGACGCCGCAGATGGCGTTCTCGACCAGGCGGTTGCCCCAGAAGACGTTCCCGAACGAGAAGGTCATCTCGATCCCGTGGGCGGGCGCGTAGGAGAAATCGTTCGCGATGAGCAGGTTGGCGCTGTTGCCTCGCCGCTTGTACCAGTCGAGGGGGTGATCGCCCGACTCGCCCAGGGCCTCCTTGCCCGCGAAGCCGAAGAAGCTGTCGCCGCCGTGGGTGGCGGAGTTCTCCGCGAGGACGTTTTCGCAGTTCTGCTCGAACATGAGGATGCCGGCCGAATCCTGGCCGCGGTTATACACGCGATGGCTGTACCCGCGGACGCAGAAATCGCAGGCGTTCCGCGAGATCGTGTTCCGGCTGGACCGCCACATGGCGATGCCCCAGCCCGAGTTGAACGAGAAGTCGTTGTCGTAGATCTTCGAGTCGTTCACGCGGTCGATGCACAGGGCGTTCTGCCCGTGCCGGACCTTGCAGTCGTGCACCGTGATCTGATTCGAGTCTTCGACGTAGACGGCGGACCCATAGTTCTCCAGCCACTCGTTCTGATCGTTGTCGTGCGGGAAGAGCCAGTCGCCGCCGTCCTCCGCCGCGGGCGTCGATTTCAGGCGGGCCCGTCGATTGTCGGAGGCATCGACCGCGTCGAGCGCGAGCCCGTCGGCCTTCGTGGCCCAGAGGCCGCACCAGAAGCCGCTGACGCGGACGCCGCGGATCGTGACATTGGACTGTCCAGCCACGCGGATGCCATAGCCCTTGTACTCATCGGGCGGCAGGTCGCTCGCGGAGCCGCGCAGGCACGAGCCGTCGGCGAACTGGACCGTGATGCCCGACGCGACGATCTGAATCACGCCGTCCCCGTCGGCGTCCTCGATGACCGTGCAGGGAGAAATGACGACCACGCACGACTCCGTGATCCTCGTGTTGTCCGAGGTGACACGAACCGTCGGCAGTCCCTGGGCGGTCATGGCCAGGACCGTTGATACGATGACGCTGGTTGTAAACAAGGTGCAGTCCTCCGTGGGGTGCGTACCACGCACCCTCTTCTTCTACTCTTTGATTCGCGGAAACTCCGTCACGCGGATGTTCGTGCATCCGTAAGGGATGAGCGTCAGCTCCTCGATGGGTTCCCTCGAACTCTGGGGTTCGGGCGGGACCTCGGCTGCCCAGCCGTGCTCCAGCTTCCAACCGGGCAGTCTGCGGCCCTTGGCCTTGGCGACCACGCCCGCGCCTTCCGGCGAGAAGGGCATCTCGCCCACCGGTCGGTCCTCGAATGTCACGCTCGTCTCGGGCTTCTCTTCGTCTACGAGCAGGCCGTAGTTCCAGGGCGTCGTGGGCCGGACCTCGAAATCGCCATGCGGCAGCTCACGGTGCGGCTTGTCCGCGTTCACCCGCGTCCAGGTCTCACCCAGCTTCAGCGAGTAGACGAGTGGGCCACGTTCCACCGCGACGGCGCCGTTGTACCGGCGCGACGTCTTGACCTGCATCGGGAAGCGGAGTTCAATCCGGGTCGTGCCCTTCCATTCTCGTTCGACCCGGTGGAACGAGCCGGGCTTCAGATGCCTGGCGGAGCCGTCCGCCAGGCGGATCGTCGCGCCGTCGGCCCAGGCGGGGACGCGCAGGACGAGCGGGAAGCGGACCGCTTTGTCCGTCGTCACCGTGAGTTTGAGCGCGTCGCGGAATGGGTAATCCGTATCGAGGACCACGCGGACCTGTGCGCCTCGCGTCTCGAAGCGGGCCGAACTCGGTGCATAGGCCATCGCGGCGAGCCCATCGCCCGACCGCATCCAGAGATGAGCGGCGAACTTGGGCCAGCCCTGGTGCATGTTCGCAGTGCAGCAGCCGAAGTTGGGCTCCAGGCCGTAGAGGTTCGACTCGGGTCCGTTCGTCGACCACATGTGGTCCGGATTGATCGTGCACTGCACCTGGTTGACCTGCTGATCGTACTGATGCGACCACATGTCAGGGGCGAACGTCGCGGGCAAGGCGTTGAATGCGATCCGCTCCAGGCGGTCGCCAAAGGTGGGGTCGCCCGTCACCGAGAGCAGATGCTCCAGCGAGTACATCGTCTCGACAACCGCGCAGAGTTCGGTGCCCTGGGTCGGGCTCTTGCCGGACAGGCACTCGTCACCGGTGAACATGCCGGTCACTTGGCCGTGGTAGCGGTCTAGGACCTCCAGCATCCTGGCCGGGAAGGCCCGTTCGGCGTCGCGCCTGACCGAAAAAGGCAGGCGCCAGGAGAGGGCGTAGGCCTTGATCGCCATGCCCGTATTGACGACGTGCTTGTCGAATCGCCACAGGCCGCGTCGCGGCGTGGGCTGCGTCACGTCCTCGCCACTGTAGAAGGTCATATAATCGAAGCCCTGCGAATACAGCTTTCGGGCAAGGTCCAGGAGCCAGGCTTCGCCGGTTCGCTCATAGACGTAGTAGACCGGGATCAGTCCCTCGAACCAGCGGAACTTGCCCCAGGCAAACAGCGGAGTCCGGTCGAGCGCGTCGAGCGTCGCCTTGAGATTCCGCGTCACCGCCTGCAGGACCGCGTCGTCGCCGGTCGCTTCGTGGTACTGGACGAGCACTTTGTTGGCCAGCAGAATGGCCCAGAGGTCGTAGGGTTTGGCGCTCGCGTCGAGCGGATAGGGCGCGTACCAGCCGTCGGCCCGCTGGTGGGCGACGATGGTATCGACATAGCGTTTGACTTTCGCCTGAAGGGCCTTGTCGTCGAGGACCCAGGCCAGCGGGATGACGCCATCGAGCCAGTAGGGGGCGCGTTCCCAGCCTTCGGCTTTGCCGCCGAACCACTGGCTTTCGCCGACATCGGGCCAGAATTCGTCGAGATGTCCGCTCAAGCCGTCCGCCTGGAGTCGAAGCTGGCGTGCTAGCCAGCCCTCAGGCCGGATCGCGCCCAGCGGCAGCGGCCGAAACGCCGGCTCGGCAAGACCCGCCGGGATCTTCTTTCGTGGCTTGTTGCTTGTCTCCTGGGCGGCCAGCGGCGCTGCGACCATCGCAGCCGCTCCCCCTGCGAGACCAGCCAGGAATTGACGACGTTGCATCTGTGACATGTTCATCGGCTCCTGTTTCAGTTGTTCGCGGAGGTCCTCTGGGACCGTGCCCAATCGGTTCTGTGATGGTAGCTTCCGGACTCCGCGTGTTCAAGGCATATTGTCTGGGCGGCCCGCCCGGGCGGTGGTACCATGGGAACCACATCGGCAAAGGAGAAACGCCATGAACGGGATTCGATTCGTCATTTGCCTGTTGTTCCCTGTGGTTGCCACTCTTGGCAGCGAGGGTGCTCGCATCACGCTTGAGCCCAAGCTGCGCGAGGGGGTATTGCTCAATCCGGGCAAAGGGTGGTCCGCGAGCGGCCTGCCGGACAGGCAGCCGAAGGAGGTGCTCGACCTGTTGAGCATGGGCGTGATCCGCCTGGACTGGGCCGGCGTCGAGCCGCAGGAGGGTCAGTACAGGTGGGACACGCTGGACCGCTTCCTGGACAGTTGGGGCCGGCTCGGCAAAGTCTGCAACGTCGGCGTCATGTGTGCGAACACGCACAGCCGGGCTGCGGAAGGCTATGTCACGCCCAAATGGGTCTTCGACGCCGGAGCCGGGAAGATCGAGATCATGCTGGACCCGGACCAGTCGACGACCGGGACGCCGGGACGGAAGGTCGCGCCGGTGTTCGACGACCCCGTTTTTCTCGACAAGTTCGCCAACTTCCTCGCGGCCTTCGCGCGTCGCTACGACGGCGACCCCCGCATCGCCGTCTTGGACATCCGCTCTTACGGCAATTGGGGCGAGGCCCACATGTACCCGTTCGGCGTTCCCGACATCGGGCCGGAGAAGTTCCGCCGGCACGTCCAAATGCACCTCGATGCGTTCAAGAAGACGCAGCTCTGCCTATCCCGTAATGCTCACCTCGGCCGGTTCGGCCCGTTGAAACCCGTTTTCGACTGGGCAGTGCTGGACCAGCACATCGCGCCGCGCCGGGACGGCATCTGCGGCAAGAGCGACGGCAGCGAAACCGCTATCGGGTTCGGGATCACGCCGGGCGTGTTCGAGCTGTTCGACAACTACGACGGCCTCAAGAGACGCGGCTGGTGGGATGGCCGGAAGGACAAGAACGGCTGCGGTTTCACCCTTGCCGAGTGCATCGAGAACGGCAAACCCACCTGGGTGGACCTCAGTCGCGGCGGCGAATCGGGGTTGAGGATGGTCCGTGAGAACCGCGAACTCATCGAGCGCCTCACCAATCGGATTGGCTACCATTTCCATCTGCAGCGAGCTTCCTATCCCTGCCGGGCGGAGGGAGGAGTCCTCGACCTGGAATGGACCTGGATCAACCAGGGCGTCGCGCCCATCTACATTCCGTGTGCGGTGGCCGTCACGTTGCTGGATAACGATGGGAAACGAGCAGCGACCGTGTGGCCGACGGAATGCCTGCCCCACCGATGGATGCCCGGCAAGCCGGCAGAAGAGAAGGTCCACATCGTGTTTTCCGACACTCCGGCCGGCGCGTATCGCTTGGCACTGGCGATTGTCCGCAAGAACGAGGACGTCGCCCCGTACATCCGACTCAGTACGGATCTGCCAACAGCGGAGGGCTGGTACGTCCTGGGCACAGTGGAGGTGACGCGATGACCGGAGACTGCGGAGGAATCTGCCTTTTTCCAATCCGCGGCCCTCAGGGTGGACAGCGGGACGATCGGTCGGTAAGCTGGCTGACAAATCACGTTTTCTTTTAGGAGGTCATCATGCGTAAGAGACAGGCTCCTCTGAGCCGGCGTGGCTTTTTGAAGACCGCGGCCCAGGCCGGTGCGTTGTTCGTCATGCCGCAAATCGTTCCCAGCACGGTTCTCGCCGGCAGCGGGTCCGTGCCCCCGAGCGAGCGAATCCGCTTGGGCGGCATCGGGATCGGCGGACGCGGCGGGTACGTCCTCGGCTGCTTCCTGCACGAGCCGGACGTGCAGTTCGTCGCCATCTGCGACGTGAAGGCCAATCGACGAAAGGCCGTCAAAGAGATGGCGGACTCCAGGTACGGCAACCAGGACTGCGCCACCTACGTCGACATGCGCGAGCTGTTGGCCCGCGACGACATCGACGCGGTCCTGATCGCGACCGGACCGAACTGGCACGCGACCGCCTCGATCATGGCGGCCAACGCAGGCAAGGATGTCTATTGCGAGAAGCCCTCCACGAAGAACATCATGCAGAGCTTGGCGCTGGCGGAGACCTTCCGTCGGACCGGGCGGGTGTTCCAGGCGGGCACGCAGCGCCGGAGCCTGCCCAACTTCATGTTCGCCATCGATCTGGCCCGCACCGGCAAGCTGGGCAAACTCCAGACGCTCTATGCCCATCCGATGGGACTGAAGACCTTGATGAGCGGCTGGTTGCCTGAGGAGCCCGAGCCCGCGAAAGACGAGGTGGACTGGGACCTGTATCTGGGGCCCGCCGCCTGGCGGCCGTTCAACCGCAGGCTTCTCGACGGTTTCAACTTCGAGAAAGGCGGCGGGATGTTCGGCGCATTCGGCGGCGGCGGCTGCCTGGAATGGGGCTCGCACTGCGTCGATTTGTGCCAATGGGCAAACAACGCCGACGATACGGCGCCGGTGGAATATGAGCCGGTGGGCGACCAGTTGCACGCCCGCTATGCCAATGGCGTCAAGCTGGTCATGCGTAACGACGGATGGCTGCCGTTGGGCTCGTGCCCGGTGCGGTTCGAAGGCGAGACCGGCTGGGTCGAGACGGGCGACGACGCCGAGATCGTTGCCAGTTCCGAGTCACTGCTGGTCGGCAAGGGCGCCAAGATTGCCGGCTACCCCGCGGACTTCCACGTTCGGGACTTCCTCGATTGCGTCAAGACGAGGGCCCAGACTCGTGCGAACGCTGATGTCGCCTGCAATTCGCATATCGCCTGCCATGCGGCCAACATCTCGCTGTTCCTGAATCGCAAGGTCCACTACGACCCGGTGAAGCATGAATTCATCGGCGATGAGCAGGCCAATCGGCTCCGCTCCGAGGCGATGCGCGAGCCCTGGCGGGTGTGAACGGAGCGTGACGTGTCAAGTGTGAAGTTTCAAGTGTGAAGCGTCAAGACACGGGAGCCAATCCGTCTCTTGCAACTTCCAACTTCCAACTTCAAACTACTATATACGAGGATGACTATGATGCCTATGAATCGATATTTCACATGGTGTGTCGCCCTGATCGCGGGCGTGACCTTCCTGACGGTGATCGGTCCCGATCCGGCCGCAGGTCAGGATTCCCCGAAGGACCAGGAAGCGAAGTTGATCGCAGTGCTCCAGTCGGATGCCCCGGCCGCGGAGAAAGCCATTACATGCAAGCAGTTGGCTATCTACGGCACGGAGACTGCGGTCCCGGCCCTGGCGCCGCTGCTGGCGGATGAACATCTGACCTCGTGGGCGAGAATCGCTCTGGAGGTAATCCCAGGTCCGGTGGCCGATGCCGCCCTGCGCGACGCGATGGGCAAGGTCCAGGGTCTAGTGCTGATCGGCGTGATCAACTCGATCGGTGTTCGCCGGGATGCACAAGCCGTGCCCGCTCTCGTACAGAAGATCAAGGATGCCAATGCGGAAGTGGCTTCCGCGGCGGCCGTGGCCTTGGGCTGCATCGGCGGCGACCCGGCTGCCAAGGTCCTGGAGCAGGCGCTGGCGGACGCCGCGCCGGCGGTCCGTCCGGCCGTGGCCGACGGCTGCGTTCGGTGCGCCCAGAAATATTTGACCGATGGGAAGGCCGCCGAAGCCAAGAAGCTGTATGACGCGGTCTGCCTGGCCGACGTGCCCAAGCAGCGAATTCTCGAGGCCACCCGCGGGGCAATCCTGGCTCGCGGTTCGGCCGGCGTCTCGTACCTGATCGAGCAACTGCGTTCGGCCGACAAGGGCCGGCTGGGCATCGGACTGCGGACGGCCCGGGAGCTGCCCGGCCGCGACGTAACCGAAGCCCTGGCGACCGCGATGGGTGGCTTGAGTGCGGATCGCCGGCCCCTGCTGCTGCTGGCGTTGGCGGATCGCACCGACGATGCGGTGTTGCCTGCGGTCGTCAAAGCCGCCAAAGACGGCTCGAAAGATTTGCGAGTCGCCGCCGTCGGCGTGATGACCCGGATCGGCAACTTGTCCTGCGTGCCCGTGCTGCTGGAGGCGGCTGCCGACAGCGACGCGGAACTGGCGCAGGCCGCGAAGACCACGCTGACGAAACTCCCAGGCAAGGACGTGGATGCCGACCTGCTCGCCCGCCTGCCCCAGGCGAGCGGCAAGACCCGTCAGGTCCTCATCGAACTGGCGGGCTGGCGACAGATCGGGGGATCGCTGGACGCGGTCCTGGCGGGCATCAATGACGCCGACGCGGGCATTCGCGGCGCCGCCGTGCAGACCCTCGGCATTCTCGGCGGGCCTCGGCAGGTGGCCGACCTCGTGACGCTCGCCCAGAGGACACAGGACTCCAAGGAGCGAGCAGACGTCGAGAAGGCCCTCCTGGCGGTCAGCGGACGTTCGGGGCCGGCTTGCGTCCCGGATCTGCTGCCGCTGATGCTGAGCAGCGACGGCACCCTTCGCATGGTCGGGTTGCACGCGATGGCCATTGTCGGGGGACCAGCCGCACTGGCGGCGGTGAAAGACGGGACCCAGGACAAGGACGAGACCGTCCAGGACGAAGCCGTTCGCACGTTGTCCACCTGGCCGAACAACTGGCCCGAGGATACGGCTGCAGCGGACGCCCTCCTGGCGCTGGCGAAGTCCGGCAAGAAGGTCTCGCACCAGGTGCTGGGCCTGCGCGGCTATCTCCAGTACCTGCGAGGCGAAAAGGCCCTCGCCGCGGACAAGAAGGTGGCCAAGGTCGAGGATCTGCTCGAGGTGATCCAGCGGCCGGAAGAGAAGCGCCTGGCGGTTTCCGTGCTGGGCGGCATCCCTGCGGCCGGAGCGTTCGATCTGCTGACGAAGCTCGTGGCTGATCCGGCCGTCGCCGAAGAGGCCTGCTCCGCCATGCTCAACCTCGTGGGCAGAGAGATCCAGGGGGTCTCCAAGGAGCAGCGACAGACGATCCTCAAGACGATCATCGAGAAATCCCAGAACGCCAGGACGAAGAAGAGGGCCGAGGAGATGCTCCGAAGCCTGTAGATCAGTCCAGGGAAATGAGTCGACCTGTGAAGCGTGAAGCGTCGTCCGTAGAGCGTTAGAACCATTCGTCTGACGCTTCACGAGGCCCGCTTCACGCTTCACCTACTTTTGAAGGAGACGGAAGATGGCTGCGCGTGACATTCGTTCGAAGATTGTCTCTGGAGAGATCAGTCGGCGCGATCTCCTGACCGCTGGCTGCCTGGCGGCCTCCGCCGCAGGGATCGGTCTACAGGCACGACCGCTCCGGGCCGGACAGGCCGCCCAATCGGGCCAGATTCCCAACATCGACCCCGGCTACGTCGGGCCGCAGTTCTTCGACAAGAAAGAAGAGCAGGCGCTGCTGGAGGTCCTGGAGTCGGGATCGCCCTTCCGCTACTGGGGACCGGGTCGGCCGGACAAGGTGTTCCAATTCGAGGAGGCGTTCGCCAAACACATGGAAGCCAAGTTCGCGCTGGGCGTCACCTCGGGCACCGCGGCTCTCGATTGCGCCATCACGGGCCTGGGCGTCGGGCCGGGAGACGAGGTCATCGTCCCCGCCTACACGTGGTGGTCGGACTATACGTGCGTCGTCCACGCGGGGGCGCTGCCGGTCTTCGCGAACATCGACGCGACGTTCAACCTCGATCCGAAAGACTTCGAGCGCAAGATCACCCCTCGCACGAAGGCGGTCATCGCGGTCCACCTGCTGGGCGGGCCGTGCGACATGGACCCCATCCTCGAAATCGCTCGCAAACACAAGATCGCGGTCCTGGAGGACGCGGCCCAGTGCGTCGGCGGGTCGTACCGCGGAAAGAAGCTCGGCTCGCTCGGCAACGTGGGCATCTACAGTTTCCAGATCAACAAGATGATCACTTCCGGCGAGGGCGGCGCGGTCGTGACGAGCGACCCGATGATCTACGAACGGGCGGTCCGCTTCCACGACATGGGCGTCATGCGAGGCGTTTTCACCGACCGCACGGGGTCCGCCCAAGGCGAGATGTTCGCGGGCGAGAACTTCCGAATGAACGAACTCACCGGCGCTGTGCTGGGCGCCCAACTGACCAAGCTCGATGCCATGGTCGCTCAAATGCGCGGCGCTGCCCAGGCGGTCTATGAAGGGATACAGAACGTGCCGGGCATCCGCCTGCGCCGTCGTCCCGATCCGCAGGGCGACATCGGCTACTGCGTGGGCTGGGAGATGAAAGACGAGGCATCCCGCGACCGGTGCATCGAGGAACTGCGGTCGCGAAAAGTCCCGGCGTCCACGCTGGTCGGCTCCGTCCTGCTGCCCATCGAGGAATCCGTGATCAACAAGCGGACCCGGCACCCCGACTGGCCCTCGTTCAACAGCCCCCAGGGCAAGGAGATCCGGTACGGCCCGGACTGCTGCCGGCAGACGCTGGAGGTCCACGACCGGTTCGTCCTCGTCCGAATCGGAGCCAAGTACACCCAGCGAATCACCGACTATCTCGTCGATGCCATCCGCCAGGTCTATAGTTCCATTGCATGACCAGAGGACACGGATCAGGAGAACAGATATGGCAGAGCGATATGACCGCAGGGATTTCCTGAAGATGGGGACGGCTGCCGTGACAGCGTGGACTGCCGGCGGGATCTCCCTCGCGACCGACGTCAAATCGTCCGCGATGGAGACCGTTCGCGTCGGCCTGGTGGGCGTCGGCAGCCGGGGGACCTGGCTGCTGGAACTCCTCTTGGGACTCGAAGGGGTCCAGGTCAAGGCGGTCTGCGACATCGTCGGGGAGCGGGTCGCTCGGGCGCAGGACAAGGTGACCGCCGCAGGGCAGCCCAAGCCGAACGGGTACACTCGCGGCGAGACCGACTTCAAGCGCCTGTGCGAAACCGAGGACCTGGACCTGGTCATCAACGCGGTCCGGCCGTGGAAGTGGCACACGCCGATCAGTGTGGCGGCCATGACCGCCGGCAAGCATACCGCCACCGAGGTCCCTGCCGCCGAGACGATTGAGGAGTGCTGGCAATTGGTCGAGACGGCGGAGAAGACGGACCGGTACTGCGTCATCCTGGAGAACTGCTGCTACTTCCGCAATGTGATGCTGGTCCACCACATGCTGCGAGAAGGCCTGTTCGGCGAGCTTCGTCACTGCGAGGCGGGATACCAGCACTACTATCTGAAGGTCGGTCCCGGCGCACCGCGCTCGGCGGACCCGCTGGTCCAGACGGGCAACAGCTACCCGACGCATGCCATCGGCCCGGTCGCCCAGTGGATGGACATCAATCGCGGCAACCGTTTCGACTATCTGGTCTCCATGAGCGCCGACGGCACGCGGGGCAATCCCGGCGCGGACATCAACACCAGTCTCATCCGCACCGTCAACGGCCAAACGGTCACGCTGTACTACGACACGAAGCTGCCCAGGCCCTACGATCTGATCTACCGCGTGCAGGGGACCCAGGGCATCTACTCTGCGAGCCTGGACCAGATCTACATCGAGGGCCGCAGCGCCAAGGCCGAGACCTGGGAGCCCATGGACGAGTACTACAAGCAGTACGAGCACCCGCTCTGGAAGGCTTTGAGTGAAAAGGCCCTGGCTCACGGCGGGCACGGCGGTGCCGACTGGATCACGATTCACCGCCTGATTCGGGCGCTGCAAACGGGCACAGCCCCGGACATCGACGTCTACGATGCCGCCGCCTGGAGCTGCATCACGGAGCTGAGCGAGAAATCGGTGGCCCAGCGAAGCAGCCCCATGGATTTCCCCGACTTCACGAAAGGCCGCTGGAAGTGGCACCCCCGCCCTCGGGGGTGATCGATTTCCAGCCGGGGGCGGCTGGGCCACAAGTGAGCCTCAGGTCTTTGGCCCTGCCCATCTTTGCGACAGTTTCCTGCCGACGTCGGCCAGCCAGTCGTCGCGGATCGCGTCGTAGGGTCGGAATCGCTCGATGCCCCCCTGCTCCTCGCTGTGGAGCAGGGCGCGGTGCAGGCCCAGTTGGTTGGCGATGGGCGAGTCGATCAGGTTGCTCGAATCGGCGGCGCTCATCTGGAACAGCACGCGATGGTCGAACTCGTGGACCGTCTGGCGGTCCAGCGTTCGCTCGAGCGTGCTGAGCGTGTTGGCCCAGGCGAGGGTGTGGACGCCGACGCTGGGACCCTCTCGCAGCAGGTCCGCGAACTGGACGTCCGGCTGCGGCCTGGCCTGCTCGTCGCGCGAGAAGCTGAAGGCGTCCTCGTTGCGCCGGAGCATCCGATACCGCTGCAGACCGAAGATCACGAGGAAGATAAACGCGTCGCTCGTCTGTGGCACCCCCGCCCTCGGGGGTGTCTTTCCCCAGCCGGGGGCGGCTGGGCCACTGCGCCTGTCCACCTCCTTTGCCAGTTCGGCGATTGCGTCGGCTACATCGTGCCATCCGATGTTGCGACATTCGTGCGGGATCGCCGCCGCGATTCGCTCGAAGACACCGGCTCCCGGCGCGTCGGGCGGGCTGCCGTCCAGGATAATGAAGCGACAGGAGCACTGCGCCGCCAGACTCACGAGGGCGGCGCTCACCAGATTCCTGGCCAGATCGTCCCGCTGCCCAACGATGAGCAGATTGGCGCCGCTCTGCCGGCGGATCGTCACGGCGGTGGGCTCCTTGATTGTCACCGGCGCTCCCAGCCAGATTCGCGGCGAGTCGCACGGCACGGGTCGTTCGAGACAGGCCGCCAGTTGGCGGTTCTCTCGGATGTCGGCCGGGGCGCTTCCCTCGAAGACGATGGCCGGCTCGAATTGCGTATCGGAAAAAGGCAGATCTGTTTGGAGTTCCGCGTTTACGCGGTCTTCACCCGCCTGAAGGCGGAACTCCAAACGTCGCGTGGCGCCCCCGCCCTCGGGGGTGATCGATTCGGCGCCGGGGGCGGCTGGGCCACTGCCTTTTTTCGATACGCGGCGGGCGACAAGCGCCGAGATCTTCGCAAGGTAGCCGTCGCGGGTCGCGTCGGGCAGCCAGGCGGTCTGGAACGGGCTGTTGCCCGCGAGGCGGCCGCCGGCGTCGTTGTAGATCGCCTCGCCGGGACGGGAGAGCAGGCGGGCGGCCATGTTGTCGTCGTCGAGGATGAGCTGAGCGTCGGCGTCCGAGCACTGCAAGGCGATGCGGATCGCCATCTGCCCGATCGTGCTCCGCGCCAGGCCGAAGACCCCGCCGAGCGTCTGGGACCCGAGCACGACGTGGATGCCGAAGGCGCGACCCTGTCGCACGAGTTGCTCGAGCAGGACCGCGGCGTCCTGGGCCAGCTTGTCGTCCTCCGCGAAGAAGACCTGGAACTCGTCCACGATGAGCACGGTGCGAGGCATCGCTTTGCCCGTCGCCTTGCGGTAGGCGGCCAGGTCCTGCACACCCGCCTGGCGGAACAGGTCGCCGCGATGGGTCATCTCCGCGTCGAGCCTCCGGAGGATGCTCAGGCCGAACTCACGGTCGCTCTCGATGGCGATCGCGCGGGCGTGCGGCAGATGGTGCGTCGCGTAGGTCTTGAACTCGACGCCCTGCTTGAAGTCGATCAGGTACAGTTCGACCTGGTCGGGCGCATACCACAGGGCCAGGTTCGTCACCATCACGTGCAGCAGGGTGGATTTGCCCGAGCCGGTCTTGCCCGCGATGAGCATGTGCTGGGCGACGCCGCGACCGAGCAGCAGGTGCTGCAATCGCGTCGCGCCGGTCCGCCCGAGCGCGATGCGCAGCTCGTGCCGACTGTCCAGCGACCAGAGCTGGTCTGCTTGCGGCGCGATGGCGGCGAACGGGACTTCCACCCGAGCGGAGGCGGCGCCGGCCTTGCCGATGGCGTGCATGGCCTCGGTGAGGGCCTCCTCGCCAGGCGGCTTGTCCAGGACGAGCGGGAACTGCTTCAGGACGTCATCCTGCCAGACGAATTGGCCGTCCTCGTAGACGAGGTGGACGCTGGCGGCATGGATGTCACGCACGTCCACGCCGCTGGGCAACTCGGCCCGCGTGTCGTAGGCGATGAGCGTGTGTACGCCGCAACGAGGGCCGCTGTGAATGACGCTGCTCAGACGGCGGGCGGTCTCCTCGCTGAAGTTTCGCGGGAAGTCCGCGATCACGAGGAAGCGGTACGGCTCCGCCAGCTCGCCTGCCTGGCGGTTGTACTCCTCGATCGTCTCGAACTCATTGCGGAGATACTTCTGGATCACGTTCTCCATGTGCTGGGTGAGGTCTTCCAGTTGTTCCTGGAACTGGAGAGCCTCCGTCCAGATGCGCCCTCCGACGAGGGATTCGAGGTAGTCGCCGGCGTGCATAAAACCTGCGAAACTCTCGCCCAGTCCGACGGGATCGAAGATCGTGAAGCGGGCCTGTCCCGGCGGGAACGACGCGAACAGGCGTATCATCACCGCGCGGAGCGCATCGATCGCTTGCGGGCGTCCTTCCCGCGGGTACTCGAGCAGGAGGGAGCAGTGGTTAGGGAACTCCAGCAGGGCCGGCAACGCCGCGAAGCGTGCGGCGTCCAGCCTGGCACCGGCTCGCGCCGCCACCGAGTCGGCCAGGCGCCCGAAGTCCACATGGATCGCCGCGAACCGCGCCCCGGAAGGCGGCGTCTGCGAAGGCGTCCAGGATTCGCCCAGCAGATGGTCCCAATCACCGGTGGCTCGTCGGTCCAAGCGGGCCATGTACTGGAGAAGCGCGTCGATACGAGCCAGACCCCTGTCCCACCGGTCCTCCAGGGCCTTGCGGGCGGTCTGATACTTGCCCTCGCAAGCAGCGATCTCCTCGTCGTACCGTTTCTGAATCCCGGCCAGACCCTCCTGACACCGGCTATCGAGGGCCGCCTGCTGCTGCTCGAGCTTGTGCTGAGCCTCCTCGATGACCCGGTCCCGAGTCGTTCTGAGGCTGTTGAGGATCTCCTCGCGCTGGTCCTCGACCTGATGGAGCGAGGTGGCCTGCTGCCTGGCGATGTTGGCCTTCGTCGTCTCGAACGTGGAGTGGATTCTCTTGATCTCCGCCTGCTTCTGCTCGACCGACGTCTGCCACTCGCGCTCGATCTCGTCCAGTGCCTGCGCGGCGAGTCGGCCGAATGCGATCCGGGCATTCATCAGTGCCGCCTGGAACTCCTCGTAGAGACGCCGGACCTGCGACCGGCTCCGATGCCAGAGCGCACGACCGCCGACGACGATGGCCGCGATGGTCAGCGCGAGAACCGTCGGCGCCGTCACCGTCATGGACACTTCTTGAAGGTGCAAGATCCCCAGCACGGTGCCCGCGACGCCCAGCAGCCCGCCTGCCAGCAGGACGGGACGCGCCCCCACGAACAGTTGTGCGACGCGGAGCCTGCGGAGCTGGTCCAGTCGCTGCTCGGCCAGCGTCTGCTGCGAGCGGAGGATCTCGGCGGGGTTCTCGCCGTTGTCGGCGAGGGGACCGCCCTTCTGGGCAAGGGACAGCGCACGACAGCGATATTGTCGGATCAGGAGATTCGCCTGAGCGTCGAGATCGTCGAGCCGCCGGCGGGTCTGCTCGGCCGTCGCCTTGGCCTCGAAGCTCTTCTGCTGCTTTTTGGTCGCCGCCCCCTCGGCCACGAATTCCGCGACCAGCAACTGGTCCTGCTTCTCCTTCTCCGCTTTGCTCTCCAGGTCGGCGGCGGTCTGCATGACCCGCTTGCGTCGCTGCTGGACGTCGACCTTCAGGGTGCTGAGCCGGCCCTCGAACTCCGCGTCTGCCTCTTTGACCAGGGTTTCGTACTCCTCGCGGATGGTCTGGCTGTTCAGACGCAACTCCCGCTCCACAGTCTCCTTGTCCCTGTCGAATCGCTCCCGCACATCACTGCGGGCCCTCTGATACTCCGATTCGATCTCGGATTCCAGCGGCTCGACGACGGAGGCCGAGAGGTGGAGGACCTCGGCCATCGCTTGGCGCAGCAGGCCCGTGTAGTCGCCGTCAGCCTCGCGGCTGGGATCGCGAAGGTATGTCTGGAGGTCTTGGCTCATGCGTCGTGTTCCCTGCTGTCTGAGCAATCGTATTGGGCCTTCTCGATCATAGCCGCGATGCGTTCCATCGCCAGCACCGCGGCACGGATGTCCGCCTCCAGCGGAGCGATGTATTTCTTATCGAACTGAACGCAATTCTCGTCGCGCCAGACCTCGCGCACCCGCTGCCAATCTTGCAGGAGCTTCTTGGTCATCTGCACCAGTTTGGCCCGGCTGTCCGAGGCGCTCATTCAGACGCCCTCTCTGGCTCGGCCATGTCCTCGCCCTCCTGGGGCTTCTCCGTGCGGTTCTCTTCGGGAGTGGGCACGTCGGCGGGCTGAAGGACGGTGTCTTCGATACCTTCCCTCGCGATCCCAGGCGCCTCCGGCGGCGCGAGCGTCACATACTGCTCCAGGGAATCGACCATCCGATCCAGACTCGCACAGGCGTTGGGGATCTCCACCTCGATGGCGTTGACGAGTCCGTGAATGGCGCCTTTGTAGTCCAGCGACTCCCTTTCGATCTGCGTGCTGTAGATGCGGACCAGTCGGAACGTGTTCTCTGCGTCGCGGAGCCGTCGCTCGGCGATCCGCAGCGCCCTCCTTTCTTCGACGCACGAGCTGTGCGTGCCCGCGATGGCCCGGTCGAGGACCTCGTGCTGTTTGAGGGCGAGCCTGGCCTGCGTGTACTGCTGCGAGCGGGTCTGGACCTGCTGCTTCCAGTAGCGGTTGCGGTCCTCCCGCAGCCACAGAAGGGTCCGCTGGATGTCCGTACTGGCCTCATCCAGGGCCACCGACGCCACGGAAGCGAACGTGGCGAGCGAGGCCCGGAACTGCCTGAGCGCCCCGAACGAATCCACTCTGGCCTGTCCGCTCATCCCGGTCTCCTATCGCTGCTGGAGATAGTCCTCGATGTGCCTGGCCTTCTTGGCCAGAAACGCCGCATGTTGCCCGGAGGCATCGAGAAACCGGGCCAGCGTCTTGACCGTCTGCTCGAATTCCTGCGCGAACCGCTTCTGCTCCTGGTCAGCCCAGGTCCGCTCCAGCTCCCGCATGCGGGATTGCAGGCCCCCGATCAGGGTCTCCAGGTCCGAGTTGAACCGGGTGAGGTCCCGCGCAAATCGCCGCAGCTCCGCGGGGTCAACGTTAGCCTTGCCCATGAGGTTCTCCGTATCTGGGGACAATCCGCCGTCCCCCGTGCCTCTATTATTATAGCGGATTTGGAGCACGGATACCACGAATTCCTGTGGGCGGACGGGCCTGATTCCGCGTGCTTGCGTATGCGGAGAGTTCGCTGTAACATCGCGCGCGGCGCCGCCTCGCAAGAACGCGGCCATGGGCGGATGGCCTTTGACGAAGAAACCTGCTGGATGAGGTTGCCATGAAGAATAATATCGGAACAAAGCTCTCATTCGTGCTGCTGCTGACCGTCGCCCTTGGGATCGTCGAGGCAGTGACCCGGTCTGCGGACGTGCTGTTGTTCCCCGGCGAGAAGTCGTCTTTTTACTCGTACGACCGCTACGACTTCGTCTACGAGGGCAGGGACTGTATCATCGTCGCCCCCAAGGCCATGGCGGAAGGCAGACCCTGGATCTGGCGGGCCCGCTTCTTCGGACATGAGCCCCAGACGGACATCGCGATGCTGGAGCGAGGCTATCACCTGGTCTATGCCGATGTGGCGGGACTGCATGGCGCGCCACAGGCGGTTGCGATCAGGGACCGCTTCTATGAGTATCTCACGAAGTCGTACGGCTTCTCGAAGAAGGCGGTGCTGGAGGGCATGAGTCGCGGCGGCCTGATCATCTACAACTGGGCTGCAGCGAACCCCGACAAGGTCTGCTGCATCTATGCAGACGCGCCGGTCTGCGACATCAAGAGTTGGCCCGGCGGCAAGGGGGCAGGGCCAGGCGACGCCGCGTGCTGGGCCGAGTGCCTGAAGGTCTACGGCCTGACAGAGGAGCAGGCGATGGAAGCCCGCTGCAATCCGATCGACCATCTGGAGCCGCTGGCCAAAGCGGGGATACCCCTGCTGCACGTCGTCGGCGATGCGGATGACGTGGTCCCGGTCTCCGAGAATACCGCGATCCTGGAGGCTCGCTACAAGACGTTGGGTGGTTCGATCCAGGTGATCCACAAGCCGGGCGTCGGGCACCACCCTCACAGTCTGAAAGACCCTGCTCCGATCGTGGATTTCATCCTCGCCTCCGCACGACGAGAACTGTCCGGGCAGGGAGATCCGATCCGCGAGAGGATCGAATGGTGCGATATCTGGATTACCAACGCTGATAGGAGCGATCTGCCCAGGGCAGGGCCGCACAAGCCAAGCAGGTGTCGAAGAGCATCGAATCCCGCTTGTAGTGACGCCGTAAGGCGTTGTCTTCCGTCCGAGTCTGCATATGAGTCGCACGCTGAGGAGAAGATATGCCCTCACAGGCACACTACAAACTGGGATATACCGTCACGGGCACACTACGAACCGGCGGCGCTGGGACCCGGACCTGCCTGCTCTCGGAACCGAGCCTCGCAGCTCTGCCATAGAGACGCCATTTCTCGAACCTTGTCCGGATGCTGATCTGCCAGGTTCTTCTGCTCGCACCGATCCATCCTGAGGTCGTACAACTCCCAAGGGCCGTCCTTACCTTTGGCAACGAGCTTCCAGTCGCCGACGCGGAGGGCCCGATTGTCCAGATGATGGAAGTACAGGAACTCGTGCTCGACCGAGCCGCCCGGAGCGAACGCAGGCACGAGACTCTTGCCCGGCAACGGGGGCGCCGCGTCGTATGGCGGCTGGGCAGCCGGTTGGCCTCCCGCCAGTTCTACGATCGTTGGCAGGAGGTCGATGAAATGACAGGGGCTGTGGCGGAGTTCGCCGCGGGCGCCGATGCCGGTCGGCCAATGGACGATCAGCGGCGACGAGATGCCACCTTCGTGGACCCAGGACTTGTGCAGGCGAAACGGCGTGTTGGCGGCGCTGGACCAGCCCGGACCCAGGCATAGATACGATTGGCGCGAGCCAGGCGGCGCTGCGGGATCGTTCATGTCTCCGCGGATGATCTGCTCGGCACTGGCGCCATTATCAGACACGAAGAGGACAACTGTGTCGTCGAGGGCGCTCATGCGCTCGATCTGGTCGAGGACGCGTCCGATCTCGCGGTCCATGCGGTCGATCATCCCGGCGTGGATGGCCATCTTCGTCGCCTGGAACTCCCGCTGCTCCTCGGTCAGGTCGGTCCACGGGACAGCCCGATCCACCTCGCCCGGACCGATGCTCTCGGTCAGCTTCTCTCTGGAGAGGTTCCAGCTCGGAATCCCGTCCGCCTCCAGGGGGGCCAGATCGCAATTGACCATGCCCATGTCCCGCAGCCGCTCCCGCCGCTGCCTGCGAATGGCGTCCCACCCGGCCCGATAGCCGTCCCGATACCGCGCGATGTCCTCGGGCAACGCTTGCAGCGGGAAGTGCGGCGACGTGAACGCCAAGTAACAGTAGAACGGTTGGTTTCGGTGCTTATCCTCATGCTCTTTCAAGAAGCTTCTTGCGTGGTCGGCAATGGCGGTCGTGACATAGAAACCGGAGCCTGCCTCCACAGGGTCGAGCCTGCGGTCGTCCAGCTCGTGGTTCTTCGGATTGAAGAATCGGTCGTGGTCGTGCACGACGTAGGAGTGGTCGAATCCGCCGTGGGCGACGGGTTTGGGCGCGCCCATGAGGTGCCATTTGCCGGCGTGATAACAGCGATATCCCAGGGGCCTGAGATAGTGCGGCGCGACGCGGGCCCAGGCGGGCAGCATCCCTTGCGGCGGGTCCATGCGAACCTGCTGCGGATAGTAACCCGTCAGCAGCGATGTCCGCGACGGCCAACATCGTCCCGTCGAGTAGCACTGAGAGAACCGCAGGCCGCCTGCGGCCAGGCGGTCGATATTGGGGGTACTGATCTCGCCGCCGTAGCAGCCGGCGTCGGAATACCCCATGTCGTCGGCCACGATCACGAGCACATTCGGCTTGCGTCGGGTTCCCGAGGAAGAAAGGCCTTCCAGCCCGCTGGAGTCCCCAAGCACCTGCCCGCTCAGTGCGAGAGCCGGGCCCAACGCCAATGTCCGTCGGAGGAACGCACGCCTGGTGACGCCTGTCGATTCCATGTTGTCATCCTCCTTTATGGATTGCTGCAACGCGGCAGTCCGTGTGGCAAACACGACACCGATCCTAACACAACGGGTCCTGCCGCCGCAACAATACTCGCACAAAGGTCCGATATGCAATGGACCCGCCGCAATCCCTGCAGATTCTCCTCGCGTGGTCTCCCGACGATCCTCCGCCGGTCGCCGGTCCAAGCTGGTGCGCCCATCGTAATCGCAGAGGGATCGCCCCGCAAATCGCAGTGGCGCCGGACCTCCCTTGGCGGGTTCCGCACGTCTGACCGACAATCGGACGCTATTACTTGTGAGATTTTTTTTGATTCTGCCATATATGGTATTGAACAAAAGGTCAGAAGTGACTATAAAGTCATTTGTGAACGAGGTAGTCGCACAACCAGCAACGCTCAATCGGACGCAGCGCAGGGTTTCGAAGACGCGAAACCGCCTGCTCAAGGCGGCTTCCGACGTGTTTGTGGAAGTCGGCACGGATGCTGCGACGATTGAAATGATCACCCAGCGGGCCGATCTGGGAAAAGGAACGTTCTACCGGCATTTTGTCGATAAGAGCGAAATCGTTGAGGTCCTGATCGACCAATGCGTCGCGGATTTGCTGGAGGCGGTGTTGCACGCCGCACGCGAGCCGCACTCGCTGCGGGAGGCCTTCAACGGTCTGGTGGATGGACACATGGAGTTCTTCCTGAGCCATCCGGACAAGTATGCGTTGTTGTTTCAGGGTCGGATGTTGCTGAACCTCAATCGCGGTGTGCTGTGCGGCACGGACCAGCCGTATGAGAACTACCTGGGTCGGATCGAGGAATTGGTCCGTCCCTTCCTGCCGATGCCCGCGGGCGCCGTCAAGATCCGACGGGTCGCCTGTGCCATCGCGGGCTTTGTGTCTGGTCTTCTGTCTTTTGCGATGATTACCATGGATCGCCAAGCCGTCAAAGAGAGTATCGAGCCCATGAGGGGCCCCTTCCTCACCAGCGTGCTCAGCTTCATGGCACGATCATAGGTACGAGTTGTATTCAAATAGTTAGTGATTGAGAAAGGAACTTGTCAAAATGTCTATGTGCTCTGCGAGTGGGGGCGAAGACTCTTGTCATGGAGATGCCTCCCTGTGTGTGGGCGATGACGAACCTCCGCCGATAGCGACCGCACCCAGCCTCAGTGAAACAATTGTTTATCGGCCCAAAAACTGGAACGACTGGCGCTGGCAGATGGCCAATCGCATCCGGTCCTGTCAACAACTGTCCGCGGCGTTTCCCCGTTTGGTCGGGGCAACGGAATTGGCCTCGGTCATGACCAAGTACCCCATGGCGATCACGCCGTACTACGCCTCGCTGATTCGCCGCGCGGACAAAACCGACCCCATCTTCCAACTGTCCGTGCCCCAGGCGCAGGAGTTGATCGATCCTCCGTTCCTGTCGGCCGACCCGCTGGAAGAGTGCAGAGACATGCCGGTCCCGGGCATGGTGCATCGTTACCCGGACCGCGCCCTGGTCATCGCGACCACGATGTGCTCGACCTACTGTCGGCACTGCACGAGAAAGCGAATCGCGGGCACGCGAGAGACCAGCATCACCAAGCGGCGTCTGGAGCAGATTGCCGCTTACCTGACGGAGCATCCGCAGATCAGCGATGTGATCGTCTCGGGCGGCGACCCGCTGACGATGAGCACCGAGCACCTGGAGATGGTGTTGTCGCGTCTGCGTCAGGTGCCCTCCGTGCAGATCATCCGGATCGGGAGCCGTGTGCCGGTGGTGTTGCCGATGCGCATCACCGACGAGCTGTGCCAGATGATTTGCAAGTACCACCCGGTGTGGATCAACACGCACTTCAATCATCCGCAGGAGCTGACGCCGGAAGCGGCGGAGGCTTGCAGGCGGCTGGCCGACGCAGGCGTCCCGCTGGGCAACCAGTCGGTCCTGCTTCGCGGGGTCAATGACGACCCGCGGATCATCGAGCAACTCTGCCGCGGCCTGGTTCGAATGCGGGTCCGCCCGTACTACATGTACCAGTGCGACCTCGTCCGAGGCGTGGAGCACTTCCGCACCCCGCTGACACGAGGCATGGAGATCATGGAGTATCTTCGCGGCCGGCTCAGCGGTCTGGCGATCCCCACGTTCGTGGTCGATGCCCCGCACGGCGGCGGCAAGATCCCCGTCCTGCCGAGCTATGTGGTTTCGCAGAGCCCGACTCACACGGTTCTGAGGAACTACGAAGGCATGCTGATTGCCTATCCCGAGCCGCAACAGCGGTTCGACGGCCAGTGCACCGCGCCGCGCGAGGAGTCCTCGCCGGGAGTGTGGGAGCTGGCCGCGGGCCAATACAGCCGAATCCAGCCCAAGGAGACCGTCCGTCTTGCAAGACGCCAGTCCTGCTGTGCGTCGGATGAGTCGGTAGGGGAATTCTAAGCAATGAGCAAGACATCACATCCGGCCGCGTGTCCCTCACGCGGCCGGAGTCATTTGATGACCGTAGGATTGGTCTACGATCTTCGAGACGATTACCTCGCCCAGGGTTTCACGCAGGAGCAGGCCGCCGAGTTCGACTCCGCCGCGACGATTGACGCCCTCGAAAAGGCCATTCGATCTCTCGGATATGCCACCGAGCGAATCGGCAACGGGATGGCCCTCGCCCAACAGCTCGCCGCGGGCAACCGGTGGGACCTCGTGTTCAACATCGCGGAGGGGTTGTACGGACGCAGTCGCGAGGCCCAGACGCCCGCCCTGCTGGAGATGTACGGAATTCCCTACACCTGCTCCGACCCGCTGGTGTGCGCCCTGACGCTGGACAAGGCGATGACCAAGCGCGTGCTCCAGTCGGCGGGTCTGCATACGCCCCGCTTTGCGGTGGTCACGTCGCCCTCGCAGGTGGAGAGCTTGGATTTGGACTACCCGCTCTTCGCCAAGCCTCTCGCGGAAGGCACGGGCAAAGGGGTCGACAAGGATTCCCGCGTCGATTCGCCGGCGGCACTCGAGAAGGTGTGCGCCCGTCTGCTGGAGCGGTTCGCCGAGCCGGTCCTGGTCGAGGAGTATCTCCCCGGTCGGGAGTTCACGACCGCCATTCTGGGGACGGGGTGCGACGCCCGCGTGCTGGGGACCATCGAGTTCAGGATCGAGGCCAACGCCCCCGCCCAGGACTACTCCTTCGACGTGAAAGAGCAGTGCGAGCAGTGCGTGACGTACTTCCCCATGCCGAAGGGTGCCCTCCGCGATGAAGCGGAGGCCCTGGCCCTCGCGGCCTATCGCGTGCTCGAGTGCCGTGACACCGGGCGCGTGGATATCCGTCTCGACGCGCAGGGCCGTCCCGCGTTCATCGAGATCAACCCGCTGCCGGGCATGCATCCGACGCACTCGGATCTGCCCATGATCGCCACGCAGGAAGGCATGTCCTACGAGGAATTGATCGGCAGCATCGTCCACAGTGCCCTTGCCCGCCAGGAGTCCACACCGTGCAGCGCCGGAAAACGAGCGTCCTGATCCTGTTCAACGAGCCCAGATCCGCCGGTTCCTCCGCTCGGAAAAAGGCAGATCGGGCCTGCTTCGAGAGGGAAAAACCTCCCTCTTCGATCTTTCCCTCTCAAACCGCGGCCTTCGCGGAGAGTGAAGCGGGCGTTCTGGCTGAGGTGCAGGCGGTGAGCGAGGCGCTGGATGCCCTGAAGATCGCCCATCGTGCGGTCGGCGTACGACAGTTCGTAGACTTGCCTGCGGTCTTGTCTGCGGCGGACGAGCCCGTGGTGTTCAATCTCATCGAGGGCTTCTGGTCGGACCCGGGTCAGGCCGTTCACGTGCCCACGGTCGTCGCCAGCCTCGGCAAAGCCTGCACCGGCAACGACACGCAAGGTCTGCTCCTGTCGCTCGACAAGTGGCAGAGCAAGACCCTTCTCGCAGCCGCCGGGCTGCCGACCCCCAAGGGACTCCTCGTCCCTCCGGGACGATCCATTCCTGCGAAGGACCTGTTCGACGGGCCCTGGATCGTCAAGCCCGTGCAGACAGACGCCAGCGAGGGGATCGATAAGACCAGCATCGTCCGCACGCGGGGCAAGGCCCTTCAGGAGGTCGTTCGACGCATCCACGACCGATTCGGTCAGCCTGCCCTGATCGAACAGTTCATCGAGGGGCGCGAGCTGAATATCTCCGTGATCTGCCGCAAGGGAAAGGCCGAAGTGCTGCCCCTGGCGGAGATCGATTTCAGCGCCTTCGAAGCGGGCCGACCCCGCATCGTGGGCTACGAAGCCAAGTGGCTCGAAAACAGCTTCGAGTACATTCATACGCCTCGGATTATCCCCGCGCGGGTGCCGAAGCGGCTGGCGGAGCAGATTCGCACGCTGGCCGCAGCGGCCTGCCGGACACTTCGCTGCTTCGATTACTGCCGAGTGGACTTCCGCTCGGACAAGGAAGACCGACCCTACATCCTGGAAGTGAACGCCAATCCCGACATCTCGCGGGATGCCGGCTTCGCTGCGGCGCTGACTGCGGCGGGCATCTCCTACAAAAGCTTTGTCAAGCTGACCATCGACAACGCGGTAAAACGATTCAAAGACGGTCTGAAGGGTCAAGTTCCAAGTGGGCGGTCTTCACGCTCCAGACTTCACACTCCAGACTCCAAGCGGTCCATCAGCATTCGTTGGTGCAAGCCCGAGGATCGCCAGACGGTGTTGTCCTTCCTTGCCCAGACCGGTTTCTTCCGACCTGATGAGATCGACATCGCCCGCGAGGTCCTGGACGCGGCGCTGGCCGACGGACCTACGGGCCACTACCAGTCGCTCGTCGCCGAGATCGACGATCAGACGGTGGGCTGGGTCTGCTACGGCCCAACGCCCTGCACGGTCGGGACGTTCGACATCTACTGGATCGGGGTCTCTTCTGCCTGGCAGGGGCACGGCATCGGCCGGGCCTTGACCGGCTTCGTGGAGCAGGCGATTCGTGACCGAGGCGGCCGGCTGTTTGTCGTCGAGACTTCGGGCCGGGAAAGCTACACCCCGACGCGCCGGTTCTACGAAGCCCTGGGGTATCGTCTGGCGGCCAGCATCCCGGACTTCTACGGCCCCGGCGACCCGCGGGTCATCTTCGTCAAAGACGCCGCAGTTGACCGGCCTGTGTGAGTTGCGTATTCGTGCTGTAGGTGTTGCGCCCGCCCAGGATCGGGTCCTTCTCGATGTAACGTTCCCAATCAGCCATCGCATCCAGCATTGCCTTGCCGCGTCGGCAGTCTTCGATGGTCATCTTGCCCGACTGCACCAGATCATAGTACGGCCCGATATCCGTCTGGCGGTAAAGGCCGGCGAAGTGCTGGTAGAACTCCTCTCGCGGCAAACGGGTGGGCAGAACGGCGTGTAGGGTGTCAAAGCAGGAGTAGTCGTCCGTCAGCAGCTCATTGCGGCGTTCCCGGTAGAGTTGCGTCCCGGGCAAGGGTGTGAGGATTGTGAACTGAGTGTGGGTGATCCGGTGTTCGCACACGTAGTCGCGAAGTCGGTTGAAGTCGTCCTGTGTCCAGTCCGGATCGACGATGAACGCGCCCCAAATGATGACGCCGTTGTCCTGGAGGATCTGGATGGCCCGGTTGTTCGTGTCGATCGTGCAGGACTTTCCGACGCCCTGGAGAACCTTGTCCGATCCGCCCTCCAGGCCCAGCAGGACCGCATACAGCCCGATGTCCACCCAGTTCTTCACGAGATCGGGATGCCGGACGATGGAATCCGTGCGGCATTCCATGGAGTATCTCTTGCGAATGCCCTCGGATCGGATCATGTCGGCGATCCTGGCTTCCCGCTTGTAGTTCATCAGAAAGTTGTCATCCACGAATGTGATGTGATCGGTGGTGACGTCGGCCACTTCCGAAAGGACCCTTCCGGCCGGCATCTGGTTGATGGCGCCATGATAGAACTCATGGACACTGCAGAAGTTGCACCGGAACGGGCAGCCTCGGGACGTTGCGACAGACGTATCCGGCTTGTCGAAGAGGAAGAAGTACTCGCTGCGGTAGGCTTCCGTCAAATTGCGACGCGGCATCGGCAAATTGCCGAGATCGATCCGGGCGTGCGATTGCCCGTTCCGGATGAAGGCGCCTTCGCGATTCTGCCAGACGATGTTGGGGACGTCATGGAGGCTGAGGTGGTCTTCCACCGCACGGACGAGCGGGGCGAACATCACTTCGGCCTCGCCGATCGCGACCGCGTCCACCTGGGGCAACGAGAAATCCTCCGGCAGAAGCGTGGCGTGGTGGCCGCCCGCGACGGTGAAAACCTCCGGCGAGAAGGACTTGACCCGACACAGCACGTCCTGGGCGGCGTAGACCTCCGGCGTCAGGGCGGTCACCGCCACCAATTCCGGCTGGAATCGTCGCAGCATGAAGTCCAGATCGTCGTCCAGACGCATGTCCAGGATGCGAACATCGTGCTCGGGGACCGTCGCTGCGATCATTTCCAGATGCAGCGGTTCCGGTGATGCCGCCAGGGGGAACCCGATGCCCTGCGACAAACGGGGTTGAACCAGAAGAATCCGCACAATTGCACCTCACCTATCTGGAGGCTGCAGGACCTTGCCGCATCGCGGCGGGATTCGTGCGTCCTCGGTGTCTGACAACAAAGACGGTCGAGCTACCCGGCGGTGCGAGCAGCGTTCATGTGCCCCCTCGCCCGATGCAACCTGCGCAGGAAATCCCCCTTGCGGAAATCGGACATCCATTTCCGCATCGTGATCCAACCGCCGAATCGCACCAGGCGGATCTCCCATCGTCGGAACCAGATGCTCCAACCTGCCCGGAGACGATGGAGTGAGAAGACCAGCGCCGGGAACGACAGGATGCTCGCAGCGACCAGCAGCGCATAGCGGAATTGGTAGACCCGGCTCATGATCCGCTTGCCGGCGCGCTGCAGTTCCTCCGCGGTCAGGGGCGCATCCGGCTCGAACAGCGGGAAGTTGCCGTCATAGTACTCCCAACCCACGTCCTGGAGCGGATAGATCCGACCCTGTTCTTCCAGCCGTTTGCGGAGGTCCGTGCCGGGCAGCGGAACCGGGAGCAGGACCTGAACGCTGTCGATTCGTGATTTGCGAATGAACCGCCTGAACTGCCTGACCCGCTCGGCGACGGGCATTGTGAATTCGCTACCCAAGGCAAGCGGGTAGCCGAAAATGAACATGCCGTGAACCCAGAACCCGGTCTTGCGAAACACCTTCACCAGCGAGAGCATCTTCTCGGCATTGATGTGCTTGTTCATGGCCTTGAGCTCCTCGTCGATGGGGGACTCGAAGCCGATGGCGACGTGCCGGATGCCGGCGGAACGCATCGCCGCCAGCATTTCGGGGTCGTTACCCTTGTCCAGTCGGATCTGCACGGTCAGCGATAGCTGTCTGCCGATCTGCTCCTGGTATTCCCGGAGGCTCTGGCAGAACCGGATCGTGTCGTCGCGCTGCTGGCCGAACAGGTCGTCCACGATGAAGAACCGCCTGGCGTCGCGGGTCTCGACGAGATAACGGATGTTCTCGAGCAATCGGTCGGCCGAGGCAGGTCGCGGCTTGCCCTTGACCGTACAGAACTCGCATTGCATCGGGCACCCGCGAATCCGCTCGACCGGATAGACGCGGATTCCGGCATAGCGAACCAGGGAGAAGTCCGGGAACGGAAACCGGTCGAAATCCATCAGCGGCTCGCGACTCGTCGTGCAGACGACCTGCCCGTCTCGCAGGTACGCGATGCCCTGGATGGCGGACACATCCCGGCGGTGCTCGATTGCCTGGAGAAGCTCGCGAATCGTCTCCTCCCCTTCGCCCAGAACGACGAAGTCGATGCCGTTGGACAGGGCTTCCGCGATATTGGGTCCCGCGAAGTGTTGCCCGCCTGCGACGGTAATGACGCCCATTCGCTTGTACTGCTTCGCCAGTTCGTAGAGTCGGGGAATCGTGCTCGTGAGCCCGCCGTAGAAGCCGACGACGCCGGCGGGACGCTGCCGCTGGATCAGGTCGTGGTCGGCGCCGCGCGAATCCGCTCGCGGCCCGCATCGCCCGAGGTTGTTCTCGTCGATGACCTCCGCGTCCCAGCCGGCCATGTCGTTGACCGCGGTGGCGACGCGCACCGGACCCAGCGCGGTGGTCCTCACCGCAATCCGCGAGTAGATATTGAAAGCGGGAAACGCCGGAACGACGATCCGAAGCCGTCGTCTCTTCTGTGCCGGATTACTCATAACAGAACACCTATTCATTTATAGTGGTATCGCGAACCGCGATGCGACGATCATACCCTGGCGCGTTCCCCGAGGCAAGGAATTCTGCCGGGAAATATCGACCGCAAGATCGTTATTTTGTATGAACAAACACTCGAATGAAGGACAAGAAACTTGCTTTCCTCGACGGGAGGCAGTATAATGCCATGTAGTTGCCCTGGACCAGGGCTAACCCCTATAAGGAAAGATCATGGCTGTCGAACTGTATTCTGAGGACATCATCGTCGTTGCCACGGCGGACAAACCTTCGCCTTTCAAGATCTGGCTTCGGACGGAGGAATCAGGCGATCTCACGGGCGACCTTCGGTGGCTCCGCGACGAATCCCCCGACTATCACGTTATCGTGGACCTCGCCCAGACGAAGAGCATCGGGTCCGAGAGCTACAAGGCTCTTGTGGATTTGCGGGAACGGACCGAGGAAGACGACTATCGTTTCGTCCTGTGCGGCTTGTCTTCGCATCTGAAGCGGGAACTGAAGTGCATGGGTCCGACGTGCGAGTTCGATGCGTTCGATACCCGGGAAGCAGCCATTGCGGCGCTCTCGCCCAGGCGTGAACTGCTCCTGGAACGGGGGCTTGCGGAGCAGGCTGGAGTCGTCGCAACTCCCAAGGTGTGACCGCTGCCTTCGGCGGCCCCGCCCGGCTTCCCGCGGGACGGGACTTGCGCCTTACCGGCAGACCCGGGCGATGGTATGATGCTCCCATGCCCGAAATCATCAAGAGCCATATCCTCCATCTGCTGGAAAAGGACCGCACGCCGCGAAAGCTCGTGCACCTGGAGCAGGAACTGGGTGTCCAGGGAGACCTCAAAACGGTCTTTCGCCAGGCCATCGAGTCGCTGTGTGCCCAGGGGCGGATCATCGTCGGGCCGGGCAACGTGGTCCGCCTGCCTGCGGAGTCCAACGAGGTCACCGGCGTTTTCAAGGCCAATCCCCGCGGTTACGGCTTCATCACGCCGGAGCAGTCCGACGTGGAGGGCGAGCTGTTCATCCCCGCCAACGCCACCGGCAACGCCATGACGGGAGATCGTGTCGTTGCGAAGATCCTGCGCCGCGGCGACGAGGACCGACTCAGCGGGCAGATCGTCCGAATCCTGGATCGCGCCCATAAGACCGTGGTCGGCACGCTGCACCAGGAGCCGACCGGCTGGCTCGTCCAGCCCGACGGAGGGGACTTCTCCCGCCCGATCCAGATCGAGGGCATCGATCCGAAGGAAGGTCAACCGGATTGGGAGAGGGGAGAGCGGGTCTCCTTTGAGAGGGAGAAACCTCCCTCTTCGGTCTTTCCCTCTCGAACTCCCGGTGTGCGTCGGGTGTTTCGTCCTGTCCATCCTCCAGCGGAATCGAGCCAGGAGATTTCGTCGAGGAATACAGGCCCGGTCTCCCTTTTTCCAATCCGCCACGGCGACAAGGTGTGTGTTCAGATCCGCTCGTATCCGACGCGCTCGCAGGCGGCCCGCGGCGTGATCACGCAGGTGCTCGGTCGGCCGGGCGGGTCCGAGACCGAGATCGCGGCGGTCATCCAGCGTCATGGCCTGCGCGACGCCTTCGATCCGTCCAGTCTCGTCGAGGCGGTCAACGCCAGATCCGCCTTCAATCCGCACGACACGCGAGATCGCGAGGACCTCGCGGGCACGCTGATCGTGACCATCGACCCGCCCGACGCCAAGGACTTCGACGACGCGGTCAGTCTCACCCGCGATCGCGAAGGGCAGTGGGTCCTCGGCGTCCACATCGCGGACGTGAGCCACTTCGTCGCGGAAGGCTCCGCGCTGGACCGGGCCGCACGCGAACGCGGCAACAGCGTCTACTTGCCGGGCAAGACGCTGCCCATGCTCCCCGAGATGCTCAGCAACGACCTCTGCTCCCTCCAGCCGGGCCAGCGTCGCTATACCAAAAGCGTCTTCCTGACCTACAGCAAGGACGCCCACATCCGATCCGTTCGCTTCGCGAACACGATCATCAAGTCGAAGGCCCGCCTGACGTACCTCCAGGCCGATCAGGTCCTCCAGGGCGATCCCGCGGGTCTGCCCAAGGACGTCGTGGCCCTCCTGCACGACATGGAATCGCTCGCCCGCGGCATCGAGGACCGACGCCGGCGGGCGGGCATGCTGCAGCTCGATGCGTTCGCCAACGAGCTCGTGAAGGACGAGGTCGGGCAGGTGATCGGGGTCCAGCCCGAGGACACCAGCTATCCGCACACCATCATCGAGATGTTCATGGTCGAGGCCAACGTCGCGGTCGCGACCCTGCTGGACCGCTACTGCATCCCGTTCATGCGGCGTATCCATCCCGAGCCTGACTCGAGGGCCTTGTACCGACTCTCGCAGACCCTCCGGCTCCTCGGCGTCACGCTCTCGCGGAAGCCCCAGCGCGCGGATATCCAGGCGGTGCTGAGTCAGATCCGCGGCACGAAAGTCGCGCTGCCGGTCAACCTGCTGGTCCTGCGAACCCTGGAGCGGGCGACCTATTCGCCTGCGAGCGTCGGCCACTATGCCCTGGCGGCCTCGAAGTACTGTCACTTCACCAGCCCGATCCGCCGCTACGCGGACCTCATCGTGCACCGGGCCTTGCAGGGGCATCTCACCGGCGGCGTGGACCGCATCCGACGGCTCTACGCCTTCCCCGACCTTGCGGAGCTCGGCGAGCACATCTCCGAAACCGAGCGGGTCGCGGACGAAGCGGAGCAGGAGCTCAAGACGATTCTCATTCTCCATCTTCTGCAAAGACGCGTCGGCGAAGAGTTGGAGGGCGTCGTCGTGAGCTTGAGCGGGCACGGCGCCGCGGTGCATCTGCCCGAGTACGGCGTGGAGGGCCTGATCCCGCGCGAGGCCCTCGGCCCGGATCGCTGGCAGTTCGACGAGCAGAACCAGTGTCTCCTGGGCCGGCACACCGGCGCCATCCTGCGACTGGGCCAAACGATGCAGGTGCGAATCGTCGATGTCCGCCCGGCCGGCGGGCAGCTCGATCTGGCGCCGGCCGGCGGGCTGGTCATGAAACCGCCCGAGCACGGCAAACGGCCGGCGCCGCGTCGCGGATCGTCCGCCAAGCGCCGAAGGAGCCGAAAGAAACGCACCACCTGAGTGGAGAACGGGAGCCGCTATGGAATCGCCGAGAACCACGCCGTACAAGTGTCACGTCTTCGTCTGCGTGAACGACCGTGGGGGAACGCGAAAGTCCTGTGCCGATGGGAACAGCAAGGAAATCGCGGCGCGCATCAAGGAAGCCGCGAAGAGGCGTTTTGCGCCCGGAGACGTCCGCGTGTCACAGAGCTTGTGCCTGGGTCTGTGCGAGTTCGGCCCGAACGTCGTCCTCTATCCGCAGCGGATCTGGTTCCAGGGCGTAGCCGCGACCGACATCGATTGCATCCTCGACGCGGTCGCCCAGGCGCTGGATGAGTGCCCATGACTTGTGGTCGATCTGATTGGGATCAGTTCGCAGTGTGCCCGTAAGGGCATATCTTCGCGCCACGGGTCACGAGCCACGGGTCACGGGATAGCGCCTTACGGCGTCACTGCGAACAGGTCGGCCGCAGCCGGATTACTCGACGACACCGGGGGACGGAAGGCTCGCCCGCCAATTGGCCGGGTCGCTCCCATCGGACGCCAGGTCGATCCGGCTCAGGGACAGGCCGTAGCCGTCCGCCTCGGTGGGCCAGGAATCGACGCCGGTCACGAAGTTCTCCGGGTGCGATCCGTCGCTGTATGTCACCGCGTCGGCGACGATCCAGTTCCGCGTACCGTCGAGGTTCCCGTCGCTCGGGCAGAGCAGCTCCAGCGTCTCGACACTGTTGGCGAGCTTGCCGCCGCCCCACTCCACGATCTGCGTGTTCGCAGGGATGCTGTAGGCCGCCCGGCAGGCGGCCAGGTCCTTGACGAGCAGCAGGCACTCGCCCGGCGCCAGCGTCACCGGCGAATCGGCGGGGAACGTCACGTCGATGGCCGGATCGTCGGGATTGTCGGTGAACCGCCAGGCCAGTCCGCGGATCGCGTCGTAGAGCGTGACAGCGGCGTCGGCGGTATTGACCAGCTCGACGTATTCCGCGTCGTCCGATCCATCGGGGTGGTACATGATCTCGCTGATCCGAATGGAGTCGGGCGCCGGGCCGACGTCGAAGATCGCCTGGGCCAGGCCGCTCCACGGACTGTAGGCGTTGCTGGCGACCAGGACGCGGGCCTTGACCTGGGTGCTCTCCGTGATGGTGATCGGGCCGGTGTACGTATACACGGTCCCGCCCGAGCCGCCGGTATCCGGCGTGGCGATCTCGCTCGCGACCAGCTCGGCACAGAACAGCAGGTCCGAGCTGCTCGCTCCGGAATTCAGCCCCTGGATGGCGAGCAGGTTCTGCCCTTGTTGCAGCAAGGCCAGGCAGGCGGAGACGTCGAATTCCTCCCAGACGATCGCGGCGTTGTCGTCGTGGGTGCCGCTGGCGCCGGAGTTCCACACGGGTGTGCCGGTGAACTGGGCCCGCGCGATCTCGGTGCCGTTGAGCCAGGCAACGAAGCCGTCGTCATACCGCATGTTCAGCGTCAAGGAGTCGAACGTGCTGGTATCGCCTGAAACGGTGAACGGGATGCGGATGCAGCAGGTCTGATTGACGTTGTACATCGCGGCTTGCAGGTCGATGGTGAAGTAGGCCTGGAAGCCGCTGCTGCGTTCGTAGCCGACGCCGCCCGTGCCGCTGATCCAGGCGGAGTCGTCGAAGGCCAGACTGCTCCGCCAGGCGTCGCTGATCGCGGCAGTCGGGACGAGCACCTTCTTGGCGGCGCTCTCGGCGACCAGGGTGGTTGAGTTCACGACGGTCACAGTGGAATCGGTCGGGCGCGGGTCCGAGCCGTCGAGCGTGTAGAAGAGCGTGCCGCCGGCGTGGGGATTGCTGATCGCCACCGTCGTGCCGGACTCGACCCGCCCTGCCTGGGGAGCGATCGTCGGCGGCTTGACGAACTGGCTATCGACCCAGGTGCAACGAGTGGCCAGCCAGCTCTTGAGGTGATCGATCTCGCCCTGGAAGGTGGTGTACCGCGAGCCCGCGCCGGTCCACTTGGCGTAATTGCGGGGCGCCGCCTCGCGAATCTCGTCGGCCATCGCGTCGATGGTGGCGTTCAGACTCGCTGTGCTGAAGGGACCCGTCCGCAGGGCATACCAGCGGTCGATGTACTTCTGGAAGAAGTTGCTGTCGTCGAAGAGCCGATTCCACCAGACGTACTCGAAATAGTCGGTCCCGTCGCCGGTCCCATGCCAGCTCTGGGCGTTGTTGTCGCGACCATCGCTGGAATCCAGCGCCCGGTCGAAATCCCAGATCGGACCCATTTCGAGCTTGCCCTCGCGACTCTTGTGCATGTGCGTGCTCAGGCGAAGCGCGTCCACGTTCATCGCCAGCATGTTCAGCAGGTTGTGGTCGATCCAGGATGCGACATCGATGTACTTCGCGTATCCGACCTCGGGATCGGTGAAACCCGCTCCGTAGAGCGCCGTTTCGAAATCGTTCAGATAACCCTTGATCCACGCGGACTGTTTGGCCGTGATCTCGGCTTCCTTCGGGTCCACGAAACACAGAGTGCCGTCGCCGTAGGTGGGATTGCCGCGGGCCGTGCGGAATCCGCTGTCGCCGGGGTCGGGACTGTCAATCTTGAGCATGTACCCCCCGGTGATCCTGGGCTCGGTACTGTCCCAGGGTTCGAGCTTCTCGACGTCGACGCGGTCCTTGCCTCGCTTGATCTTCTCCATAAGGATGTACAACCCGACATAGTCGCTGGCCGACACGGTGCTGTTGTTTCTGTTCAGGTACATCTCGACGAATCGCGTGCGGACCGCGTAGCGTCCGATCTGATTGCTCAGCTCGTACACAAAGGCGTTGTTGATCAAGGCGCGGTCATACGTATAGGGAGCATACAGGATCCAGTCGGAATCCGCGGGCATGCCCAGAATGGACACGTCCCGGTCCTGATTGTATTCGTCCCACACTTCGAATCCGTATTGCGCCTTGGCCTGCGATCCGGTGCTTCTGCCTCGCTGCTTGATGCCGCTTCGTCCGCAGAAATCCGCCGGACCCGTCATCTTGGCGCGTCCGTCCTCGCCGACGTCGATGAAGACGGACGAGACTCGCACCAGCGAGGAGCCGATGGTCTGGGTGGCGGTATCGACGATGACGATCGGCAGGTCCGAGCTGAAGGTCAGGACGTCGCTGGCGAGCGCCACATACGTCCGGCTGACCGGGACGCTCGGCGCTTTGTCAGGCTCGTAGGCCCGAGCCGTGACTTCCTTCGTGCCGGCCACCATGATCGGGCCCGTGTACAGGGTCGATGCGGTCGTGGGCGTCGTGCTGTTCAGGGTGTAGTAGATCCTGGCGTCCGGATTCGACGACGTCAGCACCAGAGAGAGAAACACCTCGGAGAAGGTGCCCGATTCGTGGGAGAAGGCCGGTTCCTCGGAGACCTCGGCGTATCCTGCGACGTTGGCCTTTCCCGGCGTGGCCGTGACGAAATACTGCTGCCGGCCGCTATACAGCCCATACGACAGATCCGTCCGCTGCGGCGGATAACCTGTCCCGTCGAGACGCGCCCCGTACTCCTGCACGACCGTTAGATCGGCCGAGACCAAAGCCAGGTATTCCCCCTCGCCATCGAGTGTGAAGTTCGTGTGATAGGACCCGCTCTGGTCTTTGTAGGGCCAGTTCTCCGGATGATCCGCTTCTTTGATGCCAGAGGCGAAGACCAGCAGATAGCCGCCCGGGGCGATTGTCACCGCGGGCATCGCCCACTTCGTCAGGTCGCGTGGATCGTCCGTCAGGTGCCAGCCGAGCAGATTGATCGCGGTCGCACCCTCGTTGTGCAGCTCGATCCAGTCGGGGCACACGGTCTCGCCCTCGACCGTCGTCGCTTGCCCGGTCTCGTTGATTGCCTTGAACTCGCTGATGACGAGCCCCCCCTCTTCCACCGCGGCGCCCGTTTCATCATCGCCATCATCATCGTCATCGTCGGATGCCCCTGCGGGAATGCCCAGGAACTCGACCTCGGCGATCTGCATGCTGTTGGCAGCCGCCGCGTTGCGAACCCCGGTGAACAGGAGCTGATAGTGCGCGTAGGCGGTCGAGTTGGCGAAGGCGATCGGGGTCGTGTTCATCGTGTAGCGAGGCCAGGCCGACGCCTGGGCGAAGTCGGCGATCGCGCCGGAGGCGATCAGCGTGTACGGCCCGTCGAGGCTCGTGTTCGATCCGTACAGCTCGAAGGCGACGGGGTCTCGCTCCACCGCGTCGTTGGCCGTCGTGAAGGTCAGTCCCGTGACCACGGTCGCGCCCGCCGACGGAGCTACCTGGAATCCGGCGGGCTGATTCACCCCTTTGAAATGCAGGTATTTCGTCTCGACGCTGTTGTCGATCGCCAAGGCGGGGTGCTCCGCACCGGGCCAGTCGCCGTCGTTCGGGACGCCGCGGACCGCATCCCCCGGCGAGGTCACGTCCACCTGTGCAGCAAGCTGCCCCACGAACAGGACGACAAGTGCCAGTGAGCTGATTCGATTCATAATCACCCGCGGAATCCTCCACCTTCGGGCCGGTTTGGGCGCTGCACACCAGACAGACATACCCCATCGTCCTATTATAACGGACGAGACCCCTCAGGTCAACGTCTTTCGGCTGCGAGGTCAGGGCGGGGTGCATGACCGTACGTGCGTACACGTAATGAGTGTTCACGGAGACCTTAGATTGTCATTCCCGCGAACGCGGGAATCCACACCTCCCAAGACAACGCCTGAGAGTGTCACCATGGACTGTCGTATGTCGCCCGTATTTCGACGAAGAGGCCTGTGGTTTCAGATCATTCTCCGGCCGCTTCCCACCACAATCTCGGGTAGTCCAGTCCTTCGTCGATCCACCAGATGTCCTCTGTCCCGTTGACCGTCTCGCCCACGAAGTCCCACCCGCCTCCGAGGAACGTACTTGCCGTCCGCATCTCGGCTGTGGTCTTGCCTGTCCCGCCCTCACTTGTAGCTTGGCCTGAAGTCTGGATGTCCCAGAAAGAGTGGGTAACTGTAGCTGTACCAGCGGGCTGTAGTCCACCCGCGTCTGCACTCCCGACCAACCCTCCGACAAAACTGCTGCCGCTGACCATACTGGTGCTGTAGCAGTTGGTGAGAGCACCCAGGTTACGACCCACCAGGCCCCCGACGTTTCCACCACCCTCAACGACACCGGCGCTATAGCAATCGGTCACCGAACCCCACCGATTGTCTCCCACCAATCCACCAGCTCTCGAACCGCCATGGACTAAACCGGCACTGTAACACTGTATCATTTGCCCGGCAAATTCCCCCACGAGCCCGCCGGCGCCCAATCCACCATGAACCTCCGCGGTGCTATAGCACTGCTCTACACAGCCGTGGGTATACCCGATCAGGCCTCCAATAGACCATTGACCTCCAGTGACTGTACCGGCGGTGTAGCAACGCGTCATGGTACCACCACCGTATCCCACCAATCCTCCGGCGTAGAAGCCCCCGGTATTTGACTGGATGGCAACGATCCTGCCGGTGCTGCAACAATCGGTAATCCTGCCACCATCGCTGATCCCAGCAATTCCTCCCACGTACCGATATCCGGATACGTCAACACCCACGAGCCCCAGGTTCCTAACCTCGCCGCTATATTTCAATCGGCCGAACAGACCCACACAACTCACGCCGCTGATCGTCAAATGTGAGATCGTATGGTCATTGCCATCAAATGCCCCCGTGAACAGTTGTATTGGAGACTGATCAAAAACCGGCATATTGGGCAGATTCGGGTCCAGGTCGATGTCCGCGCCAAGAATTAGATGCTTGTCCCAAAGAGCGCTGGCCTTGCTCAACAACACGAATTGATCGGCTGTCTCGATTACGTATGGATCTTGAGCGGTTCCTTGTCCTGCCAGCCACTCAATGTTGGGTGCAGGGAGTGTCTGCCCGGATGTCCCTTGCCAAGCCAATCTGGGGTAGTCGAGGCCGGCATCCAAGACCCAGTTTGGATCGTCGGCAAAACCGTTTAGACCGAGCATGTCGGTATCCATCATCTCACCTGTGGTCAATCCAACTCCACCGAAACTTGCCGACAAGCCGGAAGTATCCATATCCCAGACGCAATGCGATACAGTGCCGAACGTATGAAAACTTTCACCAACCAAGCCGCCAATCGAGTTGCCTGTGACGCTACCAGTGCTATAGCAGTTGGTTAGATTGCCGCTGTTCTGTCCTACCAGACCACCGGCGTAGTTACCGCTCACCGTTGCATTGCTGTAACTTGTAGAAATGCGCCCCGGGTTTTCACCTGCCAGTCCGCCAACGTATTGGGATCCGCTGACGATACCTGCGCTGTAGCACTGGGTGATGGTACCACTCGATCCCACCAGTCCGCCGACATAGTTGTATCCCCTGATCGTACCTGTGCTGTAACAGCGCGTCACACTACGCGCGGTGCCTGCCAGACCGCCGATACGCGAGCCGGAACCGGTAACGTTGACATCCACAATCCCGATGTCCCTTACCTCTGACCCGGATCCCAGGCAGCCGAACAGGCCGAGATCGTTATTACCTACGATCGTCAGATGTGAAATGATGTGACCGTTTCCGTCAAACACTCCTGTGAAAGCGTAAGCGGAACTTGTCCCAATGATATTGAAAGCAGTCCTGCCTTCTTTGCCGTCAAATAGCGACAGATCTACATCCGCCATCAGCTTGAAAGACTTGTCCCAATCATTCGGAATGGCCCCAATCATGTTCATCTGCTCAGCCGTGTATATCTGATACGGATCGTTGGGTTCTCCGGCACCACCACCGTATCCCGGGGCAAGCCCTGTGACATTGAAGACTGCTGACAGACTGCCCACTACAGCCTCAACCTGATTCAGACCTGGTGTCGAATCCAGCATCAGTTCGGTAGAGGCGATGCCCCCGTTGTCCGTCAGTGCCGAGACAGGCTCGACCGTGCCGCCGCCTGCAATGACGATGAACTCGACCTGCACATCCGGCATAGGTGTGCCGTCCTGGTCCTTGACGAGCACCTTCAGCGGAAGAAGCATCCTATGTCCCGCTCGACCGCATTGATTATCGCCAGATATTTTTTCGACGGTCGCTGGTGTTGGAGACGGGACACCATAGACTTCCCATTGCAGTCTTGGATAATCAACACCCTCTTGAATCATCCATGTGCCATCAAAATCCCATGTGGAAAACGTAGCGGCCATCTTCATTTCAGCCGTCGTCTTACCTGTCCCTCCACTACTTTTAGACTGTCCTGAGGTCTGGGTATCCCAAAAGCAGTCGTTCACGGGTGCCCTGAAGCCGCCACCACTGCCAAAGAGCCCGCCAACCGAGCTGCCTGTGACTCTACCAGTGCTATAGCATTGGGTCACAGCACCCGAGTAGAGGTTTCCCACCAGACCGCCTGCGGTGTAAGCAGTACAGTTAACCACACAATGGCTATAGCAATTGGTCACCGTCCCTCCCCGCTGTTCCCCCACTAAGCCGCCGACATACATGACGCCATTAACAACACCGGTACTGTAGCAGCGGATGATGGAAGCACCCGTATTGTATCCTGCGAGCCCGCCGATAGAGTACCCCGTACCGGTTACCCTAACGCCCACTAATCCAAGATCTTTCACCCTGGCATCTGACGACAACTGCCCAAATAGACCCACGTAGTAGGCACCCGTAACCGTTAAGTTAGAGATCGTATGGCCATTGCCGTTGAAAAGGCCGGTGAAACGAGTCCCCTGGAACCCATACAAGAAGTCATTGGGATTTGTATCCGGCGCGATGACGGCCTTGTCGAAGACCTTGCGGCCGGGGAGGTTGGGGTCCAGGTCGATGTCGGCGGTCAGGATGAAGTGCTTGTCGTAGTCGGCGGGCGTCTCGCCGAGGGCGATCAGATCGGCGGCCGTGGCGATCTGGTACGGGTCTACCGCCGTGCCGCTGCCTCCACTGTATTGGGCGTGGGCAGGCAAGACCATGAGCCAGATAGCGACGAGCAAAGGGATTGTCCGCAGGATTGGAGCGTTTCGGACCTCGACCATCGTCAGTCCTCCATTCCCCCCAGGTTCGAGCGAAAGAACGGCCGTTTGCCTGACGGCCTGTGCGATGCTGCTCCGTTCTTGAATCGCTGAAAGAGATTGTACCCGACCGGGACCCCCTGCGTCAAATCCCTTTCAGCGATCTTGCAGACCGCGGGTCGCTATGAAGTGGGCTGGTTTTCCAGAGCCAGCGCGACGCGGAGGATCGCGCCCGTGGGTTGGGCGGGGTCGATCTCGACGTAGCCGCCGTGGGCCTCCGCGAAGTGCTTCACCAGCGTCAGACCCAGACCCATCCCTGTGCCTGACGCCTGGTTGGGTTGTGGATCCGCGCGGGGGACATCCTCCTCGCAGCGGTAGAATTGCTCGAAGACCTTCCTGCGGAGATGGGAAGGGATGCCTGGGCCGTGGTCCTCGACCTCGATGATCGTGGCGCCCGGCTCGCTTCGCGTCCGAACCGCGATGGTCTTGTCCGCGGCGCCGCGGGCGTATTTCACCGCGTTGTCCACGAGGTTCACGACGATCTGCGTGACCGCGTCCTTGTCGAAGAGCGTCTGCCCCGCCGCGAGATCCGCGCGGATTGTGAAGCCATGCTGCTCGGCATAGGGACGCATCATTTCGACGACGCCCGCGACACCCGCATCGATGTTCCCGAGCCGGAAAGCGTATTTCTTCCGGCCCTTTTGCAGCCGGGCGAAGTCGAGAACGTTCTCGACCAGCCGGCTGAGCCGCTCGCTCTCCTGTCGCATCGTGCGATAGTACTCCGCGACCTTGTCCTGCGATTTGACCCAGTTCTTCTCGAGCATCTCGGTGTACATTCGGATTGACGTCAGCGGCGTCCGCAGCTCGTGCGAGACCGCGGAAATGAAGTCGTCCTTCTTGCGGGCCAGCGCCACCTGGGCCCGCACGTTGTGCCAGAGGCTCACGAGCGCCAGGCCCACCGCCGCGACCACGGTCGCCAGGATTGCGAAATACAGATGCCGCAGGTCTCCGATCCGCCGGGTGATCCAGGCGGGGTCGATCTCCATGAGATTCAGGACGAGATCGCCGAAGCCGAAATCCAGCACCGCGGCGTACGCGGGCTCCAACTCGTCACTCGCGGACTGCCCGTTCGCCTTGCGGACCTGTGGCAGCTCGAAGCTCATGCCGTCGCGGATGAAGGACCGCGCCGATTCCTCCACTTCCGTGACCAGTTTGGGCTCGTCGAGCTGGAAGCCCTGGAGCAGGTGCCGGTTCTCGATCTGGACGTGTCGCAGCAGAAAGACCTGGCCTCCGAAGATCGACTGGGTGCGATTCGGATCGCGGACCACCAGCGGGACGAACGGTTCGATGCGGATCTGCACCGTGTCGGAGGCGAGAGCAGTCGGTCCTTGTCGGTCGCCTGATGTCTCGGCGAGTTGACCGTATCCTGGGATCTCCGTGGGAGCCGGTTGGACCGTCTGTTCAGCCTGTTGCGCGGCAGGCGGTTGGCTGCCGGCGAGCGAACGTCTGATTTCGTCCACCGGCACGGTCTGTACCTGGGGTACCGTCACTTGCGCTATTTGGCCAAGCTGCTGGGAATCAGAGTTGGTCGCCTGGAAATTCGAGGCCATGATGGACCGCTGCTGCCGATAGACCTGGGTGTCCTGGGCCTTCTGCTTGAGACTCTCGATGGGATAGGCCTGGCTCCGCGCGCTGCGCGCGTCCGGAATGCCCTTTCTCGCCGTGGGGACCTGGGCGACGGCCTCGTCTTTCGTCAGGACAGCCGCCGCCGCAGCTTCGTTCCTCTCGGCGGCGTTCGACTCGGGCGCCGAAACCTCCAGGGCGCCGGACCGCAGGCTGATCGAAGGCAGCACGTTGTCGACGACGTTCGAGTACTGGTTCCGCACCGCTCGGTTCAGGTCGTCGTTTACATCGGAGGGAGGCGACCGGCCCGGGTAATAGGGACTGACGACCGCGCCGTCCGGCTCGATCTGGAAGTAGCCGTAGGCATAGGAGTTCGAGAGCTGGCCGCCCAAAGGCGACCGCAGCACCGGCGCCTGCTGCGCCACCACGACGTTCTCAGGGACATGGGAATAGAGGTAGTCGGTGTACTTACGCTGCTGTTCGACCTGGACGAACTCGTCGAGCTTGCGTTTGACATCCTGGCGGATCTGCTCGGCCACCTCGGCGAACTCGCCCAGCCGGGCCCCCTCCAGCCCCTGGGACCACTTGTCCACCGCGTGATAGCCTAGCGCGCCGAGCGCACACAAGGCCGCCAGGATAATCACCGACAGGATGACGAGTCGTCTGTACATCGCTCGCGATCAGTCCTGTTCTTCCTCAAAACACACGGAACCCTCACGACCCGTACCTGTAGCCCGCGCCGCGGACGGTTTGGACGATCTGCGGATTGGCCGGGTCGGACTCGATTTTGCCGCGCAGCTTGGCGATGTGCATGTCCACCGTCCGCGTGCCGAGTTCGCTGAAGGTGTCGTTCCAGATCTGCTGGTAGAGTTCCTCCCGGCCGATCACCCGGCCGGGGTTGGCCGCAAGGTACTGAATGATGGCCGCCTCGCGTTTGCTCAGGTCGATGGTCTGATCCCCGCGCCGGGCCTTGAGCGACGCCATGTCCACGTGCAGGTCGCCGAAGGGGAACGCCTGACCGACCCCGCGGGCCGGGTCCGTGCGACGCAGCACCGCCCGAATGCGGGCCAGCATCTCTTCGAGCGAGAACGGCTTGGTGACGTAGTCGTCGGCCCCGAGATCGAGGCCTTGAATCCGGTCTTTTTCCTGGCCCTTGGCGGTGACCATGATGATCGGCGTCTGGAGGCCGGCCTGGCGCCAGCGGGAGCACAACTGCTCCCCGCTGATGCCCGGCAGCATGAGGTCCAGCAGGATCAGGTCGAAGCGGGTCCGCTCGACGAGTTCCGCGGCCTGCGGCCCGTCGCAAGCCTGCGATGCCTGGAAGCCGTGGAATTCGAGGAAGTCCGTCATCGCCGCGCGAATCGCCGGCTCGTCCTCGACCACCAGGATGTGTGCCTGTAGTTCCATATGGGGCTCTGCCATATTCCAATTATAGGCTAGAACCCCGCCCCCGATCTGTAAATGCTCTGTAAAAACAGAAGGGACTCCGCACGGCTCAAAAATCCCAAGTCCGGCGCGAAAGTACTTGCATTCCGCACAATTCATGGTAGACTGACAGCACTTGGACTATGGACACGGGTAGGTAGCTCAGTTGGTAGAGCAACGGACTGAAAATCCGTGTGTCGCGGGTTCAACTCCCGCCCTGCCCATTGCTGTAAGTGTTTGCCCGACAATCGTTTACGGTTGCCGGGCTTTTTTGTTGGGCGGGCGAAAATAGGGGCGCGTGCCAAGCGCGCGCCAAATTCCGACTCAGGACCCTGGCACTGGCCTGCCGGGCACGGTCCACCAGACCGTCGCGAACCTTCAGGTAGTACCGGTGGGTCGTCTTGAAATCCGCGTGGCCTGCAAGTCGCATGACCTCCAACTCGCTCAGTCCTTCGGCGAACCAATTGCAGATGGTCGTCCGCCTCAGATCGTGGAATTCACCGCAGCGGATGGCCGCCCTCGTCAGGATCAAGCCGAAATCCCGGCCGAAGTTGTTGATGACCTTCAGCCGTGAGTCACTGTAGGTCCAAAGGCCTCGGGCCCGGAGTTGCTTCTGGATGAACGCGTACCGGGCCGGGGGAACGAAGACATAGGGGCAGCCTTCCGGCTGGCGGCCATGGTGTTCCGCCAGCATCTGGGTAAGTTCCTCGGTGAGCGGTAGCGTCCGCCGGTCAGTGTCCTTGATGAGCCACTGCCAGGTTTCCGGCAACTCATCCTTGGGGGTAACGGTGATCGTGTGCTCGTCGAAGTCAATGTCCGACCACGTGCTGTTGAGCAATTCGCCCCGGCGCAGGCCGGTGCAGAGGGTAATCAGGATGAGGAGATCCCAGCGAACCATGCGGTCTGTCTTGGCATCCTGAATGAAATCGGCAGCGGCCTTGAGGATACGCTCGCACTCGGCATCGCTGTAGATGTGGATGTCGTTCTTGGAGCACTTGAGCATCCGGAGCCTCCTGAGCGGATTCTCATCCAGTTGCCGACGGTAAACGGCTGTCTCGAAGACACACTTGATCTCGGTGAGCTTCTTCGCTACGGTCGCCGGACGATTGCCCCGATCCAGGCATTGCTGCCGATAGTACTCACCGTCCTTGATGGTGATGCTCTGGATGTCCCGGTTCCCGACGACCGCGATGAAATCCTCCATCGCGGATCTGTACTCGCGCCGGGTGCTCTCTCGAATTTGGTCACCTGTTCGGTTCAAGGAATCCTCGACGAAATCCCGCAGGCTGATCGACTGTGGTGCGATAACGCCCATACGAAGCTCTCGCTCCTTCTGGGCTCGTTGCCGTTCGGCCTTGCGGCGGTCGGCGTGTCCCAACGAGGGTCGCCTTCGCTTACCGTCTTCATCAACGTAATCGAGCAAAAACACGAAAGCACTGCCGTCACGCGACGGCCGCGTTCTTAGTCTTACCAGCTCCTTAGGCATGTTTTGCCTCCTTTCTGTTGGGCCTTAGCTGGCAAGACCGGTCCGCCTCCAT
>Ga0116142_10000519_pt1 | contig 50954 bp, 38 predicted proteins | sample AD_UKC033_MetaG_FD_89785 | JGI IMG/M metagenome (GOLD analysis project Ga0116142, IMG submission 89785) | Active sludge microbial communities of municipal wastewater-treating anaerobic digesters from USA - AD_UKC033_MetaG | ecosystem: Engineered > Bioreactor > Anaerobic > Digestate | place: USA... | reverse complement strand
TGAACAAAGACTATGAGCTATTGCCGGAAAACAGTGAAGTCATGATCCTGATTGCCATGATCAATCTCATGAGTCGCCGATTGGCTCATGGGTGTGTCAAACAAAACTTCTAAAACACCTTCTCAGAGGCCGAGGTGGCGATTGCGGAACAGATGGTGGGAGCTTCGTCACGCTGCTCCCGGGAATCGGGGTCATGCGAATCGAATGGGGTCTGTGCTGCGTGCTTGGCGGGGATTCCGATTCCCTCAGCGTCCACGAGGTCCACATGGGTTTCAACCAGTCGGCGAGTGATTAAACGCGGGACACAGGCGTCTGTATCGACAAGGGGAGCACCGTGTTACCCTTGGCTGTGCGTTGCGGAGGCTTGTCGGATGGGTTGGTCCAGGTGGTTGTCGCTGGCTGTTGTGGTGTTGTATGCCATCGTTGTGGGTCATGCTCTGCTATCCGCGGACGAGTCGAAGCCATTGACGAGTCAGGAGTGGGCCAGATGGACTCTTGGCGCGGGATGCTGGTTCGTCATTTGCCTCGTTTTCATCTGGTGGGGCGATGAACTTGGCGAAGGGATTGTGGGGGCCAAGTTCGGCATGATCTCGTCCACATCTCCCGGCTGGGCGGTGAAGCTGCTGGGCTGGGTCCTGCTTCTGCTGCCTGCAGTGATCGTCTGGCTCTCGGGACGGACCGGGGAGTGATGTCCTGTGCTCATCTGAGGTCCGCACGTCACGTGGATCCGTTCTGGATTGTGCCGCAGACAATTGACGTCGCGGCCAGCCAATGGCATACTGCCTGTGACGCAGATGTGAGCGGGGACATCAGAGTCGGTCGGTTTCCCTGCTCCGGCAGGTCGACAACATCTGGAATCGCGGAGACTACAGTGGCTGACACAATGACAATGCCGTCGCCGGAGGGCGGAGAGTATTCGCAGGATCAGAGATGCGACCTTGGCGGTGTTTCTCCGGGCGGCTGCATCGAGGAACCGTCGTCGGTCCGAAGACGCGATGCATTTGCCCGCGTGCCATGGTCTGGGAGGCAGTGCGGGATTGCCATGATCTTCTGCGACTATCTCAGAGATCCGATGAGGGCGGTCGTTCACAGCGATCTGGTGTTGTCCGGGTATCAGGATCAGCCCGAGTCCTGCGCCAATGCACTCTTGACGAAGGCGAGGGCCTATTCCATGCTGGGCGACTCCCTGAAGAGCCGGGCCGCTTACGAGGAAGTTCTTCGGTCCTATGCCGCAATTGACGGGATGAAGGAGCAGGCCGAGCAGGGTCTGAAGGAACTGGAAAGCCGTGAAGGAGAGTAACTTGTGAACCATGCGAGTATCGTCGATGGTCTGCTTGACGGGTATGACCTGAGTCGCGAGGCAGAGCGAAGAAAAGCGTATGTCGCGTGCCAGGAGTACGCCAACGAACACATGCAGGCCCGGGCGGAGTACAACCACTTCATGCAGATCGTTGGGGACAGGTTGCAGATGCCGCCTGTCCGCATGAATCGTCTGGACGGAGATGAAGTCGAAGTGCCGGAGAACGCGAAGATCCACTTAAAGTACAGCCCGCGAAGCGGCCCGGAGTTGACAGGGAACGCGGACGGGCTGCGGTATGTGGCGTCAATACTCGAGGAGTTGGCCGAGCAAGCGGAGGCGGGCGATCACTTTCACCTCTACCCGGACAGTTTCCCCATGTGCGGCGACGGCTACCCGCTGACGATCTATCACGAACCGGGCGCCTGGTTCGAGAGATTCGGTGCAGACGGGGATGCAGTGAGTCAGGATCAGGAGGGACCACAGGAATCAGGCATCGTTGAACGGGCGATCGAGCCGTCCGAGATTGCAGCCTTGTGTATGCTGGCGGAGGGCCCTCCCGACATGCCGCTGACGAAGCACAAACTGTACGCTGTGGTCTCCGTGGAGCGATATGATGGTCGCGACGTGTGGAAGATGTGCATCCGCGAGGATCGTCGACGGCTTCGCCTCTTTACAGTCCGTGCGGGTGATGGCACGGGTGAGACCTTCGCTTTCGACCTGGACGATCTGCAGGTGCTGTTCTTCACGCGAAGAGATCTCTCCGGCCTGGGAATCCTCTGACCGCAGCGGAGACCCGGTACTGAATCTGTCTGACAATTCCATCGGGAGGGTTGCCAAGTCGGGGGATTGTGCTATGATACCGCCTTTGGGCCGGCCCGCCGGGGGCCGCCGCACGATCCCATGGAAGGTACTCATGAGTGAAGCAATCGCTGGAGTTTTGAAACGCATCAATAAGGACCAGTACTCGCTCCGCACGGTGGACCGGTCGTTTCGAACGGGCCCCCTGATGGCGTCGGTTCCGATGGACCTCGTCCGCCGATTCGGGATCGTCGAAGGCGCCGCCGTGACCGGCCAGGTCGATCTGAAGAAGGGCAAACGCGTGGTCGTTTCCATCGATTCGGTGGGTGGGCTGCCGCCGGAGAAGTTCCGAGGCCGCCCGCACTTCGCCGACCTGGTGGCCATCGACCCGTGCGAGCGGTTCGATCTGGGCGCCTGCGGCAACGAGAGCATGCGGATCGTCGACCTGATCTCGCCGGTCGGCAAGGGCAGCCGGCAGTTGATCGTCTCGCCGCCCAAGGCGGGCAAGACGATTCTCCTGGAGCAGATGGTCGGCGCGATCAAGCACTGCTCGCCGACGACGCGGATCATCGTGCTGCTGATCGACGAGCGGCCGGAGGAGGTCACGCATTTCAAGCGGGCCTGCCCGGGGGCGGAGGTGGTCTCGAGCACGAGCGACCACACCGCCGACGAGCATTGCGAGCTGGCGGAGCTGGCGCTGGCGCACGTCCAGAGCGAGCTGGAATGCGGCCATGAGGTTGTCCTGATGATCGACAGCCTGACCCGCGTTGGGCGGGCGTTCAACAACCGCACCCGACGGGGCGGGACCTCCCGGCCCACCATGAGCGGCGGTCTGGAGGCGGGCGTGCTCGAAATTCCGCGCCGGCTGTTCGGCCTGGCGCGGGCCATCGAAGACGGCGGCTCCGTCACGATCATCGCCACCTGTCTGGTCGATACGGGCTCCCGCATGGACCAACTGATCTTCGAGGAGTTCAAGGGCACCGGCAACAGCGAGCTGGTCCTGGACCGCTCTCTGGCCGAGTTGCGGATCTGGCCGGCGATCGACATCCCCGCCAGCGGCACGCGGAAAGAGGCGAAGCTGTATTCGCCGGACCACGGCCGCGGCCTGGTCACGCTGCGCCGGGTCGTCGCGAACTACGGACCCCGCGATGCGATGGAAGCGCTGTTCAAGCTGCTTCGCAAGTACCCGACGAACCGGGAATTCCTTGCGGCCATGTCCCGCGGCGGCGCCCCGATCTGACACGCTGCGGATCGAGAACCCGATTCGCGTCATGCCGAGCGGAGCGGAGTGAGGCATCCGGCTTGTGACCGAACGAAAGGGATTCAGTCGTGGTGCAGAACGGCGGAGAGAGAGACCCGCAGGCATCGCAGGGTCCGCGGCGCACACAACGACGTGTGATGCGATGCGGGCCGATCCTGCTTGTTCTATTGCTGTGCGGCGTCGCGGTCATTCTGGCCTTGCGGTGGCACTGGCGGCACGAGTTCCACAAGCGGATTGACGCGATTCATGCGGCGGGCTACCCCGCGACGCCCGAGGAACACGACGCCTGGTACCCATGGCCCCAGTCCGGTGACAACGCAGCCAATTGGATCGTCGAGGCCGGCGCTGCCCACTGGGAACCGCCGAGAGCCGATTGGCTGCGTCTGGAGGAGATCCTCTGGCGACAGGATGCTGACCGGCCGGACCTGGGCCGGCCACTCGCGGAAGACCTCGCAGCCCTGCTCGAGCAGTACATCCGTGCGAACTCCAAACCACTGGAATCGCTGTACGAAGCAGCGACGATCCCGGAGTGTCGATACCCGATCGACCTGTCCGCCGGACCGCGAGCCGCCATGTCCCATGTCGGCAAGGTGCGGACAAGCGTGGGGCTACTGTGTTTCCAGGCGGTGTTGTACGCTGAGCAGGAAGACCCGAACGCAGCGGTTCGCGCCGTCCGGGCGGCAATGCGCGTCGCGGATTCGCTTCGCAATGAGCCCGTCATGATCTCGCACATCATCAGGTTGTATGGGTGGGCCGGCATCTGCGCAACGATCGAGCGTGTCCTCAATCGGGTCCGCTGCACGGATGAGCAACTCCAAGCGATGTCCGATGCCTTCGACGAACTCGATGTCACGACCGGTTTGTTGCGTGCCTGGGTAGGGGAGCGATGCCTGATGCACCCGCTCTTCATGAGACCTCAGGCTCTCGGCCGGGACGACTTTGGAAAGATCCCGCCCGGTGCCCTGCTGGAGGCGTATGGCGCGCTCGGACTCTCCGCCAGGGAGGGGATCATCTACCTTGACTATGCGGAGGAATGTCTGCGAATCGTTCAGCTTCCCGTCTGTCAGTATCGTGCCGCGTGCGAGGCTGTGGATGCCCGCCATGTGCGAGGCAGGAGGGGGATTCTGCTGCGGCGGATGACCCACGGGTCGGGCCTCTTCCGTTCGCATGTCTTATATGTGGCGCGACTGCAAAACGCCAAGATCTCCCTGGCTCTGGAACGGTATCGACTCGCATGCGGAGAACTCCCCGAGACGCTGGACCGACTTGTGCCTGAGTTCTTGTCGGCTGTTCCACAAGACCCTTTTGACGGCCAGCCCATGCGGTATAATCGCCAGGATGGCGGCTACGTCGTCTACAGTGTCGGCGAGGACGGCAGGGACGATGCCGGCAGAGTGCCGCCGTCCAAAGACGCCCGGGCCGGCGGCGACACCAGCGACCTCGCGTTCCGGGTCCGTCGGTAACGTTTGGTCCTGGCCTGCGTCATAGAGGTAGGCCGGCAATGCCGTGTGCCGGGACATTGACGCGCAACCTGTGCTCAGATAGGGAATAAGGATCGGACGAGATGTCGTTGCCGAAGGCAATCCAGCGAAAAGTCAGAGCGGTCCAGATTCGCTGCGGCGTGAATCTGCTCCTCCGTCAGGCCGGGAGGGTCCTGGCGGTCGCCGGAGCGGTAGCGGCCCTCGCGGTCTTGGCGGACCGTCTTGCGTCATTACGCACCTTGACGGCTTGGGGGATATGGTCATTCTGGAGCCTCGCGGCCATCGTGATACTGGCTCTCTGGGTTCTCATGCTGCCCACTCGGATGGAGGCGTCTCTGCTGCTCGACGAGCGACTCAAGCTCAGCGAGCGGTTCAGTACGACCCTGGCTTTCGCCCAGTCCGACGATCCCTTCGCCAAGGCGGCCCGCGCCGAGTCCCTCAGAGTGATGGAGCAGGCCAAACTGGCGGGGCACTTCCCGATCATGCTGTCGCGGAGTTGGGCCTATGGCGCCGGGGTGTGGGCGGCGACCGTTGCGATGGTCTTTCTCCTGCCTCAGTACGACCTCTTCGGATTCGCCCGGGATCGGCAGGAAGAGCAAAAGAAGGCCCAGGCTGTTCAGGCGGCCCAGACGCAGGTCAAGAAGGCGGTGCAGCAGGCCAAAGCAGCCGTCCGGGCGGTGGGGGACCCGAATCTCGCTGCGGACCTCAAGAAGCTCGACGAACTGGGCCATGCGGCCGAGCCCCAGGAGGCCAAGCGCGAGGCAATCAAGGCCCTCGGCGATCTGGCGGACAGGCTCCAGCAGATGCAGGCGGGCGGGCAGGCCAAGACCGCCGAAGCGCTCCAGCAGATGCTCAAGCAATTGCACGGCTCGACCGACCCGTTCTCTCAGCAGGTCCGCATGGCCTTGGGCAAAGGGGATTTCGCGCAGGCCGCCAAGGCGCTCGCCCAGTTGCAGAGCCAGTTGAACGACGGATCGCTGCCGGAAGAGAGACGTAAGGAGTTGGCCGCGCAGATGCAGAGCCTGGCCGCGGAACTGGAGAAACTCTCCCAGCAGAAGCGACAGGTCGAAGAGGAACTGGCCAAGCTCGGACTCGACAGGCGGCTTGCCCAGGCGAGCCCGGAGCAGTTGCGACAAGCGATGCAGAAGCAGGGGCTCAAGCCGGAGATGGTCGAGCAACTGATGAAGAAAGTGCAGGCGAGCCAGGCGGCTTCGGCCAGTTGTGCGAGTCTGGGACAGGCCCTTGGGATGGCGGCCGGCGCCGGCGGCCTTTCCGCCGACGGCTTGGCCGGAGCTATCGGAGAGCTGGATTCCCTGGACGCCATGCAGCAGCAGGTCATTCAGCTCCAGGCGACTCTGACGGAGTTGTCGGGAGCCCTCGCAGGTCTCGGCCAAGGCATGGGCCAGGGCGACCGATGGGAGGTGGGCGAGGGTGGCGGCTACGGCGGGAAGGGAATCGGCCTGAGTTCCGTGGACGAGCATAGAATCACCTCGGACCCGCTGGCCGCGAACAAGACAGCCAAGGCGCCGAGCCGGCCGGACAGCGGTCCCGCCGTCGCGAGTTGGTACTTCAAGGACGCACAGATCAAAGGCGAAGTCCAGCGAACCTTCGCCGAGGTTGTTCAAGCGGGACGCGACAGCGCCGCCGAGGCGATCAGCGAGAACCAGATTCCTCGACGGTACGAAGACGCGGTCAAGGCCTATTTCAATCAGCTTGAGGAGAGCGGCCCCAAACCGCAGTGATTGGAGATCCGGGATGTCTTTGTCCTGCGACAGCACGGAAGATGCGCGGATGGATGGGATTCGAGTGTGACGGCGGTGAACGACGCGTACGGCTTCTATCTTGGTCAGCCCTGGTGGCTCGCGGCGAGCCTGGTGATTGTTCCGATGATCTGGCTGGCCGGACGGAGCCTGACGACCCTGGGGACAACCCGCCGTCTCATGGCGGTGGTCCTGCGCGTCGCGGTCGTACTGCTGTTGGCGGTGTTGCTGGCCAGGCCCACCCTCCTGCAGAAGAACCGTCGGACGACCGTGATCGCGGTGGTGGATCGGAGCCAGTCCATCCCGGGCGAGTTGGCGGAGGCGGCTCTCGACTATTTGGCGCGAGCTGTAGTCCACAAACCGACACAGAACCAGTTTGCCGTCGTCGACGTGGCCGAGGAGGCGAGCATCTCGCTGCTGCCCACCGGCGACGCACAGATCCGTCGCAGGAACACCCTCCTGACGGGCAGCCAGAGCCGGCTCGCCGACGGTGTTCAGATGGCGATGGCCATCGCGCCGCCGGACACCGCAGTGCGGATCGTCCTGGCCAGCGAGGGCAACGAGACGGAGGGCGATCTGAAAGAAGCGGCCCGAACCGCAGCGGCCAACGGGATTCCCATCGATGTCCTGCCCCTGCGATACCGTTACGGCAACGAGGTGCTCTTTCGGCGCGTTGCGGCGCCGCCGCGGGTGCGAAGCGGCCAGACGATCCCCCTGCGGTTCCTTTTGGACAGCACCGGGGACGTTCGCGGCAAGCTGATGCTCACGCTCAACGGCAAGCCGGTTGATCTGATGCCCGATACGCCGGAGGTCGCGGTCCCCGTCGAGTTGAAGGCCGGGACCAACGTCAAGATGGTCTCAGTGCCGGTGGGGGCCCGCGGGATTCACGATTTCGAGGTCGTCTTCCTGGCGGACGATCCTCGCCAGGACCGAATCGCGGAGAACAACCGTGCCGGGACGATCACGTGCGTAACCGCCCCTGGCTACGTCCGTGTCTTCGACGTCGATGGGGGAGGCGAGGCCCTGGCCCGCGGTCTTCAACAGGCGGGGATCGACACCGTCCGCGACGACATCTGCGAACTGCCGAGCGAGCTGTCTCGTCTGCTGGACGTGGATGCGATTGTGCTGGTCAATACCGCGGTCCACCACTTCACGATGGCGCAGCAGGAGATGCTGTGTCGGTACGTGAACGATCTAGGCGGCGGGCTCGTCATGGTGGGCGGCCCGGAGTCCTTCGGCGCCGGGGGTTGGATCGGTTCCCCGGTGGCGGCCATGCTGCCGGTCGATCTGGACCCGCCGCAGAAGAAGCAACTGCCGATGGGTGCGCTGGTGCTCGTCCTGGACCGCAGCGGCTCGATGCTGGGCGAGAAGGTCGAGATGTGCAAGGCTGCGGCCGCGGGCGCCGTCCGTCTGCTGAGCCGCCGAGACCTGGTGGGCATTGTGCTGTTTGATGCCGCCAGCGAATGGCTCGTGAGGCTCGGTCCGGCCGAGGACAAGGACAAGATCTACCGCGAGATCGGCGGCGTCGGCGCCGGCGGCGGCACGATCATGGCGCCGGCCATGGAACTGGCGTTCGATGCCTTGAGGGGCGCCAAACCGACTGTCAAGCACGTCATCCTGCTGACGGATGGACAGACGGCGTTCCCGGAAGACTGTAGCCGACTTGGGCTGGAGATGGCCTCTGCGGGCATCACGATCTCCACAGTGGCAATAGGCTCCGACACCAACATGCAACTGCTGAATGGCATTGCAGCCGCGGCGCAGGGCCGGTTCTATCCGGTTGCTGATCCGACCACGATCCCGGAGATCTTCATCAAGGAGGCCCAGGTTGTCCGTCGCTCGATGATTGTCGAGCAGACGTTCTCGCCGCGGGTCGTCTACGCGCTCAGCGAGGTCCTTTCCGGCGTGCCGACCGCGCTGCCCCCTCTCGACGGGTACGTCCTGACGGGTCCCAAGGGCGGTCTGAACCAACTGGTCCTCGGCAGCAACGAAGCGGACCCGATCCTGGCGACCTGCCAGTCCGGGCTCGGGCGCTGCGTCGCGTTCACCAGTTCCGCAGACACCCGCTGGGCGGCGCAGTGGGTGCAATGGCCCGGCTTCTCGAAGCTCTGGGATCAGGTGGTCCGCTGGGCGGGCAAACCCTCGCAGTCCGCGGAATGCGAGATCATGACCGATGTGGAGGGCCAGGAGGCCACGGTCCGCGTGGAAGCGTTCGATGCCCAGGGCCGGTTCCTTCAGTTTGCGTCCATCGAGGGAAAAGTCCTGACGCCCGAGATGAAAGGCGAGACGCTCCAATTGACGCAGACGGGCCCGGGACAGTACTCCGGGCGATTCCGCGCGAAATCGTCCGGCAGCTACGTCGTGAACCTCCACTACCGGAGAGCGGATGAGACGGCGCCTCGCACCGAGGACGCGCTGTCTCCATCCCCCGAGGCGACACGCCTGGCCAATGCGATCGTGACGATCCCGTTCGCCCCGGAGTTTCGCGACCTGTCGGACAATGGGCCGCTGCTGGAGGAAGTCAGCAAGATGACGCGAGGGCGGGTCCTGTCGCTGGATTCCGATCCGAACGAGGCGAATCTGTTCGATTCGACGGGCCTGAAGTTCCCGGAGACGCACCTGCCCCTGGTGCGGCCGCTGATGCTGGCGTGGGTCCTGCTGTTCCTGTTGGACGTCGCGGTCCGTCGCGTCGTCATCGACGTGCGGGCGATGCTCCGCAGAGTCACAGGCTGGCTGGCCGCGGCCGGCCGGCAGCAGAAGGACGAACGAATCGCTCGCTTGCAGGCTCAAAGACAGAAGCTGCGGGCCCAGTGGTCTGCCCAGGCGTCGGACGCTGCATCGGCGAGACACTACGAAGGCGGCGAGAAGTACCGGGGCGATCTGATCGATTCGGATCGCAAACGCCAGGAGCCGCCATCGACCCAGCCGGCGGTCGAGGAGTCCAAGCCGGCCAAGCCCGTGTCGCCGAGCACGCATATCGATCAACTCCTGCAGGTCAAGCGCAGGAAGACAGGTCACGAGGAAAAAGGATAAGAGATCATGAGTGACGAGAAGAACGTGGAACAGCAGTGTGCGGACTTCCGCGAGATGTTCGAAACGATCCGTGGCGAGGTCGGACGGGTCATCGTGGGCCACGAGGACATCGTGGACGGCGTGCTGATCGGCCTGTTCAGCGGCGGGCATATCCTGCTGGAGGGCGTGCCGGGACTGGGCAAGACGCTGCTCGTGCGGACGCTCGGCTCGGCCTTGTCGCTGGAGTTTCGGCGGATTCAGTTCACGCCGGACCTGATGCCCGCCGACATCATGGGCACGAATCTCGTCGTCGAGGACGCCGCCACCGGCCGCCGCGAATTCCAGTTCCAGAAGGGACCGATCTTCGGTCAGATCATCCTGGCCGACGAGATCAACCGCGCCACGCCCAAGACCCAGTCGGCTATGCTCGAAGCGATGCAGGAACACTCCGTCACCAGCGGCGGACAGGTTCGCAGACTGCTGGAGCCGTTCATGGTCCTGGCGACGCAGAATCCCATCGAGCAGGAAGGAACCTACCCGCTCCCCGAGGCCCAGCTCGACCGGTTCTTCTTCAAGCTGCTCGTGACATACAGCAACCGCGAGCAGCTCAAGGCCGTTCTGGACCGGACGACGACAGGGCAGGAGCCGCAGGTTCAAACCGTTGCGGACGCGGGGAAGATCCTGTGGGCCCAGAAGCTGGCCCGTCGGGTGGTCGTCGCCGAGCATGTGCAGGACTACGCGATCCGTCTGGTCCTGGCGACGCATCCGCAGGGCGAATTCGCGACGGGCATGACGAATCAGTTCGTCCGGTTCGGCTCGTCGCCTCGCGGCGTGCAGGCCGTGGTGCTCGCCGCCAAGGTGCGAGCCCTGCTCAACGAACGATATCACGTGAGCTTCGAGGATGTCGCCAGGTCGGCGCTGCCTGCGCTGCGTCACAGGCTGCTGCTGAACTTCGAGGGCCAGGCGGAGGGTATTCGGACCGACGACGTCCTGGCCGACATTCTCAAGAACACGCCGAGGACCCTGGAGCAGAAGCTGAGCGCGTAGGTCCGCTCCCATTCATCGAGAACCGCGATGGCAACGACAAGAACCACAACCGCGAAGTTGACCGACCTGCTGGACGCGAAGTTCATGGCCCGGCTCGATTCGCTCGACCTGCTCAGCCGCAAGATCCTGCAAGGCAAACTCCAGGGCGAGCGGCGCTCGAAGCGTCGCGGCCAGAGCGTCGAGTTTGCCGACCATCGTCCCTATGTGGTCGGGGACGATCTGCGCTTTGTGGACTGGAACATCTACGGCCGGCTCGACCAGCTCTTTCTCAAGCTGTTTCTCGAAGAACAGGACCTGACGGTGCACCTGCTCGTCGATGCGAGCGCTTCGATGGGCGTGGGGGAGCCGGCGAAGGGACTCTTCGCGAAGCGCCTCGCCGCGGCCCTGGGCTACATCAGCCTGGCGAACAACAACCGGCTCACGATCAGCCTGTTCGCCGATGGCGTGCGGGCCCAGTTGCCCCATATGCGAGGCCGCAATTACCTGCCGCACATGGCCGAGATGCTGCTGACCACCGAGTGTGACGGACTGTCGGATTTCGAGAAGGCGTGTCGGGATGTGACCGCCTCTCGCATCGGCTCGGGCGTGACCGTTGTGGTTTCCGACTTCCTGTTCAAGCAGGGTTATGAATCGTCCCTGCGGCGGCTGATCGGCGCCAAGTACGACCTGTATGTGATCCAGGTCCTGTCGCCGCAGGAGATCTCGCCGGAACTGGCGGGCGATCTGAAGCTGCTCGACGTCGAGGACGGCGATGCCGCCGAGATCACGGTCGGTCCGGCCCTGATCAAGTACTACAAACGCAACCTTGCGGCCTGGTGCGATGAGCTGCGGACTTTCTGCACGAACCGCGGCGCGGTCCACGTGCAGGCGAATTCCGCGGACTCCGTCGAGTCGCTGGTTTTGAACTACCTGCGCCAGATTCAGTTGCTTCGATAGGGATGTGACATGGAGTTCCTGACGCCACTTGCCGGGCTTTATGCTGCTGCGGCCGCTGTGCCGCTGCTGCTGTTGCTCTATTTCCTCAAGCTGCGGCGTCAGGAGGTCCTCGTCTCCAGCACGCTGCTGTGGAAGCGGGCGGTGCGGGACCTCCAGGTCAACGCGCCGTTCCAGAGACTGCGTCGGAACCTCCTGCTGCTGCTCCAACTGCTGGCGCTGGCGGCGGTCCTGGCGGCGCTGGCGCAGCCAGTGCTGGCGCTGCGGCGCGGGCCGGGGCAACGCTATGTCCTTCTGATCGACCGTTCGGCCAGCATGAACGCGACGGACGTCAAGCCGACGCGCCTCGATGCCGCCAAGAAGCAGGCCAAGGCGTTCATCGAGTCCATGCGGACCGGCTCGACCCTCTCCTGGCGGGACCAATCCGATCACGCGATGGTGATTGCGTTCGATCAACGAGCGAACGTGGTGTGCAGCTTCACGTCGGACAAACGGCAACTCGCAAGCCGGATCGACGCCATCGAGGCCGGGGACGGGACCTCCCGGCTGGGTGAGGCCGTGACCGTGGCGAGGGCCTTCGCGCAGTCCTCCGGCGTCGAGTCCGCCGCCGGGACCAACGGGAAGCCGGCACAGTTGGTGCTCTTCAGCGACGGACGAATCGGCGACCTCGACGGCATCATCGTGGGCGACGACGAGGTCGTCTTCCATCGGATCGGCGAATCGCAGGACAACGTCGGCGTCACTGCGATGAACGCCAGGCGATCCTACGAGCAGCCGCAGGAGGTCGAGGTCTTCGCTTCGCTGGCGAACTTCGGAGCCGAGCCGGTCACTCGCGACGTGCAGTTGTCCATCGGAGGGAATGTGCATGCGGTGCGGTCCGTGACGATCCCCGGTTGCGAAGCCCAGACGGCGGACGAACCGTTCCGTCCAGGCGAAGCGACGCTCCATTTCTCCCTGACGCACAGCGGAGCGGGCGTGCTGGAGGTGCGCCAACTGGGCAGCGATCTTCTGGCCTGCGACGATGCGGCCCGGAGCGTCCTGGATTCGCCGAGGCGACTGTCCATCCTGCTGGTCACGCAGGGCAATCCCGTCCTGGAGTCGGCGTTGAGAGCCTGCCCGATCGAGAGACTGGATCCCTGCACACCAGTCGGGTTCGACGCAGTGGACCCATCCGTCTTCGCGGCGAGGCAGCAGTACGATGTCGTCGTGCTGGACAACCACGTCCCGGCGCATCTGCCGCGGTGTTCGTACCTTGTCTTCGGGGCGCCGCCGGGCGGGATCGATGTCAATTCCCCGCAGGAACTGGAGAACCAGCTCATTGTGGACTGGCGCTCGCAGCACCCGGTGCTGCAGTACGTGAATATGACCAACCTCTTCGCCGCCAAGAGTCGCCGGCTGGTGTTGCCGCGCGATGCGGAGGTGCTGGCCGAGTTCAACGAGTCGCCTGCGCTGGCGCTGCTCAAGCGTCACGGCAGCACGTATCTGATCGCGGGTTTTGACATCCTGCAGAGCAACTGGCCGTTCGAGCCGAGTTTCGTGCTGTTCTGCTACAATGCCTTGAGCTTCCTGGGGGCGCAGGCGGGCGACGGGCGGCGGCATGGACTGGCCGTCGGCGAGCCGATTGCCATCGAGGATATTCCGGAGCATGCGATCCTTACGGTGACGTGTCCGGATGGGACCGAGGTCCAGGTGACGCCGGACCCGAGCGGCGCCGTCCGTTTCCCAGGGACGTATCGGGTCGGGGTCTATGCCGCCAGGATGCCGGAGAGTCCGCCGCAGTTCTTCGCGGTGAACCTGCTGGAGCCCCAGGAGAGCCGGATCGAGCCGAGGGACAAGATCGAGTTCGCGGGCGTTGCGGTCGCCGCGCAAGAACAGGGCGTCCAGCGGGCCAATGTCCCCTTGTGGCCGCTGCTGGTGCTGGCGGCGTTGGTGTTCGTCTGCGTCGAGTGGCTGGTGTACAACCTGAGGATTCGGATTTGACAAGCGATGCGAGTGCAGTGGAGTAAGCCGATGGATCGAGTCGTGATTGCGATTCTGTGCGTATTGGCTTGGGCGAGTTGCCTCCAGGCGGCGGGGCCGGAATTCAACGTGGACTTCACGTGCGGCTGGAACGGCTACTACCGTCCCATGGAGTGGACGCCGGTCGAGGTCGCACTCAGCAGCGATCTGAAGGAGCCCTTTGCCGGATCGGTGTCCCTCACCGCCCAGCAGGACGGGCTCAACACACTGACCGTCAGCCAGGCGTTCGTCCTGATGCCCGACGTGTCGCTGCCGATCTCCTTCGTGACGAAGTTCGCGTTCGGCGCCTCCGCCTGCGACGTGACCATTCGCGACGATCGAGGGCGGGTTCGAGACCGTATCGTGCGAAACCTGTGGGACTACTCCCCCCAACAGCGGATGCTCCACGCGGTCCAGGAGCAGGACCTGCTTCTCGGTCTGGTCGGCTCGACGTCGTTCGGCCTGATGCGATTGCCCAAGGAAACGGCGTGCACGTCCGCCCGCGGCCCAGGCCAGGTCTTCGTCGGACCCAAGCTGGCGAGGAACGTCCCGTGGGACTGGACGGGGTTCGCGGGCCTGGACCTCCTGATCCTGTCCGATCCGGATTGGTCGCTGCTGAAGCCCCAACAAGTCCGAGCGATCTGTGAGTGGGTCTCCAATGGGGGAGCCCTGCTGCTGGTCCTGGGTCGGCACCCCTTGCCGCAGGATTCCCCGTTGCGCGAGGCAATTCCGTTCCTGATCGGCGAGCCCAGGCAGGTGGAGATTCCTCCCGACGCCATGGACGAATGGGGGTTGGATTCGAGCCGGTCGCAGACTGTGACAGGATGGCCGCTCTCGCTGAAGCCGGGCATGCCGATGGCGGGCCGGGTCGAGTCGCAGACAGTACCCCTTTGCGGGACGGGCCCTGTGGGATTCGGGCGAGTTGCCGTGGTGGCCTTCGATCCCACCCAGTTTGGGGACTCGCAGGTCGGACGGACGGCGGCGTTCTGGACGAAGCAGATTGTCGCCTGCCTTGGCGGAGGCTCGAATCGGGGCGCGGGACCGACTTCGTCGGCAGTGAGGGAAGTGGTTGGCGCCGCGGGACGCGGGCGGACCCTTGTGTTGGCCGGCGATGTCTCCGAGGCCGATCGGGAGTCCGCGGCCAGCCAATTCGTCAATCGCCACCGAATTGGCATCGCCCAGAGCGCCGCGAATCAGGTGATGAACTACCTGTTCGAGCTGCGTCAGATGCAGCCTCTGAGCATCTGGTGGGTCATCCTGACGCTGACCTTGCTGGCGGTGCTGCTGGGGCCTGTAGACTACTGGGTTCTCAAGCGCCTGGACCGGCAGCCGCTTACGTGGTTGACGAGCACCGGCTGGATCGCGCTATTCACGTTCGGCGCTTACTATGGCGTCCAGTATCTCCGCGCCGGCTCGATGGAACTGCGGGCCGTCACCGTTTTCGATGGTATTGCGGATGCCAACTGTGCCTGGGCGAGCTGCTATGCGGGGGTCTTCGCCCCGCGAAGCGACGAGTACCGCCTGGACGGCCTGACACCCCACCAGTGGTGGTCAGGCGCGGCGCCCATGCAGGAGGAGATCTGGGCTCACCAGCGAGAGTCGGGAATGCGGCAGATCTACTGCCGCCAGGCGGACGGGGGCAACCTGCCCACGTCCATCCCTATCAGCATCTGGACGGTCCAGTCGCTGCTGTGCGAATGGACGCCGAAAGAGATGCCGTTTGCTGCGACGATCGATCGCAGCGGCGCCGTGCCGGCCGTCGAGATCCGCAATCTGTCCGATAGTCGCATCCGGCTGGGCTACGTTCTGTTCAAGGACTCCTGTGCAGACCTGGGTCCTGTCGCCGCGAGATCGACACAGCGATTCCCGATCCGGACCCGTGCCTTCCAACTCCGCCTGAGTCAGGACCTGCCCTCGGGCGATGGTCGAGGGGGGGCGCCGCCCAATGTGAGAATGCCGGTGGAACTGCCTCGCTTGCCTGTGAGTCTGACCGGTGCCGCCGACAATGCCTTCTTTGCCCAGGGGTGTCTGAATCGGACGGTGGGTATGTACTGCTGCCTGGATTCCGGGTCGGCGATTGTCTGCGTGGTCTTCGAGGATCCACCCACGCCGTTCACGATCCGTAGTCGTTCCTACGCGGTGAACCATATCCAGTTCGCCAGGCTGCTTGTGCCGGCTGCGAAGTCAGAAGGGGGAATCCATGATTGAGACCAAGAAACTGACGAAGAACTTCGGGAACCTCGTAGCGGTGAGTAACCTGGATCTGTACATCGGAGCCGGGGACATCTTCGGCTTCATCGGACCCAACGGCGCGGGCAAGACCACGACGATGCGCATTCTCGTGACCCTGCTGGAACCCACCAGCGGCGAGGCGTTCATCGACGGTTTGAAGGTATCGAAGAAAGGCAAGGAGGTCCGCCGGCGGGTGGGGTATATGCCGGACTTCATGGGCGTCTACGACGACCTGAAGGTGTTCGAGTACCTGGAGTTTTTCGCCGCCGCGTTCGGGATCGAGTACAAGAAACGCCAGGCCATCGTCGATGGCGTCCTCGAGCTGACGGACCTTGTCTCGAAGCGCAGCGCCCCGGTGGACAGCCTGTCGCGAGGCATGCAGCAGCGTCTTGGCCTGGCCCGCGTGCTGATCCACGACCCGAAGGTCCTGATCCTCGACGAGCCCGCCAGCGGCCTGGACCCGCGGGCCCGGATCGAGATGCGCGAGCTGCTCCGCGAGCTCAAGCGCATGGGCAAGACGATCATGATCTCCAGCCACATCCTGAGCGAGCTGGAGGAGATCTGCGACCGGATCGGGATCATCGAGCGAGGCCAGTTCGTCTTCAGCGGGACCATGGAGGAAATCCGGCCGCGACTGGGGATCCAGAGCAAGGTCCGCGTCAAGGTGCTCGGCGACCCCGCCCGGGCGGTGGAGATGCTCTCGGCCCTGCCGCAGGTCCAGAAGGTCGAGCCGGTCGATGACTACCTCTCGGTGACCTTCTGTGAAGGCCAGGAGACCGATGGCATCGTCGCGCGGACCCTCGTCAACGGCGGCCTGGACCTCGTCTACCTCCATCCCGAGCAGCTCAAGCTCGACGACGCGTTCCTCCAACTGACGAAGGGAATCGTGCATTGATGGATGATGGATCACGGATGATTGGTGATTGGCGTCGTGCGGCGCACGACGCATAGCCACGACGAGCCATGCAGACGACATCGATACTCGATCTGTTCCAGTGCTTCTGCCGACGACGGCTGAGCGGACCTCTGTTCGACAAGGAACTCCGCATCGCGAGCCGGCGACGACGAGGCTACGCGCTGCGGTTCGCGTACGTCCTGCTGCTGATGGCCTTCATTGCACTGGTTTGGATTCCGACAGTCCAGCTTCGGACGGGCGCTGCAATGTCCCGCGCGCACATGGAGGCGGCCGCCAAGACCATCACGCTGGGGATCGTGTGGTTCCAGTTCGTCGGGGTGCAATTGGTGGCCGCGATCATGCTGAGCACCACCGTCAGCGAGGAAATGTACGGTCGGACATTGTGCGTGCTCATGACGACGCCGCTGACGGACACCGACATTCTCGTCAGCAAGTTCGTCGGCGTGCTGCGGCGCTGCGGGCCGATCTGGCTGCTGTTGTTCGCCTACGTCGTTGCGTTTGCCTGGGCGAAGTGTTTCCATCCGATGGCCGTCGTACACGCGGGGGTCATGATCGTCTCGGCGCTGCTGTTCCTGTCGGCGACGGGGTTCTACTTCGGCTCGCGGTGCCGGCGGACGACCGATGCCGTAACGCCCAACCTGGCGCTGGCGGGCGGCTTGTGGTGCGTCCTTTCCATCGTTGCGGAAGCGGCTTCCTTCGGGATGGGCGCCCACCGGGAAACCGGCGTGTCTCTGATTTTTGCCCTGGTTCCCTTCGGTCAGGCGTTTGCCATGGTGGCGACGACTCTCGACAGCTACGTCACGACGGTGCAGTGCTTTGGCGATGCGCGGGATGCCGCCGGCATGGCGACGTTCATGCTGCTCGCCATGGCGGGATACTTGTTGGTGTCGATCGTGTTTGCCTGGCGGGCCGTGCGGGCCTTCCGGCGGAGGGTCTTTTGATATGGCCGGAGGACGTGAGTGATTGCTCAAGTGGCAAGTACGTTCTGGATGCGGCTCGGCCCGGCGTGGCTGGCCGGACCCATCTTCGACAAGGAGCTTCGGGTCGCCAGCCGGCGGCGAAGACCCTATGTTCTGCGTTTTGCCTATGTGGGCCTGCTGGCGATATTCCTGGTGTACCTGTGGTGCGCGACGGTCCGTTTCCAGGGGACGGGCACGCCTGTCGTCCAGGTCTCCCGCCTGGGCGAATTCGGCAAGCAGATCGTGCTCGTGGTGATCTGGTTCCAGTTCATCGCAGGTCAGCTCCTGGCGGCGGTGCTGCTCAGCGACGCGATTGGCAGCGAGATCCGCCGTCGGACGTTGGACGTGCTGCTGGTCACGCCGATCCGCAGTTTCCAGATTGTGATGGGCAAGCTGCTCAGCACGCTGTTGCAGGCCGCGTCGCTGTGGGCGATCAGCCTGCCGATCCTCGCGGTCGTTCGCGTCTTCGGCGGCGTGCCCTGGGATTCCGTCGTGGCCGGACTGTGCGTCACCTTTTCGGCGGGGCTCTTCACCGGCGCGCTGAGCCTGTGCCTGTCGATATCGAGCCGACGCCCCTATTCCGCCGTCCTGAGCGTGGGGACATGGTATCTGGTTGCCTGGGTGCTCGTGCCCGCCGTACATGCAGCGCTGTTCCCGAGCGGTTCCTTCCTTGGCGTGAAGGTAAAGTCGATCCTGCATCTGACCAACCCGTTCGCGGTCCTGGTTGATCTGACGCAGGGACTGCTCGTCGGTTCCGGCGTCGGCGGCGCGGCGCCGTCCTGGCCTGAGAACTGCCTGATCCTGCTGGGTCTCGCAGGCATTGTGTTGGCGTGGTCCGTGCTGCGGGTCCGCAGAGTTGCCAGACACGTGGCATCCCGGAGAGTGGGGGAGACAACAGGACAGACGAATGCCGGTCGACTCAGGCCGGCGGGAGCGATCCGCCCGGTGACCGGCTCGCCGATCGTCTGGAAGGAACGGTGTTCCCCCTTGTTTCGCAAGCGTTGGCAGAGCGTATTCTGGGCCTGTGTCCTGGCGGGCGCGGTGGGAGTTCCACTGGGTCTGCGATTCCTCACGGGGGCTACGGCCCATGTCGTGTTCTTTCCCGTCACGTCGATCTTCCGATTGCTCTTCGTGATCGGCTTGGCGGTCGGGGCGGCAGGCGCCGTCGCGAAGGAGAAGGAGGCTCGTACCTGGCCGATCCTGCTGACGACGCCCCTGGAAGACCGGGAGATCATCAAGGGCAAGGCGATGGGGGTCTTTCGAAGGAACCTGCCCTTGCTGCTGCCTATGCCTGTGCTGTATCTGCTCCTGTTCCCGTTTGGGCCTTCCCACAGCAGGACGTTGTCGGAACTTCTGACCTGGGCGCTCGTGTTGGTCTGGGGTTTGGCGGGCACCGCCTTCTTCTTGCTGGGTACGGGCCTGTACTTCAGCACCCGGTGCAAGACCACAGGCGCCGCGGTGGTGGCGACTCTGGCTGTGTACTATGCGCCGCAACTGTTCTTTTGCGGGATCCTCAGTCCCGTGTTTGTCCTATCGAGCGGAATGTTGGCCTCGATGGCGGGGCGAGCCGGATCTTCGGTGGCGCTCGCGGCTGTGCTGATTTCGATTGCCCCGACCATGATCTACATGGGTCTTGGGCTGCTTTTCATGCGTTTGGCGATTGGCCGGGTTCGACGGGACATCTTCTAATGGCAAGCGAAGTGAGAGTCTGAATGATCGGTCAGATGACAAAGACAGTGGGTACGATTCTGAGCCCGGCGCGGCTGACGGGACCGATCTTCGACAAGGAACTGCGGGTCTCCAGCCGCCGGCGCAGGAGCTACTCCCTGCGGTCTTTCTACATCCTGGCGCTGACGGTCTTCGTTGCGGTTGTCTGGACGAGCGTCGTGGACGTTCAGGGCAATGCGACCGTCCAGCAGGCCCACATGGCCGAGGCGGGCAAGTGGATCATCTCGACGATTGTGGTCTTCCAGTTCATCGCCATGCAGCTCCTGGCCGTTATCATGCTGAGCAATGCAGTCAGCGACGAGGTGTACCATCGCACGCTCGGCCTGCTCATGACGACGCCCATCACGGGTCTTCAGATCGTGATGGGCAAGGTGCTGAGCCGGCTCTTGCAGTTGATTCTGCTGCTGGCGATCACGTTTCCGATTCTGGCGATTCTCCGTGTCCTCGGCGGCGTCTCCTGGGACTATCTGCTGTCGAGCGTGTGTATCACGCTGGCGGCAGCCATCTTCGCGGGCTCGCTGAGCCTGCTGATGTCGATCCGGAGCCGGCGAGCCTATGTCGTGATCCTGCGGACGATGTTCCTCCTGGGCTGCTTCTACCTGGTGCTCCCGGTCTTTGCCGGCGTGTCCTGGGGACGCGGAGTCAGTGCATTCGCGGCAGGCCAATCATTCCACCAGTGGTTGTGTACCCTCATCGTAATCCACCTCAACCCGGTCGTCGGTCTGGTGACTACGACCTGGCAGATGCTCTCGGCGACGCGAGGGACGGTTATGCCCTATTCCTGGCCGCTCCAGTGCGTCTGTCTGCTGGGTGCATCGGTCCTTGTCCTGGCGTGGGCGACCGTGGTGGTCCGCAAGGTGGCGCTGCGCCAGGCCACCGGCCAGCTCGACGCCTGGTTCCAGCCCAGAAGGCGACGGCGTAGAGTCCGTGAACTGGCCGCGACCGTCGCCGAGGACAGGGCGCTGGGTGAGATCAAGCGGGTGCAGGGGCCGCCGGTGGTCTGGCGCGAGCTTCGGGCACCTTTCATCGCAGGCGTCGACAATCGCAACAGCTACATCGGCCTGGGCATCACCGTGGCCGCCCTGTTGCTGACGTACCTGTCCTCCGCTCAGTCCCGGGTCCTCGACTACGATTTCGTCCAGACGACCTATGTGCTGCTCTTTCTGTTCTTGGGCACGATCGTCAACGCGGTCTTCGCGGCCACGCGAATCACCTCGGAGAAGGAGACACAGTCCTGGATGCTGCTGCTGGCGACCCCTCTGAGTGATGCGGAGATCCTATTGGGCAAGGCCATCTCCACCATCCGGCGCTGCGTGCCGATCTGGGGTCTGCTGGCGGGGCACGTGCTCCTGTTCGTTGTCATCGGGTATATCCATGTCGTCGCGGTCATCCACCTGCTCATGCTGGTCGTCTGGATCACCGTGTTTGTCACGGGGGCGGGCCTGTACTTCAGTGCGCGATTTGCGAGAACGACCTCCGCAGTCGTGGCGACCTTCGGCCTGATCCTGGGTCTGTGGGTGGCCGGCCCGATTCTGGCGGGGGTATTCTCGACAATCTCACCGCGGAGCAGTCTCCCGGGGGCGTATCTGTTGACCCATCCGACCGTCCAGGCCACTATCATCATGGATGGCGCCGGGGGCAGGGAGAACGCCCATATCCCGTGGCGCGACTTGGAGTACCGGACAGACCATCGGCGCGGGCAAGAGCCGATAGGCATGGGTGGGATGACGTGCATTCTGTCGGTCATCTCGGCTTCGTACATCTTCGTGGGACTGCTGTTGTTCTGGTGGGCGGGCAGGCATCTCCGCCGCCATGTGTTCATATGACGGAAAGGACTGGATGGGCGCCATCGTTCTGAATTGGATTGTCCGCGTGCTGAGTCTGGCCTGGCTGACGGGCCCGATCTTCGACAAGGAGCTGCGGGTCTCCAGCCGTCGGCGGCGCAACTACGTGCTGCGGTTCCTTTACATCGGCCTGTTCACGTTGCTGCTGGCTCTGATCTGGGCGGAGGCGGTGCCGTACCGTAGCACGTCGGCCTACCAGAGTTCCCGCATGGGCCAGGCCGGACAGGCCATCGTTGGCACGGTCCTGTGGTTCGAGTTCATCGCGGCCCAGGTCATTGCTATCGTCATGCTCAGCACCTCGATCAGCGACGAGATCTACCATCGGACGCTCGGCGTCTTGATGACGACGCCGATCTCCAGCTTCCAGATCGTCGTCGGCAAGCTGCTCAGCAAGCTGCTGCAACTGGTCCTGCTCCTGGCGATGTCGTTGCCTCTGCTGGCGATCGTGCGGGTGTTCGGAGGCGTCGCATGGGACATCGTCGTGGGCGGGCTGTGCGTAACGCTGGCGACATCGCTGTTTGTCGGGTCGCTGAGTGTGTTCTTTTCGATCTTCACCCGACGGGCCTATTCCGTCATTCTCATGGCATTCGGGGCGCTCGGTTTCTTGTTCGCGGGGCTTCCGCTCGTTGTGGCGCTTCTGGCCTATTACCCCGACAAGTCGCCAACCATGGCGTTCTGGCAGGGACTGGGGTATGTGAACCCGTACTATATCATGGGCAAGCTGACCGACTCGCTGGTCTCGACCCGGAACGCGGGTTCGACCCACTGGCTGATACACTGCGACGTCCTGGTGGGCGCCTCGCTTGTGCTCCTATTGCTGTCTGTGATCCTGGTTCGCAAGGCGGCCCTGCGGCAGGCCATGGGGCAGACCGGCCTGTGGTCGCGTCGAGGCGCGCGTGGGCCGGAGGTGGATCATTCCTCCGGCCGGGTCCGGCGGGTGGTCGGACCGCCGGTGTTGTGGAGGGAGTGCCGGGCTCCCTTGCTGGGCAAACGCAAAGTGATGACCCTCGTGACGTGGGTCATGGTGCTCGCGTTGCTTGGCCTGACCTACTGGCTCTTCTATCGCCAAGGGGACCTGGACGACGACGGAGTTCACGGCATGTACATCATCCTGTTCTTCATGGTCGGCCTGCTCTTCACCGCGGTTCTGCCGGCGACGTGTATCGCCTCGGAGAAGGAATCGCAGACCTGGACGCTCCTGCTGACCACGTCGATCCGCGAACGGGCGATCCTGGCCGGCAAGTTCGGCGGTGTTCTGCGTCGCTGCCTTGCGGTATGGATGCTGCTGTTCGGGCACCTCCTGGCCTTCACGTTCGTAGGGTACATCCACCCTGCGGCGGTCCTCCAACTGGGTCTCGTCGTCGCCTGGGTCCTGGTCTTTCTGTCCTGCACGGGCTTGTACTTCAGCGCCCGGTGTCGGCACACCACCACCGCGGTGATCGCCAACATGGGTTTGGCCGCGACCCTGTGGGCGATCGTGCCCTTGATCCTGGTCATTGTCGCAGTGATCGGCAGGCACGATGACGACCTGTTCTCCGCTTGCCTGGACGCCAATCCGGTGGTGCAGGCGGGCGTCATCGCCATGGCGACGACGCATCGCGGGGAACTGCGAGCCTATGACTGGGCGCAGGGCGGCATGCGAACGGCGGGAGGCGCAACCGGATGGATCCTCTTGATAGCCTTTCTCCACGTGATGGTCGGACTGGCTATCGCGGCGTGGACCGTGTTCCGGATGAGGCGCCATCCGCTGTCGTGAGAGGTCCTCTTGCGACAGCAGCGACTCTGCGAGCGGAGCGAGGGATCCCTCCTCGCGGGCGATCCTGACCTCCCGCGGACTCCGGCCTCATCCGACCACGCTCAGGGATGCGTATAGAAGACAACACCCTCATCTGTGTAGATGTGGCCATATTCCTTAATGACGAAGTTCCGGTCCGCCTCGCTGGCTGTGTAGAAATGCGTGTTGTTCTCAGCCTTCCAAAGACGATACACAGGAACGCAATCGGCGGTCTGCGCGCCTTCGGGATAGGCGTAGTACGCAATGCCTTCGTCGTCCCAGACGTCTGCGTAGTCCTTGAGCAGCAGGTTTCTCTCGTCCTCGCTGATCGTGTAGAAATGGCTGTGTCCGGACCAGAACCGATAGACCGGCAACAGCCTCTCGTGGTACGGCGTGGACCAGGCATTGAACACCGGGCCTTCGAAGGTCCAGAGATAGGCGTAGTTCTCGACCAGCCAGTTCTTCTCGCTCTCACTCGCTGTGTAGAAGTGATAGCCGCGTTCGGCCGACCAGAACCGGTAGACGGCCGAATAGGGCACCTCGAACGCCTGGCTCACAGCAATGGCCTTGCCGCAGGTGAAGGGGGTTTCGTCGGATGCGGTGACTTCCCGCACGTTCGCAAACGCGCATGCCACTCGATACCCTCCCTCCGGCAGGCCATAGGCGCCCGATGCCAGGGCGGTCAGGTCGAAGGTCTCCGTCACGACCTCCTTGGCGGTCGCCGAATCCGTGATTGCCAGGGAGACGGTGTTGGCGGAGGCGTCGGTGCAGGTATCCCACCTGACGGTTACAGGCGATCCCATGGCGCCGCCGGAGGCGGGGGACACGATTACCGGTCTCTGCGTCGGCTGGGCGAGGGTGGCGTTGGACTTCGGCATCATGAAGGGAACCTGGATGCTGTGTTCGGAGGTGCCCCGGTAGTACAGCGTGATGCGGTACGTGCCGTTGCCGTAGCCCGCGAGAGCGGCGGGGGTGTCCAGTTCCGCCCGGTAGCGCCACACATGCCTTCCATTCCGAATCAGGTGCGACGTGGTGACGCCTTTTGACGAGGTCTGGGAGTCATTGGGAATCAGATAGGTGTTCCCGCTGTTCGGCGTGCGGAACTCGATTCGGTAGACGCTGTCGTTGGTCTCCAGGAGCAGGGAGAAGACGTATGTCGCGGACGTATCAGACGGGCTGTCGTAGGCGATGGTCTGGAGGATCTCGCCGCGATAGGGGTGGTCCGTCTCCGCGGACTTCTGGTACTCCAGGGCGCCGAGATCCACCACAGCGGCGCCGTTGTTGTCCCCGTCCACCACGCGAGCGTTGCCTTCGTAGTCGAGCGTCTCGACGCTCGTTGCGTGAGAACCCGCGTCGATGCAGGGGGAGCCGGACAGCAACTGGAAGTTGCCCCGTTCCGGGTCCTTCAGCAATGGGTCGACGCACAGATTGCCCAGGCCGGAGTAGACGCTATCGCCCTCGATATTGCTGTAGTACGCCAGTGTCGTCGCAGTGAACGCCTGGGTGTTGTTGTAGATGCCTGGACCGCTGAGGAATGCCTTGTTGCCCCACAGGATGCAGTTCCACAAGGTGGCGGCGCCGCCGTAACTGTACAATGCTCCGCCTCGGTTGGCCTTGTTGCCGTACAGCGTGCAATTGACCAACTGTGGATACGTCGCGGAAAGTGTTTCAGTCTCGCCGATGTATACGGCGCCTCCATGGATTCCGGCGGAGTTCGCCCACATGATGCAGTCGATGACCGTGGCGCCCGAGTACTCGTCCAGAATGGCGCCGCCCCAGTGCGTGACCGCGTTGTTCTGGAACAGGCACTTGCTGATCGTGGGCGAGCCCCCGGTGTTGTAGATGCCGCCCCCACAGGTGGTCGCCGGACCGCAGTCGGCGAACGTGCAGGACTCAACCAGGGCGTGGGTGAGCGAGTTGCACAGACCCGCGCCGGAGAAAGCCACGTTGCCGGTGAAGGTGCAGCCGGTGATCGAGGGGGCGCCTTGGGCATTCATGATGCCGCCGCCGTAGCCTTCGGCGTCTGTGTTGGCTTCGTTGCGGACGAAGGCGCAGTGGTTGATGGCGGAATCCGAGTCGTAGTTGTAGATGCCGCCGCCATGGGTGCCCGCGACGTTCTCGGTGAACGTGCAATCGGCAATGACCGTGCCATGTGCTGCCGAGAGGGCGATGCCGCCGCCCCGTCTCTGGCAGGAGTTCGCCACGAAGGTGCAATTCGTCACGGTGGCACTGCAGTTCGTGATAAGCATGCCGCCGCCGTCGATCTCGTGGTTGTAGAAAGCCCGTCCGCCGGTGATGGTGAGTCCGTCGATCGTTGCGTTGGCTGTGATTGAGAATACGTGCCAGGCCATGCCGCCGCCATCGATGGTAGTCGCATAGACGTGCGCGTCGCGGGTGGCGCTCTCGCCGCGGTATCCGCCCAGGATCTTCACGGCCTTATCCACCTGGATGGCCCAGTCGATCTTGTAGCGGCCCTGCTTGATTCGGATCTCGTCGCCGTCGGCGACGGCAGCGTCGTTGATAGCCGTCTGGATGTCCGTATAGGCGGTCGCCCAGGATTGCCCGTTTGTCCCCGAGCCATCGAGGGCCACGTAACGGACCGCTGCCTGGGTCGAGGCGGCCCATGCCAGCAGCAGAGCGGTTGTTGTCTTGATAACGAGTTGTCGTGTGTTGGTATTCATCACCTTCTCCCGGATGCCCCGGCATGCCTGTGAATGGTTCTGCACGTTCTCTGCGTTCGCCCGAATAGACCCGAAGCGCCAAGTCCGCCCCTGGGACTCCTTTCCTTCCTGGCTTGCCCTCCCTGAGCATGAACGGCGTGCGTGCGGGCCGGATCTGCGGTCACAGACTGCACTATCCTAGCTTTATTATATCGTCCATAGAGACCGCTTTCAATAGGTTTGGGGGCATTTTCGGGGGATTCACCGCCTGTGAGAGCTTTGACGCTGGCGCGCTTCCATGCTATCTTTGTCACGGTTGACGACCGAAAACGGAGGTTCTGAGTAGCTGGAAGGCGCCCACGTGAAGGTGCCGTCAAGATCCTGGGTGATCGTGCTTTCATCCCTGGTCGTCTGTGGGATGCCGGCAGGTTTCTGGTGTGCATGGCAGATCGGGATATTTCCGGACTATGACTTCGAATCGGGGTACTACGCCCAATTCAATCTCTTGAGTCGTGCGACTGATTGGGGAATCGCATCGGCCGACCGCGCCGGGCCTGTCCGCTGACTTGATCCGTAGCGCGGCCCCCGCCCGAGAAGCCTCCTGCCTATCTGAGTTCTCTCAACGCTTTCTCTACAACCTCTCGGGCCACCTGCACGGTGTACTGCCCGTCTTCGCGGTGAACCTGGCCAAGTCGGCTGAGCAGCACGAATCTGGGCCATTGATCGACCGCCTTCTTGTCGTGCCGCAGGAGTTCGAGCACCTTTTCGTCTGACAGGTTCGCCGGGAGCTTCGTCGGAACGCCAAGCCTTTCCAGGATCGCCCGGACCCTGTCGAGCCGGCCTGGTTCAGCCAGCCCCAAGTGGGCTTCGATCAAGGCGGCAGCCATGATCCCAACCGCCACAGCCTCGCCGTGGAGCATCGCGTACTGGCTGGCAGCCTCGACCGCGTGGCCGATCGTGTGACCGTAGTTCAGGATCCTCCGCTTGTTCTTCTCGAGCGGGTCCTCCGCAACGACGCCTCCCTTGATCCGGCAGTTGTGTCCGGCCAGCGTTTCGAGGGTACTGTGATCCCTCGCGAGGATCGCGTCCAAACGGCCTTCGATGAGCTCGAAGTACTCAGCGTCTGCGATCAGGCCGTGCTTGACCGATTCGACGAGTCCGCTGCGGTACTGGCGGTCGTCCAGTGTGCGCACGGTCGCAACGTCGATGTAGACCGCGGCTGGGTGCCAGAAGGCCCCGAACGCGTTCTTGCTGACGCTCGAATCAACGCCGGTCTTGCCGCCGATGGCGGAGTCCGCCTGGGCCAGGGTGGTGGTCGGGATCTGGACGACGGGAACGCCTCGTTTGAAAATGGCGGCCGCGAAGCCCGCGATATCGCCTACCGTGCCGCCGCCCAGGGCGATGACGACGGTGTTGCGGCCAAGATAGGCCTTCTCCATCGTCTCGACGACCGCGACCGCCGTGTCGATGGTCTTGGAGATCTCACCGGCCGGCTTGACGACAAAGTGTGGAGCGGGCCGCCCGCCGAGCAGGGTGCCCAGGTGGCCCGCTGCGACCACGTGCTCGTCGGTGACGACGAAGCGATTGAAGCCGCTGTGACCGGCCTTGATCTGCGACCATACCGAGGTCAGGATGCCCGACCCGATGACGACCCGATACTCCGTCTCCGGCCCACCGGGGACTCTAATCCGCATTTCTGTCATAATCCGATTCTACCGCACAACCGGCAATCTGTACCCGCTGTGCTGTCGCACATCGAGGGAGGCGATTGCATGACCTTGGCGAATTCACAAGGGCGCGATTCTAATCGATTCGGCTCGAAAATGCAACACTTGTTTGTCGGGACCCTGTAGACTCCGGCGTGGCATTGGCGCCCTGCCCATAGTTGGCTCTCATGCGGCGGATGTTGGCTCTTGCCTTGTGGGGGTGCGGCTGCTATATCTTTGGGATATGATGACCTATCTGGCGGTTCCCATCTCGGCGCAGGATTTGGACCGGGCGAAACGGCAGGCGAGCGAGGCTGTCTCCGCGGGCGCCGAAATGCTCGAATTGCGGACGGACTACTTCGAATCCCTGGATGTCGCCTCCGTCGCGTCGCTGATCGCAGGGATTCGGGAAATGGGATCGGGCCGGACGCCGGTCATCGTGACCTGCCGCGACCCGAAGGAAGGCGGCGCGAGGCGGCATCCCGACGAATTGCGGCTCCGCGTCCTGCGGACCGCTGTCGAGGCAGGAGCCGATTTCATCGATCTGGAATGTGCAAACTTCGTTCGCCCGGAGTTCTCGCAGGGCATCCACGAGGTCCTCGCGACCCATCCGTCGAGCCGGTTGATTCTGTCGGCCCACGACTTCCAGGGCAGGTTCCGCGATATCCACGCGCTCTGCGACGGGATTCTGCGGGCCTATCCCGGCGCGATCCCCAAGCTGGTCTACACAGCCAGTCACATCAACGACTGCTTCGAAGCAATCGACTTGCTGCACGAGTCGGAGGGAGACCGCATCGTGCTGTGCATGGGGGAAGCGGGATTGACCAGCCGCATCCTGGCGAAGAAGCTCGGAGGCCTCGTGACATTTGCGAGTCTGGACGACCAGACCGCCACCGCCCCCGGGCAAGTGACAATTCATACGCTCAAAGACCTGTACCGCTGCGACTCGATCGACGGCCAGACCGAGCTTTTTGGCGTGATTGCCGACCCGGTCGGCCACTCGCTCAGTCCGGCGATCCACAACGCGAGCTTCGCCGACCAGGGGATGAACAGGCTCTATCTGCCCCTGCTGGTGCAGGGCGATCAGAAGGCATTCGATGCCTTCCTCGACAACGTCCTGGCCCGACCCTGGCTGGGGTTCCGCGGGTTCAGCGTCACGATCCCGCACAAGCGGAGCGCCCTGGAGTATGTCCGCCGCAAGGGCGGATTCGTGGAGCCCCTCGCCGACCAGATCGGCGCGGCGAACACATTGCTCATCGAGCGACGAGCGACGAGCGACGAACCCCGTCTCTCCGCGTTCAATACGGACTACGCAGGCGCCCTCGACGCGATCACACAGGGCATGGGTATTGAGCGAGCCGACTTACGCGGCGTGCCGGTTGCGGTCGTCGGCGCAGGCGGCGTCTCCCGCGCCATCGTCGCGGGCCTGACCGACGCCGGCGCGAAGGTGACGATCTACAACCGCACGGTGGAGCGAGCCCAGGGACTGGCCGCCGATTTCCATTGCCAGGCGAAGGGCTTGGATGAGCTGTCTCATCTTGACGCCAGGCTCGTGGTCAACTGCACCAGCATCGGCATGCACCCGAACGTCGATGCCACGCCAGTGCCGCCTGAATGCATCAAACCGGGCATGACGGTCTTCGACACCGTCTACAACCCCGCCGAAACGCTGCTCCTGAAGCAAGCCAAAGCCGCCGGGGCAAAGACCATCGACGGCGTCGCCATGTTCGTCAACCAGGCCGCTGCGCAATTTCGCCTCTTCACCGGCCAATCCGCCAACACCGACCTCATGCGCAGAGTGGTCCTGGGGAGCCTCCGATGATCCCACAATCGAAGCAGATCGTCATTGAGAAGAGCGCGTTCGATGGGATCAAGACGGAGGAACTGTGCGACTTCGCCAAGCATCACGTTCTCTTGGTTTCTGATTCGCTGCTCTACGAATGTGCAACGAGTGACGACCGGAGGAAGGTGGGGCTCGACAGATGCGAGAGGCTCATTCGGGCCGGGGCATATTGGTGCACCATGAGCACTGAGTATATCGAATGGGAGGGCAAGAACTGCCATCCATATCCGGCTCTGTTGGCAAACATACAGAAGACGGAATGGGTTCGTGCTCAGACAGAATCGTTGGAGAACATGCTTGGGCCAGAGATCACGGGCATGGCGAGGAATTCGCGTTGGACATTTGCTGAGGAGGCGTACATTCAGAGAACCAAGAACGCCGGTGAAGACACAAGGTCAAATTGCCCTGAGACTGTCGCAGGTATAAAGGGACTTCCTCGCGGCAGAATCTCACGACTACGCGTGTGGCTGGAGTGGGCTGACAAGTCCACGATTGTCCGGGAGATGGCGTTGAGGTTGCTCCCTCGCCAATGGATCAGCAGTCCGTCGCAATTCTGTACTTCTCCGCAGTGGATCACATGGCAGTATCTCCGGCTTTTCTTGGCTATTGAATGGGACTATGTTCACCTCCGGCTGAGTGGAGGAAACCCCGCTAAGCGTGGTGCCGAACACGACGATCAAGATGCGGAATGCGTTCTGCTACTGAGTCGGGCTGATGCGATCATCACGAGAGACAAGAAGCTGGTCGAGCCGTTGGCTCGTGCGGCCTTCCCGAATAAGGACGTGTTTTCGAGTCTGGAGGAGGTGCCGGAGTCGTATTGATGCGACTGGGCGGAGTCTTGAGAAGGTCGCGAAGCCTGTTGCTTTCTTGATTCGGTCCTGGCATACTGGAAGGGTGCAAGTCACAGTCTTGCGGACGCATAGGTATGGACGTTGACCAACAAGCCAAGTACTGGACGACAGGCTCTGCGGAAGACCTTGCCGCGGCTGAATCCCTCATTGAGAAGGGGCACCTGAGGCATGGCTTGTTCTTCGCTCATCTGGCTCTTGAGAAGATGCTGAAAGCCCACGTGACGCAGCAGACGAGAACAATGCCGCCACGGATTCATGGTCTGGCTCGCCTCGCCGCGATGGCAGGACTGAAGCTCAATGGCGAGCAGATGGACCTGCTCCGCGAGTTCGGCGTCTATCAGATCGAGGGACGATATCCTGATGCGGAACAGATCAAGGTCGATGGCAATCTTGCTCGCGATGAGCTGTGCAGGGCCAAGGAGATGCTGGCATGGTTGAGCAAGCAGTTGTAGCGAGTGTGCAGCGCTATCTGGCTTCCCTGCCACCATTGGGTATCCATGCTGGTCGCGCGGTCCTGTTCGGTTCTTTTGCACGGGGCGAGGGCGACGCCGAAAGTGATATCGATCTCGTCGTGATCGCGCCCGAATTCGATGGCACGCGTGATACCTCCCTTGTGAAGGCCTTGTGGAGAGCGACAGCGGCCGACGACCGCATTGAGCCGATTCCGTGCGGCGAACGGGAATGGGCGAGTGGCGATGGGCGTCCTATTCTGGAGATCGCCCGGCGCGAAGGGGTGGTAATTGAGCCGGAGCGACGCAGTCCGGAGACGCGTGTGCGAGTTCCGATCCCGCACGAACGAATACAGGCCTTCTGCCGACAGCACCAGATTCGGCGTCTGGCATTGTTCGGGTCGGTGTTGCGCGAGGATTTCCGGCCAACCAGCGACATAGATGTTCTCGTGGATTTTGAGGAGGGGCGGGGACCCGGGTTGTTCGAGTTGATGGGTATCCAGGATGAGTTGTCGGGGATACTTGGCCGGCGGGTTGACCTCGTGGAGCGCGAAGCCGTAGAACGGAGCGAAAACTACATCCGGCGGCGGCATATTCTCAGTACCGCGGAGACCGTGTATGTGGCGGGATGACGCCTACATTCTCGACATGTTGCTGGCGGCCCGGAAGGTACTGGAATTCACACGGGGAATCGACTGGCATCGTTTCGAACGCGATGACCTCGTTCAGAATGCCGTGATGCGCCAGATCCAGATCATCGGGGAGGCCGCACGTAAGGTCTCCCCGGAGTACAAGGGGAACCATCCGGAAATCCCATGGGGGGAAGTGGTAGGCATGCGGAACCGGCTTGTGCATGAGTATTTTCGCATTCTGCCCGATAGAGTCTGGGCGGTTGTGGAACGGCACATCCCGCAGCTTGTGCAGACGCTCGAACCCCTCGTGCCGCCCGAAGACGGAGGGCATGGGAATCAAAGTGCCTTCTGAAGGCTTGCCGTGTTGTGACAAGGGGGAGATTGCTGTACAATCATCAGCGACGAAGATACCGACCTGTTCTTTTGAAGGGAGCTTACGATGATTCGGGTGCGTTCGATTCTACCGGCGTGTGTAGTTCTGTTGGCTACCGTATTGGCTCATGCGCCTGCGGCGTCCGGGGCCTCGGCGCTGGAGGAACTGGCCAAGCGGATGCCCGACGATGTGATCGCTTTCATGGGCACCAGCGGGGGCGACGCTCTCAAGGGGGATTTCGAGAAAACGGCCCTCGGCCGCATCTGGAACGACCAGGGTGTTCAGACGTTCTATCAGTCGGTCAAGAAGGAACTGCTCGCGAAAGCCGTGAAGGAATCGGACGACCCCAATATCCCGCAGAAGATCGATCTCGTGCTCAAATACGTCCGCCTCGCCCTGAGCAGGCCCATCGTGGTCGGCGCTGTGCAGGTGCCTGTGGAGGATGGGCCGCCCATCGCGGGTTTTGCCATTCTCGATGCGGGTGATCGCAAGGCGGAGTTCGCCGCCGTGCTGAGCCAGTTGGAGGCGATGGCCGGGGCGGGCCAGGACGCCATTGCCGACAGGGAAATCGGCTCGCTCAAGCTGCGGGCCCCGAAAGACGCTGATATCCCCCTGTACTGGGGTTGGGCGGGCAACTGCTTCGTCGTTGCCGTGAACGACGCCCAGGGCGTCGCGGTGAAATACGTGTCGCAGCCGCATTCGGTTCCGCCTGCCTCCTTGGGCAAGGTGCCCGGCAGCGGCGATGCCTTCGTCGAGACTGTGGATATCCAGAAGGTTCGCCAACTGATCGCGTTGTTCATTCGCGAGGAGTCCGGCGACGAAGACGCGAACATCTTCAGGACGGTTGTCGAGAAGCTCGGTCTCGCCGACGTCAAGACCGTCTGTGTGCGTGCGGGCTTCGCGGGTCCCAATGTGGTGGTTCAAGCTCTCTTGGAGATGCCCACGCCGGGGGGCGGGATCTTCACGGCGTGCAAGTCCATTGACCCGGCGTGGTTCGGCGCCGTGGACGCCCGGGCCATGACCGCCAGCGCGGTCAACTGGGACTTGGCCAGTCTGTACGACACGATCCTGAACACAGTGAAGACTGCTGTGCCCGATGAAGCCGACGACATCCAACAGGGCATCGAAGAGCTGCAATCTGAGATCAAAGTGCGGATTCGGGAGGACCTTCTTGGCTCGGTGGCTGGTCCGATGGTTTCCTACACGCTGCCGGCCGGCGTCATGGCCGAGGCGCCGATGGGTGGTTTCGTCGTGGCTGCCAAGCTCAAGGACGCCGCCGCTTTCGAGAAGGCCATGACGGCGCTCGGCGAATTCATCGGCGAGAAGGCCCAGGGCGTCTTCCAGGTCAGCGAGCAGAAGCAGGACGACGGCCGGACCGTGCATGTCTGGGCCATCGCGCCGGTGGCCATGATGGGTCTGATGCCCACATGGTCGATCGCGAACGATCATGTCGTCATCGGGTCGAGCACGGAGCTGTGCAATCGGGCCGTCAAGCAGCTCGTTTCGAAGGGGGACGATGGGAAGTCCCTGCTGGATGCGGAGGGCTACAAGAAGGCGGCCGCAGGACTCCCGCAGAGCCTGTCGAGTCTCAGCTACGTGGATTCGTCGCTCCAGCTCACCCAGATGATGACGCAGGCCCAGCAGATGTGGCCCATGGCCACGATGCTGGCGATGCAACAGGGCATCAAGCTGCCGGTGATGCTGCCGTCGCTGACGCGCATCGCCAAGGACATGGAGCCGTCGATTGACTACTGCTACAGAAGGCCCGACGGCGTGCGGTCGTTCTATCGCGGGCCGGGCATCGAGGTCAGCCTGGTCGCTGTCGCGGGCGGGGCCGTGGGCGCAGGAGTTGCGATGCCCGCGATGGCCAGAGCGAGAGAGCAGGCCAGGACGGTTGCCTCCATGTCGAACCTCAAACAGTTGGGGTTGGCCTGTCACATGTACGCAGACGATCACGACGACAAGTTCCCATCCGATCTGGAACAGGCGAAGTCCTACTATCGGGACGACAAGATCTTGAAGTCTCCTCGCAAGCCCAGTTGGTTTGACGGCCCGAGCTACATCTACATCCCTGACCAGATCGTGAAGGGCAACCCCGGGAACATCGTGGCATATGAGAACCCCGAATTCGGCATGGACAGGGTCCTGGCCCTCTTCCTGGACGGCCACGTCGAGGCCATGGACTACGACAGGTTCCAGAGCGAGTTGGAGGCAACCTACGAGCGTCTGGGACGGGAAATGCCCGGACAGGAATCCGAGGAGCAGGAAGAGTCCGAGGAGCAGATGGACTCCGAGGATGAGGAAGACTCCGGCGATGAAGGGGAAACCGAAGGATTGACGGCGGCGATGGGGTCTTGATGCAGGGGTTCCGGTATTCCATTGAATCCCGGCGTCGCGGTTCGTATAATCCGCTTTTTCCGTGAGTCGTGCCGCCTGGCGCGACGACTTGTGGCGGGCGGTACCGCTCGTCCTACCTTGAGCATGAAGGGCAGACTATGGCGAAGAGTGAGAAGGTGGTATTGGCATACAGCGGCGGACTGGACACGAGTGTGATTCTGCCGTGGCTGAAAGAGACCTATGGATATGACGTGATCGCGTTTGCCGCGGAACTGGGGCAGGGCGACGAACTGTCGGGGATCAAGAAGAAGGCCCTGGAGAGCGGGGCGGTCAAGTGCGTTGTCAAGGACCTCCGGCGGGAGTTCGTCGAGGACTACCTCTGGCCGATGCTCAAAGCCGGCGCCGTCTACGAGAACGGCTATCTGCTGGGGACCAGCATCGCCCGACCGCTGATCGCCAAGCACCAGGTTGAGGTCGCCCACGCGGAGAAGGCGATGGGCGTCGCCCACGGCGCCACCGGCAAGGGCAACGACCAGGTCCGGTTCGAGATCACGTACATGGCGCTCGACCCGACGCTCAAGATCATCGCTCCGTGGAAGGACCCGAGTTTCAAGCTGACCTCGCGGGAAGCGGCAGTGGACTACGCCCGTCAGCACAAAATCCCAATCGAGCAGAGCAAGAAGAAGATCTACTCGCGGGACCGCAACCTCTGGCACATCAGCCACGAGGGGGCGGACCTTGAGGACCCGGCCAATGAGCCGAAGGACGATCTGTACGTGATCTCCAATCCGGTCTCGCGGACTCCGGACCGGCCGGACTACGTCACGCTTGGCTTTCACGAAGGCGTCCCGGTCAAGCTGGATGGCCGCCTGATCAACCCGGTGAAGCTCGTTGAGACGCTCAACGAGATGGGCGGCAAGCACGCGGTCGGGCAGGTCGATATCGTCGAGAACCGTCTCGTCGGGATGAAGTCTCGCGGCGTGTACGAGACGCCGGGCGGCGAGATCCTGATGACCGCCCACCGGGCTCTGGAGACTCTGACGCTCGAACGCGAAACGATGCACTATAAGCAGCAGGTGGCGATCAAGTATGCTGAGCTGGTCTATTACGGCTTGTGGTTCAGTCCGCTCCGCGAGGCGCTCGACGCATTCGTCGATATGACGCAGCGCAACGTCACCGGCGAAGTCCGTCTGAAGCTCTTCAAGGGTCGTTGCACCATCGCAGGGATGAAGAGCCCCAACAGCCTCTATCAGATGGACCTGGCCAGCTTCAAGATGGGCGCGGAGTACGATCAGATGGACGCCAAGGGCTTCATCCGCCTGTTCGGTCTGCCGACGCGGGTGGCCGGCGTAGTCAGCCGGCGGGCACAGAGGAATGAGTAAGGATCCCTGATTTGACTCCACAAGAATGGATCTTGTGCATTTGGATCTTTGCGCTGGGCGCCTGCATAGGCAGCTTCCTGAACGTGGTGATCTATCGTGTGCCGCGAGAGAAATCGCTGGTGCATCCAGGGTCTTCGTGTCCCCATTGCGGCCAGGCGATCCGGTTCTACGATAACATCCCGCTGGTCTCGTGGCTCCTCCTTCGGGCCAAGTGCCGCCGCTGCAAAGGCCCGATTTCGCCCAGGTACTTCATCGTCGAGCTATTGACGGCAGCGGTCTTCCTTGGTGTGTATCTTGTCTATTTTCACACTGCCGTCCGCGCGACGATGAACGTCCAGGGCGCCTGGCTGGTCTACGTGCTCCACTTGATCCTCATCGCGGCCTTCATCGCCGCTTCGGGGATTGATCTGGAACTGTGGATCATCCCATTGTCCATCTGCTGGTTCGTCACGGCGGCAGGCCTGCTCGCCTCGGCAATCGCCGGCTACTTCATCGATCCCCACTTGATTCAATCCAACGGGTTGCTTCCGATGGCTTCGCCGCGAACGGGCGCCCTGGCTTTGGGGGCGACCGTCGGGCTGGGCTTGGGCTGGCTGCTGCTCCGGACCGGTATTGTGAAACGCAGTTACGACGTGCCTGCTTGCGAAGGCGAAGCGGCCGTGGTCCAGGACGATCGGGGCAGGCCCGCCGGTCCCGGCCCGTTCGACGAGCCCCAGTTCAACCATCGGCTCGAAGCCCTTCGAGAGATCGTCTTTCTGACGCCCATCATAGCCTGTGCGGTGCTCGCCTCCGTTGTCCTCGGCGGATCGGGCCAGACCCAGGCGTGGTGGAGCAGGGCGGCAGCGCATCCCGTCGTGTCCGGCCTGCTCGGGAGCGTCTTCGGGTACTTCGTCGGGTGCGCGACGGTATGGACGACCCGCGTCCTGGGGACGCTTGCCTTCGGGAAGGAGGCCATGGGGCTCGGAGACGTCCACCTCATGGGGGCCGCCGGCGCGGTGATAGGTCCGGTAATGGTGGTAATTGCCTTCTTTATCGCGCCGTTCTTTGGCCTGGGTTGGGCACTCTTCCACTTGATCTCCAAAAAAATTCACCAGCTTCCCTATGGTCCGTTCTTGTCATTAGCTGTTTTGACTGTTATGATCTTTCACGACTGGATCATGGTGCGTATCGGTTTCGTGTTTGGTCCATGACCCACAGGGAAGGGTTTGTGCTTTTTGCAGGGAGGTGCCGCATGCAGTTGGTCAGCAGGAAGTTCGCAGTTCCACTTGTTTGTCTTGTCGCCATATCCTTGGTGTCCGGTTGTACGGACTACAAGAAGAAATACGACTACCTGAACGTCGAGCATGAGAACCTCAAGGGACGTTACGAGAACCTGGAAGGCCAGCGGCAGCAGCTTGCCGACCAGATCGCGCAGGATCAGCAGAAGATTGATGAGTTGCAGCGACAGATCGAGGAACTCAACAAGACGCCTGCGGATGCGACCGGCTTCGGCGAGGGCTACGACGTTGCGTTTGACGCCGCAGCGGGGACCATCACGGTGACCCTGTCCAACACGATTCTGTTCGACTCGGGCAAAGCTTCCCTCAAGAGCGCCACCAGTGCCGAACTCGACCACATCCTGTCCGTCATCAAGCAGAAGTACGCGGACAAGGATATCGATGTTGTCGGCCACACGGACACTGATCCGATTTCCAAGACCAAGGACTTGTGGAAGGACAACCTGGAGTTGTCCACGCAGCGTGCTCTGTCGGTGGCGAGGTACCTGATCGCTCATGGCATTTCGGAGAAGCAGGTGCGTGCGGCCGGGTGCGGATCGGCACGACCGGTCGCCTCGAACGCAAACGCCACGGGCAAGGCCAAGAACCGACGAGTCGAAATCGTTGTCAACATGCGGCGTGCCACGCCGGCCAAGCCGTAAGCCGAAGGCGGCGCCTAACACGCCGACGCGATCGCGATGACGAACTCGTGATTCGTCGGGTCGAACTGAACACTCTCGATGGTCCCGGATACGGGTGCGACAGAAGGCACGCTTGTATCCGGGACTTTCTGTATGTGCTGCCCTTGTCGGACCGCATCGCCCGCCTGAACCAGGAGGTGGTAAGTGGCGTCAACCCTCAGGATGGTCCGGCCGTCTTTCATTTCAGCGGTCGCGGGAATGGCCTGATGCCGAGCAACTGAGCGATCTTCCTGGGAATATCCGTGTTCTCCTGCACGCCCGAGAACCGGGCCGCCCCGGGACCGAGTGCCCAGATCGCGACCGGGCCGCCGGAGTGGCCCTTCGTGGACCATCGCACGCCCAATTCGGGGTCCGGCTTGTCCTCGTCGCCTCCGCCGATAAGGGTAACGCCGCCGGTCTCGTGGTCGGCGGTGACGATTACCAGGGTGTGCCCGTCCTTGAGGGCGAAATCCACCGCGGCTTCGACTGCCTGGTCGAACAGCAGCGTCTGACGGATCGCGCCGTTCACCTTGTTCGAGTGGCATTCCCAATCGATTTGGCTGCCCTCGACCATGAGGAAGAAACCGGATTTGGTGCGATTGGACTCGCGGCTCGCCTGTCGGAGAAGCCGGATCGCCTGCTGTGTCATCTGTGCCAGGGTCGGCTCGGGTCCTGCAGTCTTGAGGGCGTCAAACTGAAACAGGCCGAGCACATGGGAGCCCCGAGCGGCCCGCAGCCCGGCCAGGGCATCGACATACGTGTAGCCGACCTCCTGAGCCTGGGCCAAGACGTCGACATTGTCCTTGCGCCCGCTGTTCGGATCGGACTGGGGCAGGAAGTACTTACGTCCCCCGCCCAAGAGGATATTGATCCGATTGGCGACGAGCTGCTCGGCGATGGCGGGCTCCAGCTTGCGGGATTTGACGTGTGAACCAAACGAGGCCGGCGTCGCATGACTCATCGTGCAGGTGACGACCAGGCCCGTCGCCATGCCCTTGGCCTGGGCCGCCTCCAGGATCGTGATATATCCCGTTTCTTCGGGCGTCATTCCGATCATGCCGTTCTTCGTCTTGACGCCGCAGGCCAGCGCCGTGCCGGCGGCGGCCGAGTCGGTCACGCGCGAGTTGGCCGAATAGGTTCGCATGAGACCCGTGATCGGAAGTCTCTCAATGTGCAGCTTGCCACCCGGACCGCCGACCTTCGTGCCGGCCAGTGCCACCGTGTTGATGCCCATGCCGTCGCCGATGCAGAAGATCACGTTCCGGACCTTCGTGGCGCTGGTCAGAGGGTACGGTTCCGCTGTCATCGGCGGCTGATAGAAGCTCAGATCGTTCGGATCGACCTTGGCGGTTTCATACGTGAAATTCGTGGCGGGCGACGGACGCACGCCGACGAATAACAGGAGGACACTGAGGATCAGGACGTACAGTGACGACCCGTTGGCACTTCTACTCATGCTGCGGACTCCTTACTGTTGTTTGTAAGCGGCTGTTTGTATCACACCGGTGGGGTCAATGCAAACGCCAACTGCTCCCTCGACGGCGGTAATTCGCAACTGTCCCGTCGGGGACGCGTCGATCACGCGGCCTTGTTCGCAGTCTCTGCGGCCGCAACTGCATAGTACGACGCTCGGCGTCAGTTGTTTGAGGAATCTGTCGTCCAAGGTTCTCGTCGAGCCGTGGTGGGGCGCGACGACCACGTCGGCCCGCAACGCCGGATAGAGGGCCATCATCTGACGCTGGGCAACGCCTTCGATGTCCGAACACAGGAGTGCCGTTCTTCCGGCGTATTCGATCTGGCACACGAGCGACCTGTCATTGTCGCCAAGGTCGGTCCGTGCTGCCGCCTCCGGGATCGGCCACAATACGCGAACCTGCGCCGGGCCGAGGTCCATTGTCGCAGGCATGGGCTCGATGCGGACCCGCCGGTCTGCGAGATGGCCCCTGAGGACCTGGATCGTCTCGGCGTCCTGTGACTTGCCGAAGGACACGTCGTCGAAGCAGACTCGCCCGATCTTGCAGAGATTCGCCACTTCCGGCAGGCCGTTGATGTGGTCGATGTCCGCGTGACTGACGACCACGGCGTCGAGCCTGCCGATCCCCTCGTGGTCCAGGAAAGGCACGATGATCGTCGTCCCGATGTCTCGGCCGTACAGGGAGCCGGCGTCGAAGAGGATGTTCGTTGTGCCGGGGAAGCGGACGAGGATCGCCTGCCCGTGTCCGACGTCGAGGCACGTCATGCTCAGGTCTTCGCGGTGGGTCCGCTGCCACTTCAACCCGCCCAGCGAGACGAAGAGCGTCAGCAGCATCGCCGAGCACAGGACCGTCCTCACCCGAGGTCGTCGCAGAGGGACGTACGCTGCGAAGAGGATCATCGCGTAGTACAGCAGGATCAGCAGCAGTGGCACGCGGCCGATCAAGAGATAGGAGGGGTCGATCTGGGCCATGAGCCGGACCACTCCAATCAGCAGGTCCGCCAGCAAGGAGAGGGCATAGCCGAGCAACATGCTCAGCGTGGGCAGAAAGAAGGCCAGGACGATCTTGAGGAACCCCACCGTCAAGATCGCGGTCACCGGCAGTGCTGCGATCACGGTCCAGACGCTCGCGAGCGGCGTGATGTTGTAGAAGTGATAGAGGAGAATGCCCGCGCTGGCCAGCCACGCCGCCAGTCCCACGGCCATCGCGCGGACTATCCCGTTTGCCAGGGCGCCCAGCACCCGTGTCGCTGCCGCGGCTTCCAGGATCAGCGGTTCGAGACGGGCGAGCGTCCGTTCCTGCACTCCGCTTCGGATTCTCTCGGTGAACGCCAGGATTCCGGCGGTCGCGGCGAACGACAACTGCCACCCGACGTCGAACAACTGCGTCGGTTGAATCAGCAGCAGGATGATGACAGCCAGGGACAGGGAATTGAGCGGATTCGCCCGCCTCCGCAGAAGGATGGACGTGCAGAAGGACCAGACGATGACGGAGGCCCGCAGGATCGGCGCCTGCGGCGGGACGATGAACAGGAAGACCGTCGTCGCGACGATGCAGGTGACGGCGCGAATGGACTTGCCGAGCCCCAGGGGTTTCCCGACCCACCACACGATGCCGATCAGGATGCACAGGTGCATCCCCGAGAGGCTGACGATGTGGAGCAGGCCGGTTCGTCGAAAGGCCTCGTAGGTGTCCGGATCGATACCCCGTCGCTCGCCGAGCAGCAGGGCCTGGAGCATGGCCTCGCCCGGCGTGTCCGAGGGCGGATGGTCCAGAAGGGCCCTGGTCGCGGCGTCCGTGAGGGTTGTGCGAAGGCCTGCGAGCACACTGGGTGACAGTCCCTCGACCACCGTGACCGCCTCTCGCGAGGGAACTGAGATGCCCACATGCACGTTCTTGAGACGGAGGTACCTGGCGACGTTGAACTGGCCGGGATTCGTCGGCTCGTCATATCGGTGGAGCCAGCAGTAGGCTTCGATGCGATCCCCGATCTGCAGGTTGGGGGCCGGTTCATCCACACGGACGCGGACTGTGCCTTCCATGACCCGCCAGCCCTTGGGGGTCTGGATGGCCTCCATCCTGAGATAGAAGGTGGTTGTCGGGTCGGTGGAGGCGAATTGCGAGAACAGCCAATCCTCCCTCTGCTGATAGGGCTCGGTCAGGATACGCCCACGGACGGTCGCCAGGGCCCGCTCAGAACCGACGCAGTGCCGGATATCCGAGGGACCGGCCGTATGGAAGGACAACAGGCGAATGGCTCCAAGGCACAGGAAACAACACGACGTGAGGACTACGCAGCCTTGCGGGCCCAGCCTGACGCGGACCCGTCCGACGAGCATGACGGCCCCAGCGGAAACGATCCCAGCGAGCCAGATCCAGGGCAGCACGCGAGGGGCCGGCGTCGTCGGACCATCCGAAAGCCCATACTGGATCAGGATGCCCACGATCAGTCCTACGGCAGGCAAGAACAAGGGGGCGGTGCTCACCATGCGACGCCACAGGGTGCGTCCGGCGAGTTGATCGTCGATTCGGGCCAGTTTCTGCCGTATCTCGTCCATCGGTTCACGCATTGTACCCGAAGGGACTCCGTAGTACCATGGGGGTGGGATATTCCGGGTTGTCGAGCCGTAATTCCCGAACCGTCAGGCGGTTGTGATGTATAGAGAGAGAGTCATCTGCGCCGGCTCCGCATTCGGAACGCCGTCGCGGACCGTGGGACGCAAGGCGTTTCCATGGGGATCGCGAACCTATGACTGAGGGACCGTGACCTATGCAGAGGGACGACATCTCGATTGTCTTGTGCGGGCAGGCGGGGCAAGGCGTGCAGACCGTGGAGTTTCTGCTGACCCGGCTCCTGAAACTCGCGGGCTACCACGTCTTTGCGACCAAGGAGTACATGTCCCGCGTCCGGGGCGGCATGAACTCGACGACCATTCGGGTCGCCAATCGTGAGGTTGCCGCATACGTCCGTCGCATCGACGTTCTGGTCCCGCTGGGCAAGGGGGCTGTCGAGCACGTCGCCGGACGGATCTCCGCACAGACCATCGTGTTGGGTGAACGGGATATGGCGGGCGACGGGCCCGCCGTCCAGGCATGCAGGTTCTTCGACGTTCCATTCACGCACATGGCGTCGGACCTCGGGAACAAGCTCTACGCGAACATCGTCGCGGTGGGGGCGATTGCCGCCTTGCTGGGAATCGACCTGGAACGACTCGCCGATCACGTGAGGCGCTCCTTTGCCCGCAAGCCGGCGTCGACCGTGGACGACAATGTCAAAGCGGCCGAGGCCGGTTATCAGGCGGCGGAGGGGCTCGGCGTCCGGGATCTGAGACTCGGGCCGGCGCCCGCCGCCAAAGTCCAGGATCGCCTGCTGCTCGACGGAGCCGAAGCGGTCGGTCTGGGGGCCATCGCAGGCGGGTGCAACTTCGTCAGCTCGTATCCGATGTCGCCCTCAACGCCCGTGCTGACGTTTCTCGCGCAGCACGGCCGCGACTTCGGGATCGTCGTAGAGCAGGCGGAGGACGAGATCGCCGCGATCAACATGGCCCTCGGAGCGTGGTACGCCGGGGCTCGCGCGATGGTGACGACCTCCGGCGGCGGCTTTGCCCTGATGACCGAGGGAGTGAGCCTGGCCGCGATGATCGAGACGCCCGTCGTGATTCACCTCGCCCAGCGACCGGGACCCGCGACCGGGCTGCCCACACGGACCGAGCAGGGCGATCTGGAACTGGCCTTGTACGCGGGACACGGGGAGTTCCCCCGCATCATTCTGGCCCCCGGGACGCTCGAAGAAGGCTTTCATCTGGCGCAGAGGGCATTCAATCTGGCCGATAAGTACCAGGTCCCTGTGTTCATTCTCACCGACGAGTACTACATCGATTCGTACTACGACACTCCTGCATTCGATCTGTCGAAGGCTGGCGTCGAGAGGCACATTGTCAAGACCGCAAAGGACTACCGACGGTACGCGATCACCGAGGATGGCGTGTCCCCTCGCGGCGTGCCGGGCTGCGGCGAGGGTCTCGTGATCGTCGATAGCGATGAGCACGACGAGGAGGGACATATCACCGAGGACCTCGATCTGCGGGTCCGCATGGTCAACAAGCGATTGGCCAAGGGCGAATCGCTTGGTGCGGACGTAGTGCCGCCCACGCTGGTTGGGCCGGAGAACTACAAGAATCTCGTCTTGTGCTGGGGATCGACTTATCACGCGGTGAAGGAGGCCCTGTCCCGGCTGGGCCGGGACGACGCCGCGATGCTGCACTACAGCCAGGTCTACCCGCTCCATGGCGACACCGCCGATTATATGACGCGGGCGGACAGGACCATCCTGGTCGAGGGCAATGCCACCGGTCAGTTCGCCAAACTGGTCGAGCTGCATTCCGGCGTGCCCGCCGACCACCTGTTACTGAAGTACAACGGCCTGAACTTCGGCGTGGAAGAGCTTGTCGAAGGATTCCAGGGATTGATGGAGGACGATCGATGATGGACGCCAGTACCTTTGACATGGGCGATATCGATATTGCCTGGTGCCCCGGCTGCGGGAACTACCCGATCCTCAAGACGCTCAAGGAAGCCGTCGCGGAACTCCAGATCGACCCGACCCGTCTTGTCATGGTCTCGGGCATCGGCCAGGCGGCCAAGATTCCGCACTACCTCCGCGCGCATGTCTTCAACGGCCTCCACGGACGGGCACTGCCCCCGGCCACCGCCATCAAGGCAGCCAATCCCAGCTTGACCGTCATCGCCGAGAGCGGCGACGGCGACATGTACGGCGAGGGCGGCAACCACTTCATCCACTGCATCCGGCGGAACCCGAACATCACGAACATCGTGCATGACAACCGGGTCTACGGCCTGACCAAAGGCCAGGCGTCGCCGACCAGTCCGCTCGGGTTCACGACGCCCGTCCAGGTCCACGGCGTGTGCCTGGAGCCGTTCAATCCGTTGGCGGTGGCCATCGCCTTGAACGCCGGCTTCGTCGCGAGGGCCAATGCCCAGGACCGCGAGCAGACCAAGGACCTGATGAAGAAGGCGATCACGCACAGAGGCTACGCGCTGCTGGACATCCTCCAGCCGTGCGTGACGTACAACAAGCTGAACACCTACCAATGGTTCAAGGAGCACACGTACTATCTCGACGAGTCGCACGATCCGCACGACCGAATGGCCGCTTTCCAGAGGGCCACCGAGACGGACAAGCTCCCGCTGGGCGTCCTCTATATCAGTCCCGACAAGCTGCCGTTTGAAGACAATACCGGCGTGTATCGAGACGACTCACGTCCTCTCCACGAGAGGCAGGTCGATGTTGAGAGACTGGGGGATCTGATGAACAGTCTCGCAGCCAATGCTTGACGCCTGCATGGCTGGCCGATCCGTTCGCCTACAGATTCACCGGTACGCCCCGACTGGCCAGGTACTCCTTCATTTGTCGTATGCTGAACGTGCCGAAGTGGGCTATCGAGGCCACCAGCACCGCGTCGGCGTGGCCCTGATCGATGGCTTCGTACAGGTGTTCCAGCGTCCCGGCGCCGCCCGAGGCGATCACCGGGAGCGAGACAGCATCGGCGATGGCTCGCGTCATCGGGAGGTCGTAGCCGGTCTGCTTGCCATCGGTGTCCATGCTGGTCGGCAGGATCGCGCCGGCGCCGAGACCCTCGACCTTTCGGGCCCATTCCACTGCGTCGATGCCGGCACCGGTGGTACCGCCGCGGACCATGACCTCGAAGCCGGAGGGCAGTTTGGCGTTCTTGGCGGTGTCGATGGCGACCGTGATCTTGTCGCTGCCGAATTGGGACGCCGCCTCGCGGACGAGGTTGGGATTCCGCACAGCGGCGGTGTTCATCGAGACCTTCGACACGCCGAGCTTCAGCAACTCCTCGATTGCCTGGCAACTGCTGATGCCCCCGCCTACGGTCAATGGCACGGAGATCCGCTCCACCGTCCGTTTCACTGCACCGATGAACGTCTTGCGGCCCTCCAACGTCGCGGTGATGTCGAGGAAGACCAGTTCGTCGGCCCCGGCGGCGCTGTAGGCCGCCGCGTTCTCTGCGGGATCGCCCACATCCTTGAGATTGACGAAATTGACTCCCTTGACGAGCCGGCCATCCTTGGTGTCCAGACAAGGGATGATTCTGCGGTACTCCATCGTTTTGCCTCCACGTACAAGTGCGATTCTGCTGGGTCCAAGAGCTTACTGGCTGCCCAGTATAGACTTGCGGCGGGGGTGCGTCGAGCAAATCCCGTCATTCGGACCCGTGTTCCCATCCAGAAAATCCATACTTCTTCCTGGATTCTCGTAGGAATTGAACACCCAGGGCACTTGCGATGTACAGAGAGAACCGAGCAGGATCGGCGTGCGGCTAATGAGTCGTAGGGTCAGCCGTCCGATGGAGCTCGGAAACAGCGTTATCGAAAGGGGAATTGACATGGCAAAAGCTGAAATGCCTCATCCAGGTCACGACAGACACCTGTGTTACCTCAACAATCTCGGTTTCCAGATCAGCTACCCGGAGGAGTACAAGGATCTCGTCCGAAGTGGCAAGTTCATGTGCAAAGTTTGCGGGCGGGTAGCTGCCGACGAGAAGAACCTGTGCAAGCCGGTGGAACTGTAGGACGGATCGATTTGGCCCGGCGCTGTCGGCAAAAGGGGGTAAGCCATCCGCGCCGGGCTACGCGTCCCAATTGAGTCGCTCTTCGCTTCCGCGATAGAAAGAGCCAATGATGTGGGCCAGGACGAGCAGCAGGTAGAAGGCGACGAACAGCAGCGCATAGCCCAGATGCCACAGATCGCCGGTCAGGCAGCGGAAGGCCACCGGTACCAGCAGGCATAACGCGATGCAGAAGACCGCCAGGAGACAGTAGCGCGGAGACGTGCTGAAGATCGAGCCCAGCAGAAGGATCGGGTTCAACGCACGCAGCGACTCGAACAGAGTCACCGCCAACAAGGCCATGGGCAGGACGAATCCGCCGACGGCGCACAAAGCCCAGGAGACCGAGCCGCTCCCGCTAGCGGAAGCGTCCAGGATGGCGGGCGCCATGCAGGCGACCCCACAAACCAAAGACGTGATAGCCTGTCCGAGCAACTCCGCGACGCCCGGCGTCGATCCGCTCGTATCCACGGCCCGGATGCCGCCGGCGGCGCTGTCGCGCAGGCACTCGACGATGTACCAGTTGATGTAGAGTACGAACACCAGCAGCGAGCCCCAGTGGAGCATGATGAGAGTGACGAAGAGAATCAATGCCGGCGGGAACGCCAGGGCCAGCGCATAGCTGAACTTCAGCAGGATGCGAAGGACGAAGGGGATGACGGTGCTCAGCGTCAGGATCAGCAAAGCCTGTCTGTTCAGCGGGTACAGGAAGATGTCGATGATCCAGGGCAGGGGGCGCTCAGGGGGCTCCTCGTGCTCCTTCAGCAGATAGCCGGCCTTCACGGCCTTGAGCTTCTCTTTGACCGCCTGAGCGGTCCTCGCCTGTTCCGCCGCATCGACTGGCGGCAGGTCCAGCAGCAGTGAATCGCGGAGCGAGACCTTCGTCGCGTCGGCCGCTTCGCTCCCGGCGGGTGCTCTCGTTTCAGCCGCCTCCTCGGGTGTGGTCGCCGGGATGGTCACGGTTCTCTTGCACTCGGGGCATCGACCCTTCCTCCCGGCTTGTTTGGCCGCGACGGTCAGCAGCCGCCCACAATGCTCACATGCGAATTTCATGCTCCGCACACCCGACCGATCCGATCCCATCTCGACGCCATTGCCGCAAACCCTCAGTATACCACAACCGCCCAGCCCTGTGGAGATGACGCGACAATCCGGATGTACTCCTTCCTGTCATGCCCAGCATGACAAAACGAATTTCATCGAGAATCTCCCGCACATCCGTCAATCCCCGTCGTATAACAGGGAAAACAGAGATCAAGAGCCGAAGGCGGGCCGAAGATCTTTCATACTGTTGGCTGTTATCATACATCGTCATCATCGAGCATCTATCATACCCGCCCCCTTCGAAACCGTCGGACAAACGCGCTAAGCCCGCACCGCACTGGCAACGTGCCGTGGCGAGGCCGGCTTCGCATGTCCCGACGGTATCCGCATTCACGCTGTCCAGCGTGCGTAAGTCCCTATTTCATAATTTCATACATTCATATCACGAGTGCAGGAGAGACAGCATGAGTGTGTGTGGCGAGGGCCCCGGCTCTCCCTGTGTTGGCGGCAGGGGTCTGTGCCGCCGGGACTTGTCTCTCGAATCCGGACGCAAGTCCCTGTCCCGACGGCACGGACTGCTGCTGGAGAATGGAATGGGTCCAAGCCCTGTGGTTGCCTACCGCAGCCGGTCATTGTCCATTTATCGAAAGGAGCGGAGTATGAAAGCGAACGAGACAGTGTCCAGCCTCACGGCAGTTGTCTGCACCCTTGTCCTGGCGTCCTGTCCCACCGGTTTGGCGAGGACGATCCGCGTGGCCAACGACGGATCGGGGGACTACCCGACGATTCAGGCAGCCATCGATGCGAGCGTCGATGGCGATACGGTCCTGGTTGCACCGGGAACTTACGCCGGCGATGGAAACCGGGATATCGATTTTGGCGGAAAGGCCACTACCGTCAGGAGCGAGGCGGGCCCTGGAACCTGCATCGTCGATGCTCAGGGGGCCTGGAACGAGTGGCACCGAGGATTCTATTTCCACAATGGGGAGCAAGCTGATTCGGTTCTGGATGGTTTCACGATCACAGGGGGGTATTCGTTCCAACTCGGCGGTGGTGGGATTGCCTGTTATGATAGTAGTCCAACCATTCGGAATTGCGTCATGATAGGTAATGTGGCTCCCGCAGGCGGAGGCTTGGCACTCGGTGGTTCAGAAGCAATCGTGTCGAACTGTATCATTGCCGGCAACCGTGTTGTATACACAGTCCCCGGCGCTGACGTTGGAGGCGGCGTTAGCTGCGCGGGCGATGGCCACGCAGTCTTGCAGAACTGCACTATCTGTGGCAACCGGACCGGTACATCTGGAAACGGCGGCGGCATCTACGCCGGACTCGGCCGCTGGGGCAAGATTTCACTGGTCAACTGTATCGTGTTTGGCAACAGAGCAAGGGGTAGCGGGAACCAGATCTCCCGTGCCGGTCTTGGCGTGATTGGGCCTATCGGCGTTGATCTCAGGAATTGTCTGATCGAGGATGACCCCAACGCATTTGGAGCACACGTGGATTACCTGATGAGCCACATGACCGATTGCATCTGGGGTGATCCGTTGTTCGCGAATCCAGGACACTGGAATAGTGAACTTGCCCCCACTTCCTGGACCGATGGCGATTGCCATCTGAAGTCCCAGGCCGGGCGGTGGGACCCGAACAGCGAAAGTTGGGTCCAGGATGATGTGACGAGTCCCTGTATCGACGCGGGTGATCCGAACGACCCTATCGGTGATGAGCCGTTCCCGAACGGTGGTCGAATCAACATCGGTGCTTACGGCGGGACCGCCGAGGCGAGCAAATCCTATTTCGGTGAGCCGGTCAGCGATACGATTATTGCAGGCGACATCAACGGCGATGGGAAGGTGGACTGGCTGGACCTCGACATCCTGGCTTATCACTGGCTTGAGGGACATCGTGAGTAGACGGGGACTCCGCAATCGGCGGGCTCCGAGTTCTTGGCATTATCGCTACGGTATTGATGGGAGAGTCGAGTATGGGAACGCACAGTCGGGTTGGTTGTCGTCGGGTCAGGGAGTCGAACGAGTTCTACGTGCAGCACGGGTATATGGAGACGCCCATGCTCGTGCAGTGGATGGCAACGCTTCAGTGCGGACTTCGCTGCGAGCATTGCCTGGCGGTCAGTCGGGAGTCGGGGTTCTCCGATATGCCTTTGGAGGCGGTCGATGGGTTGATTGACGAGATTGCCAGAATGGGGGTGGGGGAGTTCCTGGTCACAGGAGGTGAGCCGCTCGCGAGGGAGGACCTGGGCGAGGTGATCGAGCATTTGGGCCGTCGCGGCGTGAACTGGACGCTGAATACCGCAGCCATGCCCACAGAAGCCCTTCGCGGGGTCATCGAGCGGAACAAGCCGGGCTTTGTTGCGGTGAGTCTGGATGGTCCGAAGGAGGTACACGACGCCTTTCGAGGTCGGGCGGGCGCCTGGGACAATGCGATGGAGGCGATCCGGTTCTTCAAATCGCTGGGCACGGTGCGGGTCTGCGCGGGCACGACCGTGACCAGCCGGAATTACGACTATCTGGACGAAACCTTCCATCTGGTCACGACCAGCGGCGCGGACCAGTGGGGGATTCACCTGCTCGTCCCCGAGGGCCGGGCGGCGGACCGGCCGGACCTGTTTCTCTCGAAGACGCAACTCAAGAGGCTCATCAAGTTCGTCGCGCGGAGGCGAAGGCAGTTCCACGTCCAGATGGCCGACGAGATCGGCTACCTGGGCTACCTCGAACCGCTGGTCCGCGATGTCCCGCTCACCTGCGGGGCGGGCCGGGCACAGTGCGTCGTCCTGCCCGATGGCTCGGTCGTCCCCTGCACGACGCTGGACCGCTCGTGCAGCGCAGGCAACCTCCACGACCGCTCGTTCCAGTCGATCTGGACGGAGGGCTTCGCGGACCTGCGGCAATGGCGGCCGAACGGCAAGTGCTCTGCCTGCGAGTACGCAGTCGCCTGCAAAGGCGGCTGCTGGCTCCAACGCAAGGCCGGCACGCAGTGCTTCAAAGAGGTCTGGCACGTCCCGGAGGCGCTCAAGACCGCGGCGGGAATCGCCATTTGCGTAGGCGGCTTGACGGCTCCACACGAAGTCGCGTCGGCCGCATCGGGTGCCAACGTCATAGGTTCGACCGTCGCAGTCGATCAAGGTGCAGAGAATCCTCTTGTTCGGATAACGGCGACCTACAACCTGGAGGAAGTCATCAATACGTGGTACTTCAGACAAGCGACGACCTCATATGTCAGCGGCGGCTCTACGCCCGACGTGAGGGATTCCCTCTGGCACGATGGGGGCTGGAGATTCTTCCGGGATTTCAGCAACGATGCTCTTCCTGAAGACGTTTCTGAGCGTTGCGCGAGGGTCCAAGAGGCACTTGAGACCCAGGAGCGATCGTTGTCGCTGATCTCCCTGTTGTGGCGAGCTGTGGAGGGACCGTTGTTCGAGACGGGTAACGCGACGGAGTACTCGCAAGAACAGCGTCAGACGATCCGTGATACCCTTGCGGCCATCGAGCAGAAGTCCAAGCAATGGCGACTGGAAATCTTCGAATCCAGTCTCGACCCCTATCTGACCGACGGCCGGGTGACGCCCCTCACTCCCGGCTCTGTCAGTAAGGCGGGGACCATAACGCACTATCGGAACGACACGAAGTACTATCTGTCGAAGGACTTGAACGAAGAACGATGGGGAGCGGCTGTTGATCCCGAGACGCGAGAGGCGGCGCAGGCTTATATGCAAGCTCATCGTCACGCCGAGCAGATGGACCTCAAGTTTGTGGTGACGACGTTGTCGAGAGGAGGATCCGCTGCCGGCGAGGGCTTCTTCGACCCCAATACGCCGCTGGACGTTTCCGGCGTGAACACAATGGGGCCCTTCGATGTGCTCAAGCTTGATGGTTACATGCATCTGTCGTTCACGATCAACGGCGACATCAAGTGCTGTCCACCACGAGCCTCCTGCCGTGACGAGGGGAGCCTCCTCGACGACAATGTCGGTCAGGAAGATGTCAGTACCACAGTCCATGTCACCCTGAACGACGCGGCTCAATACACCTATACCGAACTGCTGAACGCGGTTTACGAGCAGAACCGGCTCAGGCTGCTGGCGATTACCTACGACGGGCTGTCGGAGAACACGATCGGCATGTGGGACCGGAATGTCCCGATCATCACCACGGTGCACCAGAACGGCGCGCTGCTCTGGCCCGCGATCCGCGAGATCGTCGCGTCGGATACGATCATTCCCACCGAGGGACGCAGCGGTAATGCGACAAAGGAGTTCACCGCTGCGGAGATTGCCGAGATCCATCGCCGGGCGGTGCTGAAGGATATCGACTTCTGGATGTTCTGATGCGGATTCGCCGAGGTTCCCGCGGAATTGCGGTTCTTTTGACGTGCCTCGCCGTTCGTCCGTTGTCATTCCCGCGGAAGCGGGAATCCACTCGCTGGAATGAGTGAGCCCTCCAGTTACATAAGGCACTCCGTCAAGTCTTACGAATGTGCAGTCTTCATCGGGCCAGAGGCGTGGATTCGTACCCGAGGAGCCGATTCGTAGATCTCACCCCAGGTGAGGTTCAGATTC